>Ga0302122_10000036_pt1 | contig 61019 bp, 36 predicted proteins | sample CB21_SCM_MG_FD_203115 | JGI IMG/M metagenome (GOLD analysis project Ga0302122, IMG submission 203115) | Marine microbial communities from Western Arctic Ocean, Canada - CB21_SCM | ecosystem: Environmental > Aquatic > Marine > Oceanic | place: Canada: Western Arctic Ocean | collected 2017-09-28 | reverse complement strand
ACAGCATACGAGACCCTCACCGTGGCATTATGGCGAGCGACACAAGACCCCACGTTCCGCGCGGCGCACGCGCGGCCGGCGCTGTGGCTCGAGTTCGGCGTCTACCGCGGCACGTCCATCAACGCGACGGCCGCGCTCCGCGACACATTCTCGGAGATTTACGCGCCGCGCGTCGTGGGCTTTGATACGTTCGAAGGCATACCCCAGGAGTGGAAGACGAGCAAGCGCCAGGCGAGACCGAAATATCCGCAGGGCATGTTAAGTTGGCGGGAAGATACCGGCACTTTGACGCCGCCGGTACGCAAAGGCGTCGAGCTCGTCACGGGCCTCTTCAACGAGACGCTGGGGCCGTTCCTGGACGCGAGCTCGGGCAGCGTCCTCCTCGTGAACATTGACAATGATCTCTACGAGGGCGCTCTCGAGGTGCTCGAGCTGCTCCTACCGAGATTCGTGGTGGGCACGCGCCTCCACTTCCACGAGCTCGTTGAGTTCAAACGCGGCTCATGCGGCGATGAGATGAAGTGCGTCCGCCCCGACCAGGAGATGCGCGCGCTCTACCGGCTCCTGCGGCGGCACCCGTGCGTCGGCCTCGCGCTCGACCCGGTGCGGGGCGGGCGGCCGCGGGCGCAGCCCGTCGTATTCGTCGTTGCCCGCATGGAATGCGACGGCGCGGGGCCGGCGTAGTAGGCATGGTAGTAGAATATAATAGCTTAGTAGGGGGGACACGCCACCTACTCGTCCTCGTCCTCGTCGTCGACGACGACGCGGCGCCGCTTCGGCGCCGTCTTCGGCGTCGGCGCCGCATTCACTCCGGGCGACGCCGGCGCCGCCGCCGGCGCGTCGTCGAAGGCGAACTCCTCGTCGTCCGAGGCGGCCGCGGCGTCGGACGCGCGCTTGAGGCGGTTCACCGGCGCCGCGGGCGGCGCCTTCCGCACGTACGTGCGCCGGTCGCTCCACTTGTCGTCCACCGCCTCCGCGTCCGGTTCCGGCGAAGGGGGCCGCTCGCTCTGCGTCTGGATGCGCGTGCGGCCTAATGAAGTATCCACTTCCATCTCGCGGTCGTCATAGACAATGGGCTCCTCATTGTCCTCCTCGCTCTCGTCATCCGACGCATGCTTCTTTTTTTTGCTCGAGGACTTGGAGGACACCTTCTTCGTCCGCAGCTGCTCCGCGTACGACCTTAATGCTCGGACCCAGCCCTCGGTCTCGTCCAGCTCCTCCGGCACGGGGAACGCTTTCACGGCCTCGTCCGTGAGCTTGTTGACCCTAGCCCGCAGCTTCTTGGGGTCGCGGTGGTGCGGCAATAGAACGGACATCCGGGCCACCTTCTCAGCATCCAGATCGCCGTCCACTTCCACGACCTTGGCGTAGACCAAGCACAAGGCGGCGTCCTCGGCCGGTTGCCACCGCCGGCGGTCCACGGCCGGCGCGTTCAGTTTGGCTTGTTTCAAGCGCTCCTTGGCCCGGGCGTCCTCCTCGTCCAGGCGCGCGAACGCGTCGTCGTCCACGCTCGCCTCCTCGTCGGACCCCTGCCAGGCCGGGCCCGCATCGACGCGCATCTTGGCCGACCCGCCGTAGGCCTCGACGCCGTTGTCGTACGAGAGGCCCCGGCACCACTGGTCCACCGGCGCACCCGCGTGCCCGAACAACGCTTCCACGTATAACAACGGTGTGCGCTGGGCGTGCGCGTCGAAGTGCCTCAGCGTGGACGCGGCCAGGTCCTGCAACCGCTCGATGGTCGCGTCCCGGGACTTGTCCTCGAGCACCTGGGCGAACGCGACGAAGTACCGCGCTCTATAAAGCAAAGGTTCCAACGTCGTAATGGCGTTACCAGAAGGCTTGCCCTGCATCCCCTCGAGGGGGCAGTAGGCCACCTTTCTCAAAAACGCGTAGACGAAGTGGTTGACCGCTGGGGCGTTCGACGCAAAGGCTTCGAGGAGCGCGCCGTAGATATCTAAGGTCTGCGTCGGCTTCAGGACTTTCCGTAGGTACTCCGCGGGATTCCCGTGCTTGGACGCGTCCATGACCTTGCACGTGGAATGCAAGATTTCCACGAGGTCGCACGCGTACCGCTTCGTGTGCTGGCCCGCCTTCCATTCTCGTAGTAAGCTGTGTAAGGGGTCCGCCGCTTCGGGCGCGAAGAAGACCTTGTCGAGCATGCCACTCGCGACGGCGCTGCACGTGGCGTCCGGGGCTATTTCGGACCCGGCGAGGCGACTCCGGTCTTTTCTAGACTCTCTATCACCATGCTGCAAAGCTTCTAACGCTCGTAGAATCTCCCGGTACAAGGATACGGACCGTTCGACCTCCAACCGCCGCTTCCGGTCCCGGGCGTGTGAGATATCGTCCAGACAACTCTTGACCGTGAAGACGTCCACTAACTTGAGCAGGGAGCGGGGGAAGAAGGTGGCCTCCGTGAACTCCGCGGGGTCCCCGCTTCCGTCCCGCGCCGCCCTACTCAACCTCCTCGATAGGACCGCCGCCCGCTCCCTTCGCCAGGCCAACAGCCATTCCGCCAGTGCAAAAAAGTAGTGCGCGTCCTTCTTCTGCACCGCGGAGCTGTCGGTCCGCAGCTCGTGCTTGACCCGGTCCAGCAACCGGCCGGCGCCGTGCCTTGCTAGGCGCGCCACGAACGTCGACACGGCCAGCCGGGCGTCGTCCGCGCCCACGCCTCTCCGAGTCGTCGTCGTGACCCGCAACACCTCGTCCTGCTGCCGGCCCTGGCCCCAGTCCTGGTCCTGCTCGTCGTCCGAAAGTTCGTCCCGATGCGGCTTGTCCTCCTCCTCTTCTTTGGAGGCCTTCTTCCGGCCCGCCTTGCGCACGGCCCCGACCTTGTGGGGTGCTACAAAAATGGGTCGCCTCCTTTGCGCGCAGCTCACGGAGTGCAGCGTCGTGTCGCCGTCGCCTTGGATGGCCGCCCGGTTCCGTAGCGCGGCGGTGCCCGCCACCAATTTCGAGTCGTCGCTTCCGACGGGCGTCACGCGCAGACACGTGCCGAAGCGGTGGTGTCTCGACGCGAACGCTAACGTCCGAGCGGCCTTCTCCCTATCCCGAGCGCGCGATAGAGCCCCGCCGCCCACCGGCCTCTTGGAGGCGTCATCCAGCGCTTTCCTTAATTGAGCGTCGGCTTCGACGGCGTCCTCATCCCGAGATAATAACGCTCGTTCTAGGCGGTCGTCGACCGCTTTCTTCTGCGTCGCCCGTTCGGACTTCTTCGTCGCCAGGACCTCCGTCTGGGCGATGTCCGCGGGCTTGTGCTGGGCGAGCAGCGGTGCGAGGACCTCCACTAGTACTAAACCCCAGTGGCGGTTTTCCCTTTTACTGGACGCCGAACATAAGTCGGCGACCGTGTCGAGGACCAACTCCGCATCCAAGGCCGCCACCAGCGCGTCCAGCGAGGCCCCGGCGTCCCGTGCGTCGCTGTCGGTCGTGTGGGGCAGGGGCGCCACCAAGTTCCGCAGGAGCGTGAGGGCGAGCTCGACGTCGGCGTCGTCGCTGGAAGTCCTTCGTTCCCGGGGTTTCCGAGCGCCCTCGAACATGCGCAATAATCCTCGTAGGACCTTGGGCCGCTCCGCAAAAGCTAAGCGGGCTTCGATCAGCTGCCGCGCCTGCCGCGACGCGGACTCCCGGAGCGCCTGGCGCTTCTTCAGGGCGTCGGCGGCCCGCGTCTTGTCCTTGACCGGGTCCGGCCGCGCTGCGAGGGCTTGGTGGCACTTGTCCGACAAGGGCATGGTCAGCAGCACGAAGATCTTGCACAATGTTCTCGTCGCCACCAGATCGGAACTCGATAATTCGGCCAGCGGCAGGAGCTTGGTCCGCAGCACGTCCCAGGCGCCGACCGTCGTCCGCACCGCGCGGGCGTCGCCGTCGTCCCGCCTTAGTGCTCTTTGTAAATCCTGGAGCCACGAGACGCAGTCCTCGCCCTTGACGAACGACTCGACGGGCGTCTCGTCGTCGTCCGTGACCTTCTTGGTGCCCACGAAGGTGCACACCAACAAAAGTTCGTCGAGCATGCCCTGCTCCAGCTCCATGGCGGCGCCCTTGGCGGCGCCGCGCGCGGGGCGCGGCGGCGCGCGCGACGTGGCGGCGGACATTGTTGTGGTCGCGCTGCGGTAGCTCGGTGGCGTGCGTAAACGCGCGCGTAAACGCTGCTAGATCGTCGCGCGGCTAAATCGCTTTTAGCGGCGCGTAGACGCTCTTGAGCGGGACGCGGCTAAATTGCTTGTAGCGGCGCGCAGCTGTCCACGGCGGCGATTTTTTTGATGCTGCGCTAAGCGTTATACTTAGTGCAAGCACTGGCTGGCACGCAGCGTCTCAGAAGCGCTTTGATAGCGGAGTTTCACGCTACGGTCTCCTGCGTTTTGAATTGTCGTGCGGGTTCCTAGTTTGTGCGGGTTTTATTCCACGCAAAATCTGAGAAAGGCGCAAAACTGTCTATTTAAGAGGCACCTGGGTCTTGACAACGCGCGGTTTTCATACCCACGCACCAACACGCTGCTGTCCTTGCGAAGACAGCACAACATTCGCGCCGGAAGACGCGCAATTCAGGCCTCCTCGAGACGCCAGCCGGTTGCTGTGCATTGCGGCCGAGCACTGAGTGACCCTCGTCCTCACAACGAGTAGACAGTCAAGTCACGCTACGATGGCCGCCCCGAGCGACGGCCTCATCCCCGTGATCGACATCAGCACGTACGTCGAAGCGGGCGACGACGCGGCGGCCTGCGCGGCGGTCGCGCGGGCGCTGCACGCGTGCGGCTGCCTCGTCGTCAAAGACCCCCGGGTGGACGCCACGGACAACGAACGCTTCCTCGATTTGATGGAGCGCTACTTCGCGCAGTCCGACGGCGTCGAGGACGCGCGGCCGGACCTCTACTACCAGTTGGGCGTGACGCCGGCCGGTATTGAAAAAGCGAGGAACCGCTGTCAGCAAGCCAAGGCCCTGCCGGACGCGCCGCGCTCCGAGTGCCCGCCATTACCGGATGCAAAATGGCGCTTCTTCTGGCGCGTCGGGGACCGACCAATTAATTCCAAGTTCGTCGAGATGAACGCGCCGGCGGTGGTGCCCGCGGGCTTCCCCGCCTGGGAAGGGACACTAGACGCCTGGGGCGAGTCGCTCATCGCGACGGCCGCGACCGTCGCGGAGATGGCGGCGCTCGGCTTCGGGCTGGAGCGGGGCGCGTTCGCGGCGAAGATGGCCCAGGCGCCCCACTTATTAGCGCCGACCGGCTCGGACCTCCGGCGCTTGGCGGGGGACGACGCGGCCCCACCAAGGTTGTATGATGTCCAACTGGGCACGGTGCTGGCGGGCTTCCACACGGACCTGAACTTCCTCTCGGTCCACGGGAAGTCCCGGTTCCCGGGCCTCCGCGTCTGGACGCGGAGCGGGCACGCTGTCGCCCCCGCCATCCCGCCGGGCCACTTGTTACTCCAGGCGGGCACGCAGTTCGAGCACCTGACGGCGGGGCACGTTCTCGCGGGGCTGCACGAGGTCGTCGCGTCGGAGAAGACGGCGGCGGCCGCGCGGGCGGCGAAAATGGCGGGCGAGTCCCTCTGGCGCGTGTCGTCGACGTGCTTCGCGCACATCGCCTCGGACGAGGTGCTGGAGCCGCTCGGGCGCTTCGCGACGGCCGACGCGGCGGCGGCGTTCCCGCCGACCCTCGCCGGGGACCAGGTCAAGGCCGAGCTGATTGCTATTTCCCTCGCGTGATGGCCGCACCCGTTGTTTAAGATGTTTTCGTTTATTCGTCCGTGCGTGTGTGACTACTTATTGTGGCTAGCCCCACTATTATGGACCCCGAGCGCACAGTCGCATGCATGGCACGGGTTTTCCGCACGAAATATCGCAGTAGCCAAGCATCTACGCGTCCAACAGCCGGGCTGCATCACCATGCATGGAAAATCGACGCCGAATGCGGGGCAGCCCACTTGCGCACGAAGGCGTCGCGTTGCGGTGATGCTGCCATGGTGAGCACCACTCGGTGGTGGGCACTCTGCCTGTGCGCCCTCTGCCGCGCGCAGAGCGACGATCCGATCCACGTCGTCGTCGCGACCTCGAGGGCGCACTACACCGGCGCGCTCTCCGTCGTCGCGTCGGCTGCCAACGCGACCGCGACGCAAGCCCGCCGCCTCCGCTTCTTGCTTTTGGTGGACGACGCGGGTAAGGTCGACACCCTCGAGCGCGCGGCGCGCTGCGCCGCGAACGACCGAGTCACGGTCCGCGCCCAACACTTCCACGACATTAGTCGCTTCCCCGCGTCCCGAGCGCGGGACCCGCGCCTGCGCGACCCCCTGAACTACGCCCGCTTTTTTGTCGGGGAGCTCCTCCCGAAAGCTACACAATGTATCTATTTGGACACGGACGTCTTCGTGGAGCGGTCCCTGGCGGACCTGGACCGTATCGCAAAGGAGCTCTTCGCAGAACAACCGAACGCGGTAATAGCGGCGGTCCCGCGGGACTTCAAGAAGCCCTGCGACGGCGTCGTGAACTGCAAACTAGCAGTCGTCAAAAATAGAGGCGAGATGCATTCGTTCAACGCCGGCGTCGTCGTCTTCCAACTCGAGCGGTGGCGGTCGCAGAAGAAACTCGGAGAAGTCGCGCGGTGGATCACGGAGAACGAGCGCCGTAATGGCCACGTCTACAAGCTCGGGAGCAACCCGCCCTTCGTGCTGGCCGTGGGGCCGGACCTCGCCCGCCTGGACGCGCGGTGGAACTGCATGCGGGGCATCCACCGGGAGCACGCCCACAACGCCCAGTGCTGGGCCGGCGCGTACATTAGGCACTACCCGGGGGGAGCAAAGCCCTGGGACGAGGCGGAGGTCGCGCGCGCGCGGCCCCCCGGCTGGGCCCGACCCTGGCGCTTCCCGCGGCGGGGGGTCTGTCCCGTCGAGGGCGTGTAAGTTGTGCGACGTACCTCCTCACCTCGCGACCCGCACGACATGTTCGGATTGTTTCTCGACGTTTCGTGTTCGTGCGGCGTGTGCTCGACGGTGCGGACGCAGCCCTTCACTGCGGACGACGCGGACTCCTCACGCGCGCCCCACCAGGGAATTTTGGCCGAGCCGGGCGGCAGCTCGCGCTCCGCAACCATCCCGCTCCGGCGCGGCCTCCGGCCCGGCGCGCGACGCGCACGCCTGGGAGCGGCGGCGCGCCGCCAAGAGAACCCGAAAACGATGAACGAGCGAATTCTCGTACGGGACGCCGACACGGGCGACATGATGGAGATGTGTTTGAAGACGGGGCACCTGCTGAAGCTGGGGAGCCCGCCCATTGCCGCGGGCCGGCCGCTCCGGCCACCGGCGGCGGCGCAGACCTGGATGCCGGAGCACCTCCGGCCCAAACCGGCCGAGCCGGTCGCCCCGCCGCTTCTGCCCGCCGCGACGCCGCCGACGACGTCGTCGTCGCGCATCGCCGTGCCCACGCCGCCGCTGCCGGCGGCGGCGGGCACCGCCACGTCGTCCACGGCGTCGACGCCGGCCTCGTCGCCGAAGCTGGCGAAGCGCCGCGGCTCCCTCCTCGAGGGCGTGCATAAGCTGTTCGGCCGCGACGGCGCGAACCCGGTCGCGGACCTCGACGCGTGTCTCGGGCGGCTCGCGACGCTGGACCTCCCGGCGACAGAGCGAGTCGCGCTGGCCCTGAAGCTGCGGGCCTTCGCCGACCGGCTCGAGGGCTGCACGCCGCGGGCGGCGAGCCCCGCGGCGTTCGTCTCGACGCCGGCGCAGGACGGCTTCCGGTACCGCTTCGAGCCGTCGGCGGGGGACGCGCAGCAGGCGCTTCGCTCGTTCGCACTCGCCACGCCCGAGTGGGAGCGGCGGGCGTCCACGTCGCCGGCGCCGTCGCCCGAAGCGACCGCCTGCGCCCGGGACGTCGTCAACGAACTGTTGAGCTACGAGCTCGTGGAGGCCGTGCGCGCCGAGGCCGTCCGCCGAGCCTCCAGCGTCGAAGACGCGGACGCCGCGCCCCCCGAGGCGGCGGCATCGGCCAGCGACGACGACGCCCCGCCCCGCGCCGTGTCGCCCACGCTGGAAGCGGCGCGGCCCATCTCGCCGGTGCTGCCCACAACTCCCGACGCGGTCGAACCCCCGCCGCCGGCGCGGGCCGTCGAGCCCTATAGGCCGACGACGCGGGGCGCCGCGATGCTCGACGCGATCGTAAACGACATCGCAAACCTCGAGACGGCCCTGGAGGCGGACGAAGACGACGGCTTCGCTTCCTTCGAGGCCGCGCCCGCGTCACCGGCCGCGGACGACGACGACGACGGCTTCGCTTGCTTCGAGGCCGCGCCCGCGTCGCCCCCGGCGGTCGACGCGAGGCCAGCATCGACTCCACATATCGACGCGGCGCCCGCGGCCAACGCCCGGACGACACAGTCACCCTTCGAGGCTGCCATCGCCGCGCGGCGGGCGCAGACCGACCCGGCGCCGGAGGCCGACAGGCGACCCGAGACACGCATGGCGACGGTGCAGTGAGCCAGGATGAATAATTACTTGTCTTCTAGGAGGGCCGAATATGTCCGGCTGAGCGGGAATTGGACTTCTCGGCCTCACCGCCGCGCACGCGCCGCTGGGGTTACACTCCCTCGGCGGAGAGAGTCCCGCGGCCGCGGGCGCCTAGGGCCGCGCGCAGCCCTGGGACGGGTCCGTCAGCTGCGAGAGGTACCCCTGCAACCCCTCGAGCTTCGATAGGATGAGCGAGCGCGTCCCGAGCTTCAGGTCGAGCTGGCGCCAGTCGTCGGGCCGCAGGGCCTGCGCCGTCTCGAGCGAGTAGATCTCGTGCTTCTTGAGCTCGGCCACGACCTTCGCGCGGACGCTCTTGGACAGCCGCAGTTGGTCGAGGAGCCCGACGAGGTCGCTGGCCAGCTTGATGCGGGCGGGCTTCGAGGCTTTCGGCGTCAGTTCTTCCGGTCTAAAAGGATTGGCCGCCTCTAATGTCGCGAACTGCTCTTTTAACGTCAAGCCGGACGCCGTCGCCCGCTCCATCTGGCGGAAGGTGAGCATCTTCAAAAGCATGCAGAACCCAAAGTACTTGATCGTGCGCGCGAAGTCCGCGTAGTTCTCGTTGCGCATCAACTCCAGGAAGTCGTCGTCCGACATTTTATAAATCTGCACGGCGTTGTGGGCCTTGCAGTCGTAGTGCCTCAAGCGCCGCTTCTCCCCCGCAATCAATAAAGTAGAAATGTCCCCGCCGATCGTCGACCCGTAATGCCTCAGCCTAATGTCGAACATGCTGTTTAGCCTTTCTTTAATGACGACGCACGTGCCCGTGGTCACGAGGTACAAGGAATCACATCTAGACCAATTGGCCTCGATAATCGAATCTCCGGGCATGAAGAGCATGGGTTCTAAGTTTAGAGCGAAATCTCCCACAAATTTTCGCCGTATGCGGTTGATGTGCACCATCCGGTGGTGTAAGCGCTGGTCCACGGGCTTGAGTCGATTCACGCTCACTTTGCTCTCGTTTGTCGAATGGCCGTCGTGGTAGGCCACTTCATAACCTTCGGTCATGGGGTCTGCGGCCACTATCGTAGCGCGCCGCCACTCTAGCTCGGGCACGTCGTCCGGATCGTTCGTCGGTTCCGGGATGACCTGCACGTCCATGATCGCCCCTTCCTCGAAGCCACATCCTCGTTGAATGGAAAAAGCAAAGAAGGGGATGTTCGCCACGTAGTGGGATAATTGAAAATTGGCCACCGTTATTCTCAATGAAGGCGAGAACTGCTTCATCAACTCGATGTAGTACTTCTCCCGGTAGATCGGTTCGCTGAGGAGGACGTATTCTCTCAGCTTCAATCGTAACATCTCCGGGTACTGGTTGGACTCCAAGTAGGAACTTAAGTTATCTACAGTTTGCTCAAATTCGTTGCCCACGGGGTCGAAGTTGCCCAAAATGTTCGAGAGCTCTCCTACTAAGAAAGCCATCACAACAATACCCATGAGCATGACCAAGGTGTTTAAAACGGTCTCCTCCATGTTTGCTGGGAGATACGCTTCGCCGCTCATGGCCCCAATACTCCAGATGATGGCCGAGGCGTACTGGGACCAGGGGCCCTGGCCCCACCGTCTATGGGTGTTTAAGTAGGTCCGGGCGCATTCGTCGTCAAAAGGTAGGCCACTATGCTTATCACTTCCTTTCGGGCGGCACTCGCCGACCGCGAAAGATGTCAGTAATCGCAACGTACACGCGGTCCAGTGGATGATGAAGAAGATGATGAAGAAGTACTTGATCAGGGTCTGCTGCTTGATGGGCATGGTGATGAACTGCCGCAGTTTCGCCATGATTCGCGGCTGCTTGGCCAATTTTAAGAGTTTCAGGAGTCGCACTAAACGAATAACGCGGATCAACCCGGCCGCCTTGATGCCACCGAACATGATTGAATAGGGTAATAGAGATAAGACGTCGAGCCAGAACCAGCACCGTAAATACTCGCGCGCTATATGAGAACGCTCCTCGACCCACCGCCCTCGCAATCCATCAAAGAAGGACGTGTTGAAGGTCAGGACCATATCGCTCAAAAAGAAGACGTCAGAGATGCGGTTCAGGTAGAAGATGACCAGCAAGCCCCACGCGCCCCGCCCCTCGAAGCCCTTCCCAAACTGCAACCCACTTAAAAAGGTGAGCTCGAAGGGCGTGACCACCGCGATGATCACGATCAAAACGAGCATGGTCGCGTCCCACATCAATCGTTTCGGGTGGTAGGGGTTGAAGACCGACACTTTGTGGCCCGACCAGGACGTCGGGAACTTCACGTTGCCCTCCTTCACGCGGGCGACGGACCCGGTCCCGTTGGCCGTGAGCTCCGTGAGCGTTTTGGTCCGAAAAGATTCCTTGGGCTTTTTCGGGGTGAACCATCCACTCGACCCTTTGCTGCCCGGCGTCTTAGATGGTCCGGGGCTCTTCTCCTCGCTGATTTGGCGGATCGGGGGCACGGGGGGGCGGTGCACTGGTGCCAGGTGGTCCTCGGCGGGCCACTCGCGGCCTTGACCCCGTCTATTCTCGCCGCGCCGCTTCGGCCGCTTCGGCAATGAATCGAAGCTGCCGCGGTCGCCGCGCGAGCGCCTCATGGAATCGTTGGATCCGCGGCCCTGCGTCGACGCGCTCTCCTCGTCGTCCTCGTAACGCACATCATCATAATCGCGCGGCCGTCTCATACTCGGTTCCACGACGTCGTCCTGGTTCGCGCCGCAGATGTTGTAGGCGCTCACGCGGTCCAGGTTGCCGCCCTGCATGGCGGGGCTGCCTTCCTTTTACGGATAGCTTTTCTGCCAATGTTTGGTTGGGATCGCTGCAGCGGTGCCGGGGCTGCGTCCGCGTCGGTCGAGCGCACGGTGCGGAGGCCTCGCGTGAATGCCACGGGGCTCGCGTTGCCCTCCTGCGTTTCCTTGTTCGTGCTAGATCTCGTACGCAGCAGCGCAAAGAGCGAGATTAGAAAGCTAATCTCAGCACGTCCCGTGGTATTCGAGAGGTCTCGCGACGCGCCGAAGAGCACTGAGCTATCTCGGAGAGGAAAAAAGGTTCCAAAAATCGATAAAAACGGGTTTCACCCAGTGTTTTTTTAAATAAGGACTTTAAGCTCTAAGTTGTATGCATTGTGCATTGTGCATGCGAGCCGTGCTGTGCTAGCCGTGGCATTGAGCTGCGAGGTGCTTGGTCGCTATATACTCGCTGTTCGTTTCACGCCTGAGCCTAGCCGCTCTCAGTGCCTGCCTTGCGGATGTCGGACTCGGACTCGGACAGCTACTCGGACGACGACTCGCATACGCGTGCGCCTGAGGGCGGCGGAGCGCTCCATGAGGCAGTGCGAAAACTAGACGTCGACGCGGTGCGCCGCGCACTCGCAGCTGGCGCCTCCGCCGACGTCTTGGACGACGCGGGAAGGACGCCGCTGTACATCGTTTGCAGCGATTCGGAAAATATTGATATTATTTTTGGTGATGGTTTTAATTTTGGCGGAGATGACGAAGCAGGTAAATGGAACGGAAGGGCTCGCGAGCGCTCCGCAATAGTTGACGCATTACTGGCTGCTGGTGCCAATGTGCACATAGAATGCGGCGACGATAGTATGACTCCGTTGCAGTGCGCCGTCTGGGATGGAGGGGGGCCGCCCTGTGACATGGTCGGGATGCTGATAGCCGCAGGCGCGGACATTGAAGCAGGACGTTTCTTCGATGATGAGCATGCCGCTAGGTGTCCTCTGCTTTATCTGGCGGCCCAGCGTGGCAGTGCCAAGACTGTCGCTGTGCTCATTGCTGCGGGCGCCAATCCCCACCGGCGGATGATTTCTGGCCCTGGTCATACGGTCATGGAGGGTGCAGCGCTAATGCACAACTTTCGCGTGTACCCTCATCTTTTGCGCGCCGGCTTGGCGCCCGTAGAAAACCGCAACGCGTACCTCACCAAGGTCGCCGCGACGCCGGGCGGCTTCAAAGCATACGAAAAGGAACATCGCCGGCGTCTCACCGCGGTCTTCGCCGACAAGTCCCCCGCCCTCCCCGTCGAGGTCATCTCGCACATCGTGTTGCTGTGGGGCCACTGCGGGGACTACCTCTACTAATGTGAAAATACTAGTAATTACGCCATCTCCGCCTCCTCCAGCAGCCGCTTCCGCCGCGCGGCCTCCAGCTTCTCGCGCTCCCGCTCGCGCTGCACCTCGGCCGCCTGGGCCTTGACCAGGCCCCGCGTCGTCAGCTGCAGGTTCGGCGTCGACAAGCCGAGCTGGCGCGGCTTCCGGTGCTTCGACGCCGAGGCCTCGGCGTCCGCCTGGTCCTTGGTCGTCCGCAGGGCCTCGGCCACGGCCATGCCCAGGGGCGCTCTATTTCCTTGTTTCAAGCGAGACAGCATGTTCGCCTGGCGCAGGGCGTCCTGGACCGGCTTCTTGCCCATGGCCCGCTTGACGATGAGGGCCGCGGGCGCCTCGTTGACCTCGACGAGTTTGGACTCGTTGCGCTCCGCCGCGCGGTCGCTATTTTCCCTACGTCTAGCCGCCCGCGTCACATCCTTCTCCACCGCGCGCCGCGTCCGCGTGCGCACAGACGGGTCGCAGTGCTTGTGCATGAAGTCGTAGTCGTCGTGGTGGTCCAGGGGCTGCGTCTTGTGCAAGCGGACGGGGCCCTCGAGGGAGTGGCCGCGCTTGGCGGCGGTCACCTCGTCCATACGTAACTCTTCCTCGTCGTCGTCCGCGAGTTGCTTGGAAATGGCCAGCGCTTCCCGAATGGACACGATGGTGACCTCGCACCTTCCTAACAACTTGACCACCGCGGCGCGGTCCGTGTCTATCCTATCCAGAGGGGGTAGGTCGCCCCGCTCCACGTCGCGAACGGTTGAGCGATCTAAAGCCAGGGCCTTCACGGGGTCGTCCTCCGGCGTCCGCCGTGTGTACGCCTCTAGTAACTTGGCGACGTGCAAAACACCCGTCGACACGGAGGCCACGTCTTTTCGCGACTCGGTGCACCGCCGCCGCGCGTGCTCCAAATCCAAGTCGGCCTGGAAGAGGTCCAACGTTACATGAGAGGCCACGGTCCCCGCGTCATCATCAGTAGAAGGTGCACTTTCACCGGTCATGCGCATGTCGTTGATCACCTGCTGGTGCCGTTCCAGTTGCGTCTTCAGGTGCGCGCTCTTCGCCACGGCCTGGTGGTGCTGGGTTTCTAATGAGGCGGACAGCTCCCGGGCCGTCCTTAATTTATGAGCGACGCCGTCGGGGTCCGTGGCGCCGGCGGCTATTTTGAGTGATTGCATCAGATCCTGGAGGCCAATCAAGTGCTCCATGGCCGAGCCGTGCTCGAGTGTGTGCTTGAACTGCCTGACCGTGGAGAGTTTAATCATCACATCCTGCGCGTGGTCCTCGTCGTCGCTTTCGTACGGCAATTCCTCCACTTCCTCCACGGGGGCCATGCGCTCGATGGCCGCCTCGATCTTCTCGTTCAGCTCATTGACCGAGAACAGCACGAGGCGCGTCCGTTCTCTCGTGACCGCCGTCATGGCCTCCCACTTCTGCTTTTCTCGCAACAGCTTGGGCGTCCGTTTGGCGGCGTCGTCTTCAATGCCCCCGTACAACTTTCGCCGCTGTTCGATGAGATCCTGCGCCTGCACCTCGGCTAGTTTGAGCTGCCGCTCGACGACCTCCATGCGCTGCGCGCAGCCCGTCGGCCGGTCCTCCTGGGCCGCCCGAATGATCTCGCCGTACACGGCCCCTAATGCCGCGGCCTCGGCTAAAGCGCATCTGACATTGGTCAACCGGTCGTCCAAGATGCCCAGGGTCTCCTCGCCCCTTTCGAGCTGAGTCAAACAGAAGGAGTTCGCGCGATTCATGTCCGCGATCTCCACCTCGTCCTTTTCGAGTTGCCTCCTCTTCTCCCGCCGCGCCGCAGTTAACCGGTCGCACTCCGTCCGCAAGGACGACAGCTGAGCGTTCGCCTGGGCCAAGACCAAATCGAAGGGCGACGTCGGGAAGATCGCCGACGTGTGGTTTAAGGACGAGATGTCCCTGCAGTTGCGCGCCACGGTCTCCGTCATGCGTTCGATTTCCCGCAGCTTCATCTGGCCGATCAAGTCGTTCGGTTCCGTGACGCCCCCAAATCTCTTTAAGGATTTGATCGTATGCGTGTCGAGCTTCTTGGCTCTCGCGTCCGCCGCTTCCTTGATCGTGGCCTCCGCTGACGGGAAGCGCGTGCCCCGCCTTTGGTATCTTAGCGCCGAGGACGAAAACGGCCCGTTGCCGCCCTCCAAGTGGATGTCGGACCCTCCCCCGTACGTCGGGCCGATGCGCATCCGCCGCGGGAGCAACCGGTTGGCCACGCGCCGCAGCCGCACCATCTTCCGCGCCTCGGGGCTCTTGGTCCTGTGGAGCTTGGCTAGCGTGAGGTCCGCCGTCAGGGGGTTGCCCCTAGCTGTTTGACCGTTGATCCGATCGGTGGTGTTCAAGGTCCTATCATCAGGACTTGTGGCGTCCTCCGAGAAGCACGAGTCCTCTTCGGCAATGGACCCGTACTCCTCCTGGCCTAGTCTAAGAGGACCCATGGCCGCATCCATATCGACGCCCGCCGCCAAGCGCGCCATGGACCGGAACCCGCCATCTCTTAAACTGAGTGGAGCGTCGCGCAGGGGCGGGGGTGCCGCCCTAGATCTAAACTGCGCGGAGCTTAGACGGGCCACCGCCGGTCCAGTAGGGTCCTTCCGCTTCAACTCCCAGCTCCTTTTATAGGAACTGCCACTGAGCGTGGCGCAGGCTCTTTTCGCCGCCTTGATCGCTAACAGACCGACCTCCGTGTCCAGCGGAACCTGGGAAGGCAGCGTCTCCTCGGCGCCGTCGTCCCCGACCGTCTCGTCGTCCGGCACGCCTCTATACGAATTCCCGACGGCCCAGCTCACGGCGGCGCCGTTGGCCAGCGCCAGCCAGGGGAACTGGAGCCACGTCCACCGCCAGAAGTGGTACAGATTCTGCGTTCGGTCCCTTTGCACCAGCCCGGCGTTCGGCACGCCCGCCCCCTGCAACAGGAACTCCAGGCTGTTCACGGTGGCGTCGTCCGCGCACCCCAAACCAACGGAGGCTTCTAGATTCGAGGAGTAGGAGCTGTCGTCGGGTATTATGGAAGGCGCTCCTTCTAACGTCTTGCAGGGCGTGGGCTTGGGCACGCCCAGGCCAACCAACCGGTCCCAGTTCAGGTTGCCCCGCAAGAACAAGGGCGCCGGGTCCACGCTCTCCGAGAACGTCACCAGAAAGTCCCCGACTCGATGTAGCATTTCCTGCAAGCGGTGGAGCGACGGCTTCTCCTCCGAGTGCCACAGGTCGATGGACTTCGTGTAGCAGTCCACGACGTCGAAACAAGCTGTTTGATCTTCATAAACGTCGCGTTTGGCTCTCGATTCGATCAATCCTAACGCATGGACCGTGTCCAGGTTCGAGAGAATAATCTGGTTCGGACTTAAACCGGCCTGCGCGATGGCCTGGGCGTGCTCCGCCGCCTCACTTAAAAACAGCGGCCCGTCCACGAGCAGTTTCCAGTAGCCCGCGAGCTCCATGCGCATCTGGGGCGGCCCGAGGAACATGACCTCAAAAGTGTGGACGTCGCTCAACGCTTCACATAATGGGGTCCACTGCCGGCACTCCTTGAGGTGCCAGGGCAGTTCTTCGGCGCGTCTTCTCGAAGGTCTCAACCCAGCAAAGTACGCGGCCACGCGCGCGTGCCACCAGTCCCCCCCTCGAGCGGCCTCGTCTTCGGTTAGAGAAGTGTCATTCGTCTCGCAGTGCGACGCCGCCTGGCCCCACAAGCTATTGCGTTCTTTTTCAAACGCTTCTCGTTCTTTGAGTAGAGATATCCGCACCCGCTCCGCTCCGGGAGAAACGTAGCGTCGATGCACGACCATCCGCAACGCTTCGGACTCTAGAGGTAAAACCAAGCAGCGCTCGGTCGCATCCCACAGCACGCCGAGAGCGGCCAACATCTTGGGCAATTCGCCGACGACCTCCGGCGCGAAGACCGTGGGCTGGGTCCCGCCCACGGCGTCCTCCGATAAAAACGCTTCCAGGTCGTCCAGGTCGTCGTCGCTCTCGTCCTTTTTAGATTCCTCCAGGATGCTCTTGGCCCGCAGGTCGTGCGTGTCCTCCTGCACGCGCTCCCTCTCCAGTTCCGCCAGGCGCTTCTCGTACTGCTCCAAGTCCTCCCGCCGTTCCCGGTCGAGGTCGCCCAAGAGCGCCCAGAGCTCGTCCTCCAGGAGACCATATCTAGCGACACATAGCAAGGCCAGAGCGTCACCGAGTAATGTGCCGAGCCCGGGCACCTTGTCCGCCCCGCCCAACAGGTAGTCCGGGAGCGGCTCCGTCTCCTGTTCACGCACCGGTTCCGGTGCCCCGAAGACCGACGCGCGAAACTCGTCCCACGAGATGGCGCCGTCGCTGTTTGCGTCCATGGCTCGTAACTGGTCCAACACATGGTCTAGGGAGCCGTCTTCTCGATTCACGTGGTGCGTCGACCAGAACCCAAGGATGTCCGCGAAATCCGCATCCTCCCTCAAACCGACCACGGCTTCTCCGATGGTGATGGCGCCGCTCCCGTCTGCATCGATGCGCTCGAAGACCTCGCGCAGCGCGCCCTCCATGCGTGCTTCGTGCATGGCCTCGAGCGCGCTCTCCAGCGCCGCGTCCCGGAACTCGTCCCATTGCATAACTTGGTTGCCGTCCCAGTCGCACGCGTCCAGGAACTGGGCCGCGAACTCCTCGCGCGACACGCCGGAGTCCACGAAGCCCATCGCGTCCACCGCGACCTCCGCGAAGTCAGGGTCCTTTAAGGCGACCACTAACTCGGCATAGGAGAGCTCTCCATCAGAGTTGGCATCAGCATACTCAAAGACTTGCTGGAGGTACGCCTCGTAGTCCTTGAGGTACGCCGCGAAGGGGTCCTCCTCCTCGCTCTCGAAGTCGTCCCTCGTTAAAGCGAAGGGGTCCGCGTCCGCCGGCGCCGTGCTCGAGGCCTCCTCGAACTCGTCGTCCGAGGGGGGCAGGAACGCATTTCTGAATTCCTCCCAGGACACGGTGCCGCTCGCGTCCGTGTCCAACGCGTCTAACGCCATCTCCAGCTGGTCCTTGGTGTAGTCGCTGCGCTTCACCTGGATCGCAGCGTCGAAGCCGAGCATGGCCGCGAACTCCGCGTCCGCCTTGACGGCCCTGACCGCCTCTTGTGTACTGATTTCGCCGTTGCCGTCGCCGTCGGCGGCGGCAAAGATCTTCTTGAGGTAGTCCTCTATGTTAAGGTCCTGCGAGAAGCCGGCGTCCTCGTCGTCGAAGTCGTCGAACTCGTCGCCGTAGTCGTCCTCGTACGAGTCCTCGCCGTAGTCGTCGTCGGATTGTTGTAGGACTTCCTCCTCTTGGGTTATAGAAGCCGAGACCTCCTCGGACGCCGGCGCGGGCGAACTTACGGGAGAGGCTTCACATTGCGCCTCGCGCACACTGATAGGTGGGGACTGCGTCGACGCGTTGCCGCCCGACGAGTTGTCGCCGCCCATCGGGATGCTTACAGCTACGGGCGCCTCCTCCGTGTCATCTCCCAGGTCATCCACACCGTCCATGAACGCGTCGAGGCCGTTCGCCAGCAAGCGCGCCGTGACCAAGGACGCCACCTCCAGCACGTGGTCCAGGCGCCGGCTCGAGCCGTGCTGCACCTTTGCCCATTTCTGCGACGCGATGGCCTGTGCATTACATAAAGTAGCCTCGCCCTTCATGCGCACCACGGTTTTAGGTCTAACCACTTCGTCGATGTCGAGGGACCGCCGCGACCCATTGGTGGCCGGGTGGTCGCTCGCGAAGCGCCCACTCATGGAGTTCCGGTCCGCCGCCGCGGGGCCCTCGCTGTCCGTGGACTCGGCCTCCGACTCGGACGACTCCTCGACCAACGCCTGGCGCCGCTTGAGGTCCCGCCCCACGAGCACGCCCGCGCGCCCCGCGTTCCGCCGCGCCCGCTCCTTCTGCTCGACGTCGGCGTCGTGGCCGGCCTCCCAGGTGTCCAAAATGTGCTCGAAGAGCTGCTCGGCCGTACTGGCCTCCTCCGTCTGCAGCCAGGCCTCTTGCAGGGACCAGACGTCGAAGCCGCGCGCGGCGGACCACACGAGCGCTCGTAAGAACGTCGCGAGCGTCAACGACGACGTCGGCGCCGCCTCCAACGCCCGGTGCTGCGCGTCAAACAGATCGAGTCGGGCTTGCGTCCGGGTCCCATTTCTTTTGACGGTGTGTGAATGCTTCGCCAAGGTACTCGTCGCCGTCTCGACGCTCCCTTCATGTTGTGTCAGAAAGGCGCTCTCCGAGAGGTGCGTCTCGTCGTCCGAGTCCGGCTCCTGCTCGTGCCACTCCAAATACGTGCGCATGATGCTGTGCTTGGCGCTCGCGTCGTTGGCTACGGAAGCGACGTGCCACCGCCGTCTCCTCAATTCGGCCACGACGCGGCGCTGGTTCCGCCGGAGTTCCGCGGCGTGGCCCTCCAGCACGACGGGATCGTCGTCCAGGAGCATGGACGACGCGTCGGGCAGGCGCATGCCGTGTGGCAAGCACGTCGAGACCACGACCCGCACGTTCGGCGGGAAGGCCTGGGGCAGCCAGCTCAGGTTCACCTCGCCCGCGTCGTTCCGCAAGCGGTTCAGCCCGTCGATGACCAGTAAGACGTCGCCCTTCGCGCCCGCTTGTTCCAATAACCCGGGCAGCTTCCAGGCGAGGGTACTTGCGGAGAAGTCCCGCGGCTCCACCAGATCGAACTTGGCCACCAGTTCGCAGACCAGGCGGTTCAGCAGTTCCCGTACGAGGAGCGATTGCCTCGTGCACCCGACCACGTGCACGAACTGGAACTCCGGCGTTAATGAGGGGTGCTGTCTTAGGAGTCGCTTCTCGGCCGCTCGTCGTTTGGCCAGCCACGCGGCTACGACCGTGGACTTACCGCTGCCGGGCGGGCCCAGGACCACGAGGGGGTTCATGACGAAGCTCCGACCCGGGCTCGTGTGGTCCTCGCAGGCGCGCTCGATCTGGCTCACCAAAACGTGTTCTTGCTTCTGCCGCGCCGGGAGGCGCGAGGCCTGGAACGTGGCGTGGAGCTCCCGCTCGAGGCCGCCCAGGCCATGCTTGGTCGCCGAGCTCTGTGTGCTGGCGCCAGCCATCGTGTTGCTGCCGCCGGGCTGCCTCCCAGTGGATGGCAGCCTTCCCGCTGCGCGCAGCGCTTCTCAGCGATCGAAATTGCTGCCTTTGCTGCTGGTGAGCGAGCGGAGGTGCGCCGAGCCGCTTCGGCTGGCTCGCGTCAATCCCTGCGTAAAGGCCGCGCTGCGCAGGGTAAAAATGGGAGTAGCCTAGTTACAGTAGCCCAGTAGCGTCGCGCCCCCTCGGCGCAGGCTCGTCCTGGACTCCTCCGGGGACGGCTGTGCCCGACCGACCAATGAATCACGTGCAAAATATCCGCCAAAAACCCGCGGCCGCTGGCCACACGAATATTTCAAGGTCCGCGGGATTCGGCTGCCCGATTCCGCACGCGCATCGCTCCACGACTGGAAACGGCGCCGGACCCGCGCAGCGCACCACGGGAACAGGCGCCGGCAGCTCATGGCCGCCCCGACAACCCCCGCCGTCTCCAGCCGCGCGCTCAAGTGCTACACCGCGTGTTACGACGGCAAGCTCGACGAGGTCAAGCGCGTCGTGGCGTTGCAGCCGTCCTTCGACGTCAACGCCGAGATCCACGGGGGCACGGCCTTCGCCGCGGCGGTGCAGAACGGCCACCTCGAGATCGTGCGGTTCCTGTGTAGCATCGGCGCGAACGTGGACCGGCCCATCCACGACGGCGCGACGCCCGTGTTTATTGCGGCGTACCGGGGCTACGTGGAGATCGTCAAATTTTTAGTGGCGCGGGGCGCGGATTTGGAGAGGCCGAACTCCAAGGGCAACACGCCCTTCTTCATCTGCTGCCAGCACTGCCGGCTGGACATCGCCGAGTTATTAGCGGACCGGGGGGTCCATCTCGAGCCCGTGAACGAGGCCGGGTCGACGCCCTTCTTCTTCGCGTGCCAGGAGGGCAATTTGAGGGTCGTGGCCTTCCTGGCCCAGCGGGGCGTGGACTGCCAGCGGGGCAAGAACGGCATCACGCCGTTTCATATGGCTTGTTATAGAGGCCATTTGGATGTCGTGGCGTTCCTGGCGGTCGAGCGGGGATTGGATGCGAGGGCTATAGACGGGCACGGTCGAACACCGTTGGAGGTGGCCCGACGAGCGCAGCGGGACGACGTGGTCCAATTTTTAGAACAACAAGATCCGGAGTTGGCCAAGACGCGGCGGGGCCGGGAGTCGTGCTTGGCGACGACGTTCGATAGCGAGTCGGCGCCCTGCTCCGAGCTGAGCTGTGTCGTGGCATAAGAGTCTTCTCTTAGTAACTTCGATCGCGTCATGGCGTAGGAACTGCCTTTTCTTTTTTATGTTGCGCACGAGTTTTTGATCAAACGCGTAATCGACGCAAGGCCTACGCAGCTGCGCGCCACCGCCGAACAGGGCCGTTCAGCCACAGCGGAGGCGTCCGAAGCACGCTGCAACCGATTGGCCACAAGCGACGTCCGCCGCCAGCGTCTACAAGCCATTAAAGCCAATACTGCAAAAAGCACCTAATTAATCAGTCGCCGCGCATCGCCATTGCGTGGGGACCTTCATACGGTTGCAAGAGGAGGGCGCTGCCTACTCACCGGTTTTCGGCTTGGCATCAAGCGCCCGGCGCGGGCTGCTCGTGCCATGTGCTGACGCGGTACTGGTTCGCCGGTCACCCTGTCACGCCGGCGCGGCGCCGGAGCGCCCCGGTCCCGAGAGTTTCCACCCTCGCGCGGCCCGCCTCACGCGTAGTCAACACAGGTCTCACAATGCTGCGCAGCGCCCGCGTCTTGACGCGCGCCAGATGCAGAGCCATGGGCGGCGGCGGTTCGCCGCAGCACGGCGTGAGCCAGGAGCTGCGGGCGGTCCACCAGGACATGCCGCCGCCCGGGGGTTATCCTTCTGTGTTGTTCGCCAAGGCCCAAAAGAACAGAGGCCCGGAGGGTTGGGTGATCTGGCTCGGGGCCATGGCTGTCGTGGCCGTGGGCTTTTATCGCGTGGGCCAGACGAACTTGGAGCGGAACGCCGCCAAGCGCGAGAAAAGGGAAGCTAGGATGAACATTGTGCCCTACTTGCAAGCCGAGGAGGACCGCCGCTTCTGCACCGGCGAGGCCGCCTGCGACGCGGAGGAGGCGCGCGTCATGTCCGGCGTCAAGGGCTGGACCGTGGGTGAAAACTTATACTCCAACGGTTCCTGGGAACCCCCGACGCGTACGGACCACCCGCGCAACACCGGCGTGAGCGGGTAGGGCGGGTAAAATTTACTAAAAGAGGACGCGTGAACCGGCCCCTTCGAAATACGACCCAGGCTAAGGTGCCTCGTGCTTATGCAACTCGCGGAGCAGCATGTCGATCTTCGACTCGTAGGCTTGTACCACACCCGCGGGCGGCGTGACGACGGGCCGCAGGCGCTGCGTGACCAGCTGGCGCAGGGCCTCCGTCAGCGCCGCGGCGCAGTGCTTCTGGGGCAGGTCGGTCACGTCCGTCCGGAGCGCGTCGAAGGGGTCGCACGCCGCGGACCCTGCCGTGGGCGGCCGCGTCACGGCGTCCAGGCGCCGCCGTAGCCAGCGGTGGGCCCGCTTCTCCAGCTTGTCCCGCGTACGCGCCGTGACCGGGCGCGCCGTGACCGGGCGCGCCGTGGCCGGGCGCGCCGCGTCCCGCTGCGACTTGAGGGAAGTGACCTCCTCGTGCAGCTGGCAGATGCGCCGCTCCGAGGCCCTGCGCAGGGCCTCGACCTGGCCCAGGTCCTGCATCTTGAGTTCGGCGAGTTCGCTCTTCTTCGCTTTCATTGTCGTTGGCGACTGGAGGCTTCGGAGCTGCTCGGCCTCCCGTTCCAACACGACGACGCGCTGCTGGTACTGCTGCACGGCCCGGGTGGCCTCCCGTTCACTTGTCGCTAAGGAGGCGATGCAGGCCTCCTTCGTGCTAATCTCGGCCTCCAGTACTTGTAACTTTTTCTGGGCCGCCTGCTGGTGCTCTAGGGACGCCCGCTCCTTATCTAGATCCCGCTGGGCCTTGGATTCCGCTCTGAGACACGACGCTCGTAATTTAGAAGTAATATTAAGCGGATCCCTGTTCTCGAGCATCGCGTCCGTAGACAAACGTGAACGGGCGGACTTGAGGACCTGCTCCGTGGCGTCGGCTCGGGCCTCGGCGCGGATCAGGTGCGCCTTTACATCGCTCGCGTCCCGCGCTTGCTTGGACAGGGCGTCCTTGCAGTCCTTGAGCTCCCGCGCTCGTATTGAGAAGATTTCCTCGTCCCGTTGTAAATCGGACCTAGCTTCTCGCAACTGCGTTTCCAAACAGCGCAGCTTCGCGTCGCGCTGGTCCACGGCCGCTTGCAATTCCAACACGGCGCGCACGGGCCCGCCCGTCACCAGCTCCCCCAGGGGCGGGTCGCCGTTTGTGCCACCGCATTCATTATAAACCGCGTGCACCGCCTCGCGCGTCTTCTGATCTAGGCCACCCCGGGCCACCAACGATTCCAGCGCGACCTTCACATGGCTTAATCGGCGGTTGCCCTCGCACACAGCTTGTGCTAACCGGTCAGGGCCATCCCCGAAGTCGTCAATAGATTTTGTGGGGGGCGGCGGCGGTTTATTCGCCAGGACCGCGAGCTGCGCCCGTAACCGGCTATTCTCCAGCTCCAGGTGGCTGGGCCCCTGCGGCGCCATGACGACAGTGGCGTTGGCCACGACGGCGTTCCGGACCCTCTTCGCTCGCGACGCGTATCCTAACGTCGTCAGCGTCTCCGGTAGATCCGCGGCGTCCGGCGAGACGCAGGCGAGCATGCACGTCCGCGCCGTGCCGCCTAGAGAATCTTGAAGTAGACGCGTGAGCTTGGACTCGCGGTAGGGCGCGTGGGCTTGTTTCCCCTCCTCGCGGTCGCAGAGCGCGCTTATGACCTTCCCGAGCGCGAGCAATCCGCCGTTGATGTGGATGCCCTCCTTCAAGCGGTCGCCCCGGGCCCCGCTGCGCTTGCAGCGTTCCGAACCGGCCAGATCGACGCAGTGGATCTTGGAGCGCACGAGGGCCACGTGCGTCGAGGCCCGGACGTCCCCGCGCGAGTCCTCGACCAGATGCTGGCGCCGTTCCACGATGATGGTGAGGATGGCGTGGGACCTGCTGCTGCGGTTATTGAGCTTCGTGGCCTTGGTCGCTCGAGCCGCGGCGCCCCGCGCCAACAGCTTCATCGCGTCGCCGATCGACGCGAGGGGCTCTTCCACACAACCGTCCACGAAGATGCCGCGCGCCGCGTCTTCCCGGATGTGTAGCTTCTTCTCCCGCGCATCGAGCAGATCTCTGAGTTCCTCGTTGTAGACCTCGACGTAACTTCCTCTTATTTTTAGGCCCGACGTCTCTTGGGCGAAGAGGTCGCGCAGCGCTCGCGGCACGACGCCTTCATTGTGACTGAGGGTTTCCGTGCCCGTGCCCATGGTGTACGTCTTGCCGGAGCCCGTCTGGCCGTAGGCGAAGATCGTCGAGTTGTAGCCATCGAGGGTCGCTTCCACTAATGGTCTTACAGCTTCGTCGTAGATCTCTTCCTGCCGAGTGGAGGGCGCGTAGACGCGGTCGAAGGTCCACTTTTTATCGGCCGTCGCGAGTTCCTTGGGCGCCGTGCGCAGGACGCTCGTCTTCGACCCGGGCCGCACCCTTACTCTAACTTCGACGTTGCGTAGCTCCGCCGGGCGGGCGGACATGGTGCTGCTGTGGTGTTTTATTGGTGTAATGTGCGATGCTTGGGCAGCCCTACGGTCTTTGCAGGGCAGCCCGCTGCGCGTTTATGCGGGGCACAAAAATGAACCGGTGAACGAGACCCGAGTTTTTGCTTCGCACCAGTCGTGCTGCCGGGAGCTCTCGGACCGGTGCATCGATTGTTGTAACTGGGACCGTGGTATTCTTGTTTAGCACTAAAAGCCCGCACACTAAAAACCCGCACGCGCATGCGCCCAGCACAGCTTCCTTGGATAGAGGACTTGTTCGCTATACATATATAGGCACGCATATTTGAATAGTCTACGCGTAGTCAGCCAGCGCTGCTGTGCCTCAAGAGCGCACCCCCCACACCCACTGTGTCCAGCCTGGGAGTGAGACTGAGTCTCCAGCCTGGGAGTCGGGACGGGCGACGATGCTCCCAGGTGATCTTCGTGATGCAGCAGAACGAGGAGATCTTGAGACAGTCCGCAATTGGCTTGAAGACGATAGCGACGGCGACGGCGCGCGAGATGTGAACGACGTCGACGGTGACGGCTGGACGCTTCTCACGTGCTGCTCAAACGCCAGCAATGGCCCCAATGCTCGAATCATCACTTCGGTGCACGTCGCTCTGGCTCGGTACCTCCTCTCTCGCGGCGCGACCGTGGATGCTGCGTGTCAATTCGGATTCACGGCGCTGTTGTGTGCTTCCTGCATGAGTGGAAGCCTTGTGTCAGAGATGGTATCGTTACTGCTATCGGCGGGTGCCAATCCGAATGCGGCGAGCCAAGGCGGTCCAACGTCTCTCGGTATGCACATTCTAGTAGCGGAAAACCCTAGCGTGGACGTTGTGACTGCTCTGTTGAGGGCGGGCGCGACGCTTGATCGTTGCGGTCAAGGACGGTCGGTCGAGGATATCTTGCGCGAAAGACAAGATGTGAGGCAGATGCCCCGTACCGATATTAGACATCATGTCGCCATCCATGCCCTGTTTGCTGGCGTCCGACGGGCGGGCTTGTTCAAGAGCTATTGCCGCGAGCCGCACCGCGAGATGCTGCTGCTCCGCGGCCTCGCGACGAGGGGATACATTGTGCCGACGACGCGTCGCACGCGCGGGACCGAATGGAAGGCCGCAATCGCCTTCCTCGCGCGCCTCGGCGACAACGGGGTCGTCTGGAACGTGCTCTCTTTCTGGCGCGCGACGAAATAAGACATGTTATTGTGCAGTTTTTCGTTATACGAGAGAGCGAGGGGGGACGCGCGCCTACGACCGCCCGCCCTTGCGGCCGCCGCCCTTCCGGGACCCGCCGCGGTCGCCCGCGCCCCGGGACTTGGACATGATGGGCTTGGCCTTGAGCCGCTTGGGCTCCTTCTTCGCCGCGGCCTTGCGCTTGGCGGCCGGCTTCTTCGGGATCAGCACGACCTCCGGCGCCGGCTGATACAGGGGGTCCGCGATGAGGGGTGCGTTCGCCTTCGGCTGCAAGCGCAGCCGTCCACCTTTAGCTCTTCTCTCCATCTTGCTTGGTATGACCTGTGTGGATGGCAGTGTTGCGCTGCGGAGTGAGTGGTCAGGAACAGTGCGTGTGGTCAGTGTGCTGCATGCGGCGCCGCGGAGAGGTGCGCTGGCCGGCAGGGCAGGCGCGCAGCGCGGCACACGAACCGTTACGATTTGTTACACCGGGCAATGACGTTGCTGTTACTGTGAGAGCGAGTAAAAATCCTGTTCTTTGCAGGATGCTAATACCCGCACGCTGTCCGGCTGCAAAAGCAGGGCTCAAGGCCGCAACGAGCCGCCCGGCGACATTTAAAAGGAACCAGGTGCACATTGCCACAGAGTTACTACCGCTTCCCCCGCACGTACTTCCCCGCGCCCCCGTGCATCGGCGCGTACGCGTCCACGAGCTCCACCTCGCCGTCGGCCGCCACGCGCGTGCGCTTGATCTGGCGCAGCTTCTTCTTGCTCAGGGACTTGACCGTCTTGTCGTTGGTGATGACCTGGTACTGGGCGTTCTTGAACTCGTTGCGGCGCTTGCGGCTGCGCTTCTCCTCCGTTTTTTTCTTCTGGTCTGCGAGGCGCTCCTTCCGGGCCTCCACGAGTTCGGCCTCCTTCTCGCGCGTGGCCTGCCGCGCCTCCTTCTCCCGCTTTTTGGCGTCCCAGCTCTTCTTCGGCCCGAAGCTCACCTTTAGAGAGGAGCTCCGGCTCTTGGGCGCGGCCTTCCAGGGCCGACCGCTGACGTTGCGGCCCCGCAGCGCGTCGGTCAGGGGCGTCGGCGCGGCGTTCTGCGGCGCGGCGGGCGCGAGGTCAGCCGGGATGACGGGCTTCGGCGCCTTGGCCTTCACGGCCGGTTTCTTGGCCCGGGCGGCCGGCTTGGCGGCCCTGGCCTTGGTCGACCGCGTCTTGGGCTTGGCCATTTGTTTTACGCTGTCGAGCTAGAGATCTCCCGCCTCACAATGTTTTTATGTGTGCGGTGGGTGCACGCGCTATTTTCAGGTCTGCGACTTCGTATCGTCGACCACTGCGATACACGGCTGCGTGTTGCGTGTTGCAGGGCTTTGCTGGCTAGAACAGGCGTGCTAGCGCTATTCACGCTAAAAGAGATCGCCCATTACCCCAGTAAACGGGTTTCTTCGATTTTGGCCTGGCTGCCCCAAACGCATTAGCAGGCATCGCATCGATCGCTGCCCCTCACAAAATGGCAGCCCAAGAGGACGCCCCGCCGCCACCGCCGCCCTCACATGCCCAGGAGGACGCCACACTGCTGCTGCGCGAGGTCGAGGCGCGGCGGCGGACCCTGAGCACCGCGGTGCCCGACGAAATCGCGGCGATGACGCGCATGCTGGACGAGTTCGAGCCCTGCGCGGCCGCCGCCGACGAGGCCGCGCTGCTCCCGACCGACCTCGGCGACCTCGACGATGCCGCGGAATTCGCCGACGCGTTCTGGGCCCGGGCGACTGTTGTGGAAATGGCGTGGGCGCCCTGGCCCGGAAGCTTGTGGGCGGCGTGTTCACGGTTCGAGCGCGCCGTGCTCTCGCTCCGGGTCCTCGACCAGCGCGTCACCGTCGACTTCCAGGCCGCGGGTAGCCGCGTGCTCCTCGCGCGGGAGATCGAGATGCTGGCGGCGTCGAGCGACCCGCGCCGCGTCGCGCCGTTCCACGGGGGCTTCCGGGCCCTGCAGTGGGCCTCGTCGTCCCACTTCCGGGCGCTGGACGGCGGCGACCTGCGCGAGTACTTTGGGAAGCTCACCGCTTTGCGGGACTGCTGCGAGACGTTGCGGCTCGGGCCGGCCCTGGACGCTTCTTCGAAAGGAGAGGCGCTGGTCGACGACATGGCCCTGGTCGAACGGTGGGCGCAAGCGGACGTCGGCCGGGCGCGGCTCACGGTGCAGCCGCCGGACGTCCTGGACTGCGCGGCCTACGAGAAGAACCTCGGGGCCATCGGCTGCCCGCCGCACGTCATCGTCGCCACCTTCGACCCGGTCAAACGGGCGACGACGACGCTCTGCCGCCTGCCGCTCCGGGGCGCCAAGGCGGTGGCGGACCTGTACATGGACGTGCTCCACGAGGCGCCGTCGCCGCGGGACTGGCTCCGCGTCGTTGCTCCGACCGGGTCGTGGGAGGTGGCCGTTGCCCCGGCAACGAGTAATGTGTGTTCGTAGTCTTCTGGACGCGTAGAAGCAGACAAGCCGCATTCATGAGTAGACGCGTAGGGCACGGGTTTTGCTTCACCAATTGCACGTAACTTTGAAAAGCGTGCACGCGTGCTACGACGCGTGCTGGCCGTGTCGTCAAGGCTTGTCACGCGCATCTTTTCACTCGCTGCAGCCGGCACATCTCTATCACGCTGGCCGACAGCTGGCATTCCCACCACAGCCACCGAGAGCCTCTCCCAAGCAAGCAATGCGCATGCCACAGCACTCGCTGGCCTGGGCCGTCGCGGCGACGAGCCTCGCATGCCTGGCGGCCGCACTCAGACCAACCACGCCGCCGTCACCAAAGAGGCGGAACTCGCTCGTCCGGACCGCGAGCGACGTGGCCGCCGGCGCGGTAATGCCGGCACTGATCCTCGGCGTCGTCGGCGCGAGCGCGGCGGGCGCCAAGGACGCAGAGGGCGCCGTGAGCCGCCTCGTCCCGACGCGCCTGGCCCGTCTCCTGCGGGACTCGCACCTCGCGTGGCGCCAGTTCACGGCCTTCGAAGCCTTCGCGGGGTTCGTGGCTTTAGCGGCCGCCGACGCGAAGGCCACGGACCGCCCCTTCGTCCAGGCGGCGCGGGGCTTGCTCGACGCCTGGAGGGACGCCGGCGAGACGCTCGTGGAGTCCACGCAGGACGAGGACGGCCACGTCATCGACCTCTACGGCGGCGACGCGACGCGGCCGCTCGTCGTATTCGTCCCGGGCGGCGGCTGGTGCCACGGCGACGACGCGCGCCTGTACCGACTTTTGGCGGCGCGCGTCGCCGAGAGGAGTCGGTGCGAGGTCGCTGTGGCCCAGTACGCCCCGTGGCCGTTGGGCGACGGGGAAGACATGGTCGACGCCGTCGCGGCTGCTCTAAAGTGGGCCGAAGAAAGGCGTCCGGGCGCAGTGGTTGCGGTCGGGTTATCCGCCGGCGCCCACCTCGTCGCGGCCGCCTCGACGACGCGGGGCGCGCGCCCCGCGGCGGCCGCATTGTGCTCGGGCGTCTTCGACCTCGAGGAGCACTACGCGCACGAGTCGCGTCGAGGCGTGCACGACGTCTCGGCCCTCGGCGCCGCCTACGCAGGTACGATGCGACAGTACTCGCCCATTTGCGGGAAGACCTTCGCGTCGCGCGTGCTCCTGGTGCACGGCGACGCCGACCTGACGGCGCCGCTCACGTCGGGCGCCGCCGCCGTCGCGGCGGTCCACGCGGCGGCGGCGGACGTGGCGTTCACGCGCGTCGACGTCGCGGGCGGCGGGCACCTGGACTACGCGTTCCGCGCCATGCGCGACGAGACGGCGCCCTTTTTGGGCTGGATTGGCGAGCTCGTGGAGGACGTGGCGGGGGAGATGGCGTAATTTGTTGTGTGGATTTTACTCGGCGTATAAGATGAGGGCGGAGGGCGGGCTGGGCGTACGGTCACGCAGGCCTCGCGTTGTTTGTTGGGCCGTGGCTAGGTCTAAGTAAGCAAAGGCAACTCTAGGATGTAAAAAGTTATGTATCTCTCTCCACGATCATGCGTCGACGCTCGACGAGCCGCCCGCCGTCGGCGGCCCGACAGCCGGAGGCGGCGCGGCAGGAGGAGCGCCTCGCCGCGGCCGCGCCACGGCGTGAACCGCGGAGAAGCGCTGCCGCTTCACCGGGTGATCCGACGGCGGCACCATGACCTCGAGCACCCAGCGGTGGCCGTACACAGGCGTGAGGCCCGACGGCGGGGGCTCGAGGCCGCGAGCGCCGCTCAACTCGAGCCGCGTGTGCGTCCAGGCCACCTCCATGCCCCAGTGCTCGACCCGTCGTTTGCAGTCTTCGCGCAGATCGCCGTCCTCGGCCCAGTCATAGGCGTCGTCCGGCGACCCGTACCGCGCGGCGTCCGAGCCGCCGACGCCGAAGACGAGGAGCGGCCGCGATAAAGACCGGTTCACATACGTCGCGTCATCGGTCGTCCGCAAGAGCCCAAAGGTGATCGGGTTACGCGCCACGTGCGCACGCATCATCCGTTTGACATGCGCCACGGACAGCACCACGTCGCTCTTGCTCTTCAGGTACGAGCGCACACGCACCTCGCGAGCGAAGCCATCGTCCTGTGAGTCGTCGTCGTAGGAGATGCTCTCAAGGTTGCCCTCGGCCGGGAGCTCGAGCCAGGACGCGATGGCCACCCACTCCCGCAGCTCCACGCCCGGCAAGAAGGTGCGCCGGCTACCGCCGTACCAGGCGCGGATTTGGGCGACGGTGCCACTGGCCCAGTTGTTGTCGGCGGTCGCCATGGGGCCGAGGTCTACGCTCGTGTCGCCGGCCGCGATCGCGACTGCGGCCAACCGGGACAGGCGCGTATCTGAGTTCAGCTGCAATCGTCCATTCGTGACTTTGAACTCGTTCGCCGGGCCGCGCGTGAAGCGCAGGCGAAACCGCATCGACCGCGGCGTGCGCAAGCGCGGCCTCAGACTCCAGAGTTGAAATCGACACGTAGTTTTTGCCAGATCTATGCGGCCTCTTGGCGCCGTCTGTGAGAACGCGGCGGTTTTAGTGGTCAGGCAGACGTGCGTCGCTTGCCCTCGTCACGCCCCTTGGTCGTCTACCTGGGCTCTGCGCGCGCGGCTGGGCCGAGACGATCCATGTGGAAAAAAAACCCGTCATGTCTTTTAAGTAGGCCTCAAGCCTACGTACCCCGCACCCGCCCGCGGGGGTTGCCTCTTTCCACGGGAGGTACGCCTCCCGAAACCCGAATTGACTGTACTTCTTTCCCGGGTCACTTGGGTCTCAAATTTAGTCCAAAAAACAAAAAATGGGGAACGCGTGCTAGTTTACCGGTCCGCGCGCCAGTGAGACGCCAGCGCCGGTGTGCTCGGCGCCGGCGTGCTCGTCCTTCGGCATGCTCGGACCTACGACAGAGCAGCCGCGAAATATGGGGTCCAGGAGCCTCGAGGACACGACGACCTGGCGCCGCCCCCACTGCCAGATCCATAAGATGACCCTGGCCGTCCGCGACCCGGCCGAGAGCGTCGCGTTCTGCGAGAAGTATTTGGGGTGCACCGCGATCGAGGTGCCGGACACGACGCTCTGCGCGCGCGGCATCAAGTGGGTCCGCCTCGGCGCCAAGGAGGGCAACGGCGAGCTTCATTTTGTGAGTTGCGGCCGCGACAAGTCGCTCGCGCTCCAAGGAGGCATCGACGTGGACGGCGACGGCGTCGTCTCCAACGAAGAAATGGGGCCCATCAACTTTGCGACCTTGCAGCAGTGGGTCGACGAGGCCGACGACGACATACGGGCCTGGACGGTGTTCTGCAACACGCACGTCGCCTGGTGCGTTGCTGATCTCACGCCCATCGTCGCCGCCAGTGCAGAAATCTAAACGAGGGGGCCTATTTGAACTCAAATTTGATTTCACAACAGGTCGCGGCGCTCGTCAAAGACGCGAAGCCGTTCTTCGGGCCCGTGCGCCGCGCCGACGGCCTCTACCATTTCTATGTCGAGCTGCCCTATCATCATTATCTGGAGATCGACTCGGCCACGTAAGCGCCGGTGGGCGGCCTGCCAGCGGCGCGCGCCTGGGCGGACGCCGTCGCCTGCGCGGGGAGCATTATGGAAGACGAGGCCGACGACGCGGCTTCCTTGTCTTCGTCCTCGTCCTCATCTAATTCTTCGGACGAGGACGACGCGCCGGAGACCAGCGCCTAGAGCGCGATTCCTAAGTTGCACGTACACGGACACACAGTACTTACCGAGACGACGGGGCGGGCGAACACATATCAGAGCCGCGACGCGATCGCTTTTCGAGCGCGCGCGGATAAGTCGGCGACGGGGTCCGCCGCGGCCGGGTCCGCGTAGAGCGGCGCGTGGACGACCATGGAAACATCGCCTCGGCGCAGCCGGCCTCCACTATAAAACTCGTCGCCGACGGGCATGAGAATCCCCGTATTTTTAATGGTAATGGGCACGACGGCGCAACCGGTCCGCGCCGCTACCACAAAGGCGCCGGCCTTGAAGGGCTTGAGCGAGCCGTCCTTGGACCGCGTACCCTCCGGGAAGAAGAACACGCTCCCGCCCCGCGTGACCACGTCCGCGCACGCATCGACGACGTGGCCGCCGGGCTTCCGGCGATCAAAGGGCACGTGGCCGATCAAGGTCATGACCCACCCACAGAGGGGAATCCGGAAGATCTCCGCCTTGGACACCATCTTCAAAGCCCGCTCCCAGTCGAGCCAGAACAAGGCGTACACGTCCAGCCAGGACTGGTGGTTCGCGACGAAGACGGCCGGCTTGCCCTGAAGTTGCGCCTCTGTGGCTTCGAGGCCCTCGACGCGCGTCTCGAAGAACAAAGTTGTTGTCGAGCGGCCCCAGGCCTTCGCAATCTTGTCCGGGAGCCGGCGTTGCGCGTCGTCACAGAGTAAGGTGTATGGTGTTGAGAGGAACAGAGGGATGCTCGCCGGCAGCGCGAGCCACCCGGTCCACGAGAAAAACAGGCAGCCGCGCGCGGCGTCCTCGTCGCCCTGGACGGCGTGGTACGCCGCGGCGAGGCCCGACGCCAACGGGAAGCAGGATAGAGCGACGTATGGTGCTGCTGCCAGCCTGAGGGCTAGCTTTTTGGTGCTGCTAGGTGTTGCGGTGCTTAGCGCTGCTCGCTTCAGGCGCAGCGATGGACGGTGCCTTCTCAGTGGTTGCTGCCACCGTACCGAGGCCGCTCGGCGACATGTTAGGCGCAGCATTGCAGCTGGCAATTACGTCCCGATGCCTCGCCTCCCTTCGGCTATCATAATTCATATACCCATAAACGGCCAACCCGCACGTTTATATGCATCGCATGCATCGCAAGGCATTGCTGAATTGGTGTAGTGGTTATCACGTCTGCTTTACACGCAGTAGGTCACCGGTTCGAACCCGGTATTCAGTATTTTTTTGCTCCGCGCGCCCCCGATGGTCCCCGCCCACAGAATCACCGCCTCCATATGCATGAGTAAACCTGGTGAGGCTACTCAAAGGAGACATACCTTAGACCCGAAAGCGAAACTTAACCTAGGTCACGCACGTCGACACGGCCAGAGCGAAGGCCGTCGTGGGCGTGAAGGGCGCCGCGAAGTCCAGGTGGAAGCGGTTCGCGGAGACCTTGGCGAACTGCAGCACGATAGCCGCCTGGCCCGCGCGCCGGCCCGGGTCCGCCGCCACGTTGAGCTGGAAGTTCTTGACGGACGCGATCTTGCCCCGGCCCCGGAAGTCCAGCGAGTACTTGCCATTTCTTTTGACCGGGTCCCGCTGCATGCACACCACCAGCCTCGGATCGTGTTTTGTGAAGCGGTCGAAGATGGGGCCGCCCGGCAGGTTCTTGGCGCCGCCCAGACTTTCCACGAAGTCATCGTTCGCGGGCGGCTCGACGACGACGCCGATCTCCCGCGGGGCGCCGCCCCGGTTGGCTCTTTGGTGCCCAAACAAGCCCATCTCCGCGTCCGGCCTCGATGACGTGGAGATGGCCTCCCGCACGCGCCCGTAGGGCTTGGGCGCGTCCCCCTCGAAGAGGTGCCAGTGCTTGCCGACGTTCTTCGCCGTGAGTAAGGTGTCGTCCGGTAAGCAAGAAAGGGAGAACTCGAACTGCGCGCTGCCCAGGGTCGCCTTCTTTCGTTTGATGACGCAATGCAATAAACACGTCCTTCGATCTCTAGGCGCCGGGTCCTCGGGGCACAGATCCGTCCCGCGGAAGGCCATGTCTCGCAACGCGTTCACCTCCCGTCTCGGCGGTAAGGGTGGGGCCGGCCGGTCCAGAATTTCCGAGGGACACGGCGGCGGCGGCTCGTGCCTGCACACGTTGCCATCACTCCCTAACCGCTCGACGACGAACCATCGCTTGAAGCGCCGCAAATGCCGCACGACCCACTCGGCCGACACGCGCTTCGTCGGGGAGAGAGCCTCCTCGATAAAGCCCTGGGAGTCGTCGTCCTCGTCAAAACCGGCCTCGTCGTCGAAGCCGAGGTCCTCGTCGTCGTCCTCGGGCGGCGGGGCTGCTGGTGGTTTCATTGAGAAGCCACCGGATAATCGAGTAGTGAGCTTTTGCGGCGTCGGCGGCTGGATGTCGGAGAGGCGCGTGGTCGGGACGTCGAAGCCCGCGAAGGCGCGCGCCGCCGCGGCGTCCTTCTCCGCCTTCTCGAGCGTCCGCCGCCTCTTCTCGGACGTGACGCGGATCGCGCGCTCCGCCTCCCTCGCCTGCGCCGTCCGCACGATCTCGGCCTTCCGTAGCTCTTCAGCCGCTTCGGCGTCCTGGGCTTTGGCGACCTTCGCCTCGTGCTCGCGCCGCGCCGTCTCGTCCTTCGCGCGCAGCGCCTCGGCCTCCGCCGCGACCCGGGCCTCCTCCTCCCGTTTTAACCGTTCCAGATCCTCGCGCTTTTTCCGTTCCTCCGCTTCTCTCTGCTTCCGCGCCTCCTCCTCCTTCCTCCGCCGCTCGGCTTCGTCGGCGAGTCGCTGCGCTTCCGCGTGCTTCAACGCCTCGTCCCTTAAGCCACGCGCCTCCGCGTGCGCGCCAGCCGCCGCCTCCCGCTTCTCGGCGCACCGCTTTACGAACTGGGCCAGGTCGCCGCCGCTTTGTCGCGGCGCGGCGCTCGCGGCTTGTGCACTTCGCTCGCAGGCCGCGCCCGCGTCCACCGCTTCCTTGGCGCGCGCCTTGGCTTCCGTGACCCGGGTCTGCACGTCGCCTAACTTGAGCTTGCGCACGGAGGCGTCGGCGCCCTCCTTGGCGGACAAACAAGCCTTGCGCGCCGCCACGCAGATCTGCAACGCCGTCTGGCACTGCGCGGCCGCCCGCCGCGCCCCGCACATGGCCTCCGCGACGTCGTCGCACTTCGCGGCGGCGGCGTCCGCCTGGTCGGAGGCTGCTTGAGCTATGTCCGCCGCAAGGTGGGCCCCGCGCGCGGCCTCGGCGGCCTTCGGGGCGTTGGGCTGGTCGTCCGCGGCCTGTTTGGCTTGAGTGGCACAGTCCCGCGCGTCCTCGGCCTCGGCCCCGGCGGTCTGCGCGTCCAGGCCCGCTTGGCGCGCGTCCTCGTCGAACTGCTCGTCGGTGTCATCTTCCTCCGGGAGAGAAGCGACGCACCGTCTCGCCGTGGCCAGGGCGGCGTCTGCGTTTACTAACGCTTCAATCGCCTCCTGCGCGGCCTTCCTTGCTTCCTGGGCGGCCTCCTTCGCCTTTTGTAATTTGCCCGCTATTTGCGACGCGCGCTCCGGATCCTTGAGGGGGTCGAACGTTAATAAGTCGTTGATCTGCCGTAACGCCGCCGCGGGAAAGAAGACCCGCGTCTTGCCCAGCCTAAAATGCGACGCGGGCACGTCGAAGGCGGAAAGCGTGCAACTGACCACGATGTCGTTCGGCTCGCCTTGGAGGACGCGCCTGGCCTCCGCCGGTAATGTGGCTAAGAGTTGAGCGTACTCCACACGGTGCGGCAGCCCCACTCGCAACACCTCCGTCGCGGCGACCAAGCCGAGCGCCCTTAATTGTTCGGCCACGTACGGCCCGTCGAACTCGTTCGGGACCATCTTCGGCGTGGGCTTAATGCATCTACAGAAGCCGCAGTCCGTGGCCGTCAACGTTTTGGTGAGGTCGGCCATAGACGCAGCGAAGCGGCTGGCCACGGTCTTCGGGCGGCTCATGGAGCCCCTTCGGTTCCCGGTGCCCTCGTTCGAGGCCCTAGCACCCACGGCTTCCAGGCCCTTCACGAGGTGTACGGAGGAGGACGACGCGAGTTGTGCCAGCCCCTCCGGGACCTGGTCCAGGTTCGTGACGACCCAGCCCTCGTGGCCCGCCCGCTTGGCATCGTCCACGACCGTGTAGCCCGCGACGCCCGCGTAGTGCTGCACGTGGAACATGAACCGGCGGTCCTTGCCTTTCGTGGTGGCGAGGGCCGCGTTCCCGCTGTGGACGCGCGCGACCTCCCCGAGGAAGCGCGAGTCCCGGTCGTCCTTGGCGGTGGTCCCGCCCGTCGCGCACTGCGCGTCCAAGAGTCGCAGGATGCCGGGGGGCGGCCCCTTGCCCGCCAGGAATTGTAATGTGGCCGTGGAGTCGGGCGGCGCTAGAGCTTTGGCGTCGTCCTCCGCGAGGATGCCCTCGTCCTCGTACAACCGGAGCTCCGCAGCGAAGATCGCGTCGCAGAAGAGCTGCTGCAGCGATTCGTTAGCGTAGTTGATCAGCAGCGTCTCCAGCCCGTTCTTCTCCAACGTTTCGTAGCCGAAGATATCCAGGATGCCGACGAAGCGCGTCTTGCTCGTCACGAGGCCGCCCTCCAGGGCGCCGTTGCACTGGTCCACGAGCTTTTCGAACAGCGCCCCGTACAGCCACCGGCACGCCGCGTCCCGGGCGCCGCCGGCCTCGCCCGGCGTGCGCTTCACGCAGACCTCGTCGCCGCGCATCCGCATGGTGCGCTGGCAGAGGATGTTCTTCAACGATAAAGCGTCCACGCCCAAGAGTTTAGCTGCGCGGAAGCAGGGCTCGCCCTTACTAATAGAAACGTCGGCCACGTCCTCCTGGGACGAGGGATCGAGGATCACCTGGATCTTCGTGTCCGCGAGAGCCACGATGCTACCTAATAACTCCCAGGCCGCCGCCTTCGTCGTACCATCGAAGCCAATGGCTTCGAGGGCCGCGTCCGCCGCCCGGTACTCGGGGACATGTTCTAAGCCCGTCGTGTTGCGCATCTTTTGGGCTTGGAGGGGCATGGACCGGTGCTGGTGTTGTGCCGGGTCTAACAAGAGCTTCCGATCTTTCAATTGCGACGAGGGCCGTTCATCCAGCGTCATGTGGAAGGCGTGGAAGTTCCTCTCCCCAGTACCCTGGCGCACGACGCGGCTCTTCTCCAGCAAATACGTCTCCAAGGCGCCGCCCGCTAACAACAAATCGTCCCCGCCAACCACCTTCTTCCCACTGGGGGCGAACAGTAATTTCACGAACCTCCCAAACCGCGACGAGTTGTGGTTGCGCATCGTCGCCGCGTTGCCGAAGGCTTCCAGGACCGGAGACACGGCCGTGATCCTTTTGGCCAAAGCGACGTCGCCCGTGCCATTTGACGTGCCCCGCTGCGTCAGGTACTTGACCACGATCTTGGACGTCTCCGTCTTGCCCGCGCCGGACTCGCCGGACACGATGAGGGATTGGTCCGGGGACCGCCCGCCTTGTAATCTTTGATAGGCGAGTTCCGCCAATTGATTAGGATGCGGCCGCGTCGGGTCCCACGAGGCGTCCACGAAGGACCGGTAGTCGGGCTGCGCCGTCTCCTTTAACGGATTCACCGCCACTAAAACAGTGCTGACCAAAGTGTAGGGTTCCGAGCGGCCGATCAACCTTAATTCCAGGTTGCACAGCATAGACCACTCGCCCAGGTTCTCCAACGCGGTCATGTCAGGCACACCTCCAGCGGCGTCGACCTTGGCCCTGTCCTCGCGCGTCACGGCCGCGACCGGTTTTGACGCTTCGGCGCGCGCGGCGCCGCCGCCCGCGCCATTGCTGCTCGCGCCATTGCTAACAGGATTCTTGCCGGCGAACCAGCCCATCACACAGGGTGTGCTTTTTACGGGGTGAGCTATGCGGCAGTAATCCACCAGCGTTATTGTATTGCGCCAGCAGCTCTTCCTCGTGCTGAATGCGTCGTGGGGCAGCGATTGCCTTCACTCCTCGTCTTTCACCCTTCGAAGTCACCGGTGGCATGGGGCGGGCCATGGGGCGGCAAAATCAGCCGTGCTCCATTGGTCCTGCTACCCTCCAACCATCGCTAATAGGGGGTGTCGGAGCCGACGATCGCTGGGGGCCCGGTTCCTAGTGTTTTTGCTGCAGCGCGCAAACCTAGCCAAGCGTTGTATTGAGCAGCGCACGCGCAACGATAACGCAACGTGGCAGCCGCTGTGACGGACAGACAGACGGACGTCAGCGGCACCGGAGCAGGCGCAACCCGCGGCCAGCCACGAGCGCGGCCAGGAACGCTCAGGGGCAGCCATGACCCCATTGAAAGCCATGGCCCAGAGTCGGGGACGCACCCAGTCGCCCTGGTCCTTGCACGCTAATGCGCTGAACTTGATGGCCCAAAGAGGAGAAACGAACGCGATGAAAAGAGCAATAGACTCCGGCGCGGACATCAACGAGACGGACCGGGACTGGTTCCCGCTCCTCATGGCCGTGGCGTGTAATAATGAAGATGTGGTCGAATTGTTACTAAAGAGCGGCGCGGAGTACGACAAGACGGACGGCCAGGGGCTCACTTCGTTGGCTTTGGCCGTGCAAGAGGGCCACGTGAAGCCGATGACCATGCTGTTGGAGCACGGGGCCGACGTCGACCGGTGCACTACGTCAGGCACGGCACCTTTATTCCTAGCGTGCGGCAACGGCGACGTCGAAGCGGTGCAAGTCTTGATCCAGCACGGCGCCGACGTGAACTTAAGAAAGAAGGAGACGGGCGCGACGCCCCTGCACGCCGCCGTGCGCAAGGGCGCGGCGGACGTTTGTAGGTTCTTATTAGTCAGTGGCGCGGACGCGAACATCCCCGACGACCTGGGCGCCACACCGCTATTAGCTGCGGTGGAGGACGCATCGAAGGCGCCCCCCTCGCCCCAGCGCCGACGGCGGAAGCAGCGGGCGCCGCCGCAAAGTTTCCCGGAAGAGCTACGGGAAACGCTGTGTGAAGCCTTGTTAGCCGGCGGGGCGGACCCGGACAAAACTTCCGACGCGCACACGCCGCTCACCGCGTCGTGCCAGCGCGGCTCGTTACTTTTAGCCCGGCGTTTATTGGGGGAAGGCGCCGATAGCAATCGTGTTGATGGGCAGGGGCGGCCGCCTCTGTTGGTGGCCGCTTCGCTGGAGGAGGCGTCGGAGACCCTGTGCGAACTTCTACTCGTCCGGGGGGCCTCGGTCAACGGCTCCGACATAAATGGCGCCACAGCGCTCCACGCGGCTGTGCACAGAGGACACGTGAATACAGTGCGCTTGTTACTAGCCCACGGCGCCGACGTGAACGCCTGTACACGATCCGCGGAGGACCTGGAGCTGGCCGGCGTCGTCCAAGAGGTCGCGGGCGAGGCGCTAAAGTTTCCGGCCCAGTTCACGCCTTTAAGACTGGCGACGTGCGCATCAACGGACGCGTCCCAGGCTATACTCGATGACTTGCTGGGGCACGGCGCTTTGGAAAACTTGGATACTTGTGACCTGCGCACGCCGGAGGACGTAGCACGCTGGTTCCGCGCGCAGTCGTGGCACGGGCGGCTCGCCACGGACCTCATTTGCGAACGGCTGGCGCACGGTTCCGAAGGCATCAAGGCCGTGGACGGCGAGGCGCTCTTTTCGCTGTCGTCGCCGGAATTAGACGTCCTCTTGGCTCTGGAGGAGACGAACAACTCTCTACGGTTCGTGGAGACGACGCGGAGGCAGCTCTCCACTTCCTTAAAACCGCAGCTCGCCGCCCAGCTCTGGCACCGCAAGGTCCGGCGCCACGCATTGCTCCAGCGCGACCGGGACGAACGGAGAACTGTATCAAATACTTTTTTGAATGAAGAAAGTGCCCTGCACGACCCGCCGGACAACGAGCACGCTCGTAGTAGTGTAGTGCAGGGGCTACGCGCGGCGGCGGCCGCCTACGCGAGAGCCACGGCGCGCCGGGTCGTGGCGGGCGACGACGTCCTTTCGTGCGCACCGGACCTCAAAGAGATGAACGAGCAGTTAGACAAGGCGGCCCGCGTGTGCGTCGAGGAGGCTTCACGACTGAGTGATCTCAGGGAAGCCCTGCGGACGCAGAAGTACGAGGCTCTGAAGGTGCGGTGGGCGCTGCTCCAAAGCGCGTCGGAACGCGTGAGACGGAGCCACACCGCGCCGCCGAGTCAGCCGCCGCCGCGGACCGACGCCACGGGCACGTGGTGGCGCGCCGCGACCATCTCCGACTTGGAAGACTGCCCCTTCGACGCGGAGAGCGGCGACGCCGCGCGCCGGCTCCATCTGCGAGTTAGAGCCGCGGCGGCGCGGCCGATTCTTTATGGTTCACTACAAGCTGTGGTGGACTCAATCAATGGCGCACAACACCCCTGCGAGCTCGGCTTGTCGGGCATCGACTTCCCGCTGCCCTTCGCGAACGAAAGCGCATTATTGGTGGGGGGCGCGCGGCGCTGCGAGCTCGTGGCGGTCCCGACGCGGCCCCCGAGGAGCGCGGACGCGACGGCGGCCTGCGTCTCCGCCCGCTTGGAGGCCGAGGACCCCTACGTCCTCGCGTGTCTTTGTGCGTTGCTGGACCAGGGCCACCTGCCCTTACGGGTGGAGCGGTCCCGGGCGCGCCTGCTGGAGCGCCAGGCCTTGGCATTTGAGCGGACGAGCGTGGACGTGCAGGTCACGGTGACGTACCCCGAGACCAGCGGCGTCTACGCGGCGGCCGCCGGCGAGGAGCTGCCCGAGGAGGCACCATGTCCCGAGGACGTGGTGTGGCAGAGCCGAGCCTCGCTGCACGACCTGCCCGAGGCCGGCGCGGACGCGCCCGCGCCCGCGCCGGTCTCGGAGGTCGTCTCGCCCTCGCGGCTCCGGGACCTCGTCGGGCGGGTCATGTTCGCGCCCGAGCCGGCCTTCGACGAGAGCCTGGCCGGGGCCGACTTGGCGCTGGCGACCGTGCGCCTGGGCCTGGCCTCATACGGCGCCGTCGAGACGTACGACGAGCCGTTTAGGAGAATCGCGCGCTTGGACGACGGGGCGCGGCGGAAGCACCTCTTTTCCCACAAACTGCCGTTCCTGGACCCGGACACGTGGTTGCCCCGGACGCCCGAGCCCGTCGCGCGGCTGCGGCACCAGCGCGGCGCCGGCGTCGTCGAGGACGACGTGGACGCGCCGCGCGCGGCCAGCGCGGCGGCGAGCGACCAAGTGGCCCTGATGCGGCGGGCGGCGGCGCGCCAGCGCCAGGACCACGGCGAGGCCCTGGCGCGGTCGTCCGAGGACCTAGCGACGGCGCGCGCCGCGCTGGACCGGGTGACCGCGGCGCTGGCCGCGCGCGGCGACGACGTCGCCGCCCTCCAGGCCGAGCTGGCGCGGTTGCAAACGGACCCGGCGTCGCCGGCGGAGCCGGGCCCGGCCGCCACGAGCCCGTCGCCGCCGCAACGAAGAGTGCGGCGCGGCGGGGCGCGCGTGGCGCCGAGGTCGTAAGGATTCTACATAAGGTTAGATGTACAAGCTGCCCCGCGGAGCAGGCCAGCCGCATGTTCAGGGCGCGAGGCGCCGCTCAAAATTCCGACGCGTCAGGCCTCCTCCTTCGCCCAGGCCTTCTTGAGCACGAGCTCGTTCAGCCCGTTCACGACGAGCAGCAGCGCGATGCGCGCGGACGCGCCCATGTAGAGGGCGCGCGGCCCGAACTCCGACGTCAGTTTCTGGACCACGCCCGCGTACCCCAACGCGGGGTCCGCCTGCATGCAGATCTGGCAGTTGTGCGGGAACTGCGAGGCGACGGTGGCCCCGATGGAGCAGGCCATGACCGCGACCATGCGCCGCACCGGCTGCGACGCGTCCTCCTCGTCGACGGGCCCCAGCAGCGACGCATAGACCGGGTCCACGACGGTTCGCTGGACCGTCGCGCTATACGCAAAGGGCACGCCCTGGGAGATCGTGTCCCGCGTGCCGGCGAAGGCCGACCCCCGCAGTAGATCCTGGAGCCTCGGCGGCTCCTTCGCGAGCCCGAGCAGCTTCGAGACGTACGTGGTGCACTGGCCGTAGACGCCGCCCTGGAGCACGCCGACTACGCCGAAGGCGACCCACGGGTTCGCGCGCTCCTTGACCGGCGTGGCGGCGTTCATCTGGGCCCACTTCAAAAGGCACTGGTGCGGGAAGATACGCAGGCTGATGCCCGCGAGCTCCCTGGTGGAGACGCTCCTGTTAAACGTCTTCAGGAGCTGGATCGTCGTCAACGACGGCGACAGCGTCGAGATGACGCCGGAGTAGACGGCGAGGTAGCACTGGACCTTGAGGTCGAGGACCGATGCCATCGGCGGGCTGGCCTCGAAGCGTCGGCGGCGTTGCGAGGCAGCCCGTGCTGTTCTTGCAGCTCCCTGCTGTCGACTTGCTGTCTTGCCGTTAGACTCGCTGCAATTGCTGTCAAACGTGCCGTCCTTAGGATCGCTGCTCTTTAAGGCACGCCGCAAACGTCAAGATTTGAGGGGCTTCACGAGCACGTTTGCAGAATGCGTGCGGTCCGGTGAGCAGGGCAATCAACGATCGCGCTGCATCAAATCGATATCAGTTCGTTTGGGTACGGGTTTTAAGCCGCACCCCCCCCTTTATTGCTCCCCTTGTTGGTTTCCTCGGGTAATCTCTCTCCTCCATGTGTTCATCACGTAATAATTACCCACAGCGTCGCGTCGACGGCGTGCTACCGGAACCCGCTCGGCGCCGCCCCTCGCGCCGGCTCGACGGCCTCGCGCCCCAAGCGCCGGTCCTCGCGCCGCACGCCGTCGCACGTCACAACGTGCACGGACACGTCGCGGCCCGCGAGGCAGTCCCTATCGAGCCCCGCACTCATGGCGCCGCAGGCCGCCTCCACGAGCTCGTCCGTCGCTAAATCCGGTCGATACAGCGCCTCGCAGGACCCGTACAGCGACTGGGAGGCCGTACCGGCGACGACGAACGTCTGGGAAGTCATTCTCGCACCCAGACCGTCCTGCGCGCACAAATACGGCGCGCCGTCCCGGTCGATGCCACAGATGACGGGTTCCACGGCGTAGCCCGGCGCGCCGCCCTTGGCCCGCTGCCCGTAGAGCATCACCGAAACCAAAGACGCGAGCGTCCTCGGTTCCCGGGCGGCCTGGTCGCCTTCCTCCAGCCGCCTCAATCGCAGCCGCGCCGCGACGTCCTCCAGGAGCGACTGCACGTCGCCCTGGATGCCGCGCACGGCGAGGAGTGCGCGTGGGCCGGCTTCCAAGACGCGGCAGCACTCGTCCCCCACCAAATTATTGCCCGCGCCGATGCGCTTGTCGAGGACGAGCACGGCCGCGTCCTTGCCGGCCATGGCCAGGATGGAGCCGCCGTGGTACGAGAGCGGGTCCGAGGCGTAGGCGAGGCTCGCGAGCGCCGCGACGGCGCGGAGCGGTCGGGTGCGCATGGCTGTGCTGCTGTGCTTATTGGTTGGCGCAAGACGCGCAGTATGACTTTATGTCTCTCTTTGTAGAGAGCACTTTTCGCGTTGTAAGCCTTTAACAGTTGTGCGAGTGGGCGCGTGAGCGGTGATCGCGGAACCTCGTCCGCAAAACCCGAACCCGAACCCGTTTTGCGCGCACATGAGAGTGATGCGTGCTGTCGCGGCAAAAGTGGACTGACACGCAAGACGAGTAGCATTGATCGCACCGATCGCATTGCAGTGCTTTCGACGCCTAGAATGGTACAGCCACGCCATGTGCATGAGGCCTGCTTTAATGGCGTGGAGATCAATGGCGTGGAGGAGATCGATGGCGTGGAGGTCGACGCGATGATTCAGCACAAATTCCGCACAGGATTCGCCACTGAGTACGACTCCGCCGCAGAGTCCGCTGGTCAACACGCTCCCGGGGGACGAGGAGGCCGCAGTCGTGCCGTTGGGGCTCGAGGCGGCGGGGCGTTTTGCGCGGCACGCGTGGCTCGCTTGGCGGGCGGGGACCGCCGGCGACGCCAAGGTCGTGACCGGTCGGAGCCTCGCGAGCTACTGGTGCGACGACGATCCGTTCGCGGCGGAGTTCGTCAAACCCTGCGTTTTGCTTCGGAATGTGCTGTCCTCGGCGGAGATGGCGTCGCTCGCCGCGGGCGCGGCGAGACTCGCCGACGTGGACGACCGCGTCTCCGCGCGCGGCGGAGTGCATCGGGTCAAGTACCTCCACCGCGCCGGGTTCTTCGAGGCGGAGTGGCCGGCGCTCCTCGCGCGGCTCGTTGCGCTCATGGTCGGCCAGGAGGCGCTCAACGACGCATCGTGGGGGAAGCTCTCCGTTCGCTGCGCGGAGCACCACGCGTACGGAGTAGGAGCTGGGCTGACGATGGAGGATCATAGGGATAACGGCTCCAAGGTATCCATGTCCATCCTGCTCTCGGACCCCGCAACCTTCGACGGCGGGCACTTCGTGACGTGGACCGAAGGCGGCGCCGTGGCGCACGACGTCGGCCGCGGCGACGGCGTCATCTTCCCCTCGGAGAAGTCCCACAACGTCTCCCGGGTCACGCGCGGGCTCCGCACCGCCCTCGTCCTCGAGCTCTGGGTCCAGGCGCCCAACGTTTTCAACCGCTTCTCCTGACCGGGGCCCGGGGAGGGGGGTGGGTGGTGTATTACTGTTTTACATATACTTGGGCAAAAAACACCCTCGAGTATGCCGCCGGCCGGCGCCCCCCCACGGAGTAAACTACATTCTTACGTGTGCTCCACGACCCGCGTCTCCTCCACGGGCGAGTTCGTCCCCTCGTACAAGGCCGCCCGCGGGTCCACGTACAGCCGCTCCGGGTAGTCGAAGGAGATGCCCCGGTTTCGCCGCTGCATGCGGGAGTTGTGCGCCCTCAACAACTTCCGCGGATCGTGGGCCACTTTGCCCTGAAAGGTCGTCAAGCGCTCGATGACGGCAGATGAGTTGGCGCTCATCTCGTCCCGGTGGTAGTACCGCCGCCGGTTCGTGCCCGTGTCCCCGTCGCGGCCGCACAGGTCGCGCCTGTGCGAGAACTTGGCTAAACAGACCATGCCCACCTTCCACTTGTGCCCGAGGGACGGCGGCGGGTGGTCCCGGGCGCCCTGGAGCTTTAGACAATCCACGTGCGCTTCCCGCGTGCCGTCGTCGAAATCTATGGCATAAGTTCCATCAAAGTGGTCCTTGGCGACGGTCCCCCGCAGCCACTTCGCAGGGCCTTCCGTGGCCGCGTCCTTTGTGTGCTCCTGCAGCCAGTCCTTCCGCGCTTGCGCACGTGCCTTCTCCTGGGCTATCCGGCGGTCGTACTCGGCGACATTATCTAGAATTTGCCTTCCGCCCCGCCGCGTCCGGTCGTCCCCGTACGCGGAGTCGAGAAAAGCCGCCATCTTCTTCCCACCCGCTGACGACGGGTTCACTAAACCCGTGGCTCTCGCTGTACTTTCCCCCGCTCGTTCTCGCTCGTAGAGGGCCAGGAGCCGCGTCCGCGCGGCCTTGGCCCGCACGCGGTCGCGCGTCTCCCTTCTTTCGCGCGCGTACTGCTCCGGCCGTCTTCGTCTAAGCACTTGGGCCAGTCGGGCCGGGACCCGCAGCTTCCGCGCCACGTAGCCTCTATAAACTTTGCCGATCATGAAGCACGCCTGCGCGCGGATCTCCCTTATTCTTATCACCTCGTACCGGTAGATCTTGAGGCACTTCCGCAGGATGAGGCCCCGGTAGATGGCCTGGATGAGCGTGATGAGGTAGGCCTCCCTCACTCTAATTCGGCGCGCGATCTCCTCGATGTTCTGCTCCATTATTAAGCGGCAGGGGTTGAAGCCCTTCCTCTCACAAAGGATGAAGTAGTCCTTGTACAGGCAATCTAATTCAATCTTCTTCTTGTACCAGAAGACCTTCTTCAGCCGCTTCTCGTTCATCTCCCGGCCGCGGTCGTCCATTTCGAAGCGCTGATGTAAAGCTTTGTGCAACGATAACGGGTGCCGGGTCTGGATGTACTGCAGGTTCGCGATGGTGCGTGCTCGTCTTCTACCTAAGCGCCCGCGGGCCGCGCTCTCGACGATGGACGCGACGCGGTGGTAGAGGTAGTGCCGTGCTTTATCTCTCGTTCTGGCCGCTCGTGCGAGTTGCCGTCTTAGGTAAAAGCGATACACCAAAACCAGCAGCCCCGCCGCCAGGTTCCGCTTCTTCATCTCCTTGGCCATGGCCTCGTGCGCCTGCGTGCGTAGGATCGACGGCGTCCGCGGGTCGCCGCGAAATCAAGGACGCTCATACGCGCGGCCTCGATGTCCTCCATGTAGTCGTGGGCCCCGACGCCCAGGTGCTCCGTGGCGTCGCAGCCCGGGCACACGGCCAGCGTCTCTTGGCCGCCCCGCGCGGCCCGCACGTCCTCGGGCACGGGCGCGCCGAAGCACCGCGCGTTCGCCGCGTCCACGAAGAGGATGGAGTTGCACTTGGAGCAGGTCACGAAGGGGCTCAGGTAGAAGAGCGGCCGCAGCATGTCTTTCTCCGTCGCGCCGGGCCGGAACTGCTCGCAGAAGGCCTTCACTAAATGTCTATCGGTTGTGTCGATGAGCTTCTGGGACACGAGGTGCATCTCCGAGTCGCGCGTGAAGGAACTTGGCAGGGCCGTGGCCTTCTTCCGGGCGGTGTACTGGATCGCGCGCCACACGGCGTCGCCCGTGGGCGGGCGGTCGCCGTCCACGAACCGCCACATCTCGGCCTCCACGTCCTGAGCGTGGATCATGGTTGGTGCCTCTCGGTGTCCGGCGGCGGGCAGCCCTCTCTATGGGATGCCTCTCAGTAGTGGGGCTGCTGGGTCCCTGGGCCCGCTTTTGGCGGTGGCAGCGCTTGGCGACCAATGCTGGGGCTGCTCCTCCGTGCCGGTGCTGTGTGGGGCTCGCTTTGTGCGGCCGTCCCAAAGCCGGGCGCTCCGCAGACAAGCTGTGTTTTTGGTTGCCCACTCTAGAGAGTTTTTTGTGGCGGCGTCGGAGCATTCGGTGCGTCGCCCCACTATTTGTGGCCGCACGGCTGGGGAGAAATGCGTAACGTGCGGGTTCGAGCTTCTGTAAGAAATACAATAAAATGCATGTAAGAGTACTCACTGAAAAACAACATACACACTAGCTCCGCCGAAGCCACTCGACGCCAACAGTACCGCCGGGCGCGAGCAGGTCCGCGAGCTCGGGCAACAGCGCCTCGAGGTCGCCGTCGAAGCCGTAGGGCGGCTGCACGAGGAGCACGCCCGACGACCGGAGGCGCGACGACACGCTCGGGGGCACGGTTAGATGCGCGTCCAGCACGTCGAACTCAGTCGCGGCGAGGACCGCCTCCCGGAGGCGCGCCGAGCGCGCGTCGGCGCCGTCACCGCGCGGGTACCAGATCGCAATCCGCGCCGATCGCCAGTATTTCTTGAGATGGCCGCAGAGCACGGCGATTAAGTCGGTGTCGCTGCCCGACTGGTACAGCGGGTCGACGAAGACGAGGCCACGGGTGAAGACGCGGAGTTTCTTTGTGCCCGCGTAACCGTCACCAGCTTTGACAGTACACGCCGCGTTGGTGAGCGCGGCCGCACCCGTTTCTGTCTCGACAGTAGACTCAGCGCCAAGGCGACTCAACGCGTCGGTGAGCGCGGATGCACACACGTCGTCGCGCTCGAAGAAAATGCCGTGGTCGCCGGCGCGTAAAGCTAGAGCCGCGTGGGCGGCGCTCCCGGCGTACTCGTCTGGCCGCTGTGCTGCAAGATAAGCTGCGATATCTGCGTGAAGCTCGCGACCCTCGGCCCGCGCCCGCAGCTTATACAGCCCGTCCTCGAACTCAGACAGCGTCGCCGCTTCCTCGGAGCCCAAGGCGTAGAGACCGCGGCCAGCGTGCGTCTCGGCGTATGTGATGGGTGTACTTTTTTCTGTGCAGCGCCGCAGCAGCGCCACGAGCACGACGTGCTTGAAGACTTCGACGGGCGAGCCGATGTGGTAGAGGTGGTCGTAGTCCAGGCGACCACTCGATGCATGTAGGGATGCGCCACGCAGCGCTGCGGCTGGCGCGACGACCAGCAGCAGCAGTGCTCCTAGAGTTTGCATTGCAGCAGAACCCGCCTTGCCTCAATCCGTGCGCGTCGCAGGCATCCACTGCGAGGTATGGTATCCACAACTGATGCTTTACGACGAGACGTGTGCGCATGTGAGATGTTTGAGTTTGACGCCTAGGATCAAATCGTGCGGGTTTTCGCTCGGCTGGCGAGGACGAAGGTCCACATCTCGCCGCTTATTGATCTTCGCGCCGCGCCCCAGACTTCCCAAGGGCGACACTCCATAGTATGGAGCTGCAAATCCGCGGCAGATGGGACTCGACAATATACTCCAACAGCAAACACCACACATTACACTATCGAGAACTCGTCGCTGCAGCCCGCTCCTGCTTCCGCCACGCCTTGATCGTCATGTCCCCGATGCGCTCGAGGGGCGGCGGATTGGCATCCTTCCAGCGCGTGTACGTGTCCGACCACATCTGCGTCGCGTCGGGCCCGTGGCCGTACAGCTCCCAGAGCTCCAGCCCGCAGGCAGCCAGAGCCCCCTCGATGCGGTCCGCGTCCATTTCCGGCCACAGGCCGTCCTCGGAGCAGAGCAGCGCCCCCTGGTACGACTGGCCGGCCTTGCGCGCCGCGCCGGAATAGTGGAAGATGGCCCAGCTCAAGTCGTCCGCCGCGTCGACCGTCGTCCAGTGCTCTTCGCTGACGATGCCGTTGTCCAGCGTCGTGAGCGTCCAGAGCCCCGGCACGTTATTACGCGGCACGCACCGGTAGTGGCGCTTCGTCCAGACCAATTCGCCCTCGAGCGTCTCGACGCAGAACACGGGGTCGTACCAGAGCCCGTCCCCGCTCTTGGTCGGGTAGAAGATCTGGTGCTGCATGGGGAAGGCGTCGTAGGCCGGGTTAGCGCCCACCACGATCTTCCAGGACCACGGTTGTTTCGAGGACGCCGACGCCGGGTCCTCCAAGTGCCCGATGAAGAGCTGCCGCGCCGCCTCGAGGTCGATAGGTTTCCCGCGCCACTCTGTCATGCAAGGCACTTGCGGCTCCGTCAGTATCGAAGCGTCACTCTGAAAACAATTGTTCTGCTGTAATATACAACGTGTGAACTCCTCCAGTTGTGGGGTTTCGTTGGACACGAGGACGCGGTACGAGCCGACCTGGTCCCGCAAATCTCCCGCGTTCAGTAAATCGATGGCGGCCTTGGTCTTCGGGTCACTTAGAGCAGCCGCAATTTCCGGGCCGCAGCAGTCGGTCATGGTCTTGAACTCCCGGATATTTCTGAGCACGCCCTTCTCCCAGCTCGGGTTGATGTCCGACGCGACGACGGCGCATGGGGTCACTAAAGCGTGCACGAGGAACAATGCGGCGAACAGAGCGTCCTCGGAAGACCCCCGGCCCAGCAAGAGCTCGCTCTGCGCCAAGAGACGCGCCCAACTGGCCGTCGTCGTGAAGGGGAGCGCCTTCTTCACGACGTCGAGTGGGCCCGCGGCGCCCGGCGCCCAGCCTTCACAGAACGCGAGCGCCCGTACCTCCTCCGAGCACTCCCCGTCGGCCACGAAGCACGCCGGTTTCAGGTTCGCCAACGTCGCCTTCGTTTGCATAACGTCCGTCACGCCGAGGCCGATGACGACGTCTCCCTCAATAGCCTCGGTCGTGCCGCTGACCTTGGCGTCGAAGTGGCCCACGCGTCGCGCGAGCTGCGCCGCCACGACGGCGTGGGTGGGCTTGGGTCGCGGGCTCGACGCGCCGTATACGTCAGAAACGCCATCCCCGTGCAGATAGAGCACCTTGGCAGCGTCACCGGTGGGAGCGGCTCGCAGCGCCTGGGGCGTGCGCAGTTGTCGTGCTGGTGCGAGCAGAGCCGTGCAAGTGCTCAAAAGCAGCACTGCAGCCTTCAGTGTCAGCTGTAGAGCCATCGGTTCTTCAGTTGGAAGCGCTGGGCAGATGGTAACTGGCAACGGTTCAACAGCTTCGAGCGCTGCTAGGCGTATGTTCAAATGCTTTACGCTGAATGGTTGTGAACGCAAATGCGAGAGATGCGTGGTGAGAAACCCGTCCTGAAAACCCGATTCGAAGAGCCCGACGCCCGGACCCCGCCCACTAGTCCTCGCACCGTAACAACTATGGGCGCGGCATGAATAATATACTAGTACTATGAACAAGTTTACGTCTCCGCCCACCGCGCCGGCGACGCAAGGGGCGCCTCGTCGTCCGAGGACTCGTCCGACGACGCGCCGCCCGCCCCTATTGGCAACACGACCCAGTCCTGGCCCGGCGCGACCCCGGGCGCGACCGCGGCCCACCACTGGCTCAGGGGCAGCCGCTGGTCCTCCGTGGCCACCTCCCCGAGCGGCGCTTCCCGGAACATGACGCACTTGCGCCGCTTGCCCCCCTTATCCTCGAGCAGCAGCTGCAGCGAGTCGCGGTCGAAGCGCACCTTGCGCACTCTGATTTTCTTGGTGGCCCCTTCGAAGCCTCGCTTGGTCTTCTTCGTGTAATACAAGACGAGCCCGCCATAGCCCTTTTTCAAAACGACCCACTCGAGCACGGGCCGCGACCAGCCCCGGCACGTCCACCGTGTAACGCGCTTGTCCAGCAGCCCCTCCGCCAGGGACGACCGGAGCAGGATCCGGTTGTCCGCCTCGTGGATGAACTTGTCGGCCCCGGCGTGCAAAATGTTCCTCAAACACGAGTCCTTGGTCAATAAGCAGCACCCCGCCACGTTGTCCACGCCGCGCTTCATCCGTAATTCCGTGTCCTTCATCGCTTTCAGCGTTTCCTGGGCCACTTCTTCGGGCGTAGGTATGATGTCCACGGACGCGCGGCCCTTGCCGGTCGAGAACATGCCGCTCATGACGTGGGAGAGGGCACCAGTAATATTCACCTCCTTGAGCACGGGCCGCACCGCGCTCGTCAAAAGCTTCTGGCACAGGGTTAGTAAGTCCATGCCCTCCGGGGCGCTCGGGGGCGCCTGGAGGTGCGTCCTCAAATCCAGCTTCTCAATCCAGACGTGGTCGTCGATGCGGCCCGAGGCCGCGCGCGTGAAGGACTTGAGGTGGACCTGCGTGCGTGAGACATCGAGCCGACGGCGTGGGGCGCGACGCGACAGTTTCGAACGCCACCGCCTCTGGACCAGGCGAAGAGGACGCGGCGCCGCACCGCCTCGATCATCTCGTTGGTGGCAGTCCCCGCGAAGAGGTCCTTGAGGTAGAAGTTGATGCGCGAGACCTGGAACTTACGCACGTCGAAGAGCAACGGGAAGTCCTCCAGCATGTGGCCCACCTGCGACAGGTTGCCCATGCGCCACGTCGTCTCGCACGAGTTCTGCTGGAGCTGCTCCAGGGCTCGCTTGCCACTCTTGTGCATCTGCTGGGCGTAGTTGACCTCATTCGTTGCAATCTGGTCGTCGTAGAAGTAGCACAGCTCCAGGGTCACCGTGAGATCCTTGCCGGACTCCACCAGGAAGTCGGCGCCTCGCAAAACCATGTCCCCCCTTAAAAAATATTGGTTCCCTTCTCGCCTATGCGTAAGGTTCGTGCCGAAGACGTTCGACGGCGCGACGACGACCATCTTCGTCGTCACGAGCCACTGGCCCAGGTCCTTGTTCGTGGCCGCAATCCTTGAATTCACGAGACCCAAATGCAAAACAGCAGAAGGGTCGAAGCACGGCGTCGTCCAGGCCTCGTTCCACACGTGCCGGCCGCCCCCGAAGCCCCGCGCGCTCGTCTCCCACGTCGCGTCGCGCAATTTCAAAACAACCTTTGGAGCCACGTCCTTCGTCACGCCCGCGCAGCTGATGACCGTCACTTTTAGCGCGTTGGGCGCCTTCCGTCTACCCACAACCTGGCCCACCTTGCCCTCGGCCAGACCCCGCACGAAGTGGCAGACGTTGAATTCGTTCGCTGTGGACAAATTGAACGCGATGTTCACGCCGTCCACGCTCAGCTCGTCGATGCGCATGCTTCCGATGCGCGTGGGCTCGAAGTCGTCCAGGGCCCGGTCTCTGGCATGAAGCGAGGGGAAGGGCGACCACCGTATTATTCCTGGCGGGCGTTTAGTCATCGTGGACTTGCAAATCGAGGCCCAGGAGAGCGTCGTGCAGGTCATGGCTCTCATAAACTCGTCAAAGTCCAGGTGGCCGCTCCTGTCGCGGTCCGCTTCGCGGAGCACCCGTAATGTTTCTTTGGGCGTGGCCTTGCGGCCCAGTCGCTTCAAACACGCCTGGAGCTCCTTCCTGTCGATGGAGCCACTCCCATCCGTATCGATCTCCCGGAACACGGTCAGGTAGCGCTGCCGCGTGTCCTCCTGGGCGCTCCAGCTTCTTCGCAACCAATGTCTAAACGTGTCAATAGCTCCATGTAATAAGCGCGCGTCGAAGGACAGCACCAGCGACACGGACTGCGCGCTCACGAAGTTCTCGTGGCTGTGGGCCGCGCGCGGCCCGGGGTTCCGGATCGCCCAGTCGTCGACCTCCACCCTCACACACAGCCGCCGCGACGCGCCCGCGGCCAAGGCCGCTAAATCCTGGGCTGACGATGTCGCTGTTCGTTTCGTGTCGGAAAACCACAGGACTAACCTTATGCTCCCGAAGGCCATGTTGAGGCCCGGGACGGCCCTGAGTAAAATCCAGGTCATGCTCCGCCCTAACAATTGCGGCAGTTCGAGAGCCAATCTACAGAGGGGGATGAACGAGCACACCATGGCCGCTTGCATTATACCGCCCGCGAGCTTTGTAGATAGATACAGAAAAGCCAAAAAGTTCAGGCCCATGAAGAAGTAGTAGTTCCAGCGCACGACTCGTTTCGCGACGGTCGACGGCGGCAGGAGCGGCGTCATCCAGACGCTGAGCCAGACCCCGCCGTTCTTTACGTCACTCCCGGTCATCCGTCGATACGTAATGTCGTAGCGTTTTGGAGGAGGCTCCCGGCGCGTGCTTAGTTTTGAATTGTTCGCTTTGATGACCGGGACCTTGCGTAACGGCACCGTGACGCTCCCAAGCCCGCAGTGCTCCAGAGCTGCTCGCTCCGTGAGCGTCACCTTTACACTTCCAGACTGCCGCGCGACCGTGGCGACACAGCGCAGGCGCTGGTTGCCGAAGTCGCAGCCGTCGCTCGCAAAGTCCTTTTTTAGGGGCGGCGTCTTGGCCTCCGAGGTGCCCACTCGGGAGGCCACCTGCAGGGTCACCTCGTTCCCGAGTTGGCCGAGGCGCCCCAAGCCGCCGGAGCGGCAGTTCATGCACCGGCCGACGCGCATGTAGACGCGCCAGCTCTGGACCTGCAAGTCCTGCGACAACATTTTGGACGAGGACGCCGTCTGCGTCTCGACGTAGGCCGCCACCAACACGTCGACCTTTTGGGTCATGAGGTCGCTTCCTGTACAAACGTCGCACTTGATCCAGCGGCACCGCTCGGACGTTATGGACTCGAAAGCTTGGAGCTCGAAGTCGTTCTTACCTTTTAATAAAGGAGCGTGCAAGGCCCCGTCCTCGTCGAAAACCGGCGGCATGCTCGGCCGCCATTCGTGCTCGCCGGGCACGCTCAAAGCAACTTCGGTAGTGGCCCAGGACGCGTTCCGCCGCCCCCCGCGCCCGCTCCACTCCAGGCCGACTCGTAAACTTTGGGAACCAGCGAGAGGATCGTAGCCGAAGTGCGCAAAAGCCGGGTGCTCGCTCTGGTGGTACTGGGTGCCCTTCGCGGCCTCGGACCCGCGGTGCTCGTCGTCGTGGAGCGGCGCGAAGTCCGAGGCCTGGGCGCCCACGCACACGACGCACGAGGCCGTGGCATGTGGCGGGAGCCCGCGCACGGCTAATACGGCGCAGCGCAAAGCGAAGGGCGCGAAGCGGCTCGGCTCGAAGCGGAAGTGGGTCGAGCTGTTGACGGCGTCCTTGTGCTTCAGCGTTCGATCTCCATCTAATGAAAGGTACCGCGGGTCCACGTGGAGCACGTAGCTCCGCGCTACTAATTGGTCCCACGCATCTAGCGCGCGCCGAAAGTCCAGGGAGTGCCTTCTCAGCAACTTGTTCGGGAGCAGGTGGAGCAGGTGCTTCCGCGTCCTTTTGTGCGACGACTTCTCGGCCTCGTTCACGTCGAAGAGGCGCTCACAAAGCATTAACGTTTGCACGGCGTGCTCGCTCGTGAACGTTTCGCAGGTGACGCCCGGCACGCCGCGCGCGGCCACGGTCCGGGCCGTGCGCTGGTCGAGCCTCCTACAGAGTTCGCAGGCGAGGAGCGTAAGCTCGTCGGCCGCAGCCGCCATGGTCGATGGTGCCCGTCGGGCTCGTAACCACCGGGAGGGTGTGTGATGTCCACCTATTGAGTGGCAATTGGCTTCCTACCGGGGCAGCCCTGCTTTCGCGCTGGTGGTGGAGGTGGTGTACGGGGACGCTCGCGGGAGTCTTGCTTGTTGTGTCGCGCCTGTTCTCCCGCTATTTAGGCAGCGCGTGCGCGTCGGAGATGAATAAGAAACCCGCAGAAAGTACGGGTTTTTAAATTACTTCTCGAGTCAGAGGCGTTCTCGAGGAGGTCGCAGCGCATCGAAGTGCTCAAACATTATACGCCAGATTCGTTGTCCTATCAAGTTATCCTGGGCAGCCAGACCTGCAAAAGAACTGCACAGAGAGCACACAGGACGCCCACGGGCGGGCGGCTTCTGACGAGGATGGGCCTGTTCGCTGCCTTCAAAGGGCCCGGTCCCCACACGGCGCTCGAGACTGCGGCGACTCCGGTCGCGACCGGCGTCCGACCGGCGACGCCCAACGCCTACGGCCAGCTCCCGTCGCTCAACGACTGGCTCAAGCGCGTGCTCGGGCGCGAGATCGACCGGCGCCAGCTCGGCGCCCTCGTCGCGTGCGGGGTAAGACGGCCCTTCCACCTCGCGACGCTCTCGAGCGCGCGGTTCGCCGCCTGCGGTTTCGAGAGGGACGAGGTCTCAAAGATCAACGGCATGGCGGTCGCGGCGGTGGGGCGGAGTAAGCCGGGTGACGTGCTCGCGCTGCCGCGGAGTACTTACGACAGCGTGCGACTGACAGAGGTCGTCGCGGAGTGCTCGGCGACGCATGTTATCAGGCTGTCACTTGTCTGGCATGTCGGCGAGGGCTGGCGCACGCGTCGCGTCGAGCGGAGCTTCCCGGAGGCGGCGCTCTGCGGCGACGTCCAGCGGCGGGTGGCCGTGCTGAAGCCCTGGGAGCACGTCACGTACGTGGAGTGCGTGTTCGAGCGGGACTGGACGCACACGTTCGACTCCCTGAGGCGCGTGCCGCAGCACCGGCTCGTGGGGCTCAAGGTCAAGACCTCCGGGAAGAAGCACCGGCTCCGGGTCTGCGGCGCGCGGGGCGCGTCGGAGCGGCGGCTCGGCCGCAAGCCGCTCGGGCGCGTGACGATTCGCCTCGACCCGCCCCAAAAAAAGGGCTGGGGCCTCTGCGGCCTGGACGTGCGGCCGGAGGCCTCGGGCATCGGCGGCCTCGGGGCGCACTGGGCCCGCGTCCGGGAGGCGCGCTTCCCGTGGGCGACGTACGTGGCGGACGACGCGGGCGCCGCCGAGCGCCGCCGCCTAAGCGCTGCTGTGGACTGCGCCCGCCAGCGCGCGGAACAAAGGGACAATGTGAACCATGTGACGGGCCGCATCGCCGTGGACCAGCAGGATGCGATGCTTCGGGCACTCGACGTGCCGCGGCCACCGGCGCGGGCGGTCGCGCTCCCGCCCACGGCGCCGCCCCTGCCGGTGGCGGCGTTCGTGCGACGCGTGGGGTCGGACACGAATCTGATGGCAGTGCCCGCGGTGACGCCGTTGCACCGGCTCCCGTTCGCGGAGGTGATCTCGGCGCCACCGAGCCACGCTGTCGCGCGAGAAGCGGAGGTCGTTTGGCCCGGCGTCCCGACGACGGAGCCGAGGGTCTACCACGCGATGGCCGAGGAGGTATGAGTAATTCTGTTCTTTATCTTTACAAAAGCTAGTTCGGGCACTCGGACGCCCAGTGCCCCACCTGCTGGCACTTGGAGCACTTGCCGCCCTTGCCCTTGGAGCTGAAGCCGTGGCCGCCGAACTCCTCGCGGGCGACGGACGGTTTTTTCGTTTGCCAGTGGAGGACGTGGGGCTGTTGCTCCTCCTGGTCCAAAGATGGCTCGAGGCGCTCGATCGCCTCCAACGCCGTCTTCTGCGGGCCCGCGGCGCCCCGATTGGCGCCGAGCGGGTCCAGGTGCGAGCCGCCGAAGCGCTCCCGGAGCGCGAGCGGCCCCACGTCGAGCTGCGCGCCCAGGATCTTCGCCTGGGCCTCGATCGCGTCCAACAGCTCGTAGAAGGCCGTGGCCATCTTGGGGGTCTTGATGTCGACACCTCTAACAGGCCGCGCCAGCGCCAGAGCGCTCGCGCCCGTGACCCGCGAGAGCGCCACATAGGCCTGGCCCTCCGCGAAGTACCCCGAGCACGACACCGTCGCCGCGTCCAGGGACATGCCCTGACTCTTGTGGATCGTCACCGCATAACCTAACTCCAGCGGAATCTGCATGATGTAGGCAACGCCCTGCCCGACGAGCTCGTCGTCGAACAGCGCCGGCAACACGACTTCTTCGCGCCCCTTGGAGAAGCGCACCCACGGTAATAGAGTGCCCGCGGTCCGCACCGTCTGGCCGTCCTTGTCCACGTCGTGGCCGCAGTGTAAAGCGCAGTGTTCTCTTAATTTCTGGAGCTCCTCGTACAGTTTCCGTTCCAACGACGTCTCGTGCGACCGCTTTCCTCTTTCCTTCCGCTGCTCGCGCGCGGCTTCCAGTTTGTCCTCCAGATAGACCTCCCGCGCTTTTAAAGCCGCCTCGGCCTCGATACCGGTGGCCCACCGCAGGATGCGGTCCGTGGTGCCGTTCACTAACGGTTGCTCTTTCTTCGCCTCGTTGCGCGTATCGATGTTCTTCAGCAAGAGGATGCGCGCCCCCGGCTTCAGGTCCACGGTCGGCTCCACGAGTTTGTTGTACTTGATGAAGTCGCAGGTATTCAAAGCGTGGGTGATTTCATCTACTGAAATGTAGGGCAGGATGTTCTTGAACGGTCTCACCCAGTGCGCGTACTCGAAGCGCCTCGGGGACTCTTTGAGCCGCTCCAGGCCCTGGCGGTTCACCGCGTTGACCTTGGCGTTCGTGGGCCAGATCTCCGTGGGCTCCACATCGTCTGAGTGCTTCTTCGCGCCCACTTTGTTGAGCCGGTCGTAGTCCTTGTCCCAGGCTTCGCCCCGGTGAATGCGGCCCATGAGCTGCACGAACTCCTTCTCCGCCGGTCCTATCCTATGACCGGTTCGCAAATGAACGTACACGAATTCCGCGGCGCGCCAGGCCATGCTCTGGAAGGCGTAGCCCCGATTCGTAAAATAAATCTTCTTCGTGTGCGAGTCCTTGGGGATGTGCTGACTATGGAATAAACCGTGATCTAACCGCTGGAAGGTCTCGCCGTGGATCGTGGCCGGGATGGGCGGGAGCTGATAAAAGTCGCCGACGACGACGACCTGGATGCCGCCGAAGGCTGGGATGTCCTTCATGGGCATCCTGAGGTACTTCTGGAACTCGCCGCGCCTGCGTGTGATGAAAGGTGAGTCGCGCGTCACCCTCCACGCCGTCGAGCAGCAACGATGTCGCGTCAAGTGTCCAAGGACGCCGCGCCGCGCCCGTGGTAGTGCGTCAGCTCCCGCAGCGTCCGCTCCAAATTGTCCAGCCACTCACCACTTAACATAGAAATCTCGTCCACGATCAAGACCTCGACCAGCTTCGTCCAGAGCTCCTTGCGAAAGCCCTGTTGCATGCGTCTAAAATCCTCCTGGCACTTGGGCACCCCAATGCCCGTGGCGCTGTGGATAGTCGTCCCGTTGACGTGCGTAGCCGCGATGCCTGTGGGGGCGCAGACCGCGACCCGCTGCGAGTACGCGTCGCCGTAGTGCGCCGCGAAGAAGTCCTGGATCGTCCGCGTCACGTGCGACTGCCGTTCCCGCCCGAGCCCGTGACGAAGGTGTTCTTGCCCTGCACGACAACGCAGTCGCACGCTCGGCGCTGGTCCGGGTCGAGGGGCGGCGCCTCGCCCTTGTCCTCACGGGCCTTGAGCCACTGCGGGAAAAAGTTGCGCGGCGGCGGCGGCTCGCGCGGCTCGTCGTCGTCCGAGGCGGCCTCGGAGAGCGGCGACACGGCCGCCTTCTGCTTCTTCTTGAGGACGAACATGGGCTGGTCACCGTCGCCGTCCTCGACCTTGGGCTTGTGCTCGACCTTGGGCTCCTTGGGCTCGCGCTTCGCGACCAGCGGCACGCCGCGCGGTTCTTGTTTGGGCACCGGGCGCTGCGCCGGGCAGGGGTCCGCCTTGACCACGAGGGCCCGCGGCGGCGCCGGCTTGACGACGCGCGGCGGTCCCAGGCCCCGCTCGCCGTTGTCGTCGGCGTCGTCGTCGCTATCGAGCGCGTCCACGTCGACGACCTCGACGGCGCGTTTCTTCGGCGGCGAAACGAGGACGACGTCGTCGTCCTCTAGTAGATCTATGACGTCGCGCTGGCGCTTCTTCTGCGGCGGCGCGGCGGGCGCGGGCATGTCTACGTCTATGACGTCGGCCATGGCTCAGCGGTTTTTGAGTGCGCGGCTTTAAATTGCAGCGGCGTGCGCGGCGCGTCGACCGGTTCTCGCTGCAGCGCAGCAGGTATGACCGTTGCTGCGGGCGCGGTACGGGCGCTCTAAAGCTGCAGCGGTTTTTGGATTGTGTGCGGCTTAAATCGCAGGCGCGGCGCGGCGCGTTTGATCGATCTCGCTGCAGCGCAGCAAGTATGACTACTGCTTACTGCCGTCGTGCTGCTTTTGTTCGCCGGCGCGCGCTGGTGGCGAGTGCCGAGGTGCGAGAACGACACCGCGCTCGATTTGCTAGTCAAAACCCAATACGTCCATCGACGATGAAGCTTAGCTTACAGCGAACCTAGCTCAAAAAAAATTTACACATATAGTATTAGGCACACGAATTTCGGGTTTGTGCCCAAGCGCGTTTGGTCAGGCCGCGGCCACTTCAGTCGGCGCCAACGCTGCTGCTGCTGGATCGTCTCACGAAGTCCGCACGACCGAGGATCGCGTTGTTGCGCGCCGCCGCCACGGCCTTGGCGAGGTCGTCGACGAGCGTCGTCGACGCGCCCTCAAGCACATATCTACTGCGGCGTTCGATGGTCACCGGCGCAGAGCGCGGCGTCACTGGCGCGGAGCTGTCGGTCGAGTTCATGGCTAGCTGGAAACGAATGGTGCGTCCGTCTGCGGCGGGTCCGACGAGAATGGAATACGGAAGGGCTGGAGGTTTCGTATGCAGGCTCGGTTGAGCGTAACTTTCGACCGGTTCCAGCTGGATATGGTCTAAGAGCGACTCTTCCAGCCGCGCGCCACGGAATAATAAGCTGTGGGGTCCTGATTGCGCGCTCCGACGATTGGCTGCCAAAAATCGAGCTAGCGTGCGGGTTGTGTGTTCTGGATGGGCCCACGGCCCCTGAATCCGCTCGCAGGAAACCTCTAGACGGGTGGCGACCGCTGGACTGAACAAACACAAAAGGCGCCAGCAAAATCGAGGCCTGAGAGTCGAGGCCTCTGCACAGCTTTTGTGCGGCACACACGCAGCAGTGCCATACGCCAGTCAGCATACGCAGCAAAGAGACCACTGCATCGCCGCTTCGGAGCAGTCCGCGCGCCAACCGGTCGAGTCATCGATCAATCGAGCCCCAGAGAGCATTTGAGGCATACACCATGTCTGCCATCGCTGAGGCGGCAGCGACCCCAGCGACCAAAGCCGAGGCCGTCGCCACGCCCGCGGCCAGTGCGAAGGACACCGCCAGCGCGAAAGCATTGATCGAGGAGTGCTGCTCCAAGACCACCGAGGCCGAGCGCCGCGGCAAGGCCGCCGAGGAGCTCCGGGCGCTCGCGAGCAGGAACGCCACGGCCTTCTCCGAGCTCCAGCGCTCCCAGGTCGTGTCGCGGAGCTGGCGCTTGGTCGCCGCGAGCAACACGCCGGACGATGCCCCGGCTTTATGCTCCGTACGGGACGAGCGGCGCGACGCCATCCTCCCGCCCGTCCTGGAAGCGCTCTCGGAGCTCGCGTTGTTACGGTCGCCGCCATTGCTGGGCCAGCAGCTCTCGACGCTGCCGACGGTCATGGCAGTGTGTAGGCACTGCGGCCGGCCCGGCGCGCCGAGCGAGCGGGCGGCGCCCGAGCGCCTGTCCCTGCTCGCGGCTCTGCGGTGGCTCGCCGCCGTAAGCACGCACCCCATCACCGCGCACCTTTTGAAGCAGGGCCTCGCGCAGTTGATTGTCCAGTGCCTGAGTTTACGGACGGACCAGGATTTGTTGCTCCAGTGCTGCGTCTTAGCGGCGAACGTGGCCTCGGATGGGCCCGGGCCAACGGGGCAATTGTGTCGCGCGAAGGTGCCCCGCTTACTCTCTCGGTTACTAGTGGCGGAGGGCCGGGCCGAGGTCAAGGAGCACGCCGTCGCGGCCCTGAACCGCATCGCGAACGCGGCGTGTGGCAAAGCGCTGGACGTGGACACGGTCTCCGGGCCCGTCGCTTTGGCCCAGCTGGCGTCCTCGGACCGGCCGGACTGCTCCTCGGAGGGCGCCTGGGCCCTGCACGTCCTCTCGACCAAGGGCGGGCCGCTGATCGCCAAAAAAATGGCCGCGACGCCGGAAGTCATGGAGGTGTTGGAGCGGCGGGCCCTCGCGCGCGAGGTCGAGGACATGGACGTGGCCCTGGCCAACAAGGTCGCGCAGATCACCTTCGAGGACCTGACGAAGCTGACGATGCCCTCGATGGAGGCCGCGGCGGAGAAGGCGGCGGAGGAGCTGCTGCGCGAGGAGGACGTGGCGAAGCAGAGTAAGAGTAGTAAGTAGTTCCGGTGGTGTCGGGGGCAGCTGTACAGTAGACGGATACAATGCCTCTTAGGACCGTGCCACCGAAGTATGCTCCAGAATGGGCAGCGATTCCAATTCGTCGCGGCCGCCTATCGAGCGGAGCTGACAGCGATCACCCGAAGCCTAACTTTTTGGGACGCCCCGCAGCCACCGTAATTAGAGCGTATGGATAGAATGTCTAACACTACGTGCCCGTCAGAAACGAACATTGTTTTGAAATTCCCGCGGCCGCCCGAAGGCCCAAAAATGGACTTTGGTACCTTCCCGGGTAGATAGGGTAAAATAAATGAGCTCCCAAATTAAGTCAACACCATAATCGGTCAGCGAGACCAAACATTTGCGTGTAGCGGCCGAGGGACATATGCTCGCGGCTCCCGGAAATCTTGGGACATTCACGGAGTAGTCTTACGGGTTGCCAAAGTACACCAGCGATTAACGCCGCCATCTACCGTCCAGTTAGTACATTATAAGTACTCCGGCCCAGTTTTCATACATATCCGACGGAACTGGAGCCGATAGACCGCGCTCGGAGGGCG
>Ga0302122_10000035_pt1 | contig 61431 bp, 46 predicted proteins | sample CB21_SCM_MG_FD_203115 | JGI IMG/M metagenome (GOLD analysis project Ga0302122, IMG submission 203115) | Marine microbial communities from Western Arctic Ocean, Canada - CB21_SCM | ecosystem: Environmental > Aquatic > Marine > Oceanic | place: Canada: Western Arctic Ocean | collected 2017-09-28 | reverse complement strand
CGCGCGTAGTCCGCGGCGTCCTTCGCGGAGTCAAAGCATTTCCCCTCGATCTGCCGCGCGGCGTCGACCATGTCCGGGCCGGCCTGCAAGTCTGTGAGGCGCCGGGCGATCGCCGCGACCATGGCTTCCCTTGCTGGGGCGTCGACGCCCTTCGGGGGCATGGCTGCGGAGTGCGCGCTCGTGCGGAGGGGCGAGAGCGCTGTACGCTTTGAGCGCGCACCGGTGGCGCAGAGGCCAACACCGCTGCGTGATGTGTATTGCTGCGGTGCGATAGATCCCGGAGCTCGCAGCTATGAGCGGCAGCGGTCGAGCAAGCAAAACTCGGCTAAGCGCTTGGAAGAAAACCCGCACCGTCAGCGCAGGGAGCGAAGTTTCGAAGAACACGGCCCCGAGGGCTCAAATGAGACCAACGCAGACCTCCGTGTCTTTTTTCTCGCCGCGTCCCTCAGGAGCAAGCAAAGCTCATTTTTTTCGCTTGCTCTGGAAACAGTCGTCTCAAGGAGTCGCCTGGGCTTAAGGGTGCAGGTTGGCGTTCTGCCTCGTTGATAATTTTGCTCAGATCACGGCCAGACCGCAAGCACGCGACCGGCAGACGCCGCCGCGTGAACTCTCCAGCCATACATTTTGGGCTTGCACACGTCGGTTTTAGGACACCGCTTCTCGGAGACCCAGGCGTATCGAGAGTCCATGCTGTATTTGCAGATCGCCTCGGCGATTGAAGGATTGATTTTCTCGACGCGGTGCCCGGAGGCTCCCTTTTATTCGCGAGCGCCGGCCTACTCGCTAGTCAGCGGTCATTCTGGCCGATATTGCTGTCACAGCAATCGTAGTCTCCGGGGCGTTGGGAAGGGACGTCTTCTGCGGGGACGTCGCGCGCGTGTGGTTTTATGATTTGGTCTGGTTCGTGATCACGGACCTGTGCAAAATTCCCTTGACGATGACGCTCGAAAACTGCTTCCCGCCCGTCGTGGTGAAGGAGGCGCCGGAGGCGGACGCGGGCGACCACGTGTTGGCGTTCGAGTGCGTGGACCTGGGCTACGCGTACGTGCGGGACACGAAGGAGAACGTGCGGCGGCGGTCGACGCGGAGGAGTGGTGGGGACGTCGAGCCGAGCGGCGGCGTGGAGGGGGTTGTGTAGGATTCTCCAGTCTTATCGGTGGCGTCGAGGCCCGGTGGGGCATGTTGGCGAGCTTATAGACGCACGAGGCTGGTGTTGTTACGGTGCTGGGACTAGTGGGTAGCGCTCCTAACGGGTTTTTCCGGCTCTCCTTTGCAAATCGACAAAGATCGTGCACCCTCTAGCCGGCAGTTGTCGTGCTTCAGCGCGTTCCATACACTGTCCGTTCGTTCACCACTGTCCGTACGTTCGCACAACGATCATGATGTCTAAACTACTGGCAGCAAGCTTGCTGCGCAGCGCTGCGGCGTTCCAGCCCCGCGCGCCTGCAGCTACCAAGCACACGCTGCGCCACTTCGGCATGCTCGATGGCCTCTTCAAGAAGAGCGAGGCGGACGTGACGGACAAGGTCTACTTCGACATCTCCATCGGGGGCAACCCGGCGCAGCGCGTGGAGATGGGTTTGTACGGCGACACGACACCATTGACATGCGATAACTTCCGCGCGCTGTGCACGGGCGAGAAGGGCTTCGGCTACAAGGACACGCCCTTCCACCGCGTCATCCCGGGCTTCATGTGCCAGGGCGGCGACTTCACGAACGAGAACGGCACGGGCGGCAAGTCGATCTACGGCGAGAAGTTCGCGGACGAGAACTTCGACCTGAACCACGGCGGCTTCGGCACGCTGTCCATGGCCAACGCCGGGCCCAACACGAACGGGTCCCAGTGCCGCGACCGCGTCCTATCTCTTTTTGGGGGCGCAACTCCAAAACAACTCCGTGGCGCAATGGATAGCGTATCAGACTTCGAATCTGGGGGTTGCGAGTTCGAGTCCCGTCGGGGTTGTTTGTCGAGAGGACGCGCGTCGACGGCCCCGCCCCTACGCAGGTTCTTCATGTGCTTAGATGATACGTCGTGGCTGAACGGAAAACACGTGGTCTTCGGCAAGGTCGTGAGCGGCGACGCCGTGCTCAAGGCCATGGCCGCCGAGGGGAGCCCGAACGGCGCCACGCGGCAGCCGATCCGCATTGTGGATGCGGGCACGTGCTAAGTATATTCACTAACCCAAGCTGAGGCAATTGCTGAGGCTATTCTGACTATTAACTATTACTCTCGTCGCTCCACAGCGCCGCCAGGGGGTCGTCCGGGGCGCCCGGGGGCGGGTCGTCGCCACCCGGTGGATCCGGCGTGTCGAGCTTCGGCACGTTTCGCTGCTGCCCGGCCGCCTCGTCCTCGTCGGGCAGCGTCGACCGGACGCCGCCCAGCACCTGCGTGTCCCCGGCGAGCGGGTCGGCCAACGCCTTTTGCGCATTGTCCGATGCTGCTGCAATGACCTCAATGAAGTCCGGTAGGAAGGTCCCGAAGAAGCGTTCCGACAATAGGAGGACCACGTCCAGGATCCGCAGAATCACGTCGCCCGCCGTCGCGTTCTCCGCGATCGCCTCGGAGGCGCTCTCGACGGCGATCGCGTCGCCATCCGTGTCGAGCTTCGACGCCGCGGTGCCGTTCACTTCCTTGCCACTGTCGTCGACGACGGCCGCCTCCAGCGTCTTCTCGACGCGGGGCGCCTCGAAGGGCGTGTCCGTGTCGACGAGGACCTCGACGGCGCCCACAATAACCTCCTCGGCCTCCTCGGCCTCGTCCTTGTCGTCCTCGGTCATCTCCAGGATGTCGTCGAGGCTCAGGGCCTCGGGCTCGGGCTCGGGCTCGGGCTCGGGCTCCGGTTCCGCCTCGACGGCCGCGGGCTCCGCCAGCCGCTGGGCCTTCTCCCGCGCCGCGCGCTCGAGCGCCGCCACGGCGTCCTCCACAGGCTCCGTCCCGTCGGCCGCGACCGCGCGCCGCGCGGCCTCGACCTCCGCGCGGGCCGCCGCGACCTCGACCGCCGCGGCCTCCGATGCCGAGGACGCCGCCTCGTCGGCCTCGGCCTCGCGCCGCGCCGCCTCCACCGCGCGCCGCGCATCCTCGACCACGGCCTCGGCCGCGGCGACTTCGGCCGCCACCGCGGCCGCCTCCGCCTCGAGCCGCGCGCGCTCCGCCGCCGCGGCCTCCTCCGCCGCGGCGCGCTGGGCCGCCTCCTCCGCCCGCCGCCGGTCCACCGCGGCCGCGGCCTCCGCGTCGGCCGCCGCGGCCTCCGCCTGCGCTTTGCGGTTCCTCACCTCCTCGGCCTTGCGCGCCTCCGTTTCTAACTTCAGGGCTTCGGCCTCGGCGGCTTGTTTCGCGAGCGCGACCGCCTCCAGAGCCTCCTCGTCCCGCCGGCGCTCCTCTAGTAATTCTTTGTCCTCCGCCGAGAGGGGCCGCTTGTCGCGCGCCACGCCGGCCTCGGCCAACGCAGCATCCAGGGCGGCCTCGCGCTGCAGGAGCTCCTCGAGCGCGAGGACCTCGCGCAGCGCGTCCGCGAAGGTGGCCGCGGCTGCCGGTGTCACGATGGATACGACGTCCGCGAACGCCGACGCCAAAGCGATGCGCCGCAGCCGCAGCACGTCGGCGCCGTCCGCCATGAACGTCTCGGAGAACGTCAAGGCGTCGTCGGCGAGAAACGAAGCAACCGCGGCTAACTGCGCCCGCAGCTCGTCCGCTCTTTCGTCCGCGAAGCCCGAGGCGGCCACGCAGTCCGCGACCGCGCTTTCCGCGGCGTCCACGCTCCGGGCCACGCCCGGTCGCAGGTTGCGCTCCCGCGGCTTGGGTTTGGGCGGCTCCACGACCACAGGCTCCTCCTCAATTACCGCGGCTAGCTCCGCCTCGACGGGTTCCGGCAGCGCCGCCGCGGCGGGCGCCGGCAGCGCGTCGACATTTGAAGCCAGCCGCTTGGGCGAGAGCCGATCTAAAGTAGGCGCGAGCGCGGGCAGTCTCTCTTCAATGCGCGCGCCCGGCCGCCGCTCCGTCAGCTCCCGTTTAGCTTCGTAGGCCACATCTTGTAAAGATGAGGCGGCCTGCATCGGGAGAACTTTCCGCGACTGGTCTTTTCGGCGCCGCGCGTCGGCCGCGCGGAGCTGCAGGTTTTCCGGCGTTTCGTCGGGCGGAGCCAGCGTCTTGAGCGACCCCGCTTCAAAAGGGTTGATGCCCTCGCTGAGGAGTAGAGCGGCGTCCGTGAAGGAGACGTTCGAATTCAAAACGTCTTCCGCGGCCGTCAGTAAGCGGCTGGACTCGTACGTTATTTTGCGGCGCGCGTATTCCACCAAAGCCAACACCACGGCCTTGGACCGGTCCGCCTCGCCCTCGAACCAGACCTGGGCGCCTTCTAACGCTATTTTTGCTCTCACTGCGACCTCGGAGATGGTTCGCAGCGTCTCCGACTGGTACTCGCTCTCCAAATCGATGCCAAAGGCTTTGAGCACGTCATCATCTAATGCTTCCTTCTCGAGGGTCTTGGTCCGCCCGGCGTCGTCCATTTCACCTTCTTGCACGAAGGCCGACTCGACCACGGCTTCCGCGACGCGCCGCTGCTCCTCGCTGATGGTCGCGTTGGGCGTGTTAAGTGGTGCCTTGGGCTTGAAGAAGGACACGAGTTGCGGCCAGGGCTTGGCCGGCGTCGTCGGCGTCGCGGCAGGCGGCGGCGCATCGTTGTCGGCGTCGGTGGCTCGCAGCACAGTGCAACGCGGCGGTAGCGTGCGGGGGAGGCGTGCCGGTCGCAAGCCCGCGGCGACGCACAGTAGTGCTAGCACACCGCGCATGGCTGCTAGGACTACTTGAGCGCTGCCGCTGGTGCACGAAGAGCCAAACCGCTGGGCCAGTGCAAAGTGGCGGTCCCAGAGATCGTGTTTTAAAAGCCGTTTGTGCTACGGCATGCACAATGTGAACTCACAGCGCTTCAAATCACCTCGATCTTCGTTTACGTGCGGGTTGTGCCCATTCGTCGAATGTCACAAAGTTTGCCAAGCACGCGGCGCGAGCGCACCTGCGGCATATCACGCCATCGCAGCGGTCATCTTTTAACCACCGACAGCGCGCGCTCTTCCAAAATCAGAGCACTGCGCTTCCAGACAGCTCGCTGCACCACAACACAGTGTGTGCCCTGCGCTGCGCTCCATCAATACAAACCAGACGCCGACGATGGCCCTGCTGTGGCGCGGCTACTGCGCCGCATTACACTCACACCCGTTCAAGGTGAAGGCCGCGACGTCAGGCTGCACCTTCGCCGCGACGGACGGCATCGCGCAGTCGCTCGACGACAAGCCCTACGACTGGACCGCCACGGCGCGGAACGCGTCCTTCGGCGTGCTCTACTTGGGCCCCGCGAACCACGTCTTCTGGGGCCGCACGGTCGGCCTCGAGCGGTGGTTCCCCGGCACCTCGTGGCCCAACGTCTTCAAGCGGGTTTTTGTGGACCAGACCACGATGATGCCGGTGAACATGGCGCTGTTCCTGGCCTGGCCTGCGCTGTGGGCGCGGGACCTCAACAAGGCGGAGGAGGACGTTTGTGGAAGCTTTGTGGACTCCGTGTCGTTTGCGCTGTGCGTCTGGCCCGTCGTGCACCCGTTCTCCTTCCGCTACGTGCCGCTCGAACATCGTTTATTGGTGCTGAACGCGTGCTCGCTGGTGACGTTTTCCTTCGCCACGTTTGTGAAGGGGCAAGCGTGTGAGGACGATGGCGTGTGTGACCTGCAGCGCACGAAAACGATTGTCGCGGCGGCGACGGTCGGCTAGGTTGCATCGCCTTCGCTCGTTCGTCGCTCGTCGCTCTCGCCGCTCTTGTGTGTAAGTCATATTGTAGTCTTACTCGAACGTCCTAGTTTGGCTCTTCGGCCAGGGACTCCGAGTCGTCACCGCTGTCCTCGTCGTCGCCACTGTCCGGGCTGAACGCCATCAAGGTGACGACCGTTTCCCGGAGCTCGTGCAGATCCCCCAGCTGGTCGATCTGCTCGGCCGTCGGGACCATCTGCAGGACGTGTTCCGCGGCCCCCACGTTCACGAGTCCTTCGCCTCCGGCCTCGACCGCCTCCCGGAGCCTTCCAAGGTAGGAGCTCGGGCCGACGAGCGCCTTGCAGGTGGCGCGAAGCGAGTAGAGCTCAGAGGCCTCGACGCCTGGTAGGACGGCGTCGAAGGCGCCTGGCGGCGGCGCCGCGGTCGGGTCCACGACCGTAGCGGGCGGAGCCGGCTCGCTCCCGTACGACGACTGCGACGAGGAGTCGTCGTCGTTCCACGCGTTCCTCTCGGGGTTTCCGCCGCGGCAGGGGCACTTGAAGCCCTGGAGCCCGGCGAAGTAGTGTTCTCCACAGCGCCCGCAGTGCGCCTCGCGGTAGTCGCCGATGCACTGGCCGAAGTCCGGGCAGCGCGTGCAGTGGTTGTGGCTCTTTCCCGAGTCGAAGTCCGGCCGGCTGGAGCAGAGGCCGGTCACGTACATGCCGCAGCAGTCCTCGCACTGGACCGCGCCGCCCTCGCCGCCGTCCTCGTAATCGCCCCCGTACGTAGACTGGTAGAGCACGTCGCGGATCGTGGCCTCGTGCGGCGCCTCGCAGACGAGGCAAGTCCCCGCTCAGATTACGCCGTCCTGCCAGCCAGACGCGTCCGCCGGCATCGGAATGACACCGTTGAGCATCCCGGCCTTGAGGCAGGCGTTTACATTCTCCGGGTTCTCGATGCCAGCCCGCGACAGGAACGCGTGCACGTCGTCGCATGTCCGCCGCGGAGGCGCCGGCGGCACGACAAATGCAGCGATGGCGCCCACCACGTCCTCGGGCAACTCTGGCGGCGGGGGCGGCGGTGGGGGTGGCGGCGGCGCGGCTTCGGGACGGAGGTCAATCATGACCGGGGGGTTCTCGAGGCAGCGTTTGACCCTAGGGTTCCTCGCGGCGATGGCGTCGGCGCACTCGCGGATCTCCGATAAATCGCCTACGATGTACAAGCGCGTTGCGCGACCCGCCACGGACCCCGGCGTCCAGTCACCGCACGCGACGCGGACCGACTTCGGGGGCCGCACGGTCGTCGCCGCGAAGTCAGGCTCCTGGGAGCCGTCGAAATCTAAGACCAGCACGCCCGTTGCCTCGAGCTCCGCGCCGCGCGCGATGAGGCCCTCGGCGACGCGCTCGATGAATCCGCCGTGGCGCTCGTTGTCCAGCGACTCTGTGCCCAAATCATCTACGCCCAGGCCGTTCGGCCCGAGCTTCGCGGGCGGCCGTAGGTCGGCGCCGGGCCGCTGCGCGTACAGGACGACCACGCGCGCCGCGGCCAGCGTCGACAGCGCGTAGCGCGCGCGCCGGACGGTGCTCTTCCGGAAGGCGTAATAGTTCTTGAGCCGGCGGACCGCGGCCGCGCCCAACTTCTCGATGCGCGCCAGCTGCGACCCGCCCTTCAGCGGCGCGAGCGGGTCCTCCTCCGCTTCGTCGTCGTCGCCGCCGCGAGTGTGTTCAGCGATCATTGATGCCAGCGGGCCGTCGAGCATGCCTCCCTGCATCGATTGTGCCGCGTTGAACATTCCTCCCATCTGGGTGCGCTTGTGCCGCGTCGCGCGCGCGAGCCGGTCAAAACTTTTCAGCTCGTTGCGGGTCGCGACGGCGTCGAGGGCAGCATAGTCATTAGGGTTCGCCAGTGCTCGGGCGTAGAGCGCATTCATGTGACCCTCGAGCGTCGGGGCGAAGTCGCACACGTCGAGGACGAGCTTGCGGTTAATAGTGTCGTGCCGCACTAGAATTTGGCAGGGGTAGGCCGCGTGGAGCGCGGCGACGCCGCCATCGGGCGCCGCGACGTAGACGCTCCACACGCGGCCGCCCGCGCGCGTCGTCAGCGGCGCGAACGCGCGGTTGTCGTACGACTCCGCGGTCGTGCCCGGGAAGGACGGCGGCGCCTGACTGTCGCCGGGGTGCGCGCGGGCAAGCTCAAGGTAGGCCAGGTCCTCGTCGCCCCACTCGGGGTGGCAGACGTCGTAGCGGTAGCCGCTCACGGGGACGTTGTCCCAGCCGCCCGCTTGCACGCAGCCGGGCAGCAGCGCTCGGACGAAGCCAGCGGGGCACTCGGGCGCGCCGACGGCGTAAGACTCCGCCGCAGCCGGGGACGCCAGCAACGCTCGTAGTTCGTCGGCCGCTGGTCGACGCGCCGGCGCGCGCAGGTCGACAACGCTCGCGCGCAGCATCGGCGTCGGGTCCTTCGCCACGGCTTTGGCGCCCAGCTCCATCCAATGCAACGCCTGCTCGCTCATCTCCGGGCAGCGGTCGTCCTCCCCGGGCGCCGGGTCCATGAGAGTTGGCCATCTCGGCGGCCCGCTCCGTGGTCATGCGACCCTGGGATTGGCCCATGTGTTTGCAGCAATGTGTGATCATAGTGTGTGCGCCCTCCTTCACACGCACTTAGCGTCCTAAGGCGCTAGATATTTGACAGATCGGCCTGCGAGAGCACGATAAAACCCGCACTGGGACTCGTCCAGCCGACGCGCCCCTAGAACGCATCCCCCCCCCGGGCACGACTCAAGAAACAACCTAGTTCGCCTGGGCCTCGTCGGCCTTCCGCACGAGCTCCGCCAACGCCATGTCCGCCTCGGCCTTGTTGCGCACGTAGCCGGAGAGGGCATACGTCTCCGAGCCGCCCGTGTGCAGGCCCGTGTTCGGGTCGATCGTGCCCACGTTGATCTGCACGGAGCCCTGGTCGCTCGCGCCAATCAAACGGTTGGTCCAGCTGCACTTGCGCGGGATGTAGAGGTCGACGGGTTGGCCCTGGTCGTTCTGCATGGTGCCTTTGGTGTGTGCTTGAACCTGCGTGGGCGACGTCGGTCAGCGTCGTGTTTCGGTTGTGCGTTTCCAGCCGCGTCTCTTGGTGTCTCTCGGCCGCGGCGCGGCGTCGGCGGTCCGGCGTACGGTGTGTGCGCTCTTCCTCCGTGCATAGTTCGCCCTCCGCGGTCCGCGGTAGCCCGGCCGCGAGTCCTGTCGCTCGCGGGCCGCAGCGGGCCGCCGCGGCGCCTTGCAGCGGCATGGAGACGCAGCGAGCTTTGGGCGCCTCCAGCACTCGCTGCGGTGGCCCTGGAGCAGATTTTTTTTGCGGCACACCCGGCGACAGGTCATTCTTAAGACGTCTGAACGCGCACAGCTGTCACTTTGCCTCTAGACGCAGCCAATGCACGATTAAATTTTGCTGAGCAGCGATGCACACAAAGCTAATATTAGCTAAAGCCAAGACCGCGACCCCGCAACGGCTGTTCTGGACGCTCGGGCCGACTTCGGGCTAAGGCCCGAACGCTGAGGCGAGCCGTTCACGTGTTAAACTTATTCGTGCGGGTTTTAAGGGCAACTCTCAAGTGCAAAGGCTGAAGCAGGCTGCAACAGCCGCTATCGATCACAAACACACGCAGCAAGTGGTCCCGCGACGCCGCAGCGCTGCTGCAACACCAGCGCGTACGATGCGCACGCTCTTGGCAGCCCTGCTCCTGGCAGCCACCCAAGCCAAGGTCATCAAGCCCGGCCAGCACTATACTCTAGATCCGAGCCGGGACTCCTGCACGACCATTGTGGTGGGCAGGGCCGCCACGGGCGACGGCGGCCCGCTCACAAGCCACACGAACGACTGCAACGCGTGCGATTTTCGGCTCTCGAAGGTGCCAGCCAAAAAAGTGGACAAGGACGACGAAAGGGCGCTGTATCGGTACCGGGCCGAGTATCCGAGATACGTGGGCACGGACAAGGGCGCGACCTATACGCATGTCAAGGACTATTATGATTGGCGGCACGGCAAAGGCGATTTCAAGCCCATGGGCTCCTTGCCGTACGAGACGGAACACGCGTACGCCTTGATCGACGGCGCCTACGGCATGATGAACGACCAGGACCTGGCGATCGGCGAAAGTACTTGTGGTGCGCGCATAACCGCGTTGCCCGTAAGCGAAGGCGGCGCGGCACTCATGGACGCCCGGGAGCTCTCCTGGATCGCGCTGGAGCGCTGCGCGACCGCACGGTGCGCCGTGGAGCTCATGGGTGCCCTCGCCGAAAAGCATGGCTTCTACGGGGCCGACGCGACGGCCGGCGAGGGCGGCGAAGCTTTGACACTCGTAGACAGAGAAGAGGCCTGGGTCTTCCACGTCCTGGCGGACGATTCCGGAAGTAGTGCGGTGTGGGTGGCGCGCAAAGTGCCTCCGGACAGCGTTGCCGTCGTCGCGAACCAATTCGTCATCACCACTCTCCCAGAAAGCGAGGAAGGGACAGAGTGGTTGGGGTCCTCCAATTTACAAGAGGTGGCCACGCGGTCGGGCCTGTGGGACGGGACCGGTGAGTTCAACTTCCTGCAAATTTATGGCTTGAGCATGTTGCACCTTTCTACCTACGCCACTCGTAGAAAATGGCGCGTGTTTGATGCCGCGGCGCCGTCTCTGAACCTACCGCCGGACACGGACCAGTGGGGCTCCTCCTATCCCTTTTCGGTTAAAGTGGAAGGATTTTTAGGCGCCAAAGAGGTGATGACCTTGCTACGAGACCACTACGAGGGCACGCCCTACGATTTGACCCAGGGGCTAAGTAGTGGGCCCCACGGCGACCCGGCGCGGTGGGACATGGCCGACACGACGAACGCCGGGTATGCGTCCGCCGACACGACGTCACTTGTAGAAGCGACTTCCGGCAAGTTTGAAAGGGCCATCTCCATCTTCCGCGCCTCCTACAGCTTCGTGAGCCAGAGTCGGGGCGCGACGTCGGACCTGCCTTCTGTTTTATGGGTCGGACAGTACGCGCCCCACTCCACCTCCTATGTACCGCTGTACGTTGCAAGTGACGCCCTCCCGGAGGCCTTTTCTACTGGTAGTTTGCATGACGTGGACCATACGTCCCAGTACTGGGCCAGTGCGTTGGTGGGGAACTGGGCGGGGCGGCTGTATGATATTTCTTATCCTTTGGTGCAGAGACATATAGAAGACATGGCCGAGGAGATCCACGCGCGCCGGAGGAAGGCGGAGTCAAAAGCTTTAGAGCGTCCCACGGAGCGCACGCAGATCCTCTCTTCTCTCTCGAACGAGACTTCCATCTATGTGCGGGAGGCGTGGTGGGCGTTGTTCTGGGACCTGTGTAGCACGGTCAAGGACGGCCAGCGGCTCGATGATCGGCATGCCGAAAAACTCAAGCCGACCAAGGTCTTCTACTCTCGAAAATGGCTGGACGCCATCGGTTTTTTCCCGAACGGCGGGAGCTTGACGGAGGCGTCCGTGCTTTCCGTGGACGTGCTCAAGTATTTGCTCGCCTTCGTCCTGGGCGCCGTGGGGGCCGCGGCGTTCACGCGCCGGGCTCATGCGCCTGTGACGACGCGGCCGACGGACTACGGCGTCGTGAGCGCGGAGATGGCGTGAGTTTATGGGCGCTGTGTAATAATGTGTGCACACTTAACAACCAGACTATGGTCACAGGGATTCGCCGATGGCGTGGGCGGTGGCGCGATACAGGCACCCCACCAGCACGCCGTCGCCGCGGCTACTCGCGCCCCTACCGCGCCGCGAGGCCCAGCTGCACAAAAAGCTGCTATGTCCTCTTTGGTTTCTTCTTGGCAACCAGTCTTCTTTGCGAGCGGTTCTTCGGAGTCGGCGCTTCCTCTGGCTGATCGCCCATCAGCGTCGGTAATTCAGCTATATCAGCGAGTTGATCGGCTCTCGAGCGGGGTCGGCGACGAGCCAGGTCCGGAATCTTTGGGGTGTTGGGCTGCTGCGCCCAGCGCTGAATCCATCGACAAGATCGCCCATTAAGGCCACCTGGTCCATGGGGGGCGCGTCCAGAGATAAAAAAGGGTTGAGCAGTTCTGGGCCGCACCACTCTATGTAGAAGGGCCGCCGTGCCGGATCCTTGATTAGTTCTGGGCCGGGCCTCTGTTGCATCTCCCTGTTATCGAAGATGCCAACATTCAGACCATTTAGTGATAGAGGTTGCAAAAGTTCCCGGTAGTTTGAATATATAAGTGATAGAGGTTGCAAAAGTTCCCGGTAGTTTTCGTCCTTCATCCTCCGAATGCCAGTGCCGCCTATCATTTGCCAGTAGGCGTCGGGCATATCGTCGTCCTTATCGAGGCGGAGGCTGGCCTGGACCTTGAAGAGGTTCAAATCTTCCGATCCCTTGAGAAGCCAGACGTCCCGCGAGCCATAGCCGGTACCAGCGCACGGTCCTCTGGGAAGTTTTCGATCGGAATCACCACAACCGAATCAGTATTATTTCGACGGTTCGTGCCCAAGTAGTTGTTCTCGAGGATCTCGTCGGGCTCGGCCCATGAAGGCAGCGAGGTGAGATAGATGCCGTCGCCGAACCTGGCGTCTTTTTTACTGCCGCCTTTCAAGCTGGCTCGCAGCCGCGAGCTTTCCATGATGGCCTCCGCAGCCTTCCTGGTTGTGTAGTGGAACAACCATTGCGGCGCGTACCCGCCTCTGCGGATCTTGCTCGCATGCGCCGCCGGATTAGCTATCACGTGCCGGGTAACATTGTAATACGTCTGCGCCGGGTCGAAAACCTTGCCGCGACACGCGCGACCGCGACCATCGTATAGCCCGTTGTGCATCTCGTCCATCTTTGCCTGCATAGAGATGGTGCGGATCACCGGCCTGGAACGCTGCAGGAAGCCGCAGCATGGCGCCAGAAGCAAGCAGGCTATGGCGAATGCCATAACATGTGCGACTACAACAGGTGCTGCTGCAGGGCGCGACGCATTTGAACAAATAGAAGCCGCTGCTAGCCGCCGAGCATCCCTTAGGCTGTGTGCCACGATGCCGAGGCGCTGTGCGTTTGGACTATGATGAAACCCGTTTTGTTTGCTTTAAGCCCGATCTGTGTTCTGCGGCGAGTCGTTGCCCGCCACGACTCGCGCGACTAATGCGCCCGAGCGTACTCGATCTGCGCGAGCAGTTGATGATCATGAGCCAAGTTCAGCCAAGGCTTTTTGATGTCAAGTGCACCCTGCTGGCAAACTGCACCGTTTCAGCCGCTAGCTACTGCCTGCTGTGCCGACACATCGCTCCGCCGCGACGGCAGTGAAGCCAACGATGCGCCGGTGTCGGCTGCTGGTGGCTGCCTCACTCATCCACACCGCACTGCCGTTTCAGCAGGCGCCGCGACGGTGCACACGACGCCGGACGCAGCGCGCGGCGACCGATAGCGAGACGCCGGCCTTCGCGGCGGCCCTCGACGCGGCGCTGCGCGGCGACGCCGGCCGCCTCCGCGACGAACTCGCTTCGGACGTGGTCTGGACGCACGGCCTGGGCGAGGCCAAAGGTGCTACGGACGCGTTAAAACTCATCAGTGACGCCGCTGAATTCTTCGGCGACGCGCGCCTCGACTGTCTAAGTGGAGACGACGCCTCGTTCCGGTGGCTTGCGAGCGGCGTCCAACCGGTAAAGTGGCAGCCGCGCGTGCTCGTGCACGGCACCACGACTTTGACGCGGAACGCCCAAGGCCGTGTCAGCCGCGTCGAGGACGCCTGGGACGCCTCAGCTCCGGAGGTCGGGCTGCAGCAAGTGGCCCCGCGCTTTTGGGATATTTTTGATTTGTGGGCGACGCCCGTGGCCGAGCGGCCCTGCGAGGAGGTCCTGGATGCGTTTTTATTTGGGGGCGGCCAGGCGCGGTTGGTCCGGACGCCGCCTAGAATGTGTCTGGTGTGCTCCGTTGATGATGTTTCAAACTCTAGAGCGCAGCGCATCGCTTCCGCTTTGCCGGACTTTGTGTTTTTACAAGACACGCGGAGTCCGACGGATGTCATCACGGCCACGACGACGCCTCTCAGTGTCTCGATCGAGGCACTCCCCCGAATCGAGGACGAACCGCGAAGACGGCGGGTCACCTGGACGCTGCCGCTGCCGTCGTCGCTCGGGCTCGACCAAACGAAGCTGTCCGAGCTGCCTCCAATCGCGAACCTCACGGACGGCGGCCTCGAGCTCGGCGTCGCGGAGAACCCGTCCCTGACGTATGCGCTGGAACCGGTGAAGCTCTACGTGTGCGCCTCCTACCAGGGCGACTCGCAGGACGCCGCGGCCGCGCCGCTGCGCAAGGCGTTGGCGGCGGCCGCCGCCGAGCGGGGCCTAGCCCTCGCGCCGGGCCCGAACGGCGGCGCTTCGCCTCTCGTGCTGCGGAAGTGGCGGGCCAAGCTCGGCTACTCGGCGAGCGGCGCTCTAGCCTACGCGATGGAGTCGAACGCGCCGGGCTTCGTGCCGGTAGACGGGAACGAGTTGTGCGTGGAGGTCACTGAGTAATAACTAAATAAATTACAATTCGAGGGCGCGAAGGTCCACATCTCGCGGTCTTCAATCACAGACCCCTTACGGCGAACGCTGGGGCTTCACTTCGAACCCAGGAGAGCAGCGCGGCCTCGTCGGGCCGGCCCTGGAACGTCGCGGCGAGTTCTCCTTCTCGAAACAGCTGGAACCTGGGCAGGCTCGCCACGGAGTGCTCGTCCGCGAGCGCCTCGTTCTCGTCGACGTCTACCATAAAATAGCGCGGGCCCGGGTGATGTTCCGCGCAGGCCGCGTAGTGCGGGCCGACGCGCCGGCAGTGCGGGCACGTCGGGCTGTACCACATCACGAATGCGGGCTTCGTCGATTGCGCGACTGTGGCGGCCCACGACTCTGCGTCGACCTCGACGACGCCGCCCGCGGACCCCCTGCTCGCCTCGAAGAGGGCGTGCGTGGATCGCAGCAGTAGGATGAGCAGTCCTGTTCGGGAGGGCATTGGTGCTGGTAAGGGCAGCCCCTTTTCACGCGAAGGGCTACGAAAAAACGTAGCTTGTGGCTTGCTGAGGCCAGTAATTAATCAAAAACGATGCATTCGAGGGCGTTAGGCGGCGCTACGCTACCGGCGCGCTTTCATTAAAAAACCCGCGTGATAAAACCCGCACTCGTGACCTCTGACACACTCCTTGACGTCTGCCGGAGCCCCCTGGAACCGTGCAGGAGGGCACGCCGGTGCAAACAAGATGCGTCTAGCACTTGTATTTCACGTGGCCGCGGCGCTGGTGCCGCACCAGCAGCCGTCGACGCACCGCTGGCGACGTGTCATAAGCAATGGAGCCACGGCCATGGATCCTGCCGCCGTGGACACGGCTGCCCAGGCCAAGCGGCCGTCCCGCGACCGGCGACTCACATTAGCCGTCGAGGCCCTCGAAAAGAAGGAGCGGGACGACGTCGCGGCCGTCGCCGCGCGCGTCGACGGCCTCCGGGCCACGGCGCGGGGCAACACGCGGAACAAGATGGACGGGCTGCGGGCGCGACTCGACGCCCTGGGGGCGCCGGCCGTCGCGGCGCCGCCACTGCCCGACAACGCGGCGCCGAAGGCCAAACCCAAGCCGAAGGCCAAACCCAAGGCCAAACCGAAGGCGGCGGCCAAGAAACCGGCAGCCAAGGCGTCGGCGGCCAAGGCGTCGGTGGCCAAGGCGTCGGCGGCCAAGGCGCCGACGACGAAGACGCCGCGGCAGGCCGTGCGGGAGAAGCAGCGGCAGAACAAGGCAAAGGGCGCGTCGGAGCGAGCCAAGCCGGTCGCGATCGACGCCGGCGAGTCCTACCTGAACACGCTGGCCACGCCCGCGGCGGTGGCCGCGAAGGCGCCGAAGGCGCCGAAGGCGCCGAAGGCGCCGAAGAAGCAGGCGCCGAAGAGGAAGCAGGCGGCCAAAGCGCCGAAGAAGGCGCCGGCGTCCAAGCCGGCGTCCAAGCCGGCGCAGAAGCCGCAGCCGGCGGCCGCGGCCAAGGCCCGGCGGGAGCGGAGAAGCGGTGGAACGCAGAAGCAGGCGAAGGCGCCGTCGACGGCCGCGGCCGCGACCGCCGCGTCCTACCTGGACAACCTGGCGGCGCCCGCGACGGGCCGCACGGCGCGCAGCGACGCGTTCCGCAAGGGCCAGGCCCCGCGGGGCACCTCGCCGAAGGCGCAGGCGAAAGCCGCGCAGCCGAAGCCGAAGAACCCGCCGTTCCCGGGGTCGACGCAGCAGGCGCCGAAGAAGAAGCCGGCGGCGGCCAAGCCCAAGCTGGCGGCGGCCAAGCCGAAGCAGCAGCCGCCGAAGCCAAAGCAGCCCCCGGCCCCGCCCAAGGCGGCCGTCGCCGCCGCCTCGTACCTGGACACGTTACCCAAGGCGGAGGCGGTGAGCCAGGCGTCGCTCGACGCGGAGGCGAAGAGCGCCGCGGCCACGGTCAAGTTCCTCAAGGAGGCCGTCAAGGGCAAGAACCAGCCGCCCAACGCGGGGCGGCAGACGAAGCCGAGTGCGCCCAAGAAGGCGCGGCAGACGACCGTGGCCGTCGCTGGTGGGTCCGTCAAAGGTTCGGTCGTCTCCACGACGTCCTACGGCGCTTTCGTGCGCATTGACGGCACGAAGGAGGATTCTAAACCGGCCTTGTTGCACGTGTCGGAGATTTCGGACGGCCGGGTCATGGACGTCGCGAAGACTTTACCGGTCGGGAGCCGGGTTGACGCCACCGTGTTGAGCGTGGACGCCTCGAAGGGTTTCCGGGTCTCCCTGTCGACGAAGGTCCAACGGAAGCTGAAGCGCAAGGACCCGTTCGTCTCCATCAAACCTGTGGCGAAGGCGCTGAAGAATCTCCCCGGGGCGCCGCCGCCCACTGCCGCGCTGCGCTTGGAGAAGCTCGCCGATGAGCTCTCGTTGGACGATCTGGACGCGTTGATCGAGTCCTCCCAGAAGAAAAAGAAGAAGAAGAAGGCGTACGTGCCCCGGCAGAAGGAAGCCGTGCAGGAGGAGGCCTTGTCGCCCACGTCTTTGATGTCCGCCTTCCAGTCGAAGGAGGGCGCGGCGGCCCAGAAGCGCCAGGAGTTCGAGATGCTCATGCAGGACGTGGTCTACGAGTCCGGGTCGTCGCTGACGGATCTGCGATTACTGCAGGGCCTCCAGAACAAGAAGAAGAAGGGCCAGTATGTCTACGCCACGGGCTTCTGGACCAAGCTCTTCAAGCCGCCGCCCAAGGGGCCCAAGCCGGCGCCGCCGCCGTCGGCGCGGCCACAGGCGCCGCCGTCGGACGACGCGGGGGCGTAACCTTATGTGAAACTAGCACAGTCGTCTGTCTTACGCAAGCGTTCTCCCACCGGCCCGAGATGAGCATGTCCAGGAGGCGCCGCTCGAAGCGTAGGTCGCAGCCCTCCTCGGCGTCGGCGTCCGCGCCCGCCAGGGCGCCGCCGAGCTCCCGTTCCACCAAATCGCGCGCCGCCACGAGCGCCGCGTCGCGGTCCTCGTCGTCGGTTGGCAAGTCGGGAGGCGGCGGCGCTTTCGGTTGGAATGGCGGTGGTGCCTCAAGCAATCTAGTCGCCGCCGCGTCGACGTTACCGTTAGTAGCACGGAGCGCCTCTTCGGCGGCATCAACCTCGGCGCCCATCGACACCAGTGACGCCAGGGCGGTCGGGTCCACTGGTGCTGTGAGCTCCGCAATCGCCGCATCCGCATCATTCCGGTGGCGTTTCAGAGCGTCCAGGCGAGCGGACTCAGACGCACGTTTCGCCCCGCGTCGGACGCGGCTCAGCGACTCGGCATCAATCAAGGAACCGTCCGCGTTCATTTCGTCCGCCAACGCGGCGGGCCGCGCCCGGTTCGCCGCGACGCGGCCCGCGCGCTCCATGAGCTCCTCGGCCGCTCGCGACGAGTTCCCTTCTGCTCTCCGGAGCGCGCCGCGCGCCGCACTTAGCGAGTGGCCCAGTTCCTGCAGCGGCCGGATGGCAGCATCGGAGTGTTCGAGCGCCACCATTATCGCGTCGGCATCTCTAATCCGATCGGCGTCCGCCTGCCCCCGCGCCCGAGCGGCCACGCACTCCAAGACCAGTAAACGTGCGAGTGACACGAACGCCGCGGGCACCTTCCGTCCTCTCCGCGCCGCGTCCACACCCCGCGACTCAAACACCGCGTCGTAGCGCTTCACGAGCGCCGCCCGTGCAGCCGCGAGGCGGCGGTCCGCGTCGTCGATGGCGGACGCGTCGCCTAATGCGCAATAACCCCGGACTAGATCGAGCTGCAGAAACCCAAGGTTCGCCAAATCCTCCAGTCCTGGACTCATCGCGACCGCCACCCCGAAGGCATCGTCCGCCTCGCGCAGCCACGACACTGCGTCGACTGCGCGACTTCCGCCACTTAAACCGTCGCCGAGCACCTGCCGCCCGCGCGCGTGGCAGCACAGGGCTCTCACCAACGGCGCTCGGGCCGCTTGGTGCACGGAGACGCGGCGTCCCGAGCCACCGTCGCTGAGGGAGAAGTGCTGGTCGTTCGCGAGCACATCACACGCTTCCAGAACCCGCTGCCTCTCATGTGCAGCAACAGCGTCCGGATCGACCACGTCTTCCGTCCGCGGCGTACACTCGACGACGCAGCGCAGCGCTGCACCGGCCGGCCAGCCCTGCTCTCGTAACGTCTCCGCATCCCGCAATGCCCGGCCGCCGCCGACAATACGAACGTGCTGCGCGCGCGTGTCGTGACCTAAAGCAGCGGCGACCGCGGCCCGCGCCACGGCTCCCGGTAATTCAATCGACACTCGCACGGAGAAGCCGGCGCCCTGCAACGTGATGCGTGTTCGGGCCGCGAGTTTCTCAAGTGCACTCTGCCGCAGCGCTTCAAGATGTGCCTTCACCTCCGCTTCCGGCACTTCGAGGGCGCCGGCATAAGTCTTAGCTAACGCATCGACGGCGTTCGGCGTATCGTACGGCGGCAGCCACAGCTTTATTTTGTCTTCTCGCAGCTTGTCCCGCACGGCATCCATCAGAGCCCTTGCGGGAGGAAGACGTCGCCCTTGACCACCTGCCCCTCGAACGTCAAGTCCTCGTCTCGCTTGAAGTCTTGTAGCTCGACGTCGCCGAGCGCGTGCTGTTCGATGCGCTGGAGCCGTCTCAGGACCACGTAGGCGGCGCCCCCGATGCCGGCGAGGCACAGCTCCGCGAGGAGGAGGATCTCGGCGAGGGGGTTGTCAGCCATGTAACGTCGGGTGGTGGTGGTGGGTGGTTTGGACGGAGTGCGGTGGCGACGCGCTCTCGAGTTTAGATCTCGGCTTGATGCGCGCAGCAGACGCGTTTAGGCTGGAGTGGTAGGAGAGCTGTCTGTGCTCTCTGTGCTTTTTTTGGCTGTGGAGCTACCGCGATTTGTCGATAGGGTTCGAGTGTGAGCCAAATTAGCTCGTTCGAGTCGGCAGGGTGCTTATCAGAGCGTCGTGCGGTCGAAGGCAAAGCGCTCTGGAAAAAAATGCTAATCTTTAGCCAAAACGGGTTTTTCCACAAATCAAAAACAGTCTATCGTGAGTGGGGGCGCATCGGGGCAGTCTCAGCAGCTTGTTAACACGACCGACTCGCCGGGCCGCAACCACCTTCGTCGCAGCAGTAGCAGCCGCCACCAAATCGAGGGGCAGCAACTTTGGACCGCCCAAGCCAGGATGCCCATCCCCCGCGACGACCCGCCGCCGCCGCCGCCGACGACCGTGGACGACGCCGAGATGGCGCAGGCGTTCTGGGAGGAAAACAATGGCCGGGACCCGAGCGAGAGCGCCATGTACACGACCGCGCGCGACGAGCACGTGACGGCGCCCTCACGCCTGATGCGGACGACGTCCGGCGAGGTCGAGTTCGAGATCGTCGCGTCGCCGCATGCGAAAATCAGCGAGGAAGGGCGTTCTGAAGAGCAGCGCGAGGATCTGCGGCGGGAGCACGAGCGGCTGTGCGAGCTGGACAAAGTCGCGCGGCAGCGGCACCACGCGGCCGAGGCCGAGCGGGACCGGGTCGAGGAGGAACGGAGACGGCGCGACGCGGCGCGGCCGCTGCACCAGGGCCAGCGCATCACGAACCGCAAGGGCCGGGCGCTCGTGCCGCCGCCGACGCCGCCGCGGGTCCTGACGTCGGCGCCGGGCGACGCGTTCTCCGACGCACGGGGGCCGCCGCCGCCGGTTAGGCGCGTCGCGCCGCCCACGCCCCCCCGAACATCGAAGGGCGACGTGGCCTGGCACCTGCACCAGGCCCTGGAAGCGGCCCTCCGCGAGAACGACCGGCTCAAGGGCGAGCTCGGGCGCTACAAAGCCCACTACGGAGAGCTCCCGCGCACGGGCCGGCGTCGCTAGGCCGCCGCGACTCGTAACGGGGGCGGTTTGGTTTCTTAGGGGGCGGTTTTTGAGGGCTCGCGAGGCGGCGAGGCGTGGGGCTAAAAAATCAAATATTTCGTGCGGGTTTTTCGGAGCTCTGCGATGAGCACTGTGGCTTGTATATCATACAAGGAGGCACCAGCAGGACCGTCGACGAAGAGAATTCGTCCTTAACAGCTACGCAACGAGTCATGCGAACGAGAAGGGACCACCAATCCATTGCCAATGATATGATTGATGGGGAAGGCACAAGTGCTGCGCCCCGGGATTTAAGCCAGCTGACATCCGACGACGACGATTCTGCGTCCGATGGCGACAGTGTCGAAGTTGCGTCACGGGAAAATGCGTATGATGATGGCAGCGACAGCGACGCGTCGCCCGCGCCCGCTCCCGCGGAGACGCCGCACAAGCTGCCCCCGGCGCTGCGCAAGCTTGCGGACACGCTTACGCCGGGCGCGAAGGATGTCGCACCGTCGTCGGCCCTCGGCCAAGACCTGAACGCGAGGCCCTCGCGGCGGTCGTGCGCGCCGCTGGCCAGCACGCCACGGCCACCGCTGCCCAAACGGGCGCGCAAAGCCGCGACGCCCGAGACGGAGCGCGCGGCGCTGGCGGTGCCGCGCGCCACGCTGACGCTGACGCCGAAGCCTCCGCCGCCGCGCGCCGCACCGACGCCAGGCCGCGCTCCCCTGGACGGTTTTAGCAGCGGCAGCGACAGCGAAGACGAGGCGCCGCCGCCCAAACGGGCGCCCGCCGCGCCCGACACATCTGCTGACGAGGCCATCGCACGGGCGCTCGCGGACGACCCGCCGCCGTCGATCCCAAGGTGCCTCCAGGACACCTTGGGCTCCGGCATTAGTGATCTCTCTGCCGCGCCCTCGCACGTCAACGACCACGGCCCGCCGCGCCGGGCGTGCACACGGCCCGCGTCTGTCGCGCCGCCACCTGCGCCCGCCGCGCCTTCGCCTTCGCCGCCGCCTTCGCCACCCGGAGCCGCGGCGCATTTCTCAAAAGGCCAGAAGGTCCTGGCGCAGCACGACGGTGGGACGAGGTACTACGCCGGGACCGTCACGGTCGTGTCTGGCGAAGGCTTCTACGACATCCACTACTACGACGACGATGACGAGAAAGGCGTCGCCAGCTCGTTGATCAAGCACGCGCGGCCGGCGTTCGTCGTGAACTTCAAGCAAAACGGCAATCACCGCGGGAGAGTCATCGAGGAGGACGACGACGTCGCGACTATCAGGTGGACGCGAGTGAATCTGAAGGCGGGCGAGGTCGAAACGCCCGAGGACTTGGAATGTACCATCGCCAAACTGGAGGAGAACCTCGCCGCCGCCCAGGCGGGGCGACCGGTGAACGACGTCGGCGCGCCCGCTGGTCTGTTCGTCGAGCTCTTCTCCGGCCGGGCGGTGCTGTCGCGTGAGATGCGTGGGCACGGCTGGCGCACGGTGACGGTCGACGACTGTTCCTGGGACGGCGCCGCCACGCCGAACGTGCGCTGCGACATCCACAAGTTCCGTCTGACCAACTTTTGGCCCGCGACTGGGCGGAGGGCCGCATCGTGGTGCACGCGTCGCTGCCGTGCAAGACGTGGTCGACGCAAGCGATCGCCAGGCACCGCCCGGGCGGCGTGCTCGACGGGCCGCGTATCTCGGCCGAGGCGCGGGACGCGAACGCCGTCGTCCGCCACGTCATCGAGGAGCTTCGGTACTTGAAACGCGTCTGCCCCAACGCGATCATCACCGTCGAGAACCCGGCGACGGGCTACCTGCAGTATTTTGAGCCGTGGCAGGCCGCGATCTGCGAGCTGGGCCTCACCGCGGTCGACGTGACCTACTGCATGTTCGGCGCGCCGCACCGCAAGCCGACGACGATCTGGACGAACGCCAAATTGCAGTATCTCGTTTTGCACCTCACAAACCGCGGCGCGTCATGGGCCAGTGGCGCGGCGCAGGCGGCGCAGGTTGTGAGGAGCATATTTTTTGTCTGTGGCTCTACGTCGGCGGCGGGCGTGAGCGAGTATAGATGAGCTGAGGAGCGAGCCGCCGGACGAACCGGGTTTTTGCTCGTTTTTGGACGAGTGGCTAGTCACAATATGTAGTCACACACTTACCGCGGATTCCTCCGTAGGCTGGTAGCGAGCGCGCCCGTTGTGCGTCCCTATTGCTGCTTAGTTAAAGATAGTAAGTAGTCCGTGCGGGCCGCGCCTTCGCCGCGTCGAGCGTCGCGATCTTCGACGGCTCCACGAGCACGGGCGCGCCCGAGCCGTTCGCGTCGGGCCGGCAGGCCTCGAGCACGGCGTCCGTCAAGTCGTCGAGGTGCACCCAGGGGCCATTCACGCGCCGCAGGTCCTTGGGCGCCGGAAAGAGCCGGGACTCGGCACTCTTTGGCAACCCCAGCACGGTCCCCGCTCGCAAGCTCCGGCCGGAACTCCCGAAGATCTGTTGCCAGGTGTTCTCGCAGGCCGCGAGCGTGTCAATCCGTTTGTCAGCGAACGCGCCCGTCCGTTTCACCAGCTCGTCGACGGGCGCCAGGTGCACGAAGCGCCTAGGCATGCTTTCGCCGGCCTCCTGGGCGGCCCGCGCGATAGCGTCGATGGGCCGCGTGCGCCCGCTCCGGCCCAGATCCCCGACCGCGAAGACCACCGCGTCCGCGCCCGCGAGCGCCTCCTCCCAGCCGACCCACCGGTTCGAGACGCTGTCCAGCTCGTCGCCGCCGGTCCAGTCTCTAAACGTCACTTTATTGCCAAAGCCCTGCGCCTCCCACTCCTCCACCCGCCGCAGACCGACCCACCCAAAGTCCTCAGAGATGCGGCTGGGCGACACGGCGAGGTAGGCGTTCCGGCACAGGATCGTGACGGTGTGTCCTTGCTTCGCGCAGCGCTCCGCCAGCGCGGAGCCGACGCCGCCTGTGCCGCCGGCGAACACGAGTTTGAGCGCGGCGGCGGACTGCGCACAGAGGGCCAGCAATGCGTATCCGCGATGCATGGCTGCGCTTGCAAGACTCCTAGCACAGCTTGCGCAGAAAGGCAAAGCTTGTGGATGCAGAGGCACAGCTGCGGAGAGTTCTTCCGACTAGTGCGACCGGATTGACGCAGCGCTAGAGATGCGGTGCTTAATGTGTGTGCTGGCGCTGGGCGTGCCACCAAGCTCGAGCGCGGCTGTGGTACGATTGCAGATGAAAACCCCGTGTGCAAAACCCGCACCTAAAAGCGCCACTCATCGAATAATTTTTATGCGCACGCATTATGCATGCTCGCTGAGGGCAGACGGGTTCCCTGGCACGACCACGACCCCTGGGTGCCGCCTCGCGAGCGATGCTGCGCGCAGCAATACTTGGCCTGCTCCAGCTGTGCTGGGCCGAGGACAAGCCCCGGCACGACGCCGCCCCGAATTGCGCGACGCGCGGCCGCACCTTGATTGCGTTCGGCGCGCACTCGGACGAGGCGTTCGTGCAGGCCGAGCTCGAACGAGTCACGACAGCCGCGGCGTCGATGCGCGGCTGCCCGCCGCACGACGTCGCGCTCTTCGTGGACGCGTCGAAGACGTATGCGACCCTCAGACACCCCACGAACGGCACCACGGTCCGCGTGCCGTTCCAGCACCTATTAAAAAACGCGTCCGCCGCGACGCGCGCGTTCGTGAGCCACCAGCTGCTCATGGCGTCCCTCCCGGCCTACGTGGCCGGTAATCGATGCTACGACTGGGTCTGGACCGTCGAGGAGGACGCGAAGATGAAAGGAGCGTGGGACCAGCTCTTCCGAAAATTCAATGCATCGGAGGCGGATTTGATAGCGCACGTGCGGCGCACGCGGAACGGCATGGCCGCGCTGTTGCCGGTGGCCAGGTTGTCCACACGCTTGATCCGAGCCATCAACAACGATCTGGGAAGGATCGATCGGAGAGAGAAGGGCGCCCCGCGGCGGCGCATCCACGGCGCCTTCTCCTATCAACTATGTCGAGGCCGCGCGTGGTGCACTACAGAAGCCATCCCCCGGGCCTGGCTCGCAGTGTATAGGGCGAAGTGCGCCTGGAGTGGGGCGAAGTTCGAAAGGGACGCTCCTCTCTGGTTCAATCCTACCGAACACGGCCTCCTCTTCCACCCCGTCAAGCCGCATGCATTAGAAGCGGGCCGGGACTTCAAGCGCTACCACTGCGCCAAGACCTTCGCGAAGGAGCTGGGGGAGAACGGGCGCGCGCGGGCGGCGGCGGCGAACGCGTGGGGCAGCGCGGCCGAGGAGTGACTTTGTCTAACTGTTGTGATATATATAATATAGTCGCATGAAGACCCGCTGGGTCTCCTGGCGTGATCTGCAGGCCGATGGTGCGGGTCCTGCACGGGTTTCACCACTCACGCACGAGCGTCAAGCAAGGAGAGGCCGTACGCATCGACGAGCGGGCGTAGTACGCTGCGCAGCCGTGCGCAAGCCGCTGCTCGCGGGGGAAGCAGTCCGCAAGCACGCCGCACAAAACTCGCCTAGGGGCAAGTGCTCTCCGTAACAGGCTATGTTCGCCCGTGCCGCGGCGCGCGCGGCGCGGCCGCTCGCCTGCGCCGGGCTCGGGACGACCTACTTTTCCACCCGGGACGACCGCGCCCTCTGCCTCGAACGGCGGTTGGTGGACGCGTACCACCTCCTGGAGCCCGAGCGCCCACTCGGCGTGGGCGGCCACGGCGTCGTCTTCCCGGGAGTTAATAAATCATCCGGTGAAATCATGGCCATCAAGCAGGTGTCCAAGAAGCACTTACCGCCGGAAGCGCTGAAGCGACTCGCGAAACGGGTGAAGGAAGAAGCGACCTTGTTAAGAGTGGCGGGCGAGCACGGTTCAGTGTGCTCCTACAAGGAGTTGTTCGAGGGGGACGACGCCTGGTACATCGTCACGGAACTCGCAAGGGGAGGAGAGCTCTTCGATCGATTAGTAGAAAGAGGCGCGTATTCCCCGGTCGGCGCGGCCGGCGTCATGCGGGAACTCGTGGACGCCGTGGCGTACTTGCACCAGATGGGCATCGCCCACCTGGACCTCAAGCCGGAGAATGTCCTGCTGAAGTCCGACGAGTCCGACGCGTCCGACGTGCGCCTCGTGGACTTTGGCAGCGCGCGCTTCGTGGGGCCCAACGACGTCGGCGAAATCACGACCAAGGGCGCCGCGGGCGCGACGCCGGCCTACGCGGCGCCGGAGGTGCTGCGAGGGGACGCGTTCGACGCGAGCGCCGACCTGTGGTCGCTCGGCGTGATACTATACTTACTATTGACGGGCACGCACCCCTTCGACGCGCGAAATGACGCCGACGACGCGGAGGTCACTCGCCGAGTTTTAGCGGGCGCGGACAATGCGGGCGCCTTCCGGGGCCCGGCGTGGGCGCGCGTGCCGTCGGCCGCGCGGCCGTTGGTGAAGCGGCTGCTGGCCAACGAACCGAAGGACCGGCCCGCGGCGGCCGAGGTCCTGGCCCACGCCTGGCTCCAGGACCCGGCGGCCGGCGAGGGGTTCCGGGATGAGGCGGCGGCCAAGGCGGCCTCGGATGCTTTGCGGGAGTTCCACCTCGGCCGGCGCCGCTTCAAGGCCATGTTGTTGGCGGTGATGGTGGGCTACGCGGACCAGGCGTTAGCCCGGGAGCGGGGCGCCGGCACGGCGCAGCTCGGCAGTAGAAGGGCGGCGATGGACATTTTTGACAGCGACGACAACGGCTTCGTGACGAGTGACGACGTCAAGCGCGTGGCGCGCATGCTCGGGGACGAGATCGACGAACGAGCCGCGCGGCAGATGTTGAGAGCGGTCGCGCGACCGGGTGATGATGTCTCCAAGGTCCCCAAGGAGCGACTGCGGCACATGCTCCCTCCTTTATATCCGGCCCACTCGTTGCGGCGGGGCGACTTGGTGTTCAGCGCGGGCGAGACGGACCCGGCCTTCTACATCCTGCTGGACGGGGACGTTTTGATCTCCCACTCGTTTTTATTGCGGCCTCGAAGTGGCTTCGCGAAGCACCCCTCGACGGCGGGGCGCGAACTGTCCCTCGGGTTGCACCGGCTGCGGACGGGCGAGTCCTTCGGGGAGACGGAGTTGCTGGAGGGCGTGCGGCCGCGCGCGTCCACGGCGACGTGCGCGTCGACGTCGTGCGCGTTACTCGCGGTGCCTGGGCACCTGTTCCAACTTTTGGGCGACGTCTTCACGGGCGTCCGCGGCCCCATCCAGGACCAGGCCGCGGCGAGATGTCGGGGTTTAGTCTGGTCCTGGGCGTCCGCGTTAGCCGCGCAGCCGAACGAGTCCACGCACGCGACGCGCGCGACCATGGCCGCCGGTTCGGTGGCGTGGGCGAACATGGAGCACGCGCCGAAGGACGTGCGGACCAAGGCCATGCAGAACCTGTGCAAGAAGGACCAGTTCGTCGTCGTCGAGGACGGCGTCGTCGAAGTGGATGTACTCGATACCAAAACCGGGCACAAGCACGTGCACACCTTGTGGCCCAAGGACTTCGTGTACTGCAACGAGAAGCCGGGCGCGCACCCCTTGGACGCCCAGGGCGAGTTCGCTTCTACTGTCGTTCTGGCTTTGCGGCCCGTGACGGCGGCTCAATTAACCCTGGTGCACGGCGACGTCTTTAGTCAAGCAATGTCCCAGCCCAGCATGCAGCAGGTCAACACGTATTTGGTGGAGACGTTTCGCGGGGCTGATGATATCCCGAAGGCCGTCCAGAAGATCCCGACGCACGACCTCGTGCTCTCGCGGCGCGCGACGCGGCACCTGTCGTCGGCCTCGACGCCGGGCGCGGAGTAAAGGAGCCCTGGTTAGTAGTCTTACGCGCGTCGGTCTACTCGTCCGCCGGCATCTACGCCAGCGCCGCGTCGAGGAAGGCGTTGATGGGCACCATGCCGTCGCCCTCGTCGAAGACGTCCAGCAGCACGCGCGTCGCGTCGCCGTCGAAGCCCAGGCCGATGTCGCCCAATTCGTACGCGAGGTCCTCCCGGTCGAGGTTCGAGCCCAGGGCGCCCTCCGCCAAGGCCACTAAACGATCCGCCGCCCCCTCCACCAGAGCCACCCGTTCGCTCAACAAACGGACCATCTGCTCCGCGTTCAAGGGCGGCGGCAGCTCGGGCTCCCCCGGTTGCTCCGACCCCTCGACATCGCCAATGACGGTCCAGAAGTTGGGCGACTTCTCGAGGCGGCCGTTCGTCTGGCCCGTGGTCTTGCCGGCCATTTCACTGACGAGGCAATTGACCTTGTTCTGGCCCAGGTGGTTGTGGCACGTCACCTCGAGCTCCCGCCCAAAGTCCGTCGAGTCCCAGTTCTTCGTGGAGGCGGACATGGCCGTTTTTGTCGTCTTGTGCTGCAGGACTACTGTAGGACCGTTGAGCCCGGTGCCGCAGGGCACAGCCTCGCCCCCCGATAGCTGCCTGACAACGCCGGTATTACCCGAAACTTTTTCAAAGGTCCAGGCCGCCGCCATGTTCCGCGTGGTCGTCGCAAAAATGGTCTGCTGGTTCGAGACTCTAGACCCGTTGCGGTCGTTCTTCAACCCGGACGCGAGGTAAAAGGGCGGCCGCGTCGCGCCCAACTGCTCATCTAACACCAACAAGTCGTGGCACCGTAATAAAACACTTTCCCCAAAATGCACGTCGTCGCCCTCCTGCGTATCATCGGTCGTCGGTTCTAACATAAAAGAATAACGAGCGCAGTGGTCCGGCTCGCCGCCGGGCATGGCGCACGACACTAGTTTCTGGTTCCTATTCGCATCTAAACAGGCTTCCGTCAAATCGACACCGAGCACACCGCCCGTCGAAGGATGCCCGAGCATGATCACGTCCCCATACCTAATGGTACCGCCGGCCCGCGGCGCTAAAGGAACACGAGTAGCGTACAGGTTCCGCTTGCCCATGACGTTGTACATCAAAGAGGACCCCTGGTCCCTATTCCGCGCGAACTCGCTGAGTTTCTCCTCTTGTAAACACTGGTCCTCGAGCCAGTTGCCCACTTTCGTTTTACACATGTAGCTCGAGCCGCCGGCGAGCTGCTGGGGCGTGAACTGCATGGTGGCGGAAGGGTGGGCTGCCCTGGTCACGGACAACGGCGCTGGACGGAGAGAATAGTTAAGCGGACACGCACGCTAGACTCGCTTATGCTGCGACGAAGCAACGGAGTAGCCTATGCTACGACGAAGCAACAAAGGACGGCGGCAAAAGGCAGCCGCTATATTTTGTGAGTTACCTTAGTTACACTAGCAGCGTACGGGTATCAATTTGCGTGGGCCAGTGCACGCGTCGAACAAGAACCAAACGCCCCCGCGCGATTCCGAGAGCAATAAGTGCGCCCGGCACTGCTCGCATTTCATAAAACCCGTTTTTGACGCAATTTATTTTCAGATTTTAGACCGTGCTCCGGCCGTGTGCGCAATACGCAGCATCATAGCTCGACCGACGCGCGGCCATGGCGACCTGCACGCACCCGCAGCGCCTGGGCAACATGTGCGCGGTCTGCGGCGCCATCCTGGACACCAACCGGGACACGGCCCAGGTGGCCGCGCGCGCGGCGACGGCGTCGCTGTCCGTGACGGGCGCGGAGGCGGCGGCCATCGCCGGGGCGCGCTCCAAGAAGCTCGACGCGGGCCGGAAGCTGCAGCTGGTCCTGGATCTGGACCACACGCTCTTGGAGTGCTCGACGGACCGACGGGCCGCGTTTGTGGAAGGCGTCGTGTCGTTAGGAAGCGTGGCCGGGAGACAGCACTGGGTGCGCCTGAGACCGGGGCTCCGGGCCTTCTTCGACGAAGTCCGGCCGCTCTACGAGCTCGCCATTTATACGCACGGCAGTCGAGCGTACGCGGCCGGCGTCGCGAAAGCTTTAGCCATAGCCGCCCCGGGCACGAACTTTGGCGGGCGCGTGGTCTCGCGCGACGACACCAGTGATCTGCGGGGCGAGAAGTCCCTGGCGCGGCTCTTCCCCGGCGGCGCGGCGCGGGCCCTGATCCTGGACGACCGCCTCGACGTGTGGACGCGCGGCATCGACCAGACGGCGCGGGTCTTGGTGGTCCAGCCGTACAAGTTCTTCGACCACCACTTCCGCGACCCGGGGAGGCGGGACGGCGACGCGCAACTGGGCCACTCGGCGCGGGCCCTGCGCGAGGCGCACGCGGCCTTCTACCCTGCAACGGGGGACGCGGCGGACGACGTCATCGCGTGCCTGGACCGGGCGCGGCGGCAGGTCTTCGCCGGGTGTGCGTTGTTCTTCGTGGACGAGATCGATATTTACGCGCGGCGGTGCGCCGAGCGGTACGGCGCGACGGTGGTCGACGCCGAGGCCGATGCGACGCACGTCGTGGCGTTGCATATGCCCGAAATGGGGGGGGACCGGTGGGCGCACCTGGACTGGTTCTGGTACTGCGTCTGGCGCTGCCGGCGCGAGGCCGCGGCGCGCTACGGGTCGCCCGCGCCCTCGCGGAAGCGGGCGCGGTCGCCCGAGCCGAGCAATGTCACGGCCGACGACGAGGACGACTGGGCCGCGGACCTCGAGGACGAGCTGTTCTCCTGATCCTGTTTTTTGTGACTAGGTTTAACAAACATAAATTAATGAGCGACCGACACACGCCGTCCGCGCCTGACCAGCATTGGCCCCGGCGGACGAGCGCACCGGTATGTCACCGCGCCTCCCACGCGTCCCGGCGCGCCTCAAAGCCCGGCCGCGCGGCGATGGCCAGGAGCGCGTAGTAGTCGTCGTCCGGCGCCTCGGCGAAGCGGTAGTCGAGGCCCCGCGCCGTGAGGAGCTCGAAGAACGCGAAAGACGTGTCCGTCTTCGTGACGCCGAAGAGGCACTTGGCGCCCTGGGCGAGGCACCGCGCCAGCGCATTGACCAGCGGCTCGTACAGCGAGGGGTGGTAGGCGTTGTCCGTGCACAGGATGAGGTCCGGCGCCGTGGAGAGGTCCCAACTTGTCTCGTCCGTCCAGTCGAAGCGCTGGACTGTAACACTGTCAACTGCATTTAACGCCACGTTCGCCCGCAATAATTCTAGGTGGTCCGCGCAGTCCGTCAGCACCACGGACGCCCCCAGCTGTTTCGCGGCGAACAGGCCCGCGACGCCCGTCCCGGCGCCGAGCTCCAGACACCGGAGCGGGCGGCCCGGCGCCAGAGCTTTGAAACGTTCGCCGTGCGCCGCGAGGTGGCGGCAGGCTAGAGCGCCGGTGGACCACGTTTTACCGCCGATTCCCACGCGCCAGCTCGCGTGGACCTTGACGCTGCAGGCGCCATAAGTCACGGTCTCCTCCTGCGGTGCCTCCCCGGCGGCGACGGTCGCGGACATGGTGCTCTGGGAGTGCTGCAGCCCGCAGTGGCGATCTGTGGCCTCTCGCGATCTGTGGCCTCTCGCGATCTGTGGCCTCTCTGTGGCGTGATGCAGCGTGATAAATATAATGTGCTTAAAACAATGGATCGCAAAACCCGTGCATGTGCGGGTTTTTCCGTGCGGGTTGCTCATCAAATTAAGCTCGCGCTTTTGCCTTACTGGAGCAGCTATCCGAGCTGGCGCCTTTACCAGCGGTATCTATATATACCGTGCTTGCCGCTGGCTTGAACGAGCAGTAACACAACGATAACAGGGGTACGACCAGTAATCAAGATGCGAAGCGCTGCAGACGCTGCTGAAAATGGCCTCCGAGCGCCCACGCTCGATGGTGAGTACGCGCAAACATCAGCCGCGCGCGCCACCGACGCGTTCGCAAGCTCACGCGCCTTCCCCCCGCAGCCGTGCAAGAGATGTCCGACATCCTCGGCGCGGGCCTCGGGCGCCCCGCGCTCGAGGTCCTGACGCGGCTCTGCGACCAGGGCGTGCGTCCCCCCGCGTCCTTCCATCACACGCGCGCACCGCGAACGCGCGCTCCGCAGGTCAATCCGACGGCGCTCGCGGCCGTCGTCCAGGAACTGCGCAAGGAGCGGGACGCGCTCGCGGCGTCGCAAGCGGGAGAGGCTCCGCGGCGATAGCGTTTACATCTTTTTATATCCTCTTCTACCTCCCCGGTCCCGGCGACCTTCGCGGCGGCCTGGGCGGCCGCTTGGTGCAGGGGAAACCCATCACACATGCGTACGTCGCAACATAACTTACATAAGGCGAGCGGACCGGGCGGTGCGAGGCGCGATGCGGGCGGCGAGCGGTGCGAGGCGCGGATTTATTCCTAGTCCTTGAGGACGGCCTGCCACTTGGTGTCCTGGGCCGGGGCCAGTAACACCTGGAGCTCGCGGCCCTCCTCGCCGACGCACCACGTGCTGTCGTCGACGGAGACGACGCCGTACGTTTTGCCGGCCATGAGCTCGTCACCGTGAACCGTGACCTTCAGCTCCTTGGCCTTGAAAACGACCTTGACGTCGCGCTTCGTCGCCGTGGCCGCGAGGGGGAAGCGCACGAGGATCGTGCTCTCGCCGCCCGCCGAGGTCTGCTCCCACTTGAACTTCTTGCCCTCGTCGCCGCCCTCCGCCTCGCCGGCGTTCTTCGCTGCGTGGTCCTGCTGGTTCGCCTGCGACTTGCGCTGCATGTCCCCCTCCGCGCCGCTCGGACCGCCCATGCCGCCCATGCCGCCCATCATGGACATCATCGCATTCATATCCATGCCGCCTCCCTCGCCGTCCTTGCCTTGGCCCATGCTAGCCATGAGCTTTTGCATCATCGCCGGGTCCATTTTGCCCGCGCCCGGGTCCCCGCCCCCCGCCATCGGCGCGCCATCGTCCGGTGCACCAGGTAGATCCGATGCATCGTCCATTGCCGACATGGCGAAACTGTGCGTCAGCTATGGAGCGACGGCGTCGCCGAGTGTCGTGCTACCGCGCAGGATGCTGGCGACGAATTTGTGCGTTTTTGGTCAGAGAAACCCGTCACGAAAACCCGTGTGTAAAACATAAACCCGAACCCGCAAAGCTCACTATTTGCAGTGTCTGAGCCTGCACCCAGGCGCGCACACGCGTCTCGCGACGTAGTGCCGCTTACACAGCTTTGCGCAATCATTCGCGAGCATCGCGTTTCAGGACCAAGCAAGTGCATTGTACAGGCACCAACAATGAGACTTGCACTGCTGCTTGCGCTGCCACACACATGCGCCTTCCAGACGCCGACGCCGCGACGGCGACGACGCCCACCGACGGCCCGCCCCGCCGTCGCCTTCGAGCGCCGGGCCTGGTCGGGCCCTGCGTACCCAAAGCCGAAGCAGCCGCCGCCTACGTTCCGCGAGTGCGTCGCCTTCACGGCGCCGGCGCTGGCCATCTACGTGGCGGGGCCCCTCATGTCGCTCATCGACGCGGGGTTTGTCGGACGGCGGTCGAGCTTCGAGCTCGCGGCACTGGGTCCCGCCGGCACGATCTCAGACAGCATGACTACTTTGTTAGTGTTCCTGTCCGTCGCCACGACGGACCTCGTGGCGCGGGCGCGCTGCGGCGGTACCTCCAATGAATGCGACGTGGACGCGGCGAGCCGCGCCGCCATGACCGGTCTATTGCTGGCCGGGGTGGTGGGCATCCTCGCGGGCGGCGCGCTGGCGGTCTCCGCTCGAAAAGTTTGTGGCGCGTACAGCACTTCTACAACGTTAGCGACGGCGGCGGCGCCGTACGTTGCGGTGCGGGCCCTCGCCTTGCCAGCTGCTCTCATCGCCTCCGTGGCCCAGGCCGCGTGTCTAGGTTTGCGGGACGCCACCACGCCCGGGTTGTCCGTGGCTGTTGCCGCTCTGCTCAATTTGGGCGGCGACTTTGTCCTCGTGCCGAAATCGGGCCTCCTGGGCGCGGCGGTCGCGACGGCCGCCTCCCAGTACGCCGCGGCCTTACTCTTGGTCCTCTCCTTAAAACGGAAAGGCATGCTCGCCAAGAGGAGGCTCCCCACGTTCCAGGACGTCAGACCATTTTTCGCATTGGGCCCCTTCGTGTTCTGTTCACTGATGAAGCTGCTGCTCCACAACTCGTCGGCCATGACGGCGGCGGTGCTGGACCCCGTTCAGACGGCGGCGCACACGGTCGTGTTCAGCGTGGCCATGTTCTGTTTTGTCGTGGGCGACGTCGGCACGAGTTTGGCGCTGGCTTATTTGCCGCGCTTTGTCAGTGAGGGGGACGGGCGCCGCCCGTTGGATACGAAAGCGGCCGCGCCGACGGTGTGCCAGGTGTTGCGCGTGGGCTGGTGCATGTCGGCGCTCTGCGTGGCGGCGTCGACGGGCGTCGTCATCAGAAGCTCGCTCCTCACGACGGACACGGCGGTGCAGCGCGCCATTGCCGCGTGCCTCCCGCTGACGGTCCTGAACTTCTGCTTCCACGCGACGGCCGTCACGGCCGAGGGCGCGCTGCTCGCGACGCGCGACCTGCGTTTTCTTTGTAAATGGTATGCGGGCATGGGTGTGGCGGTTTTGGCGGCGCACCGGGCCGTCCTGGCCCGTGGGCTGGGCCTGCCCGGGATCTGGCTGACGTATTTGTGTTTCCAGTCCTCGCGCGCGGTCGTCTTTCCCGTCCGCGCGGGCATGGTGGCGCGGCCGAACTGGACGCGGCGGCGGCGGACGCCCGCGGTGTAAAAGTGCTTAAATTTATTCCTATCACTCCACCACTATTATGGGGTCTAAAGTATACGAATTATTACATCATCCATGGCCGGCGGAACCAATCAATTGTACAACAGCGACCGCCGCGGGTTCGGCGGCTTGGCGCGCGGGTCCTCGCGCTCGTCGCTGAACGACGAGTGCGCACTGGACTCCGAGCCCCGGGCCTCGGGCCCGAGGGGCAGCTTGGACGACGCCGTCGGCACGATCGTGCCGTGGCGTACGGCGACGGCCTTGAGGCGTTTCGCGATTTCCCGGAACGCCGGCCTTTTACTAGGATCCGTGGCCCAGCACCGCTCCATCAAGGGCCGCAGCTCCTCCGGCAGCGCCGCCGGCACCTGGGGACGCAACCCCTGGTCGCGGACCGCGTCCGCAATGTCCGCCTCCCGCGCTTGCGGCGAGCGCGCGTTCGTCACGTAGAAGTGGTAGGGGTCCCCCCGCTGCGAGAAGACGGCGGCACATACAATAGCGTAGGCGAAGACATCCAACTTGGACAGCTCGTCGAAGTTGCCCGCCACGACCCGCCCGGAGTCGCTCATGTCCCGACTGCCGTCGCTCGAGTTCTCCTGGCCGTGCGGCCGGTCCTTGAACCGGCCCCGTAATTTCAAAAGCATCTCCGGGGCCGCGTAGACGGCCGTGGCCCCGGCGCTCATCCTCCTAGGTGCTTTGGTCGTTTTTTCACCACCAACCACGTCGACGTCGGCGTCGGCCACTAATTGCGCCAAACCGAAGTCCGAGACCTTGGCCGTGAAGTCTCTATCTAAAAGAATGTTGCCGGGTTTTAAGTCGTGGTGCAGGACGCGCTCCGCGTGGAGGTACTGGAGCGCGAGGGCCACTTGATATAATATAGTCGTGCGCGCCGCCACGGTTAAGCGGGGCGTTTGCCGGGGTTTCCCATTAGCTCCCCTTAAGACGTCGTCGGCCACTCTACCTCCGCTCAAAATAGCATCTAAAGCGTAGGGGCAGTACTCCGTGACAATAAAACAGTAGACGTCTCTTCGCGAGATGCCGTAGAAAGTTAAAACGTGTGGATGTTTGAGCTTGTGGAGCAGCGTGACTTCTCTCGAAAATTCATCTAAATTGGACGGATCAATAAACGACGAAAAGAGCTGCTTGATGGCGACCCTGGCGCCCATGAACTCGCCCGTATAGACTTGCCCGGCGGCCCCGGCCCCAATCTTCGCCACGACCCGTAACCGCTCGTAGTCGATCTGCCAGGACTGTAACGTAGCGAAGCGCCTGGCTCTCTTAAGCGCGGCCGGCGGCGGCTTCAGGCTTTCCTCGCTTTCTTTCTTTTCCTCGCCCACGACCATGGGCGCGGGCGGCGTGGGATCGAAGGGCGTCTTATCGGAGGCGCGGCGCATGGTCTGGGCCATGGCCGCTAATGAATTCTTCGATCCTTGAAAATTAAAACCGGGCGACGTGGCGTCCGCGCTCGGCCGGTTGCTCGGCGCGTCTTCCAGGGTGCGACTCCCGGACGGGAAGAGCCACGCGGCCAGGTTGACCGTAGAGAAGGGATTGGAGATGCCGCGCATGTCCCTCGATTGTTTGGCGTCGAATCTCAAAGATTCGACGTAATGTTGCCTCGCTTGCCGATCGGCCGCTCTTGCTACCACTAAAAAAGCAATCACTAAAACAGCCGCGGACAGTAAGGGGTAGATCCTTGCATGAGGGGTTGTACCTAAACCGACCCCCAACGCCACAAAATCACAAGCTAGAGCACCGGCGACAGCAACCAAATGGAGCCCGAAGCACAAGGCAAAAAGCCCGGCGTCGACCGCCACGTCCAGCCCCAGGTAGTAGGGCCGGGACCACTCGTCCCCGAAGAAACTAAAAGCTAAGACCACCTGGACCGCTTGGAGCACGGCCAAGCCCAAGACCGCGGCGACCCACCTTTCATAGGACCCGTCGCCCGACGCGATTTTTATATGCCTCGACGCGAAGTATAAAGCGATGACACAAATGCCAAATAACCCCGTAGCTAGTAATTCATAACGGTGCCAACTTCTGTTCCGTGCTAACCCGTCGATCACATCGGCACACACGCGCGCCACCAACATGCCCAAACGCGTGACCCAGGGCGTCGCGCCCAGCTCCCGGGCCCGCCGCGCGCGGTAGCTCCGGTACCGCTCTTCTAGCGGTCCGTGCCGGAACCGGAGACTCAGCGGGGCCTGGTTAAAGGCGTCCGCCTCCCAGTCGCCTAATTCTAACATGGACTCCCGCTGCCGGGCCGCGGCGCCGGGCGTGCCGCGCATCGTTCGTGTGCGTTTTCCTTGTGCTGGGTGTGGCTCGGGCGGCGCGGGCGTCGACCCGTACAGGATGCGCCGCGTTTTTTTGCGTTCCAGCTGCCTGGGGCTTTCTGCTCTGTGGCGGGCCCTGTTGGCGAAGCGCTGGCAGCGCCGCTGCCGCTGTGTCTCCGGACTATGTCTGTGGCGCCTTGGAGGTACAGCAACGTCGCGCTAATCCCAATTTTCACAGCATAAGCCGCGCTTTTACACGCGTTTGCGGTTCGGGTTTTAGCTAACGGGTTTTTTTTCGCGCGCGTAAACTTGGGCCTTGTCTACACTTGAGCAGGGGTGGCTGGCAAAAGATATAACCAGTGGTACGAGCAGTAATCACAGCGACAGGCTCGTGTTCCCAGCGACAGACGCATTCTTGCTGCGTGAAAGGCACAAGCAACATCCTAATAAGCTCCCTCAGCTGCGCGGTTCAGATGAGCGACTCTGGGGAAGAAGAAGTCGCGTTTGACCCCACGGCGCAGCCCGCCGGCGATGCGGACGACAACGGCTCCTCGGACGACGACTCCGCAGAAAACAACGCAGGCGAGGACTCCGACGGTTCCGAGTCCGTGGAGCTGACTTATCTGGAGCACAGCTTCGACTTCATGCTCAGCCTGGTCCGCAGCGAGGTCCCGTGGCGCGGCAACGGCTCCGGCGATTGGGCGCCGCAGATGCTCGACGACACGCTGCGGAAGATCGAAGCCGACCGGAGCGAGGGGCGACGGCCCTACCCGCCCGAGTTTGGGGTCAATTACACGACGGTGAACTTCCACTACGCTACCTTATTGCACATAGCGGCGATGGAGGAGAAGATCGAGTGCGTGCGCGTACTCCTGCGCCGCGGAGCCGATGTGAACCTGCGCGACGCGGCAGGTCAAACGTCGCTTCACATGGCTATGTATAATGGCAGCGCGGCCGTTGCTTTACTCTTAGCCGCCGGAGCCGATGTTGACTCGCTTACGTCCCCTGGCCGAACGTCCCTCGTGATGAGCGCGCAGTACGGCCGCCCGCACACGGCGCATGTACTGTTTCGCTTTGGCGCGAGTATTGGCCCTGCTGGTACCACCAGGCTCGATCAACCTTTGTTTTGGGACAACGCCCAAGGCGACCCCACGGGAGTCGCCGACGTTCGTGCCCTTACCGACCAGGTGCGCTCGGCCGGGTCCTACAAGGCCTACCTGCTCGCGCTCCGGGCGCCGCTCGTCGCCTTACTGCGCCTCTGCGCGTCGGGCCGCGCCAGCCCCGATGCGGATTGCCCGGAAGTCATCCGGCGCCTGTTTCCGTCGCCGCCGCCGCCGCGCGCGGCGAAGACACGGACGACGCGCTCAGCAGCGCTCGTCGAGAGCACCGTGCGCACGCAAATCCCCGACGAGGTCTTCTTGACGATTCTGCAGTACTGGTCCACCCTCCAGACCAATGCAAAGGCAATTGAGATGGGGCCGGATGAGTATGACGACGCGAACGCCGAAAGTCCCTCGGACTCGGAGTAATAAGTACCATGTGACATAAACAACAACCTTAGTAAGCCTGCATTCGCTTCGCCACTGAAATAGCCCGCGCCGAGTCGTCCAACCCCCGCCCGTCCGCGCGCGCGAGCGCGTCGTAGGACGCGAGCGCCGCGGCCGCGTGGTCGAAGACCGCGGCGCGCAGCGTCCGCCGCAGCGCGTCGTCGCCGCGCGCCGCGACGTGCTTTTCGAGCCGGTCCGCCATGCTCCTCAGCGCCTTCTCGGCCTTGGCGACCTCGGTGCGCGCCGCGTCGAACCCTTTGGCGGACGTCGCCGCGCCGCGGGCGCGCGCGTCGAAGTATTTCGACGCTTTGGGAAAGGCGCCGTCGACCATGAACGTGGCGTAGGCCTGGGCCGCGTCCTTCGCCAGGGCGCGGCACTTCGCGGCGTAGGCCACGAGCCGGGGCGACGCGGCGTGGCCCCGCAGGCGGTGCGCCACGAAGAACAAGGTCTCGACGCGCGACAAATGCGCGTGCTTGGCGTTCGCTGCCGCGATGCGCTCGATTAAGGCATCGACCTTGGCTAGTAAAGCTTTGTAGGCCGGCTCGACCAGCTGGGTCCGGGCTCGCGCCGGGTCCTTTAACTGGCCCAGGGCCTTTTCAACAGCGTCGCAGAGCGAGCACACGAACGTCGCGCCGTCCGCCGGCGCGCCGCCGAGCTTGTGGTCCCGCTTCCGGTACCGCTTCAGGTCCTGGGCGTCGCAGCGGTCGCCCGCGCGCCGCGCCTCGGCCCGGAACCCATCCGCGGCGTCGCCCTGCACCTCCTGTAGCAGCGTCGTCACGAAGGTCGACGTCCTGCGGCGGTTGCACGCGGCGTAGACGGCTATCAACTCGACGCCCGGCGCCGCCGTCGCCGCCGCGCAGGCCTCCCGCAACGCCTTGAATTGGATGCGCAGGCAGTCGTCGTCGCGCAGGCCGAAGACTTTTTTGGCGAAGGCCTGCTCCTTGTCCACCACACAAACGAGGTCGTCGAGCAACCGTTGTATGTAAAACGGCTCCCGGCGCCGCGACACCGCGACCGCGGTGATGGCGTCCGTATAGACGCCTTTCTCCGACGCCTCGGCCCAGGCCCGATGGCATTTTTTAAGCTCGCGCGCCGCCCGGATGCGCGCGAGCGCCCCGCACAGCGTTTTTAACGAGGCGTCCCGCAGCACCCGGTCGTGCGCACTCGCTTGCCGGTTCACCAGAACCGCGGCCCACTGCGCCGCGACCGTCGTCCCGCCGACGCTGTCCTGCCGCTGGATGATGCTCCCGAGCTTTCGGGACGCGAGGGTCGCGGCGTCCGCCGCGAAGCGTCGCGCGACGCGGTCAAGGTGCGTCTGCTGGTCCCGCACGCTTTGTAAGTTCCGGTAGGTGTCCTCCTTCTTCAAGAGCGCCACGTTCTTGAGCGCCGCGCGCAGCTGGTCCGCGCCCCGCGTCACGTCCCGGCCGTTCCCCAGGTCCCGCAACCTCAGCGCCTGCTCCGCGCGCGGGTGCAGGCCCAGGCCCGCGGGCGCCGACGCCACGACCCGGGCCAGCGCGCGGTCCAAACTCTCCAAATTCTCTTTCACGGCCTCGCTCTTCCTCGCGTCGTCCGTGACGTCGCACACGGCCTCCTCCACGCCCGCCAGGTCGTCCACGTTCTTCGCCAGCCAGGCGTCGACGGCGCCGATGGACGTTTCCAATGCGTCGAGGTCCCCGGCTAGCGCTTGCAACGGCCCGAAGCGCGCGCGGCCCGTCTTGCTCGCGATCTCGTCCTCAATCTCCCAGGCCACGGCCTGGGTCAGGGTGCGGTCCGTGTACTTGTGCGGTGGACCGGCGGCGTCTCCCGTGATCAAGCCCAGGGCGAGGTCGATGGTGGACATTGGTTCAAAAGTAGCCTGCAGCTCGCACCGGGGCTCGATGGTTGCTACCGGGCGCAGAGCTCCGGCGGTGTCTATAAATTAAAATTCTAGCGTTTTTTTACGTAGCAGCTGAGTGTGTGCTCATCAGGCAAGTCCAAAACAGATATATTTGCGTGAAACCCGTCCAGACGGGTTTCGCGAAGAGCGCTAGAGCTAAAGTTTTAATTTAACATTCGCCTCGGCACCGCTGGGCTCTGCGAGCAGCGGGCTGCCCGGTAAGCTGCCTTTCCCTCGGGCGTCCCACGTGGGCTGCCATGAACACAACCATGGCTCCGCCGCCGCCTCCGGTCTCGCGCTTCGTAAGCACGGCGCGGCCGCACTCACCGGCGGAACTCGTGAGCCTCGTGAGCAATTACCTCTTCGACTTATTCGACGCCAACAGCATGGAGGAATATCGCGCACTGCTGGCGCTCGAGGACGCCTGCGCGGCCCGCGTCGACCCGGACGCCGATGAGTTCACGTTCGAGCAGCAGGAGCTGCATGCCACATTCGTCAAAACCCTGGAAGGCTTCGTCGAAGCGTACATCCGGTCGCTCGGCCGGACGCTCGCGGACTTTTATGACGCGCTGCGCTCACTGCGCTCACTCAAAGGCAGCACGGCCATGCTCGACGCGTCCGACTGCCTCGACACGCTCTTCGAGATGGAGGACATCCGGTGCTGGATGAACGGCGTCAAACAGCGCGTCCGCTACAAGCGGCTACACGGGAGTAGTAGTTAACACCCGCCAATACTCGCCGCTTAACGGTCCGATTTTATTACTACCTACCTTTGCTCAGAGCAAGGCGGCCTATCCACCAGCCGAGGAGGGGCTTGCGTGACCGTACGCCCGGCCCGCCATCCGCCCTTATACTTCTAGTATGATTACTATTCCTATACATTACCCGGCCCCCTTGGCCGCACGGACACGCCGAGCGCCGCCCGGAAATCCCGATGTTCGTCCTCGAGGGAGATGATGGCGAGCTGCGGGGGCATGGGCGGCGGCGCGCCCGCGTCGCGCCACCGGTCGACCCACTCGCAGATGTGCAGGCCCGTCGCCCGGCTCTGGACCTCGCTCTGGAGCGCCGCGCCGAGCTGCAGCGTGAGCCGCGGCGAGCCGCCGTAGTACAGCGTCTGGTCCGCGTGGCCATCTAACAATTCGTCCGCGACGTCCAGCGCGCCGCGGCAGAACGCGACGTCGGCGTAGGGCAAGACCGTCCGTATGACCTCGCGCCAGTCCTCCAATACGTCGCCGCCGCCGTCGACGGTCGAGAGGCCGAGAAGGTCGTGCCGCACGAGTACGAGGGGCGCGCCCTTGTAGACGCGGCCGGCTTTTTGTGCGGCGCGCAGGGCGCGCAGCGCGTCGGGGCGCCAGGCTAACGAATCCGCCACCGCGTCCGGACTCCGGAGCCTTTCCTCGGCCGCTTGTGCCACGGCGTCGTCGATGACATTTAGTTGAAAGTCCGCGTCCTCGCTCCGCCACTTGGCAAAGCATCGCGGCCCCAGGACCTCGTCCCAGTTTTCCGTAACTTCGCCCGCCGTGAGCGGTCGCGTGCCCGGCCGAACGCCCTTCAATTCACCCTCGGTCGGCGCCCAGCCGCCGCCCGCGTACTTGGTGCCAGACGGGTCCTCCCGCGCCGCGATCGCGCGGCGCCCGACCTCGTCTTCCTCGAATAGTAAGCGCAGAATCATGCACGCGTCCGCCGGCCGCACAACGCGCTTCTCCCTCAGGATCCGGTGGTACTTCCGCGCGAGATCAAAGGTGCGCCAGCGGTGCTGCGGCAGGTCCACCTGGTCGCGCCAGGGGCCGTCCGGCCGTAGCGTCTGTAACGCGGAGAGGTAGACCTCGGATTCCAGCGGCATGGTGTCCGCGACGACGTCCAGGTCAACGACGACCCGCGGCGGCGCCTGGGTCTGCAGTCCGCACGCTGCGAGGGGCAGTAGGAAGATGCTGGTGCGCAGCATCCTTGTGCAGACTACTCGCGGCACCGAGAGTACGTCGTTTTATCAGGGCGCTGTCGTGGAGTACCAGTCGTGCGTTTGTGAACACGTGTTTGTCTTGCAGACGCTGCTGACGAAGCGGATACGGCGTCAAGCGGTGATTTAGACGGGTTTTAGAGGACGGGTTTCTTCATGCATCGAGCTAGTTTAGGCTTGCTGTTGAGCGGTTTGCCATTTTGGCTGCGGTAGCTGCTGCGGTGCGAACGAACGCCTGTGCTGCATCTGTTGGCCGGCGCTCACTCATAAACTCCCTGGCAGTGGTGCAGCTCGGAGAGCTGGGCAGTGAGCACCCACGCGAACGACACAGCTCAGCGGGCGAGATGAAAATCTTCCAAAAGACGCGCAAAGTAGCCAAGAAAGCGCCACCGCCCAAGCAGCAGTCCACTGGCAAGGCCTACACGCGCGCTGCCGCGCCTGGCGTCGCGAAGAAAAAGAAGCGCAAGCAAAACCCCGCCGGCGACGGCCTCGTGCTCGGCCCGCTCACGGCGCGGCAGCGGCGCTGCGTCGCGGCCGCGGCGGCGGGCGCCGGCCTCACGGTGACGAAGCGGCCCGACTGCCGCGGCGTGCAGGCGGCCACGGGCAAGCGCCGCCCGCGGGCCGAGCGCTACCGGACCACCACGCGGACCGGCAAGTCGCGCGGTGGCGAGGCGCCGGACGCCTGGGTCGCCGCGCGCGTCGCTTCGGTACTGCCGTCCGCGGCGGCCGCGCTAACCAAGGCGCTTGCCGCGGCGCCGGCGACGGCGCCGCCGTTCCTACGACTCGGCGACGCGTCGACGGCGGCCTGGGCCGCGACGACGCCTGCGACGCTCATCGCCTGGGACGGGGACCAGGGGTGCTGGGACCCCGACCGCCTGGAAGCCAAGCTCGCGGCGGCCGAGGCGCGCGCGGTCGCGCCCGTCGCGCACGTCGTCTGCCTCAACCCGCGCGGGCCGCGGCGGCGATTCTGGGCGGAGAACTCATCGCTCAAGCGCGGCCCGTGGGCGCATAGGGCCGTGCTCGTGCGCGTCGCCGACAGCCGGTGCGGGACGGCGAATAAACGCCCGGACGTCAAGTCGGGGCTCGCGCGGCTCGTCGCGGAGTTCAGCGACGGCGTCGACGTGGTCTTTCTGGCGTCGCGGAACAAAAAATTGGCCGCGGAGATCGAAGAGGTCGCGAAACGCGTCGCCGTCGTCCCCCATGACGTCGTCATGCGGGAGTAGCATAAGAAACAAGGTACTTAATACACATATCACATTTGCCGGTAGCCGCCGAGGGGCGTCCGCTGGGCGTAGTGCCGGACGCGCGCCTCTTCCAGGAAGGGCACCTGACATCCGCCTGCGCCGCCGAAAATTAGGCAGTTTCTCTCGAGGTCGATGATGCACTTGAACCGGCGCAGTTGGTCGAGACCCAATAAAAGAAGTTGGTCCGGTACCTCTAAAACGGAGAAGTCCAGCGCGAACCCAACCTGTGTGAAATCCGGCGTGGAGTTTGACGCCATCGACGCGACCCCAACATGAAGGTACAACTTGACTTGACACTGGACCGGCACATTCTTCAGGTAAATGGCCACGGACCGCAATTTGCCGATGATACGAGCACGGCCGACGCCCGCCGCGACGCCCTGCTCCGACCGGTCCAAGCGGTTCATGAGGCCTAACGTCTGCGCCAGTGGCGCCGAGATCACCGAGCATTGCGCGCCGAAGTCCACCATCATCTCCACAGAGGCCGCATCGCCGAACCGGCAGTCAACTAAGACCATGCCACTTCGAACGCCCGTGGGCCCCGCGACCGCTCGTTCGCCGACGAGGCCGTTGCCCCGAGCGCGGTGGACGATCTGTCCCTGCACCGCGCCCTGCTGCTGCCGTGAAGGAAGGACCCGACCCTGCACGATCCGAGGCGCAGGTGGCGCCGCCGCGCACGCTTCGCAGACGTCGTAGTCGTGCGCCAGACAAGAAAGGGTTTGCCGAGCCGCGGCGATGCGCTGCCCGCAGTGGTCGCATTGCACGCGCTGGTGCGGTGAGGCGCTGAACGGCGTCAAGGCACAGCCCTCGCGGCACTGGAGGTTCGCTGCATAGGGTGCCGACGCCGGCAGTGGCGCGGCGACGGCACGGGCCATCGGTGCGCCCGCGGGCTGGGCGAAGCTTGCTACCAACTGCGCGTCGCTGACCTCCCGCGTGACTGCGCCCGAGCCGGCCGGCTCCGCGAGAGATGCTGCCAGTCGCGCGTCACGTGCCTCCTTCGCTTGGCGTGCGCTCTCATCATTTTGCTCCTGATATTGTAGGCTGCGAGCAATGGCTTCGTCGTTGATCAGCGGTGAGAAGCGTGGGACCGACATCTTACAAGCAACTGGTGCCGTTGTGGTTGGGCAGTGTTCTAGCCAGCCAGCCTAGGTGTGGCCTAGATCTGTTGGTGGGCGCTGCTTCTCGTGGTTTCGCAGTGAGTGGGTGAACGAATGGTTATAATTGTCCTCGAGCACGCAAGCAGCCACGCCAAATCGCACTGATGCGGCAGCAATGCGTCCCGACCAAGTAGCTCTGGAGCTTTCTCACGGGTTTTCTTCGCGGGTTTCCTAATGCAGCGCAAGCTTTGGGCTCCTCCTGGAGACTAGGCACGACGCCGTCGCGGCAGCAGTGACGACAAGATGCGCCTGTGGTGCCTCGTCGCTGTCGTCGTTGCGACAAATGCCCACAAACTAGGCATCAGCCGGAGAGCTGCCCTCAGTGCAGGCGCAGGCGCAGCATTTGTGGCGCCCGCGAACGCGAACGCGGCCAGCGACCAACTCGTGAATTTCGAGGACGGCATCATTGGCCTGCGGTTCCAGTACCCCAAGGCTTGGCGGTGTCGCGGCACGGGCGCGCTCATGGGCCTCGTGGCGGGCAGCCGCGTAACGACGTGCAAGGACGAGACCGCGGCGGACGCCGCCGTCACCATCGAGGCACGAATGGTGCCCGCGAACGACCAGCTCTACCTGGACATCGAGAAGGCCGTCAGCGAGAACGACGTCCGCGAAATGGTAATTCCCCCCGGGACTACGGCCGATGTGGCCGTGGCGAAGAAGGGCGGGCGCAAGGCCTACGTCCTGACGAGCGAACAGGCGCAGCGAAAGGTCGTCGACGTCTTCACGGTGCATTCGGGCGAGGCGGGCCAGTACTGGGCCGTCACCGTGAGCGCGACGGCGCCCTCGCAGAGATGGCCCGCGGACCTGGACCGCCTCCTCGACTCGGTCGCGTTCGTCCAGGTCATGCCCGGGTAAGCACAGATACATAATTAGGAACAGCCGCCATCGCTTCTAGCGCCGAGCATCGAGATGGCCGGCCATTCAGCAGTCTGGGCTTCCACACATAATCGAGGACTTCCTTACAGACGCCTCGAGACACGCAGCTAGACAAGCGTGCGGGTTTCGAGGCTGAGTAAGCCTTGCAAGTTGTCTCAGACAGCGGGCGCTGCTGCGTTTTCACATAACTCACTCAGACTGCAGAGAGGTGTCTGGCAGCGAAGCAGGCAGAACGGCTCGTGGCGCCTGGTAGCGAAGCAGCAAGCCTGCACTCTGGGCAGCAAACTCTCGGCGTCGAGCACGGCGCGGACGGATGCGCCGCCCACATTTAGCCATGCTCCTGGCGGTGCTGCGGCCCGTACGTGCGCTGCGCGGCCCGGCCCGCGTAGCGCGCAGCCTGACGCGCCGCTTTTCAAGTGAAACGTGGACCGTGGAGCGCACGCGCCGGACGTTCACGGACTACTTTGAAACGAAACGAGCTCACTCCTTCGTCAAGTCCGCCGCGGTCGTACCTTTGAGTGACCCGACGCTGCTCTTCGCCAACGCCGGGATGAATCAATTCAAGCCTATTTTTCTCGGACAGGTCGAGCCCGGCACCGCGTTGGAAGGGCTCACTCGAGCGACGAACTCCCAGAAGTGCATCCGAGCCGGCGGGAAGCATAACGACCTGGAGGATGTCGGTTTAGATACGTACCACCACACATTCTTCGAGATGATGGGGAGCTGGTCGTTCGGCGACTATTTTAAGGCCGAGGCTATTCAATGGGCGACGGAGTTGATGTGCGAGGTGTACGGGTTAGACAAAGAGCGGTTGTACGCCACGTACTTTGAAGGCGACGACGGCCTGGAGCCCGATTTAGAGGCAAAACAACTCTGGTTGGACGCCGGCTTCGCGCCGGAACGCGTCATCCCGGGCAACAAGGCGGACAACTTCTGGGAGATGGGCGATTCTGGGCCCTGCGGCCCCTGTACCGAATTACATTATGACTGCATTGGCGGTCGGGACGCGGCTGCATTGGTCAACATGGACGATGCTTCAGTAATAGAGATCTGGAACCTTGTATTTATTCAATTCAACAGAGATGGACGGACCGGAGAACTTTCAAGTTTACCAGCAAAGCACGTGGACACGGGCCTGGGTCTCGAGCGTTTGGTGGCCATACTAAATGAAAAACCCTCGAACTACGACACGGACGCGTTTCAGTTTCTGTTCGAGGCGACGCATCAACTACTACCGGCGGGCTCGGCGAAATATGGAGGAAAACTGGGCGAGGAGGATATTGGCTTAAGGGACACGGCCTATAGGGCTGTCGCGGACCACGTACGGTGCTTATCCTTTGCTATTGCCGACGGTGCTGTTGTAAGTAACGAGGGCCGGGGTTACGTCTTACGGCGCATCCTGCGGCGGGCCGTGCGGTATGGGGTGCAAACTTTAGGCGCCTCTCCTGGTTTTTTCTCCAAGCTCGCACCGGCGCTCGCCGCGTCGCCTTATGGTGAAGCTTACCCCGAACTACGCAGTGAACTAGCTCGGGTCGTGGCAGTTTTAGAAGAAGAGGAAGCTACTTTTGAAACAACATTAGAACGCGGCCTCAAGTACTTGGACGACGAAATTACGCAACTGTCCTCCACCGAAAAACTTTCCGGAGCATCGGCCTTCTTCCTCTACGATTCCCTGGGCTTCCCCGTGGACCTGACGGAGTTGGTGGCGCGGGAGAAGGGCTTCGCCGTCGACTTGCCGGGCTTCGAAGCCGAGATGGAGACGCAGGTCCAGCGCTCGCGCGAAGACCGGAAGCAGAAGGCCGCCGACGCGCTGGGAAGTGCGACCATTTCACTGGGCGCGGCCGAGACCGCGGCTTTATTGAGTGCCGGCGTGCAGCCGACACTAAGTTCCGCGGTGGGCGACGTTGTAAGTGACGACGCTCTGAGCGGGACCGGCGCGGTCCAGGCGCTCTTCGTTGTGGACGAGAGCGGCGCTCTCAAGCGCGTGGAAGCACATACCTTCGGGGGCCCCGTCGGTATTGTATTAGATAGGAGCCCGTTCTACGCCGAGGCCGGCGGCCAGGCGGCCGACGCGGGTTCCATAACAATAGACGGCGTCGAACTGGTAGTGCGGGACGTGCAGGCCTTCGCCGGCTACGTCCTCCACACGTGCGTCGCTGAAGAGGGGTCCGTCGCGACAGCAGCAACAGCATCGGCCGAAGTAGACGCCGAGCGCCGCCGCAACAACTCCATCAACCACTCCATGACCCACGCGTTGAACTGGGCCCTCTGGACGAAGCTGGGCGACGGCGTGGCCCAGCGGGGCTCGGACAACGACGCCGACCGCTTACGCTTCGACTTTTCGCACGGCAAGGGGCTGAGTCCGAGCGAGCTGGAGGAGGTCGAAGCATTGGTGAACGGCGTGATCGAGCGGGACGACCCCGTGCAACGAGCATTAGTCCCTTTGAGTGAAGCGATGGAGATCCCCGCTTTGCGCGCCGTGTTCGGCGAGAACTACCCGGACCCCGTGCGCGTCGTGGCTGTGGGGCTGGGGGGCGCCACCATTGATGATGTTAGAGCGGACCCGGCAAATAACAGGTGGCGGGGCGCGTCCATCGAGCTGTGCGGCGGCACGCACACGCCTTCCGTCGGCGACGCGAAGCGCTTCGTGATCACGCGCGAGGAGGCCGTGGCCAAGGGCGTGCGGCGCGTCGAGGCCGTGACGAACGGGCGGGCCGCCGAGGCGTCGCGGGTCGGCGACGAATTGTTGAAGGCGTGCCAGGCGCTGGAGCAGGCCGACCCGTCCACGGCCGACGAGCAAAAGGACCTACGAGCGCGGATCGACGGCGCCACGTGCTCCGCTTCGTTAAAGCCGAAGCTCCGCGCCGCCCTGGAGGCGGTCGCCAAAAAGCTCGCGGCCCGCGACAAGGCTGCCGGCGCCGCGGCGGCCGGCGCCGCGGCCGAGCTGGTCGTGGAGAAGTGCGACGAAGCCGCCGTAGCGGGCAAAACTGCTGTCGTTGTGGAGGTGCCCGCGGGCGTGGACGGAAAAGCGGTAGGTAAGCTCGCGAAGAAGATCCACAAGGCGCATCCCGGGCTGGCGTTGTTCATCGTCGCGGGCGATGGCAAGGTGGGCGCCTTCGCGGCCGTGCCCGAGGGCCACGCCCTGGGACCGGCCGGCGCGTGGCTCAACGCGGCCCTCGAGCCGCTCGGCGGCCGCGGCGGCGGCAAGCCGGCCTTCGCGCAGGGGTCCGCGAAGGGCGACGCAAGCGCCGTTGTGGCCGCGGCGGCCGCGTTCGCAGGAGTAAATTAGGACTACTCATCAAAGACCTGGTCCAGGAACGCCTTGCCCTCCTTTTTCGATGCCACGGCCCGCGCGACGAGCTCGAGGAGCGCGTCGTCCGTCTCCGCGGGCGGGCCGAGCGCGATATTCACCGCGGCGATAAGAAGGGGAGAGAACGGCCACTCGCGTCGGATGATGCAGGGCGCCTCTAGTAGAAACGCGGCTGTGGCCCGCAGCTCCGGGTCGCGCCGCGACGCGTGTAGTATCAAGGTCGCCGCGTCCGGTGAGTAGGGCTTATCTAGCTTCGGCTCGCCGCCGAGTTGTCTCGCGCAGAACCGCCCACTCGCGGCGGCGAACAGCGCCTGGCCCAGCGCCCAGACATCGCCCTCCGGCGTTTTAGTCGCTTTTCCCTTGAGTTCCAGTGCGACGTACTGCGCGGGGCCGTCCAAGCCAAATCCCGCATCGGCCAGTTTTATGCGCCCGTCCCGCGCGATCCGGATCGACGCCGGTGCGACGGCGCCGTGGCTCAGCTGCCGCGCGTGGAGAAATTCCAGTCCTTTGAGGGTCTCCGTGGCTACGTGCAGGAGCACGGTTTCGTCGCCCGCGAGGCCGTCCTTTTTTACGGCGATGTTACGAAGTGATCCGCCATCCAAATATTCCGTAACGAGACGGACGCTGCCGCTCGGAGCTGCCCCGAAACCCAGACACGCGACGAGCTGCGCACAGTGACCGGCGGCCCGCGCGGCCTTACGCAGTGCGTTTACGTCTCCACCGTCGCAATCCTTGACACTGACGAGCTGCCGCGTCGACCGCTCGGCGCCGAGCCGCAGAGCGCCGAACGCGCCTCGGCCGTCGGGGTGCACGATCGCTATGTCTGAGACGTCGATAGTAGTAATCTCCGGCGGCGGCGGCGGCAGCGGGGCGCCGTCCAGCGCTATCGGCGGCATGGCCGTCGCGCGCTGGGATTTCTGGCGCACGAACGTGGACCGCGGCGACCGCACGTCCTCGAGCTCACTCTCGCTGGAGTCGTCGTCGAGCGCCGGCGCGACCTGGCTCGGCTTGATCAAGGCCAGGATCCCCGGCTGGCCTTCTCCGCGGCTGGCTCGTCGTATTCTCGCGTCAAATGCACGTGGCGCGGACCCTCGTCCTCCACGGGATCGACGCAGCCGCAGAGGTAGACGGAGACATCGTTCCACATCGTTCTTGACTTTGCGCTCGTGACAGCGGTGCAACGCGGTGAGTCCTTGCAAGGCTTTATGGCTTGAGTAGCAATGGGCAGCCCCTTTGAGCCTGCCGACTTCTGGGACCGGCAGCACAGATTGTCTTGATCCTGGCCGACGCCGTTTTTGGCGCTGTCCTTGGTACTGATGCAAGCTGGCGCTAAATGCGAGCGCGACTACGGGTTTAGTTCGGGTTCGGGTTCGGGTTCGGGTTTATGTGACGGGTTTCTCACCAGCTAGCGGTGATTGTTATCAGGTGGTGTTCCAGCGACCCAAGTTGAGCGCAGGAAGGTCAAGCCGGCCTTAATAAGCTCGCCTCCTACGTCTGATCGCCTGTGTGCCGCAGCGGACCGTGACAGCATGCTGACTCGGAGGACAATGCCACCTAGTCACAGCTTGATGATGTGCGCAATTGGCTTGATGATGTTCGCAATCGGCAGCACCGCCCTTGTCATGCCGCCGACGCGGTGTCGGCGGCATGCCCCCGTTATTAGGCAACCCTCCTTGCTGCGCCGCCCCATGGTCGACGCCGACGCGATGACAAGTGTGGCCTCGTCCTTCCAGACGGCCTACGACTTCCAGGGCTTCCAGGGGAGCTACGCCTCCTTATACGCCACGCTCGGGCTTTACATTTTGTCCTTCCCCGGTTTGTGGTCCACCATAAAAAGAGCCACCAAGGTCGCTCTGGTCCAAAAAACCTACGAGTTCCCCGGGGAGAAGGCGGCAGTAGAAGGCCGGCCCATGCGCGAGATCGCGGGCGACGTCATGGCCTACATGCAGGCCAACAACTATGAGGTCGCGGACGCCGGCGAGACGATTACTTTCAAGGGCAAGATCGAGGCCTCCAAGTCCCAGGCCTACTTCTTAAGCTTCGTGACGCTGATCTGCCTGGGGTCGTTGGCCCTGGTCCTGCAGATCCAGTTCCCGGCCATCGGGAACTACTGGTTCGGCCTGTGCGCGTTCGGGCCCTACGCGGGCGTCTTCTACTGGGGCAGCGCCCAGGAGAACGAGGGGCGGGAGTTCAAGGTGAAGCTCACCGCTTCTGATGATGACACGGAGACGCTGATGGTCCTGCGGGGGGACAAGGAGGGCGTCGACCGCATGGAGCGCGAGATGGCGCTCCAGCAGCAGGGCATGGTGCGCGTCAAGGGCGTCTTCGAGGACATGCTCGCCTAGGGGTGTCTCGCGTAAGGGGTGAGTTCTTGCATGTATACGGGCGGCGGCGTACGCTATCACCCGAAGACTGACTTGGTGGGACGCCCCGCGGCCACCGTAACTAGAACGTATGGGTAGAATGTCTAACACCACGTGCCCGTCAGAAACTAACATTCTTTTGAAATTCCCGCGGCCGCCCGAAGGCCCAAAAATGGACTTCGGTACCTTCCCGGGTAGGTAGAGTGAAATAAATGAGCTTCCAAATTAAGTTAGCACCATAATCGGTCATCCAGACCAATTTTCACGCGTAGCGGCCGAGACACATATCCTCGCGGCTCCCGGAAATCTTGGGACATTCACAGATGAGCCTTGCGGGTTGCCAAAGTACACCAGCGATTAACGCCGCCATCCACCGTCCGGATAGTACATTATAAGGACTCCGGCCCAGTTTTTATCCGTATCCGACGGAACTGGAGCCGATAGCTCGCGCTCGGAGGGCGGGAGAAGAATTCTACTAGACACTTCCCTTCGTTAGGTGTGTTTCCTTTCATTTGATAGTGGTAGAGTCCATCCAGCCCACCAGAACGATTACTGAGGTGGCTTAGGTGATCCGTATGGTCCGCGCGGTTCGCCGACTACGCGCCCCTGAGTTTGTAAAAAATATATGACGCTCGTCAGGGGTCATGTTCTCTTCGTTCACAAGAACGCCCTGAAAAGCGTCATATATTTTTCCTCGGGGAGTCCTTCACTACCTTCAGAACTCCCCTCGGGGGCTCCGCCGGGCTAAGATCTTTTAAATTTGGATATGATCTTTTAAAATTCGTGTTTGCGTCCACGGTCACACCGTCGGGCTAAGATCTTTTAAAATTGTATATGATCTTTTAAGGTTCGGGTATGCCGCCATGAAGATTTTTTAAGATTCGGGTATTCTTCCGTACAAAGCAGATTCCCATGGGACACCCAAAGGTTTATATATGGAACTTGATAAAGAGTTTAATTTCGATAATTTTGACCCGTGCCCTTTTCATTCTGAAATTAATGGTTTAGAGATCGAATGGGCTAAAAGCACATTTTGTAACCCCCCATATTCGGACTTAAAATCTACAAAAAAACATTGGTTTTTCGTTCTAGGTTCCCACGCATCGCATTTGCCCTTTCGAGACTACCGGAGTCGGAGTAGCGGCAGTATTTACCCCATGCTGCATGCAATGGGACCCTACGGCGGGCAATTTTCTGTTGAATACTGGGAGCTCGCCGCCACCACGCTCGCGGAGAACGAGCGCTTCGAGTGGCGCGTGTGATAAGTACAAGCTATGTCACACTCTCGCCAGCAACCCCCACCCCCACCACCGCTCCGCCATCGACGTCAAAGCGAGACGCCGGAGACAAGTCGTCGACGCCGTCGCGGAGAAATATAGACACGATTTGCTTGACGCCCTCGCGCACGGGGCAGCCCGCGTGGAGCGATTCCCGCGCGTTTCGGTCGTAAGCGAAGAAGACCGCGTCGCCAACGCCGGGCCTCAGCGTGAGCGCTTTACCGCGATGATGCGGGAACGCCGTCGCTCCGCCAAGCGTTGGCCGTTCGCAGACGAGCAGCATCGTTGCAACCCGCCCACCCGGCCTCGGACCTAAATGCTCACACGAAACGTCGCAGTGCGGCTCGTAGTAATCAAAGAGGCCGTATTCTACGATGTTGAGCGGCTCCTGGAAAGGGCCCACGGGAACGCGTATGGCAAACGCTTCGGCCACAGTCGCTGCACGCTCAAGTAACGCAGCCGGGAGCGTATCATTCGCACCGAGCAAGTCCCAGTCGTAGGTCAGTCCCACGCGGCGGCGGAACCCGGTCGACGGGTCGTCGTGACTTAGCGCGCCTTCCCGAGGCGTGCGCCGCCTCGCGCCGCCACGCGCCGCCAATGACTGCATTGCGGCACACTCGTCTCTTGACGCAAAGGCTCGAGCCACGGCGACGACGGGATTCTCGGCAATGACATCGACGTCGAGGCCGCCCGCGCGGACCCGTCGCAGCGGCTTCGCCTTAGCCGCGGACTCCGCACACGGCGCGATGGCCAGTGTGTCGAGGAACACGAATTGTTTCACAGCGGCCACGTCGGCGTCGTCGAGGTCCGCAAAACGATTCGAGCTGAGCACCGTACGGGCTGCGAAGTTGTCCGCCTTCGGTGCGCCGTCGAACCAATCGACTACCACGCCTCGTTTTACCCTACGCTCGACACCGTCGCCCGGCGCCAGTGTGGTGTTTGTGGACGCACCATCACGCAGCACGAGCGTCATCGGTCGTGGTGGCTGGCGTGCTCCGTTCCGAAAGGTTGCCTCATACTCGTGCTGTGCAACAACTAAGGCCACGAGCGTCCCGCAGAGGCTGCATCTGCACCACGGACGACTCATGATGTTGTCATTGATGCATAAAGTGTGCAATCTGGGCAGCTAGCATCGAAATTGCGCAATCATTCATGCGCGTTACGGGTTTTACCGCACGGGTTTTTCGCTCGGTGTATACTTGCACAAGACTGTCGTCCTGCGGTGTGCGGACCAGCTTTGCAGGACGCTCGTCGATAGCATCAATGCGTGCGATCGTCAGAACAGCGCTTGCGCGCGCGCCGACGCGCTCTGTAGCCTTGGTGCGCGCCTCGTCGACGGACGTGGACCGCCACCGCAGCACCATCTTTGACCGCAGGAACGTCGAGTTCCTCCTCTGGGAGCAACCCGCCTTCGCGTCGCAAGCCGGCGACCGCGACACGCTGGGCGCGATGCTCGACGCCGCTGAAGCGTTGGTCACCGAGCACGCGACGGCCGACGCCGTCGCGGATGCCCAGGAACCGGTCTGGGACCCGGCCACGGGCGCCGTCTCCATCCCCGCGGAAACGCGGGCGATGCTCAATGCGCAGCGGGAGGGCGGCTTCACCTTAATCGGAGCTGCTGTAGAAGACGGCGGCCTCGGGCTTTCCTTAACCGCCTCGACGGCGGTCAACTCTGTTTTGTCGTGCGGCTTCACGTCGGGGCTGGGCGGGTTCTACGCCCTGACGCACTGCGCCGCCAAGCTGATCAATGCCCACGGCACGCCCGCCCAGCGGGACGCCTACGTCAAACCGCTGATCGAGGGCACCTTCGGCGGCACGATGGCCCTGTCGGAGGCGCAGAGCGGCTCGAGCCTCAGCGAACTGAGTTGTCGCGCTAGGCATGTGAGCGGCGACGAGTACCGGCTGTCCGGGAACAAGATGTGGACGTCGGGCTTCGACCACGATTGCTTCGAGAATATCGTGCACCTCGTGCTAGCCAAGATCGACGGCGTGGACACGCCCAAGGGAAATCGGGGGATTTCTCTATTCATCGTGCCCAAACTCCTGCCGGACGGGTCGGCCAACGACATCGCTTTGAACGGCCTGAACCACAAGATGGGCCAGCGCGCGCTGCCGAACTCGTACTGGTCCCTGGGCGACAAAAACGATGGGTGCGTGGGCTACCTGGTGGGCGGCGTCCAGCACGCGGGGCTGATGCAGATGTTCACGATGATGTGCGCGGCCGCGTCCGAAGGGTCTTCGCGTCGACGGCGTCGGGGGTGTCGCGTCGACGCCGTCGAGAGTATCTCCCGCGCAGGAACGACATGCGCGTGGCCGTGGGCCTGCACGCGGCCTGCTGTGGGGTCAGGGGGTTCCAGGAGAGTTTAGCGTACGCGAAAGAGCGCGTCCAGGGGTCCGCGCTCGGGAGCCGCGCCCAGGTTCCCATCATCCAGCACGCCGACGTGCGGCGCCAATTGTTAGCTCAGAAAGCCTTGAGCGAGGGCGCGCTCCACCTGTGCTTTCTGGCGGCGTCGCTCGTGGATCAACCAGATAACAAGGAGGCCGCGACGTTACTGGACGTCCTCGTGCCCATCGTGAAGGCCTGGCCCTCGGAGCACGCCTTGGAGGCGAATAAGTGGGCCATCCAGGTCCTGGGCGGCTACGGCTACACGCGCGACTACCCCGTGGAGCGTTTGTATAGGGACAATCGCCTGAACATGATCCACGAGGGGACCAATGGCATTCAGGCACTTGATTTACTCGGGCGGAAGGCGGTAATGAGCGACGGCGCCGCGACGCGCGCCCTGGCCAAAGCGATGGCGACGGACGCGGCTCTAAGTGCTAAGGCGCTCCCGGACCTGGCCGCAGACCTCGGCGCGGCCGTGGAGCGCTACGGCGCGACGACCGCTCTTTTAGGTGAGGAGCTGGCCCGGAATCCAGGAAAAGCGCTGGCCAACGCCCACGAGTACCTGAACATGGTGGGCCACACGGTCGTGGCTTGGTGCTGGCTCCGGGAGGCCGCGGCGGCTTACGCGGCCTTGAACGCCGGCGCGACGGGCGCGGACGTTCCCTTCTACGAGGGGAAGGTCGCGACGGCGCGCTACTTCTTCAAGCACGAGCTCGTGAAGACGCGGGCGCAGGCGGACCTGCTCGCGTCGTTCGAGACGTCCACCCTCGACATGGCGCCGGGGTACTTTTAATTTGCGTTTGTTGGTATCAGTGGCGATGAATTTTTGTTACGGTGCTAGGACTTTGTTGGTATTTGTTGCGCAGACGTCTCGTAAAACCCCCCTCCAAGCTCTTAACCTAGCTTCGCGAAGCTTCGCAGCCCCCCATAAAACCCGTCCCGGAGTTCGATTTTTTTGCGTCGCCTTAACCGCGCTGTTGCGTCCTCAGGGCGAGGGTAGATGAAATGTACGGCTTACCGTAGCGCCGCTTAACTACATACTTGGCGTAACGAGTCGAAGACGCGAGCTGTAAGCGCGTGCTACGCGCTGCCGACAGCCGAGGGGTACACGTCGTACCCGCCGACGCCGACGCCGACGCCGCGCAAACAAGCAGCAGACCACGATGCGCCAAGACACGCCGCGCGGGCGCCAACTCCGCGCGCTCCTGCGCACGCTCTACGGCGACATCCAGGAGAAGGAGCTGCCTCGCATCCTGTTCCTCTCCGCGTTACTGTGTTGCATCATTGGCGGCTTTTGGCTGTTGGATTCGCTGAAGGACACGGTCTTGGCGACGACGGTCGGGCTGCAGTACCAGCCCAAGGCCAAGCTCCTGTCGGTGGTGGTCACGCTGTTCGTGGTGAGCGGCTACACGACATTAGTGCGACGCATCAAACATAAACCGACGCTCTTCTACATCATCGGCGGCGCCTACACGTGCATCTTCATAGTGATCGGCGGGTTACTAGCCCACGAGACCATCGGCATGCGCAACACGACCCCGGATCCTAGGCGACTAGTGGGCTGGTTTTCGTATTTCGCCGTGGAGTCCTACGGGTCCTTGATGGTCGCTTTATTTTGGGCGTTCACAAACGCCAGCGTGGACGCGGACACGGCCGAGAGTTCTTATGGTCTCGTCGTGGCCTTCGCGCAGCTGGGCGCAGTCGGTGGTTCGGCATTAGCGACGCAGGCGCGTTCATTACACATCTCATTCCTGTATGTGTTGGGCGGCTGCTCCTGCGCTTTGGTCTGCGGCATGGTGGCCCTGTTCAAGAAGGTGTTTGCCGAGGAGGTGGTGGACGAGCCTCGCCGCGTCGCGTCCGCGGTGGACGAGGACGAGGAGGACGACGCGCCGCCGCCGCCCCCGCCGGCCAAGACGTCGACCCTCTTCGACGGCCTGAGCCTCATCGTGAAGCACTCATACGTTTTTAATTTACTGATGATCTCGACGCTCTACGAAATTGTTTTGACGGTGCTGGACTTTGAGATGAAAATAATTGGAAGAGCACAGTACGGTTCGGACGCGCGGGGCGCCGAGGAGTTCGCGCGGCTCATGGGCCAGTTCGGCATCCTGGTCAACTCCGTGTCGTTCCTGTTTTCGCTGGTGGCGTTCTCCTTCGTGGTGCGAAAGCTCGGCGTCCGGACGACGTTGACCGTGTTCCCAGCGCTTTGTTTGGGAGCGACGCTGATCGCGTACGGCTTCCCCTCGCTGTGGACGCTGTTTATTGCCACGGCTCTGTTGAAGGCGTTGACCTATTCGTTGAACGAGCCGGCGTTGGAGATGCTTTACTTACCGACTTCTAACGACATCAAATTCAAAGCAAAAGCGTGGATCGATGTGGTCGGCGCGCGGACAGCGAAGGCCCTCGGCTCCGCCATCAACGACGCGGTCCAAAGTTCGCCCGGATTGCGAACGTCGCTGCCGCAGTACGGCAACGTCCCGACGTTTGTGGTGTCGCTCGCACTTTTGGGCGTGGCGCTAAACATGGGCCGGCGGTACGACGCGGTGCGCGAGAGCGGCGAGGTCGTGGGTGAAGCGGCTGATACCGTACCTGGCGGCTACGAGCTCGTATCGCCGGGGCCGCGGAACGAGGGGCCCTGGCGGCGCAACCTCGAGCGTTTGGATTCGCTGGACGACGAGGAGCCGGACGGCGCGGACTTCGGGGACGACTCGCCGGAGGACCCGCGAATAGTATAGTGTAAAACTGGGTGTGTTACTCGGGTCACTACCCAATCCTCTTGACAGCCGAAACCAATTCCTTCGCCGCGGCCTCGACACTCGTCGCGAACGGCCGGACGACCTCGTCGCGAGTCGTCGTATCGTGGAGGACCGCCGCGCCGTGCCGGCTGCCCGACGAGGCTACTATGCGCCAGCCGGTGCCGTTGGCCACGTCATTGACGCGTTCACACGCGGCACGCCCCAGCGCGATGCGGTCCCGCGGCGACTGTTTATGCCCAATCGCGTCGTCGTGCAACAGTCGCACGGGGCCCCATAGCGGCTCTGCATGTGAGTAAGTAGGTCGAAGGTTCCAGTTCGCGGGCAGCCAACCAAGCGTCCAGGGCCGCGCGCGCGCCGCTCCACACGATCTCGCGAGTCGCGAGTCGCAGGGCGCCTGTGTGATCTACGGTGAGCCGCGCCCCCCCCCCAACGCCGTCAAACAGACACACAGTGAAGGGACGCCGCGTGTCACCTGGTCCGTGCCGACGGAGTTGTTGCGGAGCCGTCTTCGCCGAAGGCGCCACATCTCTACGTAACGCTTCGCCCGGTCCGCGAAGAACGAAGCTGCGTGGCCTCCGCGCTTAACAAGAATAGACCCCGTCTGAGCTCTAAACCGCTCGAGCGGCGAGTAGCGGACGGCCGGACAACTCCCACCGTCGGTGCCGGTCGGCGAATCATGACACGTCGTGCGGCAGGCGAGGCACACATCTGAATTAGTGACACACAACGCGACACACCGCTCGCGCAGACAGTCCCGAACGATCTTGCGCATCTTGCCATTGGCTCGCTTCGGATCAGCACCAAAGCCCCGATCCGCATAATAATTGGTCATGCGCACATCGACCGTCGGCGACGCGCGCCCGAGCGCCAGGAGTTCCGCGGCTATCTGAGGCGCGGGTCCGCAGAAGTAGGTGTCGTCGTCCAGGTACAACGTGACGTCGATGCTCGTCGTGCAGGGCAATCTTGCGAACACGTATCAATATCTCGCACGGCTAGACGATGCCCTGCGCCTGCGACGGGAAGTATACGCTGGAGTTTTGAAGATAAACGGCGAGAAACACATAGTAACCTTCATAGAAGCCACTAGCCTCTCGAATTTGCTCGTTGACCTAGAGCGCAACGAAGAAGCTAAGTCTCTGTTGCGCAGAATGCTACCCGTGGCGCGACGTGTTATCGGAGAGAACACAGAAGTCACGATTAGAATGAGGCAGATTTACGCACGGTCGCTCGTCCCGCGCGCCGGCGCCGCGCTCGACGATCTCCGCGAGGCCGTGACGACGCTCGAGGACACGGACCGGATTGCGCGGCGCGTTTTCGGAAGCGCGCACCCGATCGTAGGAGGGATTAGGCGCGACTTGGAAAAAATGCGAACGTATCTCCAACAGTCCACTTAGACGCTATCGAGGAGTAAGACGGCCGGCCGCTAGAAGGTTGCAAGAGAATTACTCGCCCGCCCGCCCGTGCACGCCCTGGTCGGGACCGCATTCATAACAAGTAATTTAAACCAACCTACGTCCTCCGCCGCTTCGCCGACGACGACGCGAGGTCGCGGTCCAGGGCGGAGACGTAGCTCGCGTCCGTCCGCGGGACCGCGGTCTCCGATGCCGCCATGGCGTTCTGCAAACCGTGCCACGCGCCCAGCACGCGGCCGACGCGGCCCGCCGTCGCGACGCCGGCGCCCTCGAAGACCTTGTCCAGGTTGCCCAGTTTTCGCGAACAATCGTCCGCCCGGTCCAGCAGCGCCAAGGGCAGGCCGATGTCCACGTGCCCGAGGTACTCCCGGCAGTTCTGGATGAAGAAGCCAAAGTCCTCCCACCGTGCTGCGTCCTCGCAGAGTGCGTCGTCGTCGAACATGCGGTCCATGCGCTCCTCGGCGTTCTCGAGCGTCTTCCGGATGGAGACCGCAAGTTCGCTCTCAACGTGGAAGGTGCCCCGGGCCACGACGGCGTCGACCTACGCAGGCGAGGTGAGAACCATAAAATGTACGAGATACGCACTTGATCGAAGTCTTTGCCCAGCTTCTCGAAGAGGCACAGCTGCAGTTGGAAGCCCACGTTGGGATAGATGCATTCCCGCTTCGAAGCGACGAGCGAGAATCTGTTTGCGATCGAAAAAGTCAATACAACGAAACACACACATATAGAAGGGCTCTCGGCACGCGCGCGTCGCGGTATGATAGCCCATCCTTGACCATGAGGGCCGCGATGACCACGGTGGCACTGCGGGAGATGCCCCGGCCGCAGTGGACGATCACATTTTCCTTCTTCCTCAAACCGTCCACGACAAACTCCACGCCCGACCGCAAATGCTCAAAGACCTAGTTTGGAAGCGACACAAATCACCACGTTGTAAGCTATAGGGACGAAAAGCGTTGTACGAGTTGCGTCGGCGTGTCGCGCGCATGGAGGAAGAGCGTCGTCACGCTACTCTTGAACCACGTCCGCAGGGCCTCGGAGACGTTGCCGTTGTCGCAGGGGTCCACCTCGTAGGGCATGATCGTCACGATCCTCCGGATCTTCTCGACCTTGACCCAGGCCAGGTCGCGTACATTGGCTTCGGAGCCGAGCCAGAGCCCGTCGCAGATGAGCGACGCGTCGTCCTGGAAAGTGGGCAAAAAGCGCTCGTCCTCGGCCTGCGTCTCGATCCACTCGTTCGTGGACGAGGCCGGGCCGAGGTACGGCGCCTGGACGGCGGCGGCCATCCTAGCGACCGTGCTCCCAGCGGGGCTGAAATGAGGCCGTGGGGCGCGGCGCGGCGCGGGCGCGCTTAAGCGGCTAGCCGAGGCGTCAGCGAGCTGGTGAGGGCCCGGCGCGTGTCAATGGGACGGCTGCAGCGGCGTGTTGAGGCCGCGAGACAGGACGGCGTCGCGCGCGGCTCTTTTTAGGGCCCGGGTTTTGTCAAGTTTTGGGATCCGTCTGCCAGGAGGCCTCCGTGGCTTCCTGAGCTCAAAGCTCGACCAGCAGGGAAGGAAATTCGACGCACAGGACCCCACGGCCGATGGTGCCGTGCTTCGATCTGTGTTTTTGCCCTGGCCCGCGCGAAAAGCGGCTTGACAGGCGCTTCACTGCCGAAACCGAGGTGTGGCAAGGCTCTGAACCCACGCCACCGGCGTGTCATCCTCGGACCTCAGCGCGCAGCAAGCGCACGGCGGAGGGGCTGCCCTAGCAAGCGAGCCAAGACTCCATGCGAGACCAACAAATGCGCGATGCGGAGGCGGCCAGCCCGGCGCGCTACGACGCCGAGGCCGAGGCCGCGCGCCTGGCGCGGCGGGACGAGCCGCGGCTGCTCCTCCGGCGGCGCCGGGGCCGCGCCGCCGCGCGCTTTTTGATCGGGGGCGCCGTGGTGCTGAACCTGGTGGGCTTCGTCGCCTTCCGGGGACGCACCGAGCCCCTCGCGTCGACGGCGCTCGACGCGACAGCACAAATCCCGCGGCGCGTTTTTCGAATCGGCGACTACGACGGCACCGCCCGGAAGGCTTATCTCGAGGCGTATTACAGGGACACGCCTGTACTCAAGGCTTACGAGGCGGCGCCCCGGCGCGCGATGCGGGAGGACCTGTTCCGGCTTGCCGTGATCGCGAGGGACGGCGGCGTCTCGTACGGCCGAGGCGTGGCGGGCGCCGACCCCGCTTCACTCTCAAGGTATAAGGCGGTCTTCCCCCGCGTGAAGCGGGGCGAGGCCTGGAAGATAGGGAACTACGCGTTCGGGGCGGTGCCGGGCCACGCCTTTGTAGTCGACGCGCTGCGCGAGGCCGCGGCGCGGACGCTGTCCTCTTCAATAACTACCTCGGCGGACGCGCGGTTCGCGACGGGGCCCGCCATGCTGGCGGATGTGTATAAAGCGGGCAAGTCCCAGGGCCTCTACAAAGACGTCACTTTATTGGGTGGGTCCAAGCGGCCGCGCGCCGCCCTCAAGGCCTTCGGGCCCCGCCTCCGCAAGGACGAGGTCATCATCACGATCACGGAGACGGACGAGGACGACTACAGCATCACTACCGACGACAGCGTCGACGACAGTGCGGACGACTCTGCGGACGACGGCGACGACGCGGGCGACGACGCCACCGTGTACTACGACGACGCGGGCAACGACGGCGATGACGCCACCGTGTACTATGATGATGCGGGCGACGACGCCGGAGATGACGCCACGATCTACTATGATGATGCTGGCGATGATGCTTACTATGCCGCGGCGGACGACGCCGCGGCTTACTACTACTACACCGCCGACGATGCCACCGACGACGCCTACTATTACGCCGCGGCTGACGACGCGGCCTACTACGCCTACGCAGCGACGGACGACTCGGCCGACGACGCTTATTACGCCGCGGCAGACGATGCTGCGAGCGACGACGCCGCGACGTACTACTACGGCGACGATGGCGACGACGGCGACGACGCGTCCGACGACGGCGACGACGCGTCCGACGACGGGGACGACGCGTCCGACGACGGCGACGACGCGTCCGACGACGAATCCGACGATTCTACGGACGACGGGGACGACGCCGCGGACGACGGAGACGACGCCGCGGACGACGGGGACGACGCCGCGGACGACGGAGACGACGCCGCGGACGACGGGGACGACGCCGCGGACGACGGAGACGACTCCACGGACGACGGAGACGACGCCGCGGACGACGGAGACGACTCCACGGACGACGGAGACGACTCCACGGACGACGGAGACGACTCCACGGACGATGGAGACGACTCCACGGACGACGTCGTCGCGACCGCCGGCTTCTCCTGGGGCTCGCTCTTCACCAAGCCGTGGGCCTTCATCCAGGCGAACTGGGTGCTGCTCGTC
>Ga0302122_10000034_pt1 | contig 61463 bp, 59 predicted proteins | sample CB21_SCM_MG_FD_203115 | JGI IMG/M metagenome (GOLD analysis project Ga0302122, IMG submission 203115) | Marine microbial communities from Western Arctic Ocean, Canada - CB21_SCM | ecosystem: Environmental > Aquatic > Marine > Oceanic | place: Canada: Western Arctic Ocean | collected 2017-09-28 | reverse complement strand
CTGTCGGGGTGGTTCTGACGATCCTTGGACCCAAATATGTAATCAGCGCGCTCGGCGTAGCGCCAGAGTATGCATTTTATGTATTTGCACCCGCATCCCTAGGTGTCATAGCAGGAATGCTGATAGCGCCTAAATTAATAAAAGCTCTTTCCGAAAACTCTGTCGGAATGCTAGGTTTTTTGCTTGTTGCGCTTGGGGTGTCGTCACTGGGACAAATAGATGCTGCAAACGATTTGATTCAATTGCTTTTAATCGTTGATATTCCGCGGATTAACGACCACACTGAAACAGCCGGAGCCTTATCTTTGTTTATTGGCTTAGGAATAACACTGGCTGCTGCAGCCACTCAGACATACATCGGTAAATTTGTACCAGTTGTGATTCATGGGAGAATATTCGCGCTGCTAGGAGTATTAAAAGATGGGCTAGCAATACCACAACTAATAGCCATCAGTATCTTAGCCGACTCTATAGGCGTTAAAAATGTTCTTACATTTGCCCCAATAGCAATCCTAGTCATAGCTGGCGCCCTTCTTTTCGCAACTAGACAAAACCGATTTCGAAAAAATGACTGCATTTAAGTGGACAGGTTAATCTCTGTGTAGATAAAACCCGTGTGTCCATGGTGAATTAATTCATATGCCTGAAAATTTAGTTACTGATCCATCTCATCAAGCGACCAAGAGAAAGCCCCTTGTTTACTACGGATATTGGATAACTATGGCCGCATTTTTTGCGCAGCTAGTATCCATAGGAACACAAAATGGCGTCACAAGCACGATGCTTGATTCAATGAGTTCGGAATTTGGTTGGGAACGATCGCAGTTTTTGCTTGGACAAACCGGATCTCGGATAACTATGGCCCTCGTAGGATTCATTATTGGCGGATGGATAGATAAATGGGGTGGACGGCCGTTGATGGTAGTTGGAGTTACTATCGTCGGGGTATCAATGATTCTTACTAGTGCCATCAGAGATATTACTTTTCTAGGAAGAGAAATTTCACCTCTAACCCAATGGCTCATTCTTCGATCACTGGCATTTACAGTAGGCGCCGCAATGATTGGAAACCTAGTAGTCAACGTAACGCTAGCCAAATGGTGGGTTGAAAAGCGCGGCCTCATGGTGGCTTGTGCTGCAACCGGTGTATCTCTAGCAGGAGTAATCTACCCATTGCTCACGGCGATTATTATCGAAACCTGGAGCTGGCGCGAAGCCTGGCAGGTGCATGCGGTTGTCGCTTGGATCATCGTCTATGCAGCAGCAATGGTAATGAGACGGCAACCAGAAGACTATGGGCTGAATCCAGACAATCGTACGGCCCAAGAAATGCTAGAACCATCAGGATCTCGGGTTCGCGCTGACTTCAATAACTCGTTCACGCGCGGTGAAGCATTACGAACACCGTCGCTTTACTTGCTAGTAGTGACTTTTGGAACGGCTGGCGTCGGTATAAGCGTAGCTCTTTCACTACTGGTTCCCCTTGCTACAGACGCTGGATTTTCACTAATAGTGGCGGCCTCGCTCACAGCAGTAATGTCATTATGGGCAGCGCTCTCCAAACCCTTTTGGGGATATACGATAGATAGATTCGACCCAAAGAAATTAGCCTGCTTAGGTTTTACGTTGGCCGGTATAGGTTTCTTGGTAGTAGCTTTTGCAAGTCAAATGCCTGACCAGCCAACCGTAAGATATCCAATTGAGTTTTGGAAATTTCGAGGCGAGCTGCCTTTAATACTCTTATTGGGCTGCACCTTAATTGGGGTAGGATTTGGAGGACAAATCCCTCTACAAGAGACAATTTGGGGTTCATTCTTTGGGAGACGATACCTAGGTGCCGTAAGAAGTGTAGGCATGCCTTTCTCAATTATTTTTGGCGCCGTTGCAGTGCCAGGTGCCGCTTATTGGGCGGAAGTTCGAGGAGGTCTCGATGCCCCATTTATCGCAACAGCTATCTGCTGGTTTGTCGGAGCCGTACTGGTCTTATTTATTCCAAAGCCATCAAAAAACATTGAAACACCTGACACTAAGGCCTCTATCGTAAATCCAAATGCCAACATCCTAGAATCTGAAGACACTAATAGTGAATCTATTCTGTCTGAGGGCGAGTCTCACATTTCGATCTCCAACCCAACGCATCCATCCCGATTATCAGAGCGAAATCATAAACACAAGAACTATATGCGTACCAAAGACTGAATATGACGCTAGAACCTTATTTGTATAGATAGAATATTATGAACAAGCTATTATGAATGTCTCTAAAACTCAGAAACAGGACCGAGGAAACTATGCCTAGCAGAAGAAACGCAATTGCGTTAAGCCCACAAGAAATCAGAACGCTTATGGAAACTGAACGAGTAGTTCAAGTCGCAAGCATTAATCCGGATGGAACGCCTCACCTCGCACCAATGTGGTTTATCTTAGGCGATGATGACAGCATATCCTTCACCACATACGGCCGATCTCAAAAAATCAAGAACTTAGAAAGAGATAGTCGAGTCACGTTGTTAACTGAGGCAGGCCATGAATATAACGAGATAATCGGCGTTTCCATTGATGGCACAGCGGAGGTCATTCGGGAACCAAAACACACCGCGAATATCATGAAATTAATTGGTCTGAAGCATAGTGATCAAATGACCAATCAAACGATTGATTCTGACTCGGATAGCGACGAAGAGCTTCCACCTGCAGCCTATAAACGAGTTGTTGTCAAAATCACTCCGAAACGTTACCGATCGTGGGATCATGGCAAGGTGTAGATGTCCGTTAAACTAGGGGCTAGGTCCGACGTCACGATAGATAACAAGTTAAGTTCCTTAAATCCTGTAGCACTTGTCCTACATAATGACGATATTAATTCAATGGACCATGTAGTTCAGACTTTAGTTTCAAATATTCCTGAAATCACAGTGGAGGAAGCGCTGGAAAAAATGCTCAAGGCACACAACTTTGGAACCGTAATTCTTGTGAAATGTCCTCTAGAACGAGCAGAACTTTATCAGCAACGCCTAATAACAAATAATTTGATAACAACGATCCAAGCCTAAAATATTCTTTACGCATATTGCAAGCCAACCAACTTGACCATATTTCTGATTGAGTAGTTACAATCTGACGGTAGATGTTAAAACTTATTTATGGAAGGGGTACAAAATGGCTGTCGAAAAGTTTCCGGTGGAGGCAGGGCATATTATGATGTTTGCTCGATCCGTTGGAGATGCAAATCCAATCTATGCCGACGAAAACTATGCGAAAACCACTGAAGCAGGTGGGATTATTGCTCCACCCACTTTTATTCAAGCGTCTTCACAATATGATCCAGATGCATCATTGAGACCAAAAATTGGTCAGAAATGGTTTGGATCAGGCGCTAAACCCTCAGGATCGAATGCTTCCGCCGAGGAAACACTAGGTGGAGATGCTGGCGGAACAAGCGGCGGTGGGACTGGCTTACATGGTGGTCAGCACTACACGTACCATCGAAATATGAAACCGGGTGATGTTCTGACAGCAGCCAGCAAACCGGGTCAACGCTGGGAAAAAGAAAGTAAAAGAGCTGGAAAGCTAATCTTCTCCGAATCAATCACTGAATATAGCGATCAAAATGGTGAACTTGTTGTCACTGCACGCTCAGTCGGAATCCAAACCGAACGAGTCGTTGACCAACGATAAAACCTCAGAAAGGAAAGACAAATGTCACTAAAAGCTACAGATATAAACGTGGGTGATCAGCATGAAGAGGTTATTGTTAATGACCTCTCACGAACTCAATTAGTCCAATATGCTGGGACCTCGGGTGATTACAACCCGCTTCACACAGATGAATTATTCGCGAAAGAGATCGGTGGATATCCGACAGTTTTTGCTCATGGGATGCTCACAATGGGCATGACAGGGAAAATGCTAACAAACTGGGTTGGCGACGGCAGATTGAAAACTTTCGGTCTGGACTTCAGAACGCAAGTTTGGCCTGGTGATACGTTAACGGCCGCTGCAATCGTGTCCGAAATTATTGAAGAAGACGGTGAGCAAGTACTTAAAGCTGATGTCACAACTAGCAACCAAAACGGTCAAGTTGTTGCAATTGGTTACGCGTCTGCAAGATTAGACTAGCTGGAGTTACAAACGATTAGAGGGTTAACCCTCTAATCGTTTGCCTTCCCAGCGCTGACACTGAAAATCAATAATACGTCTAGCAATAAAAATAAATGCAATCAGTTCTTATGAATCGCTCGACGCCATACAGGACTAGAAGACCAAAACCAACCAACTGCCATTTCCAGTAAAATTTGCCTGGATCTTCAAGCATCAGTGAGCCTACCAATCGACCTATTTAAATAAATGCCTTAATTTGCTCGACCACGAAATCAAGATTGTCGTGGTGCGCGTGATGACCTGCTTCCGGCACAACTGCGCTTATAGAATTCTGAAAATAGGTGTCAATTCCCTTTCCCAGAAATTCTGTGCGGGAATAACCTGATCTTTCACCGGATAAATGAAGAACAGGGCACGAAATCTGCGACCATAAAGCAGGCATCTCTCGGGCTTGCATCTCCGTGGGTGTACGCCCTCTAGCCCAAGGATCAAATTTCCAACGATAACCACCGTCTTCCTTAACGGTTCCCCACCGTGCTAAATGCTCAGCTACTTCGGGTCTCAGATACTTATTTGCCTCAAGCATTCTATCTACCGTTTCTGAAAAATTTTTATAAATTCTTGGCGTTTGCTGTTGGATTTTTCGATAGCTGCTAGCCCATGCTGCCAAACTATCTGGCGTGGTTTCACCAGTACCATCCTTGCTATCTTCCAGTCGAGCACCTGCCCCCTCAATATCTACAATTTTTCTAAATTTGTCAGGAAAAATACTTGCCGTAAGGAGCGCTATCGACCCACCGAAAGAATGCCCCACAATCGTGCTGTTTTCGCCAATTAATTCAATAAAATTAAATAAATCCAAAACATGGTCTATAGTCGCATAGTAAGAGCCTCGAGCCCATTCTGAATCCCCGTGTCCCCGAAGATCAGGCGCCAACACCCAGTAATTTGCACTGAATTCAGCAGCGACACTATCCCAAGTACGGGCATGATCACGACCACCATGTAACAATATCAGCGGTGGTTTTTTGTCACTTCCCCAACTCCAGTAGGAAAGTTTAAGTCTCTGAGAATTATAGAAATGCTGCCAAGGTTGACACATAAAATTCGAATTAGGAGAATACGTTTCTACTCCCGATCCAGACCTCCACTTTCTAACTCGTTCTTCGTGCGGCCTGCAGCCGCTATACGAGCAGCGGCTGCTTCTTCTTCGCTAGCGGCTAATACTTCATCCCGCTTACGCTGTTCACCATAGCAATCGGAACAGAGTACTGGCCTATCATCACGTGGTCGAAAAGGAACTTCCGTAAGCTTCTTGCACTGTCCGCATTCAGCCACAAATAATTGACGAGGCGTGCGGCCGCCATACGAAGCATAGACACCATATCTTGCTATATCAGTTGACTCCATTCCACTAGATGTCTTCTTTTGCTGACGGCAATTTGGACAGCGAACAGGATCATGCTCAAGTCCCTTACTTGAATAAAATTCCTGCTCACCAGCAGTAAATGTAAATTCGTCGGGACAATCTCTGCACTTTAGTTTTCTATCAGTAAACGACATAACACCCCCACATGTACCGCAATTAAAACGATATCTCTAAAACTACTTCATCCATAATCTCATTGATGAATATTTAGCATAATGCTAATCGTCGAACTCTTCAGCGTCGAGACCAAATTCAAAAATAGGCAGTTCTAAAGAGTGTCCATTTTTCTGTGGACAAATTGTCGCTTCACACACCTCTAGAGGTGATTTACATAACGGACAAAGTGGTCTTCCTGACGCCACTAGTCCAGAAATATTTTTAATAAAAGTCACTGCCTGACCTCGGGTAATCTCCATTCGAAAGGTAGGAGATGATGCTCGATCATCTGCCGCTTGCTCATCCGCTATAAAAACCAAATGCTCATGCTCGTTATTATAATCAAAGCCAGCTCGAGCGATTTTAAAATCAATCTGTGGTTCTTCCGGAAAAGAATTGATCGACTCACCTTTCTCTCTAACTCTGCCAGTTTGACGAGATCTTTCAGCCAACAATCTTGAAAATATCCTGCCGATCTCTATCAACTGCTCTTTTTCTAACCAGAGCGACGCATATTGATCTCCTACCTGGGCGCGCAATCTAAACTGCCGCTGTCCTGGTGGCCCCACTGCATCAGCATCAACCGCGTCTACTAAACCAAAATCAATCATATTAAGAAGCGTAGAGGGTGAATCTCTTGAGGTACAACCCGACCTCCACATTCACCATGAAATTAAGAGTATTATCTACTGACAATGGATCAGAATATTTCGTTTGCAACCGTGGAGACCATGCGCACGCTTCTAGATAGCGGTCAAATAACTGCAACTCAACTTTTGGAGCACACGTTATCTGAAATTTCTCGAACAAATCCTACCCTTAACTCGTTTGTCTTGATAACAGAATCGCTAGCCCGAACACAGGCTGAAGCTGCTGACGTACGAATTGAACAAGGTAAGGCCGCCAGTCCCATTGATGGAATTCCAATTGCCGTGAAAGACTTATACGACACCGCTGGGATAGTCACCGCGGGAGGCACTGCAGCATTTGAAAAAAGAACACCTGATTATGATTCGTACGTGGTTGATAAGTTACAGAGGGCAGGAGCACTCATCGTCGGGAAAACAAATACGCATGAACTAGCCTTAGGAGGGACAACCAATAACCCACATTATGGCCCTACCCATAACCCTTGGAATTTAGAAAACGTCCCCGGTGGCTCATCAGGTGGCTCGGGCGCTGCCTTGGCTTCGGGCCAGGTCTCATTGGCGCTTGGAACTGATACTGGTGGTTCCGTGCGGATTCCCTCAGCTTTTTGTGGAGTTACGGGACATAAGCCCACATACGGACTCATCGGTAAAAGCGGAATAATACCTCTTTCAAAAACACTAGATCATGCGGGCCCCATGGCTCGATCGGCTTTTGACTGTGCTCTGTTACTTAATCAAATGACGGGGAGAGACATCAATGATCCTCACAATATCAATTTTGATTCGTCCACGGACTTCACACAAAATATTGAAAAAGAAGTCAAAGGAATTACACTAGCGATAATTCCCTCATTGCTGGTCGATAGTGAGTTGGGAGTGACTCAATCGTTCACAAAATCAATCGCAGTTCTTGAACAAATGGGTGTGAATATAACGGAAATTGAACCGACAACGAACAGTGCGTTAAATAGAGAAGACACAAGACGATACAATCCTGAAATTAATTGGGGAGATCCACTCCCCGCTATTATTCGTAGTCTCTCACCCATTCTCTTGTCGGAAGGATCTACATACATAGAAAAGATTCTACGAACTCAACCGCATCTCATTGGCGAGGCAGTGAGGGCGCGTATGATGAAAGGTATTGATATTTCTGTACACGACTACATTCGTGCCCTTGACTGGCGTAAGGAAATTGAGGGTAGATTCGAGAATTGTCTACTACACTCAACCATTGATGGATATATTGTTCCTACGTCTCCGCAAGTGGCAGAAACGATAACAAGTGATCCTCATGTCGGTATAGAGCCTGCAGTAAAATTCCGTAATACCAGCGTGTTCAACCACACTCGGCAACCATCTATTTCAGTGCCAAACGGATTCAGCATTGAAGGACTTCCAACAGGTTTGATGATCACAACGGCCCAAAAAAACGACGCTCTTGCGCTCCGAATAGCCCACCAATATCAGTTAAATACTGATTTCCACTTGTCGAGACCTGCCACAGACGGTTAAATGGATAAACATGGTCAATGTTACAGCAAATAAATCACTGACTGGTTATACATACCTCCGAATTGGGGGGGCGGCCGAATGGTTTGCGGAACCTAACAACATTGACGAACTTCACGACCTAATTAAATGGGCCTGCTCGAAAAAAATATCCGTTCGGATAATTGGGGCAGGGTCAAATATTTTAATCGCTGACGGAGGCGTAGAAGGATTAGTCATATCTTTGAAAATAGCTTGTTCCAACATAGACGTGAGTGGAATCAATATCACAGCCGGATCAGGAGTGATGTTACCTGCCTTGGCAAAAAAAGCCGCGAATTCTGGTTTGTCAGGAGTAGAATTTTGTATTGGAATACCCGGTACAGTGGGAGGTGCACTCCAATCAAACTCTGGTACGACCATTAATTCAAATATGAGTACAATCGTCAGTCAAGTAACCGTCTTAAAAAACGGCCAATTTAAAAACTATTCTCACGACGATATTGTGTGGGGATACAGAGAAACGTCCCTCAAAAGTAGTGGAGATATCGTTATCGAGGCTCGTTTCAACCTCGTAGGCAAGTCGAGCGATGCTATTAATTCTGATATGCGTGCACTGCTTGCGTCACGAAAGGCTACCCAGCCAACAGCTCAGCCAAACGCTGGATCGATTTTTAAAAATCCCGATGGTGACTATGCGGGAAGACTGATCGAAGCTGCGGGCTGCAAGGAACTTAGTACCAAAAATGCCTCTGTCAATGAATTACACGCGAACTTCATCACTCATAATGGTAATGCTGGTTCAGATGAAATTGTCTACCTGATCACCGAGGTCCAAAAAAAAGTACAATCTGCATTCGGGATTCGACTTAACTCAGAAATTGAGTGGTGGGGCTCTGAAATTCCACCAAGCTGCTTCCGGCAAGTAGCTTAAGTTAGAGTCATGTTATTGCGATGTATAATTTCTTCACCATATTCATAACCAAGTTTGCTCAGAATTTCCGAGCTTTGTATTCCTTTAATTAGTCCTAATTCGTCAGCAGAATAATTTGTGATACCCACACCAATACGTATTCCCAATACCGAATGAATATCGACGACATCTCCACGATGGAAATCTCCATCACTGCCCACTACTCCTACAGGCAAAATAGACGAACCCTTTCGTAACGCCTTTTCAGCTCCGTCATCCACTATCAAATGCCCCTTTATTACCACATTAGAAAGGAGGTACCGTCGACGGCTTTCAAGCTTACTCGACTGAGCAGGGAAAAAAGTGCCGCTCCTCTCATTCGATACTGAAGACAAAACGCAATTTTCGGTATTGCCGTTTGTGATCAATACATCTGTACCGCTTTCAGTAGCAATTTTTGCGGCCGACACCTTGGTTGTCATTCCCCCTCTACCTCGGTCACCCGCAGCTCCAGCAATTGATATTACATAATCATCGACTAACTCTACCTCGCTGATCAAGACAGCTTCTTTGTTTGTTCTAGGGTCTGACTCATACAGTCCATCTACATCACTCAGAATCACCAATAGGTCAGCATCAACCAAATTCGAAATGAGGGCTGAAAGATGGTCGTTATCACCTATATTCACCTCGGCTATTTCATCTATGGCAACAACGTCATTCTCATTAATAATTGGAACAATATCGAGCTCCAATAGCTTGAGTAGAGTATTTCTTGCATGCAGATAGGAAAGCCTATCGCTCACGTCACGACGGGTGATTAGTGCTTGAGCAGAGAGAATATCTAATTCAGTAAATGCCTGCTCCCAACCCCGCATAAGTGGAACCTGTCCAACCGCGGCCAAAACTTGCTTGGAGGCAACGCTCCCAGATACATTAGAAAATTGATTCTTTTTAAATCGAGTTAGGAGCGATAGTCCCTCGGTGATGGCACCACTCGTAACCAAAAGTACTTCATGTCCCTCTTGCTGAAGTATCGAAATTTGACGGACTATATCCTGCATCTTCTCGAAAATAACTTCGTTTCCACCTTGAGTAAGTACATTCGTTCCAATTTTAACCACGACTCTGTATAAATCTAAATTTTTTTTAACCAAGGCTTCGCCACTTTCATGTCGCCCGGTAATGATGAAAACATCTTACGGACTAGAGTTTGATCTACTAGAGTTTAAAGTAATAATATGCAATCTCGATACATAACATCAGAAAACGGGAAAAGTCTTATTAGACTTCTTTATTTAAGCAGCAAGCGCTTTGTTCGCGTTCACGGACCTCAACATGCTGCAGCAACTGCTTATTTTGGGATTTTTTCTTTGTTTCCTCTAACTTTATTACTTAGCAGTGTTTGTGGAATTTTCTTTGAGCGCGACGCTCAGGAAATCACTATAGAATTACTTGTCAATCAGCTACAAATGAGTGACTCGTCAGTCGAATCTGCACTGAAAAATTTCCTACAACTTGGACCTGCTGTTCTGATCGCATCCGCACCCGCGTTAATTTTAACATCGGGCACTATGACTTCTTCGTTGCGGAAAGGCTTGGACGAAACCTTTGGACCTGTGAGAAATAGATCTTTTCTAAGATCAAGACTTATCGATTATGCGTTAATACCACTACTAGCTTTGCCTTTGATCGGTGGTTTTATAACAACTGCTCTATGGAACTTGTCCACGAGTGGGACAAACGATATTTCTGTTCTTGACATAGACCAATATCTCATAACGCCAGAACTTGCAATCGGCCCATTGATATCGTTGGCTCTCACCCTACTGTCAGCAATACTTTGGTATCGCTTTGTACCCACTAGAAAACCCGCAATACGAACTCTCTGGTTCGGCGCAATAATCTCGTCCCTCGGCTTTGAAATTTTGAAATATGGCTTTACCTTCTATATTTCTCGCTCAATCACCTTTGACCTAATATATGGCCCATTGACGTCAATAATGGCGATCATGCTCTTCATATTTATTTCTGCATATATTTTTATTTTTGGAGCGGCCGTCTGTACTCAGACTTTTAGAGACTAATTACGACCGTGTAATAGGACCGTGAGGAATCTCTAATTTTGACCGTAACAACGTAATAGTGGCGTCAGCCAGCGGTCGTATCAAAATTTGAAGATCCCAATCTAAATCTTGAAAACTCGACATACATTCTTCAATTAAATCTAATGACTGGCCAAAGCGGACTCTTTCATGATGAGCGTCAACCGCCTTAAATCCCTGTAACTTTCTCGGACCTTCACGCCCTCCCTCGGAAATATACCAATCCTTAAAAGCAACGCCGCAGCCAATACTAAACATCATAGAACCCAACGGTGTGATAATTGGTGGCACACCTGCCGCAAGTGCCCGAGCCGTGGTCTTTCTTCGAATAGAGTCATATTCAACCATAAGGTGCCCACCACTGGGCACAATCTCTGACAGGGCCGCAATAATATTCAGGTCAATACTCTCTGGGACTTTCACCTGTCCCTGATCGAAATTCAGCATATCCGTAAAAAAAGTTATTTCCAACCAATTAAATCCTGGAAATTTGCCTGAATTCTGAAGTCCCATCACAACCGGGAAATGTGATTGTCCCAAATCTCTAGAATCTAAAAACACCCTGAAATTTGAAGAACCTACTTTGCTAGTTGGACCAAGTTCAATTCGTAAGAAAACACCATCGCCTACTTCACGACCATTAGCAAAAAAAAGTTCGTGATCCACTTCCTCTGATATAGGTCTCCACACACGTGTACCCTGACTACTTCCTGACATACGATGACTTCATATAAATCATAATTCTAATTCACCATCTAGCAGGAATCGTCCGGTTTTATGTCTTCCATTAATGAGAAAAGATTCGCTCAGCACCCATCGATAGAGAATCAACTCTACACCACAACGCTAAAACGATTGTTAACAAAGGGTAGATCTCAAAATGATCAGTCCAGCCAAAATAATCATGAAAACAGGTTACGTCGTATATGGGACTACCTAGACGAGCATGGCAGACCTGACAATCGACATACTGTACACATCGCCGGTTCGAAAGGAAAAGGGTCAACCGCATCAATTGTCGAAACGATTTTAAGATTTAGTGGAGCTTCCACATGTTTATTAACCTCACCAGATTTACATAGCGCGAGGGAACGCGTTCAAATAAACGGAAAACCAATTTCCAAAAGAGACTTTACTCGACTAGGAAATAAACTTCTAGACGATCCTCTCACCGCTGACTGGTCATATTTTGAAATGATGACGGTACTTGGTTGGTGGGCGGCAAATAATTTTCAATCTGACTGGCAGGTAGTTGAGGTCGGTCTTGGAGGAAGATTTGATCCAACGAACGCAGTACTAAAAAAAGACGTGTCCGTAATTACAGCGATCGACCTAGAACACACGGAAATACTAGGTTCAACAATTGACAAAATAGCTATGGAAAAAGCTGGGATCATTGAGAGATCTACGCACTTAGTCCTAGCATCTATGAATGAAGCCGCGCATGATGTGATCAAGAACAGATCTCAACTATCTAAAAAACACGTACATGATGCTGCGACTGAATGTGTTGTTATTTCCAGAGATATAAGTCTAGATAAGCAAGTGATTACACTCCAAACGCCTGAGCACCTTTATCGCGACTTAACTTTCTTATTACTCGGAAAGCATCAACTAGAAAACATCTGCAGCGGTATTCGAGCTGCGGAAATAGCTTGGCGAGAAGTCAACGGCAGCAAACTACCTGAAAGGGCTGTTTTTGAGGGGTTAGCCTCGCTTACTATTCCTGGTAGATTTGAATTATTAAGCCGTAGGCCACTCGTAATTACGGACGGTTTACATACACCTTTGGCAGCAAGACGATTTTCAGAAAGTCTAAAAGAGTTACACATAAACAAACACCTGGTTTGGATTTTTGGTTTTCTAGAAGGTAAGTCCATTTCTAAAATTATTGATCAGTTAGTAACCCCCTCAGACACAGTTATCGCCACGGAGCTATCAGCCTCACGAACTCTTCGAGCAGAAACAGTTGCAAATGAGCTCAGAAAACGATCCACGCACGTTAGCACTCAACCAGATATTCCTAGCGCAATAACATATGCAAAAAAAATATCACAGCCAAACAGCACAATACTAATAGTAGGAAGTCTCTACACTGCAAGTGAAGCACGGGCATTCGAACTCGAATTAATAGATGAAGCAAAAGAGTAAATCGGGCGATAATTCAATAGTTTTTAAACTAAATCCCTCAAGACCAAAACCGAATTTTGTCCACCAAACCCAAATGAATTGTTAATAACGATGCTCGACTTAACATCACGCGCTTCATGAGGCACGTAGTCTAGATCGCACTCCTCATCGGGACTCTCAAGATTAATTGTTGGTGGAACAATAGAGTGCCTAAGGCCTTTTATTAAAGCAATAGTCTCCACTGCCCCGCTAGCCGCCAACATATGGCCCGTCATAGATTTAGCCGCGTAGATTGGTATATCCATGACATGCTCACGAAACACCGAGTGTAATGCCCGAGTCTCAGCAATATCCCCAACACCCGTCGATGTCGCATGCGCTGAAATTACATCAATATCTTGAGGATTTATTCTTGCGTTCTCCAACGCTAATCTAATAGCTCTGGCTGCACCAGCTCCGTTTTCAGCTGGTGCCACCAAAAAACTTGCGTCAGCTGAGCATCCAAATCCAATTATCTCTGCCAAGGGTTCTGCTCCCCGCTGTCGCGCGTGAGCAAGAGACTCAAGAACAAGAATAGCAGCCCCTTCTGCAGGTACGAACCCCGTTCGGTGCTTATCAAATGGTCTTGATCCTTTAGTTGGATCATCATTAAAACCAACCGAAACAGCCTTCATCGCCGAAAATCCCGCCAAGCCAAGCTGACTAATTCCGGCCTCCACGCCGCCTGCAAGCATCACATCGCACGAGCCACGTTTAATTATTTCAAAAGCCTCTCCCAAAGCTTGGGTACCTGCCGCACATGCCGTGACCAAGGTGCCGTTGTACCCAAGTAATCCAAATTCAATTGCGATATTCGCCCCGGCCATGTTACCTAAACGCTTAGAAATATAAAAAGGATCCACTCGGCCGGGTCCCTTAGAGTAAATCGTCTCCATGGACCTTTGATCCTCATCTATCGCGCCGCCGCCGTTACCTACGATTACCCCTATCCTTTGTCGATCGGATTCATCCATCTGAGATGTTTCAAGTCCAGCCTGTTCTAATGCCATTCGACTCGCACCTACCGCAATTTGGGAAAATCGAGCAATTCGTCTACCGGCTTTTCTGTCCATATATTTCGAGTAATCGAAGTCTTTAATTTCGCCAGCTATTTGACATTCATACTCCGTAGGATCAATCAAAGTCATTCTAGAAACACCAGACTGGCCGGAAATCAACGCATCCCAAAATGATTCAACGTTATTTCCAAGTGGATTAAGTGTCCCCATTCCAGTCACGACTACACGTCCGGAATCATCGTTATTAGTCATATTCATAACTGCTTTCATATGCTGCTTAAACTCACACATCAGAATCTATTTTAAGGAACTTCATAGCATTCTCACCTATAAATTTTTCAATATAAGCCGTGCCTAAAAGATTTGATTTTACATCACGGAGATCATTCAGCTGCGAACGAAGAGGAAAGTCGGATCCCCAGCAAACAGAAGAGTCCCCTACTAGAGTCGGCATCAATTTATAAATATCAGATGTATACAAATACTTGCTTGCCGCTGAATCAAAAACAAGTCGACCAGACTTTATCAACGTTCGGACTTCCGGCATCAACCCATAAAAAGGAAGTCCCCCACCCCAGTGTGCGGCTATGACTCGCAAGTTTGGATTATTTATCAGTAAGAGCCATAGTTCTCTTACTGACAGGCCGCCACTCTTTCCAGGGTACTGATGGCCCACCTCCTCACTGACGTGGACCAACACTACTCCTCGGAGATCGGTAACCAAGCCTAAATCAGTCCGTTGATTTTTTCGTAGCTCACCGACGCCTAACGTAAAGTCTGGCGGATCGCTTGTTTGGATCGGTACGAATGGAATGATTCTCGAAAATGATGAATCCTGCGATTCTTTTTCAACCTCAATCAAGTAGTTCGTATGTTCTTGTGCCAGACTAGCATCTGACCACCAAAATCCACATGCAACGGAGATATCCACTCCTGCAGTTGACATCGAATCAAGCAAGTCTTCAGCTGTTGCCATCTTGGCATTTGGATCAGCATAAATTTCAGCAAATTGCTTTTCCGTTTTCATGAGAGTCTTCCTCGCTTTAACAAAGCTTGGAGGGAAAATATGAGTATGTACGTCTATCAACATAGATCTACCTTACCCCCTCGACGGAAACGGTATATGTATCTTAGGATCTAACTAGGTGGGGTGCATGATAGATTGGGTTCTGCACCATGACAGTACAAGACATAGCCGAAGCTAAGCAACACGCTCTAGAACTCGGAGAAATCGTAAACGATAAGGCGCCTAGGCTTATACAGGCCATCGAGGCTATCCTGTTCGTTTGCAACGAACCCGTGGAAATAAGAGCTCTTGCTCAAGCCCTTGAAACGTCCTCAAAAGCCATAGCGCTCTCGATCGACATACTCACAAGAGATCTTCGTAACTCAGCTCGAGGGATCCGTGTACAAAGCGGTCCGGACGGAATAACTCTGGTGTCAGCACCTGAGCAATCAGAGCATATTGAAGACTTTATGGGCTTAGCCGCGCATCGAAAGCTATCAAGGTCCGCGCTCGAAACCTTATCAATTATTGCCTATCGCCAACCCGTAACCAAAGGTCAAATCGATGAAATCAGGGGTGTAGGATCAGATTCAGCTCTTGCAACGTTACGCATCCGAGGTTTAGTAGAACCTGCTGGTCGAGCAACCGGACCAGGAAGACCTCTTCTATTCAAAACTACGCAAAAATTTTTGTCACACTTCGGTCTCGAAAAAGCAACAGATATGCCAAATCTACCTGATTACATTGAAATACCCATTGCAGAAATTGCGGAACAATTGGGAATGGATGAATCAATAATCGGGAAGGCCTTGGATTCCTCTGATGACTCACCAACAGATCTGTCACAAACTAAATACGGGGAGGCCGCTGGCGGTGCCTAAATCTCACCCTGCTTCAGAACATCGCAACCGCATAAAGCTCACAGAAAAGTCATTTATATCATTACAAGTCGGACGAAATTGATCTTTGCTCTCTATCTGAAGCATTTACAAGAATAGACATATTCCCCGGAGCATGTCTATTCTCCATCATTGCTTGATGCGCCTCTCCTATTTGATCAAATTGATAAACATCTGATAAAACAGGGTCTACCAACCCGGAAATAACCATCTCATTTAGACCTGAGCATTCTTCAGTAGTCGCAAAATGTGATCCTTGTAACCGTTTCTGTCGCATCCAAAGATAACGCAAGTCTACGTCAGCGTTATATCCGGTTGTACCGGCACAAATGACAACCATTCCACCGTTGTCACACAGGAACACAGACGTAGGAATCGTCCCTTCACCAGGATGCTCAAATACAATCTTTGGTGACCTTCTATCCCCTAGTACTTCCCAAAATTTCTTTCCGAAAGCGCGAGCACCCTTCATCCACTTGCCAAAGGCCTCCCCATCATCAACATCTGGCAAGCGACCCCAATGAGTAAATTCTGGATCTTTTCTATTAATAACACCGTGTGCGCCCAGCTCGTAACACATATCGTATTTGCTCTCATCCGATACAACTGCTATCGGAATTCCACCTCTGGCCTTAACGATTTGCAAGGCCATTACTCCCAATCCGCCCGTCGCGCCCCATACCAACACAGGATCGCCTTCATTAACAACATGTGGTTCCCAAGAGAGCAGCTGCCGGTATGCAGTTGCCCCAACTAACATGTACGCGCTCGCTGCCGCCCACGTGTGTTGAGGAGGCTTAGGAAAACATTGATAGTGATCTACCAATGCAAACTGCGCAAAAGAACCGTAATTTTGCTCATAGCCCCATATTTTAAAAGTGGGTGAAAATGCCGGATTTCCACCGGATACGATGTCGGGATCGTTTTCATCCCAACTGCCACATGATAGGACGACTTCATCACCAACCTTCACAGACGAAACTGAATCACCAACTGCCCAAACAATTCCAGACGCATCTGAACCACCAATATGGAAATCTTCTTCGGCTCCTTGCTTCTGCCGTGCACCGATTACATCAACAGGACTTCCTAAAGCAGCCCACACATTGTTGTAATTAACACCAGCCGCCATGACCCATACAAGAACTTGATTAGCTTCAGGTGTGGGAACATCTACAACCTCCACTTCAAACGCGTCCGAGGGATCTCCAAACCGCTCTGGTCTTATCAATGACGCATACATCTGTTTTGGCACATGCCCTAACGGAGGGGTTTCACCAAGCTCGTATAAATCCTTAGTTTCAGTCACAGATTCCTCCAAGGCTCATCAATTGGAAATAAAATACTTATTTCCAAGTTTATTTTTTATAACTGTACAGCACGATAAACGGCCTCGCGCACAGGCGCTAGATCTAAATCATCATGTAACTTACCTTCAAATTTAGACAGATAAAAAATATCAACCACCTGATTTCCAATCGTATCCACTTTTGCAAGATGGATATTGAGCTCTAGATCTGACAAGGTTTTAGTTATTTGATACAAAAGAGTCGGCCGATCTCTAACGCTCACCTCTAAAATCGTATACTGCTCAGAACTGACATTGTCGAAGTCTATAGTCGCCGGCAAATCATCGAAGTACGTATTGTGATATCTAGACAGAACTTCATCCACCCGTTGCTCAATATTACTAACCATCTCAGCATCTCGAGGAAATTCGTGAAATAATCGATCCCAACGAGTATGGTCAATTTCATAGCCTAGTGCATCCGATACGTGCCACACCTGGATTGCCAAACCATCATCACGCGTGTGTGCAACTCCGGAAAGTACACTCATATTAAAGCCAGCCAAGAGACCAGTGATGTCACGGAGCAAACCAGTTCTATCTCGAGAGATAATACTGAACTCATATACATCGCCCAACGATTCGTACTTCAGTGATACTTGTTCCTTTGAGTCAAACAGATCATTAATCTGAGCAATGTGTTGTGCAATTAATTCATATCTAGTTCCAAACAGATAACTCTCATCTACCAAATCTATATGACTCTCGATTGTGTCAGAATCGTAAAAATCAGCTAGATAGGTTTTTACCTGACGTAACCGCTCTACAAACTGTGAAGAACCATCAATGCCGAAATACGCCTCAACTCGCTTGTAAAGAGTTGAAATCAGTTGAGATCTCCATTGATTCCATGCCTGCCCGCCCGTGGCACGAGCATCAGCCGCAGTTACTAAGTAAACTAGCCGCAGCGTCGGAAGGTCAACAAGTTGATTAGCCACATCAGCAACTACCGACTCATCTGAAATATCTCGACGAGTGGCCGTCTCAGGTAAAAGAAGATGATATCGAACGGCTCTAACAATTCGATCACGTGCAGTAGCAGAAATCTTAAACCGATCACAAATTCCTTCTGCCAGCTCCGCTCCCAAAGGACTGTGGGTAGAGCCTCTACCCTTGCCTATATCGTGTAAAAGAACTGCTATAAGAAATTCATATGTATTTTCGAGTTTTTCATATATAAGTTGGAGAGACTGATCAAATTCGTCTCCGTTCTCAATAATTCGATGGGCTTCTAGGACTGCTCGAGCGTTATGGACGTCAATCGGGTGGGTGTGAAAAGAGACTCTATGTGGCCTTGCGCGCAACGGTTCCCATTCCGGCAGCAGCTCTGCCAAGTGGTCATCCGTCGGAAGTGGCTCCAAATCACCCCTATCCATCCGACGCTTCATCCGATCTATTCCTTTCAAGAACACATCAAGGTCAGGCTCTTGTTGGGCCGAAAATTCATCGTTCGAATCTAGTTCAGTAACTGCAGACTTCACTCCTACTAAATTAGAAAGGCATGAATCAACATCGCGCATAGCAGAAAATAGATGCTGCTGCCACTGAACAATATCTATCTGCAGCCAATCACCCACCCGGAGCGCTATATCAGGATGAAGTAAATTAACTGTCCTGGAAGAACTTCGGTGCTGTGCGTGCAAAGCATTTCGGGTAGCCAAAAGAACTTCACGAGCATTCCCAAGTATCGCCAAATGCTCGTCCTCTATCTGAAAATCTGGATTGACATAGTTCTGAATCGAATGAATCCAATTTATCGAACTCAGAGTCCGTAGGCCGCCTCGTCCTGACTTGATATCAATCGCTAAAGTTTGCCAAGGCTCGTCGTCACGCTGGATTTCGTATCGTCCAGCTAACTCAGTAATAAAATCTAATCCATGAACACGCATAATGCGTGATCTTTCCTTCGTGAACAATTGCCACAACTCTTCTGACCCAGCAATAAATCTTGCGTCAACTAAGGAGGTAGCTGTTTCGATGCTTCCTAATGATTGACTCTCCAAATCTCCGATCTCCCGTACTGAATATCCAACCTTAAAATTAGCATCCCACAACGGATATAAAATTTTCGTTGCGAATTCTGTTGAATCTTTATCAACCAAAATCATCAAGTCAATATCAGAAAAACGCGTCTGTTCAAATCGCGCGTTGCTACCGTGCGCAATTAATGTGAAGGTCTTTTTTTTTGCTCCAGCTTCTGCTTCGTTCACTACAGATCGCAGAGCCTCATCCAAATATCGGGTAAGTTTATCTGAGGCTTTAAGACCCGCAAGATCAACAGATGTCGGCGATGTTTCATTCCTCAAATCCTGAAACTTTGCGAGTAATTCACTGGAATGCATTATGAGCTCGGATTTCTTATGAATTATGCTGTTCGATCGAACAGACGAACCATCATTCAATGCTAAGTTTAGTAGGAAAAAGCAGCTTCAGACTGCTCTCACTAAACAGCGTCCTCGCCTCGCTCACCAGTCCTTATTCGTACTACATCCTCCACATCGAGAATTAGTATTTTCCCATCACCTATCGAACCAGTATGAACTACTTCCTCAATCATACTCATTGTCTCGGGAGCCATAGTGTCGTCAATCAAAATCTCTATACGCACTTTTTGAACCAGATCAACCTCGTACTCGGCACCGCGATATATCTCTTGGTGTCCAGCCTGTCTGCCAAATCCCTGAGCTTCCAGTACGGTAAGACCACTAATGTCAGTGTTCTTAATGGCTTCGATTATGTCGTCCAGTCGGTAGGGATTGACGTAAGCTATTACAAGTTTCATTTACATCAATCCCCGCCGAAACAAAAGTAGTTATTCCGTCAGGAGGTATCCTTGCTCATTGTGTAAGCTGAGGTCCAGTCCCTGTCGTTCCTCTTCTTCGGTAACCCGTAAGCCAATAAACTTATTAATTAATAAAGCAAGTATAGCCGTCATCGCACCCGACCAAACAATTGCAATCACAACCGATATAATTTGTTTAACTAATTGACTTCCACCGGCGACGCCATCCACGGCCAAAACTCCCAGGAGTACGGATCCAATAATTCCGCCTACCAAGTGCACCGCAACCACATCAAGTGAGTCATCGAACTTAAATATTGCTTTAAGTCTCAAAGCGTAGAAACATACCACACCAGCCACTGCACCGATAACTAAGGCACCAAGAGGATCTACAAACCCAGCTGCTGGCGTAATCGCTACAAGTCCTGCAACAGCCCCTGAAGCAAATCCGAGCGTTGTAGCATGGCCGTGGACCATTTTTTCAACAAGTAACCACACGGTTGCAGCCGTTCCTGCTGCCACTTGTGTCGCCATGAACGCGTCCGCGGCGGCCTGATCAGCAGCTAAGGCAGAGCCCGCATTGAAACCAAACCAACCAAACCACAGCAAACCAGCTCCAATTAACGTCAACGGCAGCGAATGCGGCCTGATCGCGCTCGTTCCGTAACCAAGTCTTGGTCCGATCATTATTGCTAGCACTAGCGCCGCAACACCTGCGTTAATATGTACGACCAATCCACCCGCGAAGTCCAACGCTCCGAGATTTTCACCGATATATCCCCCGCCCCATACTGCTGTAGCGAGTGGCACGTACACCACGATTGACCAAAGAATGATAAAAAGTGTCCATGCGCCAAATTTCATCCGTTCAGCAACGGCTCCCACAATCAGGGCAGGAGTAATAATCGCAAACATCAACTGAAACATCATGAAAGCGGAATTAGGAATCCCTCCCACAATACTCTCAGTTCCTTCTCCATCAATTCCACGAAGTCCAAAATAATCTAAATTACCAAGGATCGTCGTACCAGAAATTTCAAATGCACTACCACCAATCAAGTGGCCAAATGCCAAAGACCCTCCAATCAGAGTCCAAACAATGGTGATTACTCCCATAGCAATGTAATTCTTCAGCAACATTGCCAAAATATTCTTGCCCCTCACCATCCCACCGTAAAAAAGTGCAAGACCAGGTGTCATTAATAACACCAAGGCACTGCTCGTCAAAATCCAAGCTGTCGCTCCGCTATCCATTAGTACAATTCCTCTCTTTATGAATCGACCACAAAATTAACTTGCAGCTCTTCAAGATGTACCCTGTTAGGGTCTCTCGGAATTGTTACAAATACATTACAAAGGAAATAAAGCTCAATGAAATGCATTTTACGCGTAGGTAACCCTGCGTCCACGCATTTAAATGCCGAACTCAACGCAATAACTTGATCAATAGTTGGAAACGAGTATTTCTTTAACCTTAGATCGACCTGTTTTATCCGAATTAATAGATCGTCGAGCATCAACCTCAGATATTGAGTAATTCCTCAGGGCGCCGTCAAATAGCCCTCGAATATAATCATGAGCTGAGTTAGACAGTAGAAATTTAACTCTGCGATCAGTTAAGGAGTCACAAACTGATCTCAAACGAATCTGCTCAGTGCGACCATATCCACCTGGGTTATACGAAGTAAACGACGACGTCACTGATAATGGTTCGAACGGCGGATCAAAGTAAACAAAATCATTCTCCGATAAATTGGTAAAACATTTTGCATAATCGCCATTAAAAATTTCTGTCCTGTTAAGTAAACGTGAAGCTGTCTTCAGCACTCCCTCATTCAAAATGTTTGGATTCTTATATCGACCATGTGGAACATTGAATTCGCCTTTTTTATTTACACGATATAGACCGTTAAAACATGTTTTATTCAGAAATAAAAACCGAACTACCCGATCAATCAGGTCTTCATACTCACTTGCCCGCTGCTCATAATAAAAATCTGAACGACCAATTTCCTCGCGTGATAAATATGCTGACTCAATCACCGCCAATTTCTCAAGTAGCTGATCTAATTGATCACGGATCACAATAAAAGAATCCATCAGCGTTACATTCAAATCATTAAGCACAACTCGTGCGGGTGGCACTTCTCGTTCGAGAAGTGCAAATGTAAACGCAGCTCCACCACACATAGGCTCATAAAAAGTAGATATTTTTACTGGCGCACGTGCAAGAAGCTCAGGCAAAAGTTGCCTTTTCCCACCCGCCCACTTCACAAATGGTTGACCGGCTTTATCTGGCATCGTTAATCAAAAGGACTGTATAGGAGAAACCCCGACACTTGTCGCAGCTTCTGATATCTGTTTCCATGTCTCTTCATCCACCGGTATACCTGAACTAAGCCTCTCATCCATCTTTATTCTTTCAGGCTCCCCCGCTGTAAGAACTTCTGTGAAGTTCTCCGCATAGGGTGGCTCCTTAACAAACTCCAGCAATTCTGATACCTCGTGCTCCCAATCTTCAGGATCAAGAAAATTCGCAATATTAATTGCCATTAACCAAGTACCGTTAGTGCCTCGTACTGCATTCTTAGCAGAACCTGACCCAGATAATATTCCACCGAGTGCTTCCATAGCCAAGCTCAGTCCGAATCCTTTGTAACCACTTAGTAATCCTCCGAAGGGAAGAAGCGCACCACGTTTCTCATTATCACCAGTGCCATAAAGGTCATTAGGGTCAACAGTCGCCTTACCATCACCATCAATCAACACGCCCTCGGGCACCGTCACACCCTTATTAACAGCAACCTTCATCTTGCCTTCAGCAAGCACTGAAGTCGCCATATCGAGTACAAACGGGGCATCTGCTCTATCTGTAGGTAACGCAAACATGATTGGATTCGTCGCTACCCTTCGATGACCTCCTCCATATGACGCAACTATCTGACCACCGGGTACATTTACCCCGGCCATACCAATCATGCCAGCTCTGCAGGCGATCTCGCCATAGTGGCCCAAACGGCCGATATGACCGGTTCCTCTAACAGTAACTAAACCTATGCCGCTTGCGGTGGCTTTTTCAATAGCTAAATGCATCCCATGATGTGCAGCGACTTGACCAAGATTCATGCCACCATCCGTGACCGCTGTAGATGGAGTCTCTTTTATAATTTCAAAAGTTGCTCCGGCAGTAAATCGTTTTTCGATTAAGCCCGTAACATAACCAAGAGTCCTAATGATGCCATGGGAATCATGTCCACGAAGATTAGCGCCGACTAAGTGATCGGAAATTATTTCAGCGTCGTTAACCGGGCATCCAGCCGCTTGAAAAATTTTTTGAATATACTCCTTAAGAATTAACGCATTGATTGTAATCATCTAAAAAATCTCCCTTAATTCCGTATTCTCTTCTCAAATCTAAATTCCTAATAAAAAGTATTTCCCTCAGGCAAAGTTGACTCTGCACCAGTTTCCTCTCGGGTTTCGTTAAGATCCGCCATCGCACGTGCACGCATGAATCCCGAATCTGTACCAAGAGTGACCATCTGAAAGCCAGCCTTCAACCATTTTTTAGTAAATTCAGCACTACCCGTGTGTATACCCGGTGTGACACCATGCCTTCGACATGCTGCATAAATCTCCATTACTTTGGCTTCATGATTGGCATCTCTGTTATCGCCAGTGGGCTCCATTCCTAAAGCATAGGCAAGATCAGAGGGTCCAATGTATGCTGCATCTACGCCCGGAGTGGAAAGAATTTCATCCAATTTTTCCAAGGCTTCAGCCGTCTCTATCATACAAATAACGGCGATTTCACTATTTGCCTGCTGTTGATAGTCCGATCCGCCATAAATCGCAGCACGGGTTGGGCCTGATGATCGGCCTCCCTCGGGTGGGTATTTCGCAGCCCAAACCGCTCGTTCAGCTTCCTCTCGGTTATTAACCAAAGGAACAATCACACCGTAAGCACCGGCGTCCAATGCCTTCATTATGGTTGCAGGATCATTCCACGGAACACGAACAAACGGAGTAGTCGCAGTGGTAGAAATTGCTCGGAGCATTTCGATTGAATTAGCGTAGTCTATCGCACCATGTTGCATATCAACACAAAGCCAATCAAAACCGACATTGGCCATGATCTCAGCACTATGTCCATCAGGAATGGCTAACCATCCACCAACCGTTGGTTTATCATTTCTCCAGGCTTCTAAAACTTTATTTGGTCGCATTTCTCACCTCACACTACTGAGCTCATCGCTCTATTCGTTTCAAAAATTTAACTGAATCTCTGAAGTTAATGTCTTGCGATTATTAGACTAACCGTTTTTTAGGGACTACCTGATCTTTATTTGGAATAGTCGCAACACTTGTCGGCCACTTTCCAGCGATGACTTGGGCAACAGTTTGACCTACTCGATTTTTTATATTCGTGTTAGACCTTTCAGAGTAAAAAGCCGAATGAGGAGTGAGTACGACATTATCCATAGCTATCAATTTTGAATCGATGCTCAGTGGTTCTGGGTCAAATACATCAAGCCCTGCACCGAATATCTCGCCCGACTCGAGTGCGCTGACCAAATCTTCTTGATTATGAACCGGTCCACGCGCAGTATTTACGTATATTGCAGTTGGTTTCATTCTTCTGAAAGCGGCCGCGTTCATAAGGCCTCTTGTTTCATCGTTCAGAGGAGTGTGGATCGTCACATGATCAGAAAGTTCTAAAAGTTCTTCCATTGACTGCGCGCGGGTCGCCCCTATCTCACCGAACACAGAATCCGGCAGGTAGGGATCAAAAGCCATTACATTCATTCCGATACCCTTAGCACGCGTTGCCATTTGTCGACCAATATTGCCCAAGGCGACTATACCTAGAGTTTCGCCCGTAAGCGGAGGTGAATACCCTAGCGGAACTCCCCTGTAATTACCCTCACGAATAGAGCGATCGTGCGCCACAACCTTTCTAGCGACTGATAGCAACAAAAGTAGCGCATGATTAGCCACCTCCGGCTGACAAAAGTCAGGGTAATGTGCCACCACGACACCTCGCTCCGTAGCAGCTGGGATATCTAAACTATCCAACCCAACACCGTATCTAATTATTAATTGTAGATCCGGGCAATGGTCCAACAGATCGCCATCAATTTTTGCTCCGCCTACTAGCACTGCATTCGCGAATTTTAGTATGTCTGCACGCTCTTCCGGACTTGAAGCTTTTTTGACGAGGAGTGAACCACCGGCTGACTCTATTATTTCTCGCTCAATCTGAAAGAAATCCAGATCGTCAGATTCGGTCTGAACAGCTAAAAACGTCCCTGTACCTAAAGCCATTTACATTCCCACTTTCTAGTCAACCACTATAAGGTCAGCATACAGCTATTCAGAGCCTATGCTCCTCAAAGTTAACTCTTATTTTCGTAACATATGCCATGCTACACTCGTCTTTGGTAAATATAAATACTTAGATTGGAACTCGAGATGACACAAACACTTAGTGTAATTAAGGCGGATATTGGTGGAATGGTTGGGCATTCATCTATGCATCCGGATATTCTCGATCATGGTCGAAAACAGCTTGAGCAAGGTGTGCAAAACGGCCTTTTAATCGATGGTCAGGCCCATGCATGTGGTGACGATCTGTTCCTCATCATGTCACATGATAGAGGTCAGGATGACGAAACACTCCACAAATTTGCATGGGATACTTTTCAGTCTGGAACTGACATCGCGAGGAAACTTCATCTCTACGGTGCAGGACAAGATCTGCTCGTGGATGCATTTAGTGGCAATATTCGAGGAGCCGGTCCCGGCTCAGCTGAATTAGAATTCGTCGAACGGCCGTCAGAGCCGGTTATTGTATTTATGGGCGACAAAACATCTGCGGGATCGTTCAACCTCCCATTCTACAAAATGTTTGCTGATCCTTTTAACACAGCGGGACTCGTTATAGCTGAAAGCCTGCATGACGGATTCGCGTTCGAGGTGCATGATACAGCCAATAACAAAAAAGCCGTATTCCAATCTCCCGAAGAAATATACGACTTACTCGTGTTCATCGGCTCACCAGCACATTATGCCGTGAAACGAATTGTAGCTAGATCAACCGGCGAAGTTGCCGGCGTATCCTCCACGGATAAACTCTCGCTAATTGCGGGAAGGTACGTGGGTAAAGATGATCCAACTGCTATAGTTCGATGCCAAGGCGCCTTTCCAGCCGTTGGAGAAGTTCTGGAAGCATTTACCACCCCGTGGATAGTCGAAGGCTTTATGCGTGGTTCCCACTATGGGCCATGGATGCCCGTATCACTTGAAAATGCAAATCCTTCAAGATTCGATGGACCACCTAGAATAGTTGCACTAGGCTATCAACTTGCTGATGGTAAACTCATCGGACCGCGAGATATGTTTGATGATCCTTCATTCGATCCTGCGCGGGCCGAAGCCAATGTTATTTCCGACATCCTTCGAAAACACGGTCCGTTCGAGCCACATCGGCTACCACTGGATGAGATGGAATATACAACAATGCCCAATGTTGCGGCAAAGATGGCAGATAGATGGACTGAGATCTAGGCAATTTACTCGCCGACGAATTGTAACTTCAATATGACAATTCCTAAGCTTCTTGTTGCAACCACTAATGCAGGAAAGCTTAAAGAATTCAAAGAAATTTTAGGCAACTCGTTATTTCAGGTGATCGGCCCAAGGGAAATAGAGATTGAGCCTACAGACATTATTGAAACCGGCAAATCATACACGAGCAATGCAATAGCAAAGGCTACAGCTATGTCAAGGCTCACCGGCCTAGCTACAATTGCTGACGACAGTGGTCTAGAAATCGATGCTCTCAATGGTGCACCCGGACCTGTTTCAGCTCGCTACGGGATGAATTTGTACAACAAGAATGTTAAAAATGACGAAGACCGCAATATGCTAGTCTTGGAGCGGTTAAGAGACATACCGATTTCTGGTCGTTCAGCCCGATTTCGCGCGTGTATAGCTCTAGTCTTGCCAGGAAATCTTCCTATTACTCGAGAGGGATTATGTGAAGGGAGAATTGCACTCGAGCCCCAGGGTGCGAGTGGTTTTGGCTATGACCCGATATTTCTAATCCGCGATGGTCGCTCATTTGCGGAGCTAGGATCTTATAAAAACGAGATATCGCATCGCGCCAAAGCACTCTTCGCTATCCGATCGGTGCTTCAGAAATTTAACTGAGAGGTATTAATGGAAAATCATCTCGACTTAATGTTTCAAGAATTAAAGAAAGATAAAAAAACGGCCGTGATCCCATTTCTACCGGCTGGCTGGCCAGAGCTCGATTCCACTGAAAAAATAGTTGATGCAGCCGTTCGAGGCGGGGCAAATGCAGTGGAGCTAGGCTGGGCTTTCAGTGATCCGCTTGGAGATGGACCGGTCAATCAAGTTGCTTATGAGCGTGCTATACAAAACGGTAGTACCGGTGCAAGTGTATTGCGAAATGTCTCTAATATAAGAAGCAAACACAGTAATTTACCAATCATTGTGATGGGCTATGCGAATACTCTTCTATCCTACGGTGTTGAAAAATGGGCATCTGATGCTCAGGCGGCAGGCGTAGACGGGTTAATCTGTGTTGATCTGCCACCACAAGAAGCAATGGAAATATCCGATATATTAAAGCAGTCCAATATACATCCAATATTTCTCCTGGCACCAACTTCCACTGATGAAAGAATAGAATTAATAGCTGCGCATGGGACAGGTATGATTTACTGTGTATCTGTAGTGGGAATAACCGGTGCACGTAGGGCTTTATCTGCTGAACTGCCAGAGTTTGTCAAAAGAGTTAAAGAAAAAACAAACATTCCCCTAGCTGTTGGATTTGGAATATCGGAAGCCGAGCATATTGCTTCAGTAGGAAATATCGCTGAAGCAGCAGTAGTAGGAAGTGCGTTTGTTGGAGCGATATCAAGCGCACAAGATAATGATTATGAATCAGCTGCTGAAACATTCATATCAATACTAGTCAACGGAGGGTAGTCATGAGAGTAAGAGGTGTAAGGGGCGCAACTACAACATCATCCAATACCCAAGAAGAAATTCTTCAGGCATCCCAAGAGCTCTTGACTGAAATAGTGAATAGGAACGGGATAGAAATCGACGACGTTGCCTCGATTTTCTTCTCAACAACTCCCGACTTAAACACCGAATTTCCTGCGGTTGCCGCACGAAAGTTAGGTTTCACGAACGCAGCACTTGAATGCCTAGTCGAAATGAATGTCAAGGGATCACTGCAAAAATGCATCCGCATCCTAATGCATATTAATACCAACTTATCTCAGCAAGAAATACAGCATGTTTACTTAAGAGACGCCAAATCACTGCGCGTCGATTTATCCGAAAAATAATCTGATTGTCAGTAAATTATGGTAGATAGCGAAACAAATCATATCGCGAATTCACAAAATTCGCTGGAAACCGAAAATCTCTTTCTAATAGAAAGTACTGCATATAGTGGTCCCCTCAAGGCACTTTTAGAAATTGTCGAACACCACGAACTAGATATCAATATTATCTCCCTAGCATCAATCGCATCACAGTTCGTGAAGTATGTATCACAAGTCAAAGCAAAAGGCGAAATATCAGTGGAGCAAATATCTCAATACGTACTGATTGCATCCCGCCTTTTGCTGCTTAAGTCACGTTCGCTTCTCCCAGAAACAGACCAAATTGAAGAAGAAGAGGAAGCACCAGACATATTAGCTTTAATTGATGCTTTGAAAGAATATCGAAAATTCGCTCAAGCTGCAGATTTATTAGGTACTAAGGAGGGCTCTGTCAGCTATCCCCGATCTCCTAGACAAATTATTAATTCATCGAAATTAGAAATTCCAACTGGTTTGGATGGGATTACTCTGCAATCACTCGTAGAGATCATTGGCGATGTACTTGAGCGACTCCCGGAAGATGACGATTCCTTAGAACTTGAACGCGAGCCTATTATCCTTGCTGACCGAATAAATCGAATCGAAAATTTATTTGGAGATTCGGCGTTATCCAAAATCTCATTCCGATCGATAATTGAATCTGCTTCAACACGAGCGGAGGTCATCGTAGACTTTCTGGCGGTGTTAGAACTGATCAAATCTCAAACTATCAAGGCGGTTCAATCCGAGAGATTTGGTGAAATCTATTTAGAAAGGTTGTCCACATAGGACATTTAATTCTTTATGCGTAACTTGTCACAATTGGCCTTTGGCACTTTATCAGAAGCTTATGGAAGATTAGTATCAAACATCCAAACTGATTTGTGGGAAGATTAGGAAATTTTTGTGTCGAAAACTCGCAAAGAGTTAGCTAAAACTGCAACCGCTGGAAAGCATGCTATCTCTATCGGTGTATTTGATGGTGTTCACATAGGCCATTTAGCACTAGTCGATAAAATGCTAACTGAAGGGGATGAAAGAGGTTTAACGGGCGGTGTAGTGACCTTCTACCCTCACCCCGTAGCTGTAATACGACCGGATATTGAATTCACCTACCTGACATCGTTACAAAATCGAATTGAACTGCTCCATAAAGCCGGTGTCGAGTTTGTTTCTGTGCTTGAGTTTGATGATCAACTACAACAAGTGTCAGCCAGAGATTTTTGTAAAATGCTAATCGAGGAGGCCCAAATGGAACTCCTTGTTGTCGGAGATGATTTTAAGCTGGGACGAAATGGCGAAGGCGATATTAAGATTTTAAAAAATATTGGATTGGAGCTCGGTTTTGAGGTAATTAACGTTCCACTTGTTCAAGAAAGCACCTCCAAAGTTTCATCTACCCGTATTCGAGAAGCACTTTCTTCTGGTTCCATGGAGGAGGTCGATTCACTCATGGGGCACCGTTATCAACTTGATGGTCGAGTCATTCTGGGAGATCAAAGAGGGCGAACCATTGGGTTTCCTACATTGAACGTAGATATAGCGACAGACCGATCAACCCCCCCCAACGGGGTTTATATAACAGAGACATTTATCAAAGGTGAGAAACTATCTTCCATCACCAACATCGGATCACGGCCGACCTTTACGGTAGAATCCGAAAATCACCTCGAAACTCATCTTTTCGACTTTAATGAGGATGTCTATGGTGAGCATGCCACTGTCGAATTCATTTCACGTCTAAGAGATGAAAGAAAATTCAACTCTGGAGATGAGCTAATCCTACAAATCAAAAGTGATGTAAAAAAAGCGCTGGACTACTTTAGTAATATTAGATAGGGATCTCATGAATAAACCTAGAACCATGACTCCGGTATCTGAACAGTTAACTATCTTGATGGATGGTGTCGATCTCGGTTCAGCGACTTTACAAAATGCTATGGAGCAAGAACTAATAGTCCTACTCGAAGAAGATCGACCACTCACTGTTTATTGTGGATATGACCCGACAGCGACGGACCTCCATTTGGGTCATATTCCGACCATGGTTAAGCTTCGTCAATTTCAAGATTTTGGTCACCGAGCGATATTTCTTATCGGCTCCTTCACGGCTCAGGTAGGAGATCCAACTGGAAAACAATCAACTCGGCCCATGCTGGATGAAAAAACTGTTCAGGCCTTTAGTCAATCATATATTGACCAAGCTTTCATAATTCTTGATGCTAAAAAAACGGAGGTTCTCTACAATCACGAATGGCTGGCTCCCCTAAACTTTGCTGATGTCCTAAAGCTAGCGGCTGAATTTTCGGTAGGGCATTTTCTCCAACACAGTACATTTCGGGATCGAATACAAAAGGGTGACTCAATTAGAATTAGTGAGTTTATGTACGCTATTCTCCAAGCTTATGATGCTCTGCACATGAAAACTGATATCCAAATAGGAGGAAGTGATCAAATATTTAATATCGTGGATGTCGGTAGAACTCTTCAAACATCAAGAGGACAAAAGCCTCAAGTCGCGCTGACTTTGCCAATATTAGTTGGAACGGACGGCAGAGAAAAAATGTCGAAATCACTTGGTAATACCATTGGATTGCAGGATGCACCTAATGATATGTTCGGCAAAGTCATGTCTCTCCCCGATCAAGCGCTAGATCTATATGCTCGCCTCGTAACAAATTTACATCCGACGGAAGTCAATATACTACTTAAAAATATTGAAGAAAAAAAAGTAAGCCCAATTGAAGCTAAGAAAAAAGTAGCCGCAGAAGTAGTGACACTTATTTATTCCTTGGACGAAGCAATAGCTGCCGAGAAATACTTTGAGAACACTTTCCAAAAAAAACAGGAGCCTGTCGATGATGCTCCTGAGTACACGTTACCTGAGGACAAAAGGCTGATTAGTGTAATTATGGAAAGTATGAATTACAGCGGCGGCGAGGCAAGGCGCATGGTGAATCAAGGTGCGGTCAAGATAAATGACCAGAAAGCTCAAGACATAAATCATATCCTTTCGGATGGCGATTTCATAAAAATTGGCCGTCACACGTTTCTTCGCATTAGAGAAAATTAATGTGACAAATTAGTTACTGCTGCGGACTTGCAAATCAATAATCTCTAACTCCAAAGAAGACCCATATAATCGACCGTACGTTGCCACATTTCTTTTAAAGCTATAGGCCAAATCAAAACGCTGTCCTTCAAAAGTGGAATATTCTCCAAAGCCCCAGCCAATAGCCTGCCACGTTTGAGTACCATTGGTGAATGTCGCTCGGAGGTGGCTGGAATCCTTGCCGATCGTTCTAGAATCACTCATCAAGACATCTGATGCAAGAAATATTGGCTTATTATTTCCAATTCCATGTGGTTCAAATAGCGCTAAATATTGCAAAAATTTGTCATCAATCAAATCAAATGGAAGATTGAGATCGATCGTCAAATTTCGAGCCTCTAAGTCGCCCGGCTCTGAAAACAATTCGAATGAGTAGAGCCTATCATCCAAAGCTCTCAAATTTGATTTCTCTATCGAAAAACCTGCGGCCGCTCGATGTCCGCCAAACTTTATCAGCAAGTCAGACACCTCCCGTAGTGGTCCCAGCATGTCAAATCCATCTATGGACCTGCATGAAGCTCGAGCCTCCTCACCTGAAGAATCAATAACTATTGCTGGTCTGTTATATGTGTCTGCTATGCGTGACGCACACAGGCCTATGATGCCGGCGCCAATATCATCTGATGCCACAACTAAAATCTCAGGGATTTTCTCACGATACTTGGCTCGGATAATATCATCACTAATTACCATCGCAGCCTCAGTTTCTTTTCTGCGAAATTTATTAAGATCATCCAACCGCCTTGCCAGCGTATGAGAGTCATTTGAGTTTGCAGAAATTAATAGATCGAATGCCAGATCGGCGTGCGCCATTCTGCCAGCAGCATTCAATCGGGGACCAAGAATCCAGCCAATACTTTCCGCATCAATATCGGCTTCGCCTAAACCAGCAACTTCACAAAGAGCCTTGATACCAGACCTTGAAGTCCTACGAAGTGCATTTATACCCAATCTAACAAGATCGCGACTCTCTCCTCGTAAGGGAGCCATGTCACAGACCATGCCTAAACCCACTAAATCAAGGAATCTGTCAGCGTCAAACATCACCTGCATCTCACTGAACAATACTTCCATCACTTTATAAGCAACGCCCACTGCCGCCGGCTCTGAACCATAGGAATTATCAAAAAGTAGCGGATTAACTATTGCGTAAGCTTCAGGCAGCTCATTAGGAATCGCGTGATGATCGATTACCACAACATCCATATCTAGGCTGTTGGCTTCTTGAACCTCTGCTACCGCGGATGTGCCCGTATCTGCGGTCACCAGAAGACTTGTGCCCATATCTGCGATCCGACGGACTGACCGAGAATTCGGTCCATATCCATCGATATTCCTATCCGGAATATAGGATTCCACTTGGGCCCCGAGCTCCCGTAAACCCTCCACAAGAAGAACTGATGACGTCACTCCATCAACATCATAATCTCCAAAAACCACGACATTTTCGGAATTCTTACAGGCCTGCAGAAGTCGTTCAACTGCAGGCCGCAAATTCGGCATTAAATCAGGATCTGTAAGTCTTTTAGGTGAGCCCAAGAAAATACGGGCCTTTTGAGTCGTATTAATGTCACGCAACATCAACAATTTTCTTATCGATACAGGTAAGTCAGGACCTGCATCCTCAAAACCACTAAGGTCTGGCTCCGGTGTTAAAATCCAGTCCAAATTTTACTCTCAACTTACTAGCAGTTGACTCGACTAAACAGCGAGACAAGTGTTGACGCTAACTATCCACTACCCAAGATACTTAGAAAATATTAATGACGAGTTATGCCCACCAAAACCGAGTGAATTCGTCATCGCTATATTAACCGAAGTTGTGCGCGATTTATTAGCTACATAATCCAGATCACAATCCTGATCTGGGTTATCTAAATTAATCGTGGGATGTATGATGTCATCTTTAATCGACAATGCAGTTACCACTGCCTCAATACCACCCGAAGCACCTAGAGTGTGGCCGATCATCGACTTCGTTGATGAAATAGGCACTGAATAGGCCTGCTCACCAAAAACTGATTTTATTGAAAGAGTCTCAAACTTATCATTCAAATGAGTTGAAGTTCCATGCGCATTAATATAGTCCACATCCGAAGGGCTTATTTGTGCTTTAGTCAAAGCAATATTCATCGCCCGCGCAGCTCCCTCCCCTTGTTCAGACGGTTGGGTTATATGGAAAGCATCGGCAGATTGACCATATCCTCGATACTCACAAATAATATTCGCACCCCGTCTCTCGGCGTGCTCTTGATCCTCCAAAATTAAAATACCCGATCCCTCACCTATCACGAAGCCATCTCGTTCTCTATCAAATGGTCTAGACGCAGTCGCCGGATCGTTATTTCGCGATAGGGCACGACTATTGGCAAAAGCGGTAATTGACATCCGTGTGACTGCTCCTTCTGCTCCTCCCGCAATCATTGCAACTGCGTCACCACGCCGGATTACTTCAGCCGCCGTTCCAATTGAGTCTGCACCCGAGGCGCAGGCTGAAACCGTATTGAAATTCGGACCTTTTGCCCCGTACCTAATCGATACTTGACCAGCAGCCATATCCGGAATAAACATCGGTACTAAGATGGGGCTCACACGGCCAGGACCTTTATCAAAAAAGTTTTTAAATTCACGCTCGAGGGTTTCCATCCCACCAATACCAACCCCGATCATGCATCCTATTTGCTCGGCTTCGTCATCTATATTTAATCCAGAATGATCTATCGCCTCTCCAGCCGCCATGATTGCGAGATGAGTGAATCTGTCCATTCTTCGAGATTCTTTCTTATCTAAATATGTAGACAAATCAAACTCCGGTACCTCACCAGATACCTGAGAAGCCAAATCACTCACATCACACCTTTGAGTGTTGCCTATCCCGTTAGTCCCTGACCTCAATGCCTCCCAAGCCGCATCCCGTCCCACACCGTTTGCAATTATTAGTCCAACACCAGTAATTACTACCCGCCTTGAGTTAGCTTGACTGTCAATATTATTAAGTTCGATGTTAGAGCTCCGATCTTGCTAATTGAATTTCTCATCCCGCCCACTGACTAAATACTATTGCACTATTGTGTCCGCCCAATCCGACTGAGGTGCTGATAGCGTTCCTTATCTCACGTGGTCTTGCTGAATTTGGCACATAGTCTAGATCACATTCCGGATCAGGGTTTCCGTAGTTCAAGGTCGGTGGCAATATATTATTTTCTATGGCTAAAACTGTTAGCGCGGCTTCTACTGCACCTGCCGCACCCATCAAATGACCTGTGGCTGCCTTCGTAGACGACACGGCAAGCTGGTATGCAGATTTGCCAAAAACTGACTTAATTGCCTTCGTCTCAACCTTGTCATTGAGAAGAGTCCCTGTCCCGTGAGCGTTAATATAGTCAATATCCTGTGGGGAAATTTCTGCCTGCTTCAAGGCTTGGGTCATCGCATTTGCAATACCTGTTCCATCTGCAGCGACCATGTCAAACGCATCCGATGAAGTCGCCGCAGCTTTGCATTCAGCGTAGATATGGGCACCTCTCGCCAGCGCCCGTTCAGATTCCTCCAAAACAAGGACTGCTGCACCTTCGCCTAATATGAACCCATTTCTTTCACTATCAAATGGTTTCACCGCTTTAACGGGATCATCAGATGTCGCAAGAGCCTTCATTGCATTAAATCCTGCGTAAAAAACCGGCTGTAACGGAGCTTCGTGACCACCCGCCAAAACAATATCGGCTTCCCCTCTCTGTATAACTGAAATAGCCTCGCCTGTGGCGGCACCCCCCGTGGCACATGCAGCCGTTACAGCAAAGTTGGGCCCTTTCAGCCCCAAATCTATTGCAATTAGCCCGGATGCTGTATCTGCGAGCATGTTCGTTATCAGGAAAGGAGATACTCTTCTTGGCCCCTTCTCATCTAGAACACGCTGAGCTTCAATCATTAAATGGCCACCACCAATACCAGTGCCTATAATTATTCCTGCCCGATTCATATTTACGTCGTCTTGTTCCAATCCTGCGTCATACCACGCCTGTCTTGCGGCGACCATTGCGAAAGAAGTCGAAAGATCGATCCGTCGTTCCAGCTTCGGGTCTATAAACTCTGCAGGATGAAAGTTTTTCACCTCTGCAGCTATTGGATAATCATAATCATCAGCAGAGAATCTTGAGATATATCCTAAACCTGAGTCTCCAGCGATAATAGATTGCCACGTTGACTTGACATCATTTCCGACTGGAGATATTACTCCGATACCCGTGACTACGACACGTCGCTTTGATACATCGGGTGATTTTTCAGATGACATAGGTAGCTCGCCTAATTAATTGATTCGGTGGTAAAAACCGAAATAGGAATCGGATGCTGTCGAGCATCATCCAACGACACGGCCATCGACGATGAGTTAATACGTCGAATCATTCTTGAAAGTGAGTGGCCCGGTCCCGCTTCAATAAACAATTCTATACCTTCGGATATCATTTTTCTAACATTACTTGCCCACATAACTGGCGACTTTAATTGATCTTCGAATTCATTTCTAACTTCAATTCCGGACACCATTAAGTGCGATCCAATGTTGCTCACGATTGGGGCGCATGGTGATTTAAATTCCACCTTACGGACAATCTCGGCAAATTCACTCGCTTGAGACTCGTGTAAAGGAGTGTGGCTACTCACCTTAAGTTTCAATCTAATTGCCTTACCTTGCTTGCCCTTAACTATACTCATTGCCCGTTCTAAAGCCACGACATCGCCCGAAATTACAATTTGCAAATCTTCGTTATGATTTGCGACATCTACTCGACAATCTGGACCAGATGTCGCCTCCGAACAAACTTCAGCTACCACGCCATACTCCAAACCTATGATTGCTGCCATGCCGACAGGTCGTGCCTCATTGAAACTCCCCATTAATCGAGAGCGTTCAAGAATCAATCCTAGTGAATCTTTGAACGATAAAGCGCCTGAGGCGACAGCTGCGGTAAACATACCCATAGAATGTCCCCCGAAAAATTGAGGATCAATCGTGAAATTAATTTCGTTGAATTTTTCCTTCATGGCCCGATATGTAGCAAGGGAAGTTGTGAGTACCGCAGGCTGGGTGTTATGCGTTGAGGCTAAAGCATCTTCGTCTGACTCAAAACAAATTCTCGCTAAATCCACTCCGACAATTTCTGAAGCTTCTGAATATGTATCCCGCGCAGCCTGTGATGCCTCATATGTGCGACGCCCCATTCCGCTCGACTGCGCACCTTGCCCTGGAAACACCACCGCCGAACCACGCTCCCCAAGCTTAGCCACACGAGAATCGATCATAAAAATCCAACCATCGCTCTCTATTTGTCCTCATAGAAGACTGAATTCAGCGCTACCATTCCCCGTAGTTGAGATTGTACTCCAAGCCAGCATTATTAAGACAAAATCAGTTAAATGTTAGCAGTGGGGGGGTCCAAAAGCTTACGAGCGTCCGGTAAAGCACGGACTATATCAGACGCCAGCGTAGCCGCATCACCGTACACGTCACTTACTTGGCGTGCAGCCTCCGCATGCATGTAAACTGCCGCACTGGCAGCATCATATGAATTAATTTGTTGAGCCAAAAACCCTCCAGTGATTCCGGCCAACACATCACCTGTGCCGGCATGAGATAAGGCAGAGCTAGCACTATCAGAAAGTCTAGCGTCACCATTGCTATTCGAAATCACCGTACCAGGACCTTTAAGAACAACAGTGGACTGCCATTTCTGAGCATAGTCAGCCGAGACCATCAACTTATTTTGTCTAATATAATCGACTTGCAATCCACTTAATGTAGCCATTTCACCAATGTGTGGAGTAATGATAATTTCTTGGCTCGTTAATGCTCGCCAATCCTCAATGACCGCGAGCGCATTCAGGCCATCCGCATCAATTACCACACCTTGAAAATTATCTGATACGACTTCATCTAATCCGGTCAAAAATACCCTTACAAAATCAACGGTGTCTTCGTTGTTACCTATTCCTGAACCAATCAATATCGATTTGAAGGAGCGGCTACTTAACTCAGCCAATAATTGCTCTGCTGCTGCTCTCCCTCCCAAATAACCATCCACATCGAAAAGTGGTATATGAGAGATATCTGGAAGCGCCACAAGTAGAGATTGAATACTCTCTGGGGCAGCTAGTGTTACAGATCCCACGCCCGTTCGAGCAGCCGACTCAGCCACCAGACGAGCAGCTCCCGGATAGTTCTTACACCCAGCTACGACTAACAATCGTCCGAATGTTCCTTTGTGGCCGTCATTTGGTCTAGGGGGCAAAACTCGACGAAGGTCATGAAGCCTCAAACTTTGATAAGGAATTTTAACTAATTCCATGGCTGAGCCTGGGATTCCAATATCGACCTCGACAGTTCTTCCACTGTACTTTCGCCCATCACCCACATAGTGACCAACTTTGCTGAAACCAAAAGTCACGGTCATTTCCGCTGGTACAGAACAAACATCTGCTTGACCAGTATCCGAATTTAATCCACTAGCGATATCAATCGCTACAACTCTGACTGGTGGAACTGCCGCAGCTGCCGCCTGTAATCGATTTAAAACCTCGGCGTAGAGTCCTTCGATGGGTCGTTTTTCTGTATCAAAACCGATCCCAAAGATTCCGTCCAGAACCATCGTTGCTTTCTCCAACAAAACTTCTAGTTCTTCGAATTCAGCATTTGCATTCGCGATTGCAAATGGTATTCCAAGTTCCTCAACAGCGGCCCACGATTTATCTGATTCATCTCGTGGATCGGTTAGATAAATAAATACGGAGGCGCCATAACCATGGAGGTGGCGCGCAGCGATCAGTGCGTCAGACCCATTAGTTCCAGGCCCACAAATTACAAGAACAGGTCGACCTTCCATAGTCCCCATTGCCATCCAACATTCTTGTGCTACCGCTAATCCTGCGGCCTCCATCAAATCCTCGTTGGTAATGCCATGCTTAAAAGCCTCACGTTCCAGCGACTGCATTTGCTCTGTGGTAACGATCTGTCCGCTAGCCATAATTTCCCTTTCTAAATATCACATTACTTTAACTAAAAACGACCCAAACCATCTTTTCCAACATCCTCTGGAGGAGCTCCCTCGGTCATGGAAAGCAATCCTCGGTCCCTAAGCCTTTTCAATAACTTCTCACGAGCATCCCCATGAAGCTGTTCAGGTTTCGTCTGAAAACTCACAACAACAGCTATAGCAAAAGACATCAAATGAGTTAGAGAGATGTCGATAGACGTCAAGCCAATCGTGTTAGCTCTAGTTCTTGCGCCACCGTAAAGATATACCAGCGGCTTACCACGCTGGTCGGGAAGTACTTCAATTTCACGCCATCCCACCGACCGTGCCCCAGTGCCCAAGGCTTTCATAAGAGCTTCTTTTGCCGCGAATCTGGCCGCTAATTCAGCTACTCTTCCCCTGCAAAAAGCCACCTCTGCTTCTGTGTAAACACGTTTCAAAAATCTCTCCGGGTGGCGACGTAGGACTCGACCAATCCGGTCAGTCTCGATCATGTCTACTCCGACTGCGTGAGAACCATTTTCTGAAGTTTCTAACATCATCTTTCGTCCAATATTTCCGCGGCTGAGAGCGTGTTTGATAACAGCATCGCTACAGTCATTGGGCCCACTCCACCAGGAACAGGAGTAACTGCTTTTGCCACTTCCTTCACTTCTTTAAAATCGACGTCGCCGACCAAACGGCGACCACTCTTTCGTGTCCTGTCAGAAATCCAATTAGTACCCACGTCAATAACCGTTGTCCCTGAGCTCACTAAATCCGCAGTAATTGTATTGGCCTGTCCAGTCGCGACAATGAGGATATCGGCAGATCTTGTGAATCTAGCGAGTGAATGTGCACCTGTATGCACTAAGGTGACAATTGCATTCAGACCAGACCCACGCTGCGAAAGCATAATCGACAATGGTCGGCCTACTAACATGGAACGCCCGACTATTACCGCATGAGATCCCTCTGTTGCAATATTTGAGCGTCTGATAATTTCGATTATCCCGGCTGGTGTAGCGGGAGAATGAACAGGATTTCCCCTACTCAATCTACCTAAGCTTGCATCAGTCAAACCGTCAACATCCTTCTCTAAACATATTCTCGAAATTGCCTTAACTTCATCTAAATGAGCCGGAATAGGTAGCTGCAAGATAATACCATGCACATCCGATCGAGCATTTAAGTCGTCCAGAATAGCCGACAACTTTGAATCATCAGTAGATTCAGGAACCATAATGACATCGGAGTCCATCCCTATGTCGCTAGCAACCTGAGATTTATTAGTTACATATGTCTGAGAGGCTGGATCCTCTCCAACTACTACCGCCACAAGTTTCGGAGTGCTGTGGCCCCTATCCTTACGTTGAATAACCCTCACTCGAAGCTCGTCGAGGACATCGTTCGCAATAGCTCGTCCGTCAATAATTTTTGCACCCATCACACTAGCTTACAGCCTCGCTTACTATGAATAAGACTCTCTCCACTAATACCTAGTAAGCACTCAACCAAATATCCTATAATATGCATATATGAGTTATCTAATCCAACGCTGCAAAGAGCTTTCAGCACGTGTTCATGACGTACAGGTGCGACTTTGACCTCCCAAAGCAACAAGTAACCCTAGACGCTCTCCGTGAAAAAACGCAAAACCCTGACTTTTGGGCTGACCAAAATACAGCAAAAACAATAATGCGTGACGTCGCGCGAATAGAGCGCGAAATTAGTACTTGGCAATCCTTAAAAGCATCCCTAGTTGAAAATCAGGAATTAATTGAACTTTTCATTGATGACTCTACTGAGGAATTTGAATCTGAAATAATTGCCGCGCTCGATCAAATTGAAGCTGAGTTCAAAACTCTTGAACTACGACTGAAATTAGGAGGGCCTTATGACACGCGTCCAGCTGTCATTTCGGTCTATGCAGGCAGTGGTGGGACGGACGCCCAGGACTGGGCTGAACTCCTGCTACGGATGTACATGCGTTGGGCTAATGCGCAAAAAATGGAGACAGAAATAATTTCTATTACCAACGGAGATGAAGCAGGTATCAAGTCAGCTGATATAAAAATTAGTGGAGACTTTGCCTATGGATTACTGCAATCTGAAAAAGGTGTGCATCGGCTGGTTCGCATATCTCCGTTTGACTCAGCTAAGGCCCGCCATACCTCATTCGCGCTGGTTGAAATAGTACCCGAAGCGCAACATGGTGAATTAGTAGTAGATATAAAGACCGACGACCTTCGCATAGACACTTTTAAAGCCTCAGGTAATGGAGGGCAAAACGTTCAAAAGAATGATACTGCGGTCCGAATAGTGCATGAGCCAACTGGAATAGTCGTCACGTGCCAAAACGAGCGTTCGCAAGGCCGAAACAAAGAACAAGCGATGCTCGTTTTGGAGTCACGACTTCTCGACTTAGAAATTAAACGTCGCGAGGAAGAAGAAGCTAAATTACGAGGTGAGCACATTGAAGCTGGCTGGGGAAACCAAATCAGATCCTACGTCTTGCACCCATATCGAATGGTCAAAGACCTCCGTACGAATTACGAAACATCTAACGTCGATGATATTCTCGATGGTGATCTTATGCCGCTAATCAATTCATACCTTGACGAGAAAGTGGGGAAATTAGTTGGTTAATTTAAAAATGAATAAAACTATAGCCTCAGTCCTACTACTATCAATTCTCGCTGTTTTACTCGTCTCAGAAAGGCCATCAAGCATGGCTTATGCCCAGAGCAGCGGCGATATACAAATTATTGAGTCGAAAGCCACAGGGATAGATCCCAAAAAAATTGTGTTCCAAATCACCTTTGATTCACAATCATCTATCAAAGAAATTAAGTTAAATTACATTGTCGAATCACCTGAAACAAATGTGGGCGGCACGCAGAATATAGATGCTCAAGGAAAATCGGGCTATCAGGTTTTTAGCACAGACCTATCAACTAACGACAGCTCTCGGTATATCCCAATTGGAGTCACTCTCACATATTCCTGGACAATAGAAAGTAACACCGGCACTCTGCTCACGACGGAAAAACAGACATATGTATTCTTAGATGGCCGTTTTGATTGGAAAAAAAAAGAATCAGACAACATTGAAGTGTTCTACTATGGCGACGATCAACGTGGGGTAACGGGAATTGGAGCCACCAAGGATGCCCTAGAGAGTGTTACTGATCTCCTGCAGGTAACTGTGCCTTATAAGGTCAAAGTAGTCATATGGGATACAGAGAAAAATGGTGAAGCTGCTCAAAGATCGCGAGGATCGACTTTTGACGCAGCCGTGTCAACGTTAGGAACGCGAGTGGCCACAGATCTAGTCCACATATACGAAACACGTGGCGGTTATGCAGATACTACTCGACATGAAATAGCTCATATAGTTACACACGTCGCGGGAGACGGATCAATCGGTAAAATCCCGGCGTGGTTAGACGAAGGTACAGCCGTATATGCTCAAAAAACGACAACTGGAAGAGAATTCGCCCTGAAACAGGCTATACGACAAAACAATCTCTTCCGGCCTAAAACAGAGGGAGTTGGTGCACCAAACACAAGTGAAACCGTCGACGCATTTTATGGACAGTCACACGCAATGGTTGTTTTCATAATCAACACTTGGGGTGAACAAGCATTTTCAGAACTGTTTAGTGTAATCAAATCTGGCTCTACACCGGATGGTGCATTTCAAGCTGTCTTTGGAATTGACCTAGATGATTTCTACAACCAGTACCGAGAGTACGAGGGGCTCGAGTCAATCGAATTTCAAAAGTCAGAAATTCAAGCTGCCCCCAAAACAGCGGTGACCCAGGTGCCATACACAATTGCCACCGGAACAAAAATTACAAGTGATAGTAAATCCAACAAAGAAAATTCATTGATATCAGTTTCCAGTAGCTCCCCAGATAGCATGGATTCAGGAAATAGAAATAACCGAAGCGCTCTAATAGTGGGATCGATAACCGTCGTTCTAACTGTAATGTTTGGATTTATTTCCTTCAGACTAGTGAAACGGTGAACTAAAATGGATAAATCTAATTCTATTGCCAGTAATATTAGAGATACTGGTCGCGCCGCGCTCGGCAAAGTTATTACACCTCTGATTGACGTGTTAATTGCGCTACATATCAAACCAGCAATGATTACCGTCGCTGGATTGATCGGATGTATTCCAGCAATGATTCTTGTCTCACAAGGTAACCTTCTTGCAGGTGGGATAATATTCTTACTTGCCTCGCTTTTGGACTTATTTGATGGGGCTTTGGCGAGAAAAAGTAACTCGAGTTCTGATAGAGGAGCACTGCTGGACTCGGTTGCTGACAGAATATCAGAGGCTCTGATTATGGCTGGTATTCTTTACTACGGCTGGTCAATTGAAGATAAAAGCATAGTTCTGTTCTCGTTTGGATCCGTGGTGGGATCTCTCCTTGTATCCTACATTCGAGCGCGAGCAGAAGGACTTGGCTTAAAATTAAGTGACGGATGGTTCACAAGACCTGAGCGGGTAATTGTCATTAGTGCACTGCTTCTTTTCAACGTCGTAGCGCCGGGATTGATTCTTATAACAATACTTACTTTCCTCACTGCACTACAAAGATGGAACCTAGCCGACAAAAAATTAAAACTGGTAAATTAAATAAATTCCGAGGGTTATATCTATGTCTAAAGAAACGGCGTCCACACCAACTAACAATACTAAAAACGTGGGAAATCCCTTATCGAGAGAAGCAGAAGCACAACTTGCTTCAACCTTGCAACAAAACATTCAGAGAAGACTCTCGCTTGACGTCTGGTCCCGCCCCGTAAGTTCAATTTATAGGAGTGATCGTGATGACGCTCGACATGGTCCAGAAATGACAAATCTTGTCCGGCAAATTACTTCGCTACATCCGGCCATATCCTTCACGCCATATGATATTGACACTTTCGCGAAAAGAGCCGAGCAAGATTTTGTTACTGTAGCACCGACAATAGTTGCGCGATCCGCCGGACACTCAATCCGACTCGTCGGTATTCCAGCTGGAACATTGTTTCCTGCATTCATCGATGTAATAGTTTCTCTCACCTATCTAAGTCTCCCCCTTGATGATGAGATTTACCAGGTTATAGCCAAAATTGAGTCGGCCGTGAACAGCGGATCACCAGTTGAAGTCGAATTGTTTGTGACACCCTATGACAACATATCCAGTCGACTTTATGGAATTTTTGGTGTCTTGGCAGCAGCTACAAAATCAGTAAGGGTAACTATTACTGAAATCGCTGAGTTCCCAATACTGGCAAAAAATAGACTCATAGAGCAAGTCCCAGTAGTTACCCTCAACGGGCATCGATTTATTGGTGTTTGGGCGCTGCATGAAATACTTCATCAAATATTACACATAGCTAAATCTGAAGATGAAATCGTTGTCCGTGAAGAATCTTTTTCTGGACCTTATGTTAGCGAGGACGAGGCGTTGAAATTGGCTAGTGAACAATCACTACCCCTCTCAGGTATGTCTGATTCAGACTTAAAAGAAACAGGTAGTGGCTTGCTCATTCCCCGCTAATTTCGGCCTCACCTTTCTTCAACAGCAACTTTTGATAGTAATCCGCAATACGAGTCGAAATATGAGACCAGTCAAATTCAGTCACACGTATCCTGCCATTTTTACCTAGACGACTTCTGAGCATCGGATCATCAATTAGTCTAATCATCGCGGCTGATAAGGCGGTTACATTCTCGGCCGGGACTAAGATTCCTTCTTTTTCATTGCGAACTACATATGAATAACCTGCAATGTCAGAGGCTATCACAGGTAGATGGGCAGACATGGCTTCCATCAAGACATATCCTTGACTTTCATTACCTGTAGCAGGGGAAACAAATAAATCAGCATTTTTATAATATCGCGGTAGCTCCTCGTTAGTAGGATTCGTCACCCAAACAATATTTTCTCGTAACTCAGTATTCATGATTTTTTTTTGGTATTTTCTTCGCCTTGAAGAATCAGGGCCTACCACAATTAAACGGGCGGACGGACGGACATGATTTACAACACTGAACGCCTGAAGCAAAATTCCTAGACCTTTGCGTTTCTCGGCGCGCCCAACGTAAAGAAGATTAATTAGATCATCACTCTTCAAAGAATCTATCGGAAGAATATAAGGGTCATCCCACCGGTCGATGTCAATACCATTTGGAATTATTTCATAAGAATCAGGAAAATATTTGGCGACATAATCTTTAGCGGAAGACGATACCGCTATCTTCCCATCCAGGCTTTTCATATACTTTCCAAGAAATCTGTTGCTCAGCGAATACATCAAACTCCCCTTCTCGCGAGTAGCATGAAACGTACCGACATTAACAACATGAGGGATAATTTTCTTGGAATAATGCAACGTCATTAACGATAACAGAGGCATAAATGGCTCATGATAATGTATTAAATCAAACTGGCTTGAAAAAAGAATATCTTTAATAGACGTGATATGTTTTGGATTAATAACAATTCTAGTCTGAGAACCGGAAGCCGGAAGTGAAACGGGCTTGCCTAAAATATTAACAGTCTTGCCTGCGCTTTCGTGACTCGCAGGAGCAATTATATCTACTTCGTGACCCAGATCGCGCATGATATTTGCAAGCTTAGAAATATGATTGTTTACGCCGCTCGGAACGGACCAATCATAAGGTGAGACATAGCCAATTTTCAAAAACTATACTCCTTAAATTTTAAAATTCGCTGCCACGAAATCGTCTGATTATATTTGTGGCAATTTTTTTTGGTGTGACAGTTAAGCCCCTACCTTGCTGTGCAACTAGACGTCCCAATCCAATCTCTAAAAATGAAAATTCAGTGTCAATCAATCCAATCGTCGAATGACTACTTATTGCTCGTCGCAAAGAGTTATCGGTCTGACCACAAAACAATGTGTATCCGCTCCCAATAGCCTCTTTAAAATGTGCGTCCGAACCACCGGTCTCGGCAAGATTCCATCTTTCACGATTAAGTCTTGTCACTCTCCGTCCAGAATGAAAACCAGAAAATCTATGAGTTGATGTCGGATTTCCAACCTCGATCGCATCTGGTCGGTAAATCTCGTCTGCTCGCCGCATCAACTTATCAAGAGATCGATAACCGACCGATCGAGTTAAATGTGAAAATGGGTGCGGAATAATCACAATTCCACCTAACTCATGCACAAGTTCGATAGTTCTATGTAAGGGTTTAAAAGAAGGCACTGGCTCATCAATCCAAAGAGCTAATATATGACCCGACAATGTGGTTATCTCTGTTCCCGTCACAAAATCGAACGAGTAATTACCCCTCGCGTGTACCTCGCGGGCCTCAACTGCTCCACGGATGTCGTCATGATCTGTAATAGCTATGACATTAAGAAAGCCTGATCGTTCGGTGGAGTCAAAAATGGTTTTCGCACTATCCATACCATCTCCAAATGAACTATGTACTTGTAAATCTGCTCGCCCATATAACGGAAAATTAACCATACATAAATTATAAAGGTCGCATTGAATACAATTATTTTAAGAATCTAGAGAACTATTTAGAACATATTCATTCAGTTGGCTCAACCCATATTGGATTAAGAGGAAACCATTGATCTGGCCAGCGTCGAATACCTACTTCAAGTTCTGATATCAAAGACTCCATATTCTTTAGTCGTTCTCGCACTGGATCATCTCCGAGAAAGTTAAAATAAATGTTTTTAAAATGCAGCTCAAAATGTCCAGGTCGTGTCCTCGGTGCCCAAAAGATAAGCACCTGAGCGCCAGTAGATTCAGCCAATTGCAGGGCTCCCTCAGGAATTGGTGCTTTTGCCCCGAAAAAATCAAACAATCGTGCCTTACCAGTTACGTCGCGATCTGTCAGCAGAGCAAGTAGTCCGCCAGAAGTAAGATGACTGTGAGCACGCCTCAGCCCCAGAAAGTTAGTAGGGAAGAAGCATACGCCGGTCTGTCGACGAATCTCATACATAAACTTATTAACCAGTTCTGACGTTAGTGCCTCAGAAATAACTCCAGTATTCAATCCAAACTTACCTATTGCCTGTCCAATAATCTCTGGATTACCAAGATGAGCCGAAATGACAATTACGCCCTTTCCTCTATCCATCGCCTCGAACAACAAGTCGAGACCAACAAATTTGTCTATGTATTGAGCAAAGTTATCGCTGGCTAGACGAGAATATCTCGGTAAATCCGTGTAATAGCGCACCGCAGTAAGTAAAAATCCCCGAGCTGTTCTCTCAATCAGGCTTTCAGATGTGCCTTCGCCTAATACCTGCTCCGCACGCTTGAGAAGAGTGCGCCTCAACCGAGTTGAAGTCAGCCATACTACTGAAGCTACTGCGTGTGCAATGTGGTCAAGTGTCCTGTCAGGCAGCAATCGCCCAAAACTGACCATTAACCGCAATCCTAAATATTTAATCAATCCTGACACAGATTCGTATGGCCTCCACTATCAAATCTATCCTCGGTCCAAAAATATCGGTACATATGCCATTGGCTCGGATTATTTCTAATTAATTTTTCGATTGCATTCATCATGCTTTGAGTTAAAGAAACAACATCATTATCCATGCTAGATGTAGGTGTAAAAGAAACAGGTTCAATCAATAACCGAGCTTTATCGGAATATCTATCTATACGCATTGGAAGGCCCGCAATAATTGGAGCTCCCGATAATATTGAGAGTCTTGCTGGGCCATCGTGAATTAAGATATCCTCCCCGAAAAACTGAACTTCAACGCTCTCTTCAATTACAGGTGGCACATCAATCAAAATACTTACTAAATTATTTTGCTTGAGTCGCCTATAAATGCGTAAGGCTTGACCTTTCGATGCAATGAGGTCAAATCCTAAACTATGCCTAATCTTTTGGAGCAGGAAATTCAATCTTTGATTTTCAAACTCATCTACTACAACTGAAGTTGGTATGTTCAGCAGCTGACAAGCGGCTGCCGGACCAAAGTCCCACATGCCAGCATGAAGGCCTACAGCGATCACGCCCTTTCCTCGTCTCAGATCGTGAACAACACTCGCTTCGGGAATCTCAACTCGGCTCCTAACATCCCGAACTCCGATCTTACGAGATTGATGTAATAACCGAATTAAGTCGACCACGTACACTCCATAGGACTGAAATGATTTTCGAGCCAGCTCGTGTGCTAGCTCGATATTGCCCTCCGCCAGTCGCGCCATATTAGTGATCGTAATCCGTCTTCTAGTAGACATGAAACAAAAGGCCACTCCACCAATAAACGAAGCTACTCTGTAGCTAACTTGAACGGGAATTAAATTAATAGACAGCAAAAAAAAATCAACTATTAACGAAATAACTGTTTTACTCATGCAGCTACAAGATAGCTTAAACGCGGCAGAATTTCAGTCTCTCCCACGTTCCTAGCCATAAAAATAAACTGAACGAATTGACTATTTAGCTTCTATAAAATCCTCGAGTGCCAATCGCGCTACCTCATCGCGCATTTGCCGCGGTGGCGACTTCATAAAATATGCAGAAGCTTCAAATACAGGTCCACCTACGCCTCGATCCAGCGCTAATTTTGCACAACGAACAGCATCAATAACAACGCCAGCCGAGTTTGGTGAATCCCAAACTTCTAACTTAGTCTCAAGATTCAAGGGAACGTTTCCAAAGGTTGTTCCCTCAACTCTAATATGACACCACTTTCTATCTAAAAGCCACGGTACATAATCAGACGGGCCGACATGAACATCTGCATCAGGTAAGTCGTACTCAATTTGACTCGTTACAGCCGATGTTTTAGAAATTTTCTTAGACAAAAGGCGTTCCCTCTCAAGCATATTCATAAAGTCCGTATTCCCACCGAAATTCAGTTGGTACGTTCTATCAATTCGGACGCCTCTATCTTGAAATAAGCGTACTAAAAGTCGATGTAATATCGTGGCCCCGACTTGACTCTTAATATCATCTCCAATAATCGGTAAATTAGCCTTTTCAAATCGATCTGCCCAATAGTTGTCTTTAGCTATAAACACCGGAATGCAATTGATGAATGCACAACCCGCCGCTATTATTTGCTCAACATACCATTTTGTAGCATTTTCACTACCGACAGGAAGATAAGAAATTACGACGTCCGTCTTAGTGTCCTTAAGTATCTGAGCGATATCAGCGGTTTGTCCTGGTGCTTTTTCAATTACTTCAGATAAATATTTTCCAATACCATCGTGGGTCATTCCTCTTTCCACGGTTATTCCTGTTTTTGGAACTTCGGAAAACTTCACCGTATTATTCTGTCCACTAAATACAGCTTCAGAAAGGTCTTTCCCTACTTTATCGGCATCAACATCAAACGCAGCTGTGAACTCGATATCGTTAATGTGGTAGCCGCCAAGAACCGGATGCATTAATCCCGGAATTTCGTCACTTGCCTCTGCTGACTTATAGAATTCGACGCCTTGTACCAGCGATGAGGCACAGTTTCCAACGCCGATAATAGCCACACGAACCTTGGCATTCTCGGAATTTGTATTTTTTTTCTTTGCCATTTATTAACCTGACCTCTCGGAACTAATTTAAAACAATACTCCACTATTACTATCAATAAGTCAAATTACTATTTATTATATAATATATAAGATTTACTTATATTACTGGAGTCCATATGGAATTCTCATCGAAACAACTTTTATACCTGAGCACAATAGATAAAAAGAAAACTTTGGCTGCCGCAGCGGATGAATTACAAATAACGCAACCAGCCTTATCGTCTGCAATCATTGAGCTAGAACGCAAGCTCGGTTTGCAACTGTTCGAAAAGAAAGGGCGAAGAAAAATACTTAACTCGTCCGGCCAACTCGTTACCAAATTTGCAAACGAAACGCTGTACAGGGCAGGGGAATTATCTGAGCTGCTCACAATAGATAACCTTGGCAAAGAAGGCACGTTGCGTGTGGGTATGATCGATGCAGCTTCTCTTTATCTTTTACCGACTGCCATCGAAGCTTTCAAAACCGAAACACCAAATATCAAGTTGTATATCACAGTCAACGATTCAGATACTTTGACTGAACAGTTACAGGACTTTGAAATAGACATTGCTTTTGTAGTCTCAAAAGATGACAATAATTTCGATAATCTCAAATTAGTCTCTACTCTCATCCTAGAAGAATCTCTAGTGCTTTGTAATCCAATCTTAAATGGCAAACACCCAATGGCAGAATGGGCACTTTATCCCGAGAAATCTAGGACTAGGGCACTGATAGATGAAGGAATTCAAGTGCTTGGACTTGAACCAAATACGATAATTCAATCTTCAAATCCGCAGATTTTACGGCAGCTTGTCGTACTCGGATTGGCTACAAGCATCCTTCCGGAGCAGATAGCCGAAGAAAGCAAAAATATATACGTGGGAAAAGAGATTGCACGACGCAGGATTACTGCACTGCGCCGAGCTAATTCTCCATTTGACCCAAAGGTCGCAAGCCTAATCGCACTTGCGCTCCAGGTCTACAACAAAGTCTGAAACTAGACCATCGCCTTGAGTTTCGCACCAGCCTTAACCTTTACAGCCGCTCGGGCTGGAACGTTGACTGTTTCACCTGTCTGCGGGTTCCTCGCCGTTCGAGCACTACGTTGTACTTTCTCGAATGAAATCCACCCCGTAAGAGTGGCTTTATCTCCACGCTTGACGGCTTCACCAATGCTTTCAAGCAGTCCATTTAAAGCTGCTTCTACCGTTGAGGCTGGCAGATTTGCTCTCTTGGCTGCGTCACTAACTAAATCACCTTTATTCATTTAACACTCCTAATCTGTTCACATGCTTAAGCGTTATAACAGTTGTAAGGCCTGAATAGCGCCATGTCTACCCCTACCACATTAAATCTCTTACCAAATCAAGAGCTATTTACTCAGATACTTATAGGATTTCCATAGGCCGACTCCGGAATCCCTTTCCAAAACAGCCACCAATTCTCCATCTGGGCCGTATGCTCGTAAGAAATCTGCATCAAAACCAGTCGATACATGTCTTCGATGAGGAGACAAAATAATGGACTGACCAAAACCTAGGTCCCGTATTTCCCAGCTACGGAGTATCACAGCAGGCCAAGATTCAAGAATTGTATCGATGGGCAATATTAACTTTTTGACTAAATTCTCACCACCAAAAAGGCTAACCTCCTCGAGTTCAATTGCTTCATTTATTAGAAAATTCCCCACCCGCGTCCGGCGTAAATCTGCAAGATGTGCTCCGCATCCAAGAAACTCACCGAGATCATGCACTAGCGATCGGACATAGAAGCCTCGCCCACACTCAATTTCTATTTCCACCTGAGGCAACTCGCTACTTCTTCTTTTGACATCACCCGTCTTCCATCTATAAATAGAAACCCGCCTGGGATCAAGATCAATAGGCTTGTTTTTCCGTGCTAACTTATGAGCGGCTACGCCATCCTTCTTCAACGCGCTAAAAATGGGTGGCCTCTGCATTATTGGAGTCTCTGACTTACCCAAATCAACTGACTTGATTCTCTGAGACATAATTAATCGATCCAATCCCTCAGATACCAAAGATCCATCAATTTTACTGATTTCATTGTGCTCTGCGCGGAAAGTGATAGATCCCTCTGCATCATAAGAATCAGTCGATATACCAAGAGTCGCAGTAGCTAAGTACACTTTACGCATCTTTAGAAATTCTTCAGAAAATCTTGTTGCACTGCCTATTACGATAGGGAGAATTCCCGTGGCACCAGGATCGAGAGTTCCTCCGTGACCAACCTTATGCGGACCTACAATTTTCTTTATACGCCTAACAGCTTCGGCTGAAGAAATTCCTTTAGGCTTATCTAAATTCAAAAATCCATGCATTGTTAAAATACTATATAACTCTAAACTCTATTTTTTTTATTTTAAGCAGAAAGAGAACCGGGTTAACTATTATTACAACGCTAGAGATTTCGTAATAATTTGCCAATTTTATCAGCCTCATCAAAAGACTCATCTGCAACAAATTCTAGTCTCGGAATCCTGCGCAACCGCAGCTCGCCTCCCAATTCTCGCCTGAGAAATCCGGAAGCTCTCTGCAACCCATCCATAACAAGTGCAAATGTTTCTTCATCTCCTTGAATAGCGACAAATACTTTCGCCGAGGCCAAATCGCTTGAAACATCAACGCCTGTAATTGTATATATAGCATCACGGACACGAGGATCTTTAATCCGTCTCGGTGCAATCTCAGCTAAAGTACGCTGAATAGTATATTGAACGCTCTCAATTCTTCGGGTCAGCGTATCTGCTCCTTATGATACGTAACTATTTCATCACCTTCTTCAAAGGATTCATAGCCGCTCACTGTTATTCCACACTCCAAACCAGTGACAACCTCGCGCGCAGCATCGCTTTCGCGCTTCAATGTATCAAGATTCGACTCATGGAGCACCGATCCGTTACGCATCACTCGACAAAGAGATCCTCTTGAAACAGAGCCTTCACGTATGTAGCAACCTGCGATTGCATTGCGCCTGCCCTTTCGAAACACTGCCCTAACCTCAGCAACTCCGTCTTGTCTGTCCTCAAATATTGGATCTAATAACCCTTGTACGGCCTTTTGGATATCGTCCACAATGTCATAAATAACAGAGTATTCACGAACCTCGATGTGATCTTCCGAGGCTAGTTTACGAGCGCCAGGTTCCGACGTGACATTGAAAGCTATGACAACACCCTGTGACGCGGTCGCAAGCTGAATATCCGACTCAACTACGGACCCAACAGCCGCATGAATAACGCGGACGTTTACCTCTTCGTGAGATTGTGAATCAATTACCTGAACTAATGGCTCAATAGAGCCCTGAACATCTGCTTTTACAACAAGATTAAAATCCTTAACATTCCCACGGCGGATCTCGCCAAACAGACTATCTAACGTAACAGGCTGCGTAACACCCCCAACATCAACACCTCGCAAACGCCTTTCTGCTTCTAGTCTCGCGGTTCTTGAATCAGCACGAATCTCGAACACTTCTCCTGCTTGCGGCACAGCAGATAATCCGAGTATCTCGACAGGTGCCGACGGTCCAGCAGATTCGATTTTACTGCCGTCCGACCCAAACATCGCCTTGATTCGTCCAAATGAGGTACCAGCCAAAACAATATCACCCGATCTCAGCGTTCCAGTCTGCACCAATAGTGTGGCCGTAACTCCTCGTTGCCTATCATTCTTAGCCTCTAGAATAATTCCCCTAGGTTCATTATCTGGATTAGCTTTAAGTTCTTCCAAATCAGCAATCAATAGAACACTTTCAAGCAAATCATCAACGCCCAGACCCTCAAGCGCGGAAATTTCTACCACGATCTGATCGCCTCCAAGATCTTCGGGAAGCAAATCTACTTCAGTGAGCTGACCTTTAATTTTTGCCGGATCTGAATTAGGTAAATCAACTTTATTTATGGCTATCACCAGTGGTACTTGAGCTGCCTTTACATGAGCAATCGCTTCACGAGTCTGTTGCATCAAACCATCATCAGCAGCCACAACTACTATACCCACATCAGTGACATTGGCTCCTCGGGCTCTCATCTGAGTAAAAGCCTCATGTCCCGGAGTGTCGAGAAATGTGATCATGCGACCGTCATCTACTTCCACCTGGTAAGCACCTATATGCTGTGTAATTCCTCCAGCTTCGCTTTCTTGGACATTAGCTGAACGAATATGATCCAGCAGTGTGGTTTTTCCATGATCGACATGGCCCAATACCGTGACAACTGGTGGCCGAGCCACCGCGTCAGGATCATTTTCAACTAAGCGTAGTGATGTAGACTCGGCCGCTGCCTCATTACCTAAGTCAGGCAACTCCTTCTCGGCTTCAGTGTTGACACTGAAACCGAAATCCTCCGCAATTATTGCGGCCGTCTCGAAATCGATAACTTGAACAACTGTCGCCATTACGCCATTTTGCATTAACGCCTTAACAACCTCAACCGGAGACGTATCAAGGATTTCCGCCAAATCGCGAACAACTATTGCAGATGGAATAGATATCTTCTGCTGATCAAGTGTCATCCGTGAGTCCTATCCCTTCTTTGTGCCCTTACATATGTATTCTATTCAATCTATCTCGTAAAGAATCTTTCGTCCAAACCTTTACTAACTCTATATTTCTAACAAATCATCTTCATCCTCAAGCAAATCGTCTTCATCCTCATCATACTCAAAACGTCGTGATTGAGTTTGTTTTTGTGGGGCTCGTTCACCACCACGCTTGCGACGATTCTGATTTTTCTTGTTTTGTCCACCTGCAGGCTCTTCTTCGTCGTCTCTTCGAAGCTCGGCAATTTCATCACCAAATCGCAAACCGCCGCTCGTTGATTTACTTTCAATCGCTGGTCGTTCACGAACCTCCTCCGATATACCATCGGATTCAACAGTCTCTTCTACCGCATTATCTTCCTCTGAAGCAAAGGCAGCCATCACTTCCTGTTCAGGAGTGAGCTGTTTAACTACTGAAGAATCTGCGCCAGTACTCTTAGGATCCATTGCGGCCAGTGACAATACAGAATCGCTTCCGATATCTGTTCCTTCAGCATCCTCTACGGTCGACACTGATGTTGTTTTCGGGGCAGGAATAGCCTCCATGTTAGGTTCTGGTGGCGGGACTAAATCCGCGCCCGATTCCATAAGTGCACTTTCTGCATTCAAAGACACACGCCGACCTACAAGTTGAGCCGCCAGACGTGCATTTTGACCTTCTTTTCCAATAGCAAGAGCCATCTGCTTATCTGGAATACCAATATTTACCGTATTCTCGGCTTTATCAATACTTATCGAAATAACCTCTGCTGGTGAAATTGCATTCGCAGCGTAGGCAATTTCGTTAGGGTCCCATCTAAGAATATCTATTCGCTCGCCACCCAACTCAGTAACAATATTCTGAATTCTTCCGCCCCTGGGACCTACACAAGCGCCGATAGGATCTATTCCATGCTGACGTGAGATTACAGCTACTTTGGACCTAAATCCGGCATCTCTCGCCACAGCTACTATTTCAACAGTCCCGCGAGCAATCTCTGGCACCTCCAGCTCTAACAATCGTTTTAAAACATCTGGATGAGATCGTGATACGACTATTTGGGGTCCTTTAGCCGCTCGATAGACCTCCTTTATGAATACTCGAATTCGTTGACCCTGCCGATAGTGCTCAGGTCGTATTTGTTCTGCCCAAGGCAACACGGCCTCAGCTCTGCCTAGATCGACGATTACTTGTTTTCTACCGCCTTCAACTCTCAAAACGGCTGCCGAAGTTAACTCTCCCTCTTTGTGAGAGAATTCTTCAAATACGGCTTCCCGTTCCGCTTCACGTAAACCCTGAGACACCACTTGCTTCGCCGTTTGTGCTGCAACCCGACCTGCTTCGTCTACTCGCTCCTGCTCTATGGACTCAGCTATGACGTCGCCAACTTTGGCGCTGACAAAACCCATCTCCTTAGCGCGATCTGGAGCAACTTCAATTTCGTCATCCTCAATCTCCTCATAAGGCATCACTTTATATACGCGCTCAGCGGTGATATCGGACGTATCCTCATTAATTTTCACATTTATATCAGCATATTGAAGATCGTCCTTGCGGAGCGCCGACGCTATAGCTGATTCGACTTTAACTAAAACAGTCGACGTATCAAGACCTTTTTGATCCGATACTTGCTTAATAGCAGTAACTAATTCATTACTTCTCATTTTTCCCCCAACGACAAAAAATGCGCTAGCCCTAAGACTGCGCACACGATCAATTAACCGAGTCACTAGCTCTATTTGGTATACATCATGTTACCACTTAAACCGAACTTGCCGCTATTTAGAATCTGTTTAAAGACATTCTATGAATTCAGTCTAATCAAAGTGCATCAAACAATACCTTAATCTCTTCTTTGATGTGGTCTACAGTACTATCCCGCGAAATAAGCTGAGTCCCATCTGAATACCTATTGGAGACCTCGACCACACCCTCTTTCTGGTTTCTGGCCGATACAGTTAATCGAATTGGATTCCCTATTAAGTCCGCGTCATTGAACATCACTCCAGGGCGCAGACCTCTGTCGTCAAATAGAACTTCAACTCCAGCCCCTGTTAACTCTTGGTAAAGGAGCTCGGCGGCGTCACGAATTGATTCATCTTTATCCGAGCCAAGTGCCACTAAAGAACAATGATATGGCGCGATCGAAATCGGCCACTTGAGTCCATTTTCATTAACTCCCACCTCTGAGGCAGCAGCAAAAATACGACCCACACCGATTCCATAACAACCCATTGTGGGCGTAATTGAGTTACCTACCGAATCTTGCACCACCACACCAAACGTATCTGAATAAACTTGACCAAGCCTAAATACATGCCCCATCTCAATACCCCGAGACAGAATTAACTTCCCGCCGGAACAATGACTACAGTGCGCACCGTCCGTAACCTCAGCAATGTCAGCAGTGATAGAAGCCTGCCAGTCACGCCCATAATTCGTATTCTTATAATGCCAATCCTTCTGGTTGCCACCGGCCACCAAATTCCGCGCAGCGATGACTGATTCGTCGGCTACAACCTGAACCGAACTTTCTAGCTGGACCGCAGACGTAAATCCGGGAGTTAATCCTAGGTCTGACAACTCATCTTCCATCAACGGCCTCAGATCCACACCACCTAAGGTATTTGACAACTTCACTTCACTGATTTCAAGATCGCCTCTCACAATGGAAAGAACCGGAACTTCATCGCCACCACTATGCGGGGTTGCCATGTACATAACGGCTTTTGCGGTCTGACTATGCTCTATGCCGAGAAAAGTTACTAACTCAGCAATGGTTGTTGTATCTGGTGTCTCGATTTTTTCGAGATCCAGCATTAAATCATCACCAAAATCTTCTCTTAGAAATTCAGCTTTTTCCAAATTCGCGGCGTAATGGCAGTTATCGCATTGAGCTACAGTATCTTCCCCATTTTCCGATAAAAAAATAAATTCTTGAGATCCTTTACCACCTATTGCACCTGAATCCGCATCTACCGGCACGACAGGCACTCCACAACGCGAAAAAATTTTCTCGTATGAATTGAACATCGTTTGATACGAAATACTTAAGCCGTCATCTGTTAAATCAAAAGAATATGCGTCCTTCATCGTGAATTCTCTAACTCGAACAAGGCCTGCCCTAGGCCTAGCCTCATCTCGAAATTTTGTCTGTATTTGATATAGAGTCAACGGTAAATCCCTATAAGAAGAGATAAATTTTCCTGTCAAATCCGTCACCACTTCCTCGTGGGTGGGCCCTAACACTAAAGCTCTAGATCGCCTATCTGCTAGCTGAAAAAGCACTTCACCCATCGTGGTAGATCTACCAGATTGTTCCCAAAGTTCAAGAGGCTGCAGAGCTGGCATCAGTATCTCTTGGGCACCAGCCGAATCCATCTCATTCCTAATTATATTTTCGATTTTCAGGCGTACGCGATTGCCGAGAGGCAAAAACGAGTATGCGCCTGACATAAGTTGCGAGACAAATCCAGCTCTGATCAAGAGCGCATGAGATTCAGTGTCAGCGTCGCTCGGCTGCTCACGTAAAGTTTTTCCAAATAATTGAGACATTCTCATAGTTATCTCCCGATAGCTATACTACAGTGAATCTTACATCGTCCAAGCTATCCAGAAATCCTAAAACTATAAATAAACTGACCTTTAACCTCAGCTCACGCAATCTAGTATTCTAACTGAACAAAGACTATGAGTATGAGGGATACCTATGTTCGATTGGAAAACTCAATACCGGGAAAAAATCATATCGCCTGAAAATGCAGCTCTACTCGTCAAAGATAATATGTTCATCCATTTCGGCGCACTGCCGTCGGATCCATGGTACCTAGCTCAATATATTCACGCGCGATCAACAGAACTTAACAATGTGGTTATCTACGGCGACCTTATGCGTGACATGAATAATTGGGATCACATCTCCCTCGATGACAGCGATAATCGACATGTTGAGTTCAGATCCGGCTATCTTACGCCTGGAACTCGCGGAACTTGGCAGCGCAAACACCTGCATTACACACCCGGAACCGTCTTCACCGATCATTTTAGATATTCGAGAGAAATACCCCATCCAGATATAGGGTTTTTCCATATGACCACTCCCGACGAGAACAAGACAGCGGGCTTTGGTATAGGTTTATGGGATAACAAAATCAACATTCAGAAATGTGGCTTGGTCGTGGCCGAAGTTCAGGAAAATATGCTCCGTACAGCGGGAGATAATTTCATAGATACGAGCCTAATCGACTATTTCGTAATAATTCCGGATGGAGAGTTGCCGAAGGCTCCCGCACGACCTGAAAGAACACCTGCAAATCTTGAAGCTATAGATGTAGCTGCCGCACTCACAGCAAGTTTAGTGAACGACGGCGATACATTAGAAATCGGGGTGGGACTTGCTTCAAATGCAATTACGCCACATTTATTTGATAAAAAAGATCTCGGATACCACTCAGAGTTGACGAGTCCTGGAATCGCACAACTATACGCTGCAGGAGTAATAAACGGCTCAAACAAAAGTCGAGATGTAGGGAAATTGTGTGTCACGCTACTACCAGCTCAGCCAGAAGACATAGAAATAGTGGCTCGAAATTATGCTGACTGGGAAGTTTACGGTGTTGACTATATTCACAACCCAAGCGTTATCGCAACACAACGACAAATGACCGCGATAAATACTGCCACCATGATTGATCTAACTGGACAGGTAGTATTCGATTCTGTGGGGCGCGATCAGATCACAGGACCGGGCGGGCAATTCGAATTTGTAATTGGGGCACTCTACGCTGATGGTGGCCGCTCAATTCACGTTTTGCCAAGTCTCTCTGGAGATAATTCGAGATTCGTCCCTGAATTTGATGCGGGAGCACGGGTGGGAGTTCCGAGGTTTTTAACAGATATCGTTGTAAGTGAATACGGAGTCGCATCGTTACAAGGTAAAACAGATAGGCAGAGGGCAAGAGAGATAATAAGTATTGCCCATCCAGACCACAGGTCAGAACTAACAAGTAGGGCAAGGCACTTGGGAATACTTTAAGAAGTAAATTTACTTAATTTTGGGTATGCCTCACGACCAGCGGGGAAGGTTTCGTTACGAGGCATACGCACTAGGAATGTGACACGTCCCTAGTTTCTTTATATCAAAATTTTGTAAGAGCTCTGTTAAAAATTAAAATATATGGTGGTTTAACTTAAATGATTTCTAAAAAAGATGTGCTGATAGCCGCAGCTGTTGCATTAATTGGTATGGCTGGTCTTTGGTGGAACGGTTATATTGCAGGCAACTAGGAAAAATCAGGTTACGTGATAGAACCGAATTCGAATGCTATAGGTTCGCAACTTCTTTTACAACATTTTTCCGATAGACGCATATAAGTACTAAAATTGACGAGTGATGAAGAAAATATTAGTCATTGAAGATGATCCAGTAATTTTAGAAGCCGTCGTATATAACCTCGAGGCTGAGGGATATAAAGTCGATACGGCCTCCGATGGTACCAATGGTCTCGAAGCGGCAAGAAAATTACACCCTGACATTGTCTTGCTTGACATAATGCTTCCCAACATGTCAGGCCTAGATGTTTGTCGGCTCCTAAAAGACGAGCTAGATCAGTCTGTAATTCTCATGACCGCTCGAGATGCCGAAATTGATGTGCTTAATGGATTTGATTGTGGCGCCGATGATTACATAACCAAACCCTTTTCAATGCGACTTCTGAAGGCTCGGGTTAGCGCGCTCCTACGGCGATCTACGAAGCGCGCTCCGGCATTTCAATCATCTAACGACAACATATTTGCCTATCAAGTGAATCAAAAACCAGAAGGTACCAATATTTCACCGATTATCAAAGCTGATCGCCTAGAACTGGATATCGTCGCACACGAGGTAAAACTTGATGAACAGATATTAGAAGTACGACCACGTGAATTTGAACTCCTTCAGTTTTTTATGAGACACCCGCATCAAGCTTTGAGTCGTGAACTACTGCTTGAATCAGTTTGGGGATACGAATTCCGAGGAGATACACGAACTGTTGACGTACATATTCGATGGCTACGAAAGAAAATCGAAGTGAATCCTGCCATACCAACACGAATCATTACCGTTAGATCAGTTGGCTATAAATTCATTCCGTAAGCAATCTCATACCGCTTTCACTAGTGAAACGTCCCCCGGAAGCCTGAAAGTAAAAATCGCCCCACCACCTACTCCATTACGAACGCTAATTTCGCCACCATGCCTCTGAACAATATGCCTAGCAATCGAAAGGCCGAGCCCTAAGCCATCATTTTGAGAATTACGCGATGCTTCTCCCGTATAAAATCGCTCAAAAATACGCGTGCGGTCTGCTGGCGGCACACCCGGCCCGTGATCAATTACCTCGAACACTACCTCCCGCTGCGAATCAATTCCACCAACCGAAAAAGTATTAATTACTATATTTGAGCCTCTGGGCGACACACTGATGGCATTATCTATGAGGTTTGTAAACACCTCCACCAACCTATCAAAGTCACCCATCATCTGAGCATCACCCGCCAGAAATATCTCGGTATCTTTGCTCTGCAATAGACTAATTTCAGCGGCCGAACTTATGGTGGACATATTGTCGATGACGGTCACAACAAGTTCTTCAACTGGAAAATTGAGCATTGTAAATTCATCCTCATGGCTCTCAATTCTTGATAATCTAACTAACCTCTCCACCATTCTGCTTAATCTATTCAATTCCCCCAGCAGGCTTCGGTGAAATTTCTTGCGAAGTTTTTCATCACTTACGCCGGCTTCGATCGTTTCAGCCAACAATCGACCCGCTGTAATAGGTGTACGTAGATCGTGTGACACATTCGCTATGAGTTCTGAGCGCGAACGTTCTGCAATTCGCTGATCAGTTAAATCCTGTAGCGAAAGAATTAAGCCTTCCACCACTTCCTCTGATTTATGAGTCATAAAATTGGGATGACTGAGAGGAGTACAAGATACATTGAGTATCCGGCCACCTGGCAAGGTAACTTCTTCAGGGATACCGTCTGATCTTCTGGCCACTTCAAGTAAAGATGCGTCTAGGGATGCTCTAATCAGTGAGGAACCCGACATCTGAGATCGTTCGCGATCTAACATCTGAGCAGCTGCCGAATTAGCTACAAATACCTGCCCCTCATCGGCCGAACCCTTAACCACGATAATGCCTTCACGCAGCGGTTCAATTAATTTTAAAAAAACAACCGGTGTTAACGTTTCAAGGCTGAGGATATACTCAAGCGACTCGATTTGTTCTCGCTCCAATTTTAAATCAGTGATGCTTCTTGATTCAGATCGCAAATATTTAATTGGAATAATTACAAAAGCCGCCGCCGCTATCACCAATATTAATGATTTAAGAGCTGGATCGCCTGTAAAAAAAATACAACCAAATCCTATAGAAACTAGGCACAAGATTACTACTAGTAGGTATTTAGACTGATTCCGACCATTCATTTGAGTACTCAGCCCGATGGTAACGTGGTGTTTGGCGCAATCATCAGGGCACTCTTACTAGCCAAATCTTCCGGTAATGTAATCCTCGGTGCGGCTATCCGAAGGATTCGTAAAAATTTCCTGAGTCTGATTAAACTCAACTAATCTGCCAACTCGCTCCTCGCCAGCCAGCATAAATGCAGTCTTGTCTGAGACTCTTGCAGCCTGCTGCATATTATGAGTGACGATCACGATCGTATACGTCGATCTTAGCTCACGCATCAAATCTTCAATTCTCTGGGTCGCAATTGGATCCAGAGCTGAACATGGTTCATCCATCAA
>Ga0302122_10000032_pt1 | contig 64169 bp, 61 predicted proteins | sample CB21_SCM_MG_FD_203115 | JGI IMG/M metagenome (GOLD analysis project Ga0302122, IMG submission 203115) | Marine microbial communities from Western Arctic Ocean, Canada - CB21_SCM | ecosystem: Environmental > Aquatic > Marine > Oceanic | place: Canada: Western Arctic Ocean | collected 2017-09-28 | reverse complement strand
ATGAATAAATGATTTATTCAAGAACTAATATGTGCCACCTTAGAGACATTGTGACAAACAAACCAAGACCTAATGATGCGGTTTCTGGGAATTCAAGTAAATTTACATAAATGATGTACTGAAATCCAGTTAATAGTAAGATTACTGTTACATCTTGAAGATGCGAATAACCCCATCCTGATTCTTTTAAAATATGGTTTCTGTTTCTTATTATCCAGATAATTGAGAGTGTTGATAAAAGTATAATGGTATGGCCAACTGCCCATCCAATTGGTTCTCCAAAGGCATCTACGACCATATCTTGAAAACTTCCCAATACTAATGAGGCAATGTCAACCATGATTCCACGATAATGGACTTGTTTTTGAATTGAATGCCTCAATAGTCTTTAGTCAGTTAGTTATCGGAAGATTATGGCACTCGGGGTTGACGTAGTAGTTCCAACATTCAAAAGACCTGAGGCTTTAGCAAGATGTTTAGAGGCACTTGAAAAGCAAACTGTAGCACCAGATTCTATACAAGTTGTTGATGACTCATCGAGCGATAAGGGACCTGCATATTCTAGAAACATTGGCCTGTCCAGAGGTACGGCACCTATAGTGGCATTTACTGATGATGATTGTGTACCTTCAAGAGATTGGATTGCTTCAATACAACAACATTTTCTAAATAAAAAAATACATGGAATGGAGGGAGTGGTAACAACTGTAGGACCTGATGGAAAATTATCAAATATGAATCCAAATCCAAAAGACAAATGGAATCGATTTAAAACCGCAAATATGGCGTTTAGACGTTCGGCCCTTGAAGAAGTTGGAGGTTTTGATGAAAGATACTATATCCATAGGGAAGATACAGATTTAGCATGGAGAATAATAAATTCTGGTAGAAAAATAACATGGTCACCTAAATGCATAGTTCATCACCCCGACCGCGGAGGAATGGCACGAATTGCCTACGATAGTGAACAATTATTATACAGGTCAGATCCCAAAAAATATGTAGAAGTGGCAGCCGCTTCCATATCGATACCTAGTATTTTTAATGGCGAGTGGCGTATTAATCGAAAAGCGATGCGTAAAAAACAAAGAGAGAATATTCAGCCCTTAACCAATAAAGAATCAGTAACTCTTTGGCTACATGCTTTTTTAAAGGCTATAATAAGAAAAATTACTCATAGTTAAGTGGCAATAATTCTAACCAAGTACTAGTATCAAAATTAGTTAATAGCTGGAAATTTTTCAAATCTGAAGAAATTGTTGGAGCGCAAATGGAATAATGTTCCGGAGTCACAGAAATTTCATCTGCCCTCCGACTAATACCTGGGGACCTGTAGATGTCAATGTCTCGTTTTTGTAATATTATTACAATAGGGCTCTTTATAATTCGAGGTATGAATGAAAATAATACTCTCAATGCCCTACCAATACTAGTGATTGGTCTTCGTGCTAAAGCACTATTTGCATGCTTAGAGGTTGAAATTTCATAAGAAAAAGGGGGGACACCCAAGAATTTCTCAATATCAATTAATACCTTTTCAGGCTCTTTTCTCATTCTTTGGCTATCAATAATTAAAAACTGATCTAATGAGAAAAACTCCATCCACCTCTCCATCGATTTACCATAATGTGAGTCATCGCTTAATCTATTATCAAGCCAAGCCTTAGAAAAATTACTCCAATTAGCACCATTTCTGATATCCTCTTCGGTATCTCTAATCATTTTCCAATGACTAACTGCCCTAGAAACAGGTTCCCTAAGGCAGAGTATTAGCTTAATATTAGGCATTTTATTAAACAAACGTGAAGGCGATAAGGGGCAAGAAAAAGTATGTACTGAGGCGTCAATTCTAAATCCTTTACCATTGAAATGATTATCATACTTAAGCCAATCAGGGGCTTTCTTATCCCTCCCAAAAGTCCCCTTGTGAGATGCAATGATGTTTGGTTCTTTAGGGTCTGAAAGAATCACCTCTGGATTTTGAGATAAAACATTGGCGAGCCAAGTAGTTCCTGCTTTGGGAACTCCTAGTATTAAACCATCTATTTCGTTCATAAGTACCCTCTCGTCTGTACGGACTAAGCTGCGTCAATAGGTGCGGAACAAACCGACTGTATCAAAAGTGCGGCGTTCGAGGCAAATAATGTGCAGGATAGTTATCGGCTAATTTGGTTTCAACATTTACATAAATCTGCTGGCACATTAATTGTTAATATGGCTATAGAAAATGGCGAAGTTCTTTATTCGCCAAATGGGAATGGAAATCCAAAAAAGGAGGATGGCGGCGTACTTCCTTTATGGGAATATAATGATAATGATTTGACTAATTTCATAGATGAATGTGAAGCAAAGGGTGTGACTTTTATTGCAACGGAACATGGATCCCCTAATTTTAACACTTTAATTAATGATTCACGAGTATTCTTACTAACCTGCCTTAGAGATCCTTTAGAAAGATGTGCTTCGAACTTTAATTATGCTTACTATTCAGGATATACTGATTGTAATAACATAAGAGAATTCTCTGAAAAACCTAACATATATATGTCCGATAATTATTATACAAGGATTTTTTCAAATAATGAGCAATTATCTCTAAATAAAATTGGGAAAAAGGAGTACTCTAAAGCCATAAAAACTCTGACTGGATTCAATTTAGTACTTAGTACTGATAAGAATCATATGGATTTACTTACTTGTGTAAGATTGTCAATTGGTTGGGAAATGAAAAATGAAATTAATCATCATGCTACGTTCGGAGATTATTGGAAAATTATCGATATGATTAAAAAATTGAATTTTAAAAAGCTATTACGATATATTTCAAAAAAAAATATGGCATTAGAAATTGAATATATGAAATCAAGATATGATTATGACTATATATTGATAGATGAACTATTTAATGAGTTACTACAAGATTAGTATTAGCAATCAGTAGTAGTTATACCTTCAATCCTTTACGATTACTTGTGTATATTGTGCACTCAATAAATGTAAATTCTTCAGGGGGTGCCCCAAAACATCCAGTTAAAATGGCAGTTATTGGTAAAAATAATGTTCAAGGAGATAAGCAAAATGACCTTGAATATCATGGCGGCCCTACAAGAGCTGTTTCTTTGTTCTCTCTAGAAAGAATTCTTGCTTTACAAAAGGAAGGACATCCGATAAATCCCGGTAGCACTGGCGAAAATATAACTATTAAAGGACTAGACTGGAATTTAATGAAAGTTGGTGCGAGATTTCGAATTGGTGAAGCAGAAATTGAATTAACCGGCCCTGCACCGCCATGCAAAACAATATCTAAATCTTTTACTGAAGAAGGTTTTGTGAGAATCTCAGAAAAAAAATATCCAGGGTGGTCTAGATGGTATGCATCGGTAAGGAAAGAGGGTTTAGTTTCTAAAAATGATGAAATTCTGAAAATATAATTATTTTGATCTTAGAGGAATCTTACTAGTTAGTTCATCATTATGATATATAGAGGACATCTGGCCAATCTTAAAGCAGGGGTACCCGAGTGGTCAAAGGGGCTGGGATGAGGTCCCAGTGCGTAGTGCTTCGCAGGTTCAAATCCTGTCCTCTGCACCATAATTGAACTAATGGCGCCCTTCATCAAAAAGGGCCCTAATTCAAGGTATAATTAAATATTGCAGCGTCCCCAAAATAGATATGCACGTTGCAGGAAAGATATTTTTGGTACTAGGTTTAGTGATTACTTTAGCAGGGGTCGTAATGACCGTTATAGGTGGAAATTCACTGTCAGAATTAGAAGATTATGAGATCGATGTAGAGGGAATGTCTGTTTGGAGTAATTCAGATGGTAGTACAGATTATACATATGATGCTAATGGAGATATGTACGTAATGGTTAGAGATGATGTTCGATGTGACACATTCACTCTCACCATGGAAAATGAAACAGGCGTGAATCATTATCAAAATGATGAATGCACTGAAGATGGCGAGAAACCATCTGCATTCGAAGACGATCCAAAGGGCTGGCACCAGATAGGCACCATCAGTTGGTGGGATTATAATTCTGGAGAATATACAATTGATTCGAGTGCTGATGTCGAGCTAGTGCCTGAGTGGGCAGTTATAGGAGATGTAGCCACTGATGCTGCTGGAGGAATAGCGGGACTATTGGGTGGATTTGTCTTTGCCTGCTGCGGCGTTTCATTCATGATACTCGGAGGAATCTTTGCCTTGACATTAAAATCTCCAAATAAACCTCAAGTGAATATGGCACAAGGTTCATCAGGATTTACAACAAGCACTTCTACCGTTTCGAGTTTTACCTCGACTACGCCGTCTAAAGAAGATGAATTAGCAAGTTGGGATGAAAGCGAATCCTGATTCTAAGAACCAAAGGACCGCTTAGTTCAACAAGATATTCGTGTTCGAAGGTTGCATGAGTAGTACGCATGTCGCCGCTTTGCTTGTTCTTTTGATGGTGACAGCTCCGCTCAGTGGATGTTTTGCTTCTTCGGACAATGATCCTCGTGAAGGGGACTTATCGGTCAATATTACCTTCCCGGAGAGTGGGTTTTTTCAGGATGTTGAATTTACTACATCAGCCCAAATGTCTGTATTCATACCATATTTAATAATTGACCCAAATACTGGTTTTGTTCAAAATTCAACTGTGATTGATCTAGAGAAAGGTGATTCTGAGAGTTTATCGATACTGGCTCCACCAAGGGTGGACTCAATGGTGTTTTTAATAGGAGAAATGGGTAGAAATTATTGGCCAATTAGAGACCAGGGGGAATCTTGGAACACATGGGTGATTAGGGGGGGCGATCAAGGAAATTCTAACAATGGTATTGAAAGAGTGGTTGCTGACGAAAACAACACCTATAGTACTGTAAACAATAGTATCAATACTGGCGGAGATGTTGCTACTAAATTTGTTAATATTGAGAGAATTATGTCAGTAGAAAAAGATGAAGGCGGGGAATTCTCAAGCGGTATTGTTCATGGAAAGGTTGTTTATGATAGACTCCATGAAATTACAGACCCTACAGATTCTTTTGACATTATAGATGGAAAGGAGGGTTATTATGATCGTTGGGCTGGACAAGGTAATCCTGCTTACGAAGATGCTGCTCAGTACCTCAGTAATGAGTTGATATCTTTCGGTCTGGAAGTTAAAACACATAGGTATGAATTTACAGACATCTTAGGATCTCAGAACCCTGAAGCGTACAACGTTTGCGCATACAAATGGGGTTCAGAAGTTGTTAATGAATGGTTGGTTTTTGGTGCACATTTTGACATTGCACCTCCTGCCAATGCTGTCCTCTTAGACCCTCATATAATTGGGGAAAGAACATATGGAACAAGGGTTGGAGCATATGACAATACCGCAGGAACTTCTATGGTGCTAGAAACTGCACGTGCCTTGGCTGATTTTGAAAGTAGAAGGACTATGGTTTTCTGCTTGTGGTCTGGTGAAGAAGGTGGTAAAAGAGGGTCGGATTATTGGACAGAATATTATGTTAAAGAAGATAACCCTGATGTAACTATTACAAATTATATTAATTTAGATATGGCTGGAGTAAATTGGCCCGGCGGTGGAGGTGCTCCGCATGGGGATCCTGATCCTGCTCTTGATGAAGATGGATACCCTAAAGATGCTGAAGTATGGCCAATGAGAGTCTACATTGGACCTGGCCCAAATCATGACCAATTAGATCAACCTGAGATGGTGGGGCTTTCAAATTGGATAGGTTCAGATGCTTTAGGGTTAGAGGAACAGATGGGGACTTTAGTTGGTCTAAACTATTCAGCAGACACTTGGAAAACTAGTGTTTGGCAAGATATGGATAGACCTGAAATTATAGTTTATGAAGATACAACGGCTAGAAGCGATCATGCTAGCTTTCAAGATAATCTTGGCGTTGTAACCGTCGGTTTTGGAGGCCTAGTTGATGGTTATTGGTGCTATCATCAAGTTTGTGATACGTTAGAAGAAATGGAACAATGGATGGATACAACTGGTAAAAATTATGGAGAGGAAAATACAGGTGTCGCTAACCTTGTAAATAGTTTAGATATGATCACTTGGTGGGCATTGATGACATTTTTCCATTGTGATGAAAAGCCTGTTTTGAATGCTTTACTCTAACTAAATTAAAGAGATGATGATTTATTATGGCTGGTGGAAAATATGGCGATAGTCGCGCAGTAGACCTTTCAGACTGGGGGCGCCCTATCGCTCGTTTCTTTGCTAAGAATCTAAAAAATACCTCTGTGAGTGTATTGATGGTAACCCATTTTCACTTATTAGCATCTATTTTTTGTGCATGGTTAATCACTCAAGAAATGATACTTGAGGGTTGTATTGTACTTGTAATAAAGGGCGTCATTGATGCTATTGATGGTGAGTTGGCTAGAATAAGAGAACGCCCCTCTCATGTTGGAAGATATTGGGACACGATTGCAGATACAATTGGATTGATACTAGTGATGTACGCCTTTGGAATATATTTAGATTGGAGTCATTTCCTAACTGGTGGAGTTATTATGGCAGTCTTATTTCAATACTCTTTGTTCAATCATTTTTCAGTCCGTGCAAGAATAATTGGCGCGGGCGACACCACAAGCCGTGTTGATGAGAAAATATGCCCCACTGCTCAACCTTGGGAAAATCAAAAACATGTTGATTTTTTACATAAAATATATCTTATTGGATTCTCGTGGCAAGATGAAATAATAAATTTCATAGCTGGCAAGGGTAGTGAAGATTTATCTTTTGAATTAACCATGTCGTCATTATTAGGGTATGGTGTCCAATCTCTTTTGATATTGGCTTTGGCCGTGAGCACAAATATTGGGTTGATTGACGAATTGATTTTTCAAATTAATGGAATAATAATGCTACTTGTTCTTTTGAGAAGCCGGATCTAAACAATGCCGGGAAAAACTTAATCTTCGAAGTAACAGATTAACTATTGCATCGTAGCAATTATCGTGTCGTTTCCTGTTCGTTTATAATTTGTATTTCATCTGCTACGATGCGCCTCTAAAATATAGTTTGAAACTCTAGGAATTTTAGATTAAACCAAATTAAACTAATACATACTATTAACCAGAAATAATAAACAATATCAGACCATCTTTTAATTTTTTTACCATCAAGTTGCCAAATAGGGAGCATGTTGAATGTTGCTAAACCTGCATTACCCCACATCCACCAATACATAATAGTGCCAGAATATTCATTCAATTGATTGAATCCCATAAATACCATCAGAAGTCCGATTAACCAGAGGCCCACATTTGTTAGAGGTCCGGCTAAAGCAATCTTGCCCCATTGTGATTTTGTTGTATTACCAGCAACCATGACGGCTCCTGGTGCCATAAATACTATTCCAAAAGCTGCTGCTATTATTACTCCAAATCTTAGTCCAGCAGGAGATGCCCTAAATTCTGCCCAGCATCCGTAACTTCTTGCCACTACTTTATGAGCAATTTCATGTAATAAAAAGGAGGGGACTAAGGCAAAGAAGCAGAGTGATCCACCGATTATGAATATTCGAATATTCGAGAAGGCCCCAAAGATGCCACCTGTAGTCATAAATGCCAATGCTAAAGCAAATGCCATGGTTGCCTGAGTTAAATGTTCAATTTCGGTCTTAGAAAAATGCCAAATCGACCCTTTGTGGACGGGGATTTTTTGAGATTGCTGGGGGTTAAATGATCTGAAAAATGGTTGGCCAGAAATATTTGCATGGACAACCCGGATATGCGGTTTACGCCAATTACCATCGTCCCTTGTACGAGTATGAGTCTTGGAATTATTATTCATTTGGTCGAACGGATCTTCGTCCAACCAATGGGCACGAGGATCTCGCTTTTCTGTCATCTTGTTTAACTCCACGAATATGGTCTGTTTTAATGCTCGTAATTTCAATCTTCCTCTAATAGCTCACTAACGTCCTCAAGTAATTCTTCCCAATACGAGTCGGATTCTTCCGGGACTTTATCACTTATTTTTAATAATAATTCTTCAATTTCTTTAGAAGTTAAAGCCTCAGATGATCGTTTTCGATTACTTGCCACATCACGAATTAATGATCTTTCTTTCTTTTTCCTTTGTGCTTCAAATCTCTGTTTAACTTCTTCGGCCGTTTTAGGTTGAGAAGTTCCTTGATGGGCGTCAATCAAGGATTTATAATGCGTCATTAATTCAGAATGTTCTGAATTTTCTATAAAGTCAGAAGGATTTGCTAACATTGTTATGAATTCTCTCGATAATCTGTCGGCTTTGGTTATTGCGGGTCCAGAAGATATCTTATCTCTCGCCTTTACGTGTGAAGAGATACAAGATTTACATCTCTGGCTGCCAGCAATATCTGGAGCATCGCAAGACAAGCAGCAGATGGCAAAACCCATCTGTTCCATGGCTCGCCTTGGTAGAGACATGTGTCGAAGGGTGACCTTTCTACCAATGAAACCTACCAATGTTTGTACCTCAGTTCGGAAAACAGAATTTGATAAGTGAGATTGTACTTAATATCCATATGAAGTCAATCCTAACTGACCTTGGCGTTGCATCTTGTCTAGTAAGAAATAATCAAATTCTCCTCGTAAAAGAGGCCGCTGGTCCACAAAAAGGTCTATGGGGAATACCCAAAGGATCTGTCGATAAAGGCGAGTTGCCATATCGGGCTGCAGTTAGAGAATTGAAAGAGGAGTGCGGCATTAATGGTTCTGTAATCGGTTTAGTTGGAGTCAGGGAATGTTTAATTCAAAATTTACCTGCAGTGTTTCTAGCATATCTAATTGATTGTGAATCATCAAAAATAATAATTGATAAAAAGGAAATTGAAGATTTTGGTTGGTTTAATATGAATGATTTTGATAGCCTTAGATGGATTAGTGAGGCAATGAAAGAAATTGCGGCTGAGGCAATTATAGGTAGATCAAGAAAGTTAATTGACTATAGCGAAGAAAGAGGCTCTGATTATCTCTTATATCTATAATTCAGATTAATTATTCGCTGCATCTATGCTCTGCGGCGTAACCAACACATTAGCTAAATCTCGATTAATATGAGGTATTAACATCTCGGATAATGAAGGTAAAATGTGTACAGTACAACTTGGTCCGCATGCTGGAGCAAGATAGTCTTCACCCGTATCTGTAAACACTATATTGATCCCGTGCCCTGCGGGAAGTAAAGCATCAATTGCTTGAAATTCCATCATCATAGTCAATTGTTGAGAAGGTAAAACTGTTTGAGGATCATAACCCCCCGCATGATATCTGATATCCATTGTAGCATGGCCCAATCTTATACCTGTTTCAGAGTCCCTTAATTCTGCGAATATTTGGCCGCCGTCCATTGTTGCAACTGCTTCCAAATGTAACCGAATAAGGCCTGAAATCATAATGTCTTCTGTTTCAGAAATGGCAGAACAAGTTGTAGTAACGGTTTGTCCACCGCCCACGGCTGGAGCTCCTCCACCTGTAAATGCCCCTGAACTGGAACATTCTGAAAGAGGGAGTGAAAGCCATTCTATATCTTCAGGAGGCCATGTTTGCTCGATTCGCCATTGGCCATCATTCCTCTGAACTTGAGCAACAGCGTCTGGTTTTGGACCGTTTCCTTTGAGATAGTATTCATACCATTCAAATAAATCTTGAGCCCAATCCCAACGCGTCATATTGTGAATTGCCTCCCCACCATATCCACTATCCTGGGCATTGTGTTTGGTCCATTGATCAGGATAATTGTGCTCCCATTGTCCTAATATACCCCTTATTTCATACCCTGAATCTACATAATCTTGATACCAATTTGTCCCAATAGGTCCACCAAATACTTGGTGGGGATCTACATTCCAATCTTGTAATCCCTGAACCCAATAAACACTACCATTCCAATTTTCAAATGCCTTATCGATATGACTTCTTTCATCATAATAATTCGACATATAGGGGTCTAATTCACCTGCACCATACGTCACAGGTCCAGCAAAAAGGCCTTCGATAATATCGGGACATATGTTGTCTAAATCATCACCATTATAATCTACAGTACTGGAAAAATAGTTCATATGCATAACTTGGCTTCTGGCTTCCGCACTACCATTTTTGTAAAGTAAAGGGTGTAGAGCAGTTGTTCCTGAAATTGGAACGATTGTTTTCAAATATTCGCTACCTAAAGCAGCAGCCTCCCATTGTGTTGCTCCTTCGTAGGATTTTCCATAAAGACCCACATGCCCATTGGACCAATTTTGACTGCCTAGCCATTCTACAGCATTGTGGATCCCTAGACCTTCTCCAGCCCCACGGTAATCAAAGCAACCAGTTGAAAGTTCGGTACCAAAAACTGAGACCTGGGCAAAAGCATAACCATGCGGAACAAAGTTTTCGAAAATAAATTCACCACGCCCAGCACTTACTACATTTGTAGGAGGAGATTCATCGCCCTGTGCTCCATATGAAAAATAAGGACTGATGATAGCGATAACTGGTACGTTCTCTCCTTCAAGTGTGTTGCTTGGTAACCAATAAGAAAGGTGGACCGAAGATGTTGCAGGTCCTGTTTCCCATATATCAGAGGTGTCTACATCAATGTCTACTTCTTCAACATCAAGTGCAAAATAAGGTCCTTCCTCTAAAGTATAAGAGAAGGTATGGTTATTCTTCCATTCAAGAGTATGTCTATCAAAAATAGAAACATAGGAATCATTCGTATCCGTTGATGATGTTCTGTCATCAGAAGAAAATAAACAACCAGACATGCTCACTGCGACAATAATCATTGCCATAGAAAATGCACATAAGCGCCTTTGCATGAATACCCGAGAAGGTTCGAATATTGTAACCTATGTTTTCAAAAAGGTCCTTTCTACCGCGAAGTCATGGACGACAATAAGATTCATGAAAGTCGATGGATTATATTGGGGATTATGAGTTTGAGTTTGGTGATCGTAATGCTGAATAATGTCACATTGAATGTGGCATTGCCTGAAATGTCTAAAGATTTGAGAGCAGATAATAGCGATTTACAATGGATTGTTGACTCATATGCACTTATTTTCGGAGGGACTTTGCTAGTAATGGGGGCTCTAGGAGATCGTTTTGGTCGAAAGAGGGCTTTACAATTAGGGCTATTACTCCTTGGCTCGGCTTCGGCCGCAGCGGCTTTTTATGCAGATTCGTCGAGTGATGTGATTATTGCTAGAGCGGCAATGGGATTTGGAGCTGCTTTGGTTATGCCCGCAACTCTTTCCATTGTAATTGTTGTTTTTCCGAGAGAAGAAAGGGGAAAGGCGATTGGTATTTGGACTATGATGGCTGGTATTGGGGCTCCGATTGGATTGCTTGTAGGCGGTTGGGCTGTTGAAAATTATGATTGGCAGATGGTTTTTCTAATTAATATTCCAATTATATTAATCGCACTTCTTTTGGGGTTGATTTTTGTCCCTAATTCAAAGGATAGCAAAAAAACTCCTTTAGACCCTGTGGGCGCTATTCTATCGATTGCTGCCCTGGGGACTATTCTTTATGCAATTATTGAGGCCCCTACATTGGGCTGGACTAGTAGCGAAATGATTGCCATTAGTGGAATTGGTGTTGCTTTAACCTATGTCTTTATTCAATGGGAGAAGAGGGCAGAGTTTCCAATGTTACCGATCAATTTCTTTAAATTTAATGGCTTTTCTTTGGGTTTAGTAGCAATAATGTTGGCATCTTTCGTAATGTTTTCTTTTATGTTTACGCAAATGTTACATTTTCAGTTAGTTAGAGGCCATAGTGCATTAGAAGCCGCTGTGAGGTTCTTGCCATTGCCGATGGGATTAATGCCCGCAGCAGCAAATAGCGACAAGTTGGTGGCTAAGTTTGGGAGTAACAATGTCATTTCATTGGGACTCAGTTTAATGACGGCGGCTATGGTTATTTTCACTACTGTAGAAATTGATTCAGAATATATCCGTCTTGCCTGTATTTTCGTATTACTTGGTTTTGGAATGGGTTTAACCTTGGCTCCTGCTACTACTGTTGTAATGGATTCTATTCCTTCGGATAAGGCGGGAGTAGGTAGTGCCACGAATGATGCCAGTAGGGAAGTCGGGGGCGCTCTTGGCATCGCAATAGGGGGAAGTGTACTAAACGAATACTATCAAAGAAATATGATTGTCCCAGAGGGTTTAGAATTAGGAAATATTCCTCTAGAGTCCTTTCCAGCGGCTATGCAAATCGGAGGCGATTTATTGGCAGAAGGTAATCTCCTGGGTTTAGCACTAATAGAGAATGCTCAACATGCATTTATGGAAGGAATGATTGCTTCGGCAACAGTTATGGGAGTTATAGCTCTCATAAATGCAATATTAGTTAAATTATATATGCCACGAAAAGTTGCTATTAATTCAACAGCTGAAGAATGATTATCCTAAACGCCTTTTAAGTTCAGAAATCAATTGTCTTGGAATTGGGCTTTCTACTTTCATTCGCTCACCGTTGGGATGATCGAAAGTGAGTGAGGAGGCGTGTAAACAAAGTCTGTTAACGCTTGCTTTACCAAATCCATGTCTTGTATCGCCTATCACAGGGCACCCTAGATTTTTCATGTGTAAACGAATTTGAGCTCTTCTCCCAGTATCAATTTTTATTCGAATAAGGCTGTGTTCAGGGCCCTTCTTCTCTAACCACCAATTGGTAATTGCAGATTTACCTGCACGCTTTCCTTCAGGTACGAGCCTCATCCTCTTATCCCTCATTTCTTGGATTCTCCCTGTTTCTATACCTGATTCGGCGGGGGGTTTACTATGAACGACTGCATGATATATGCGTTCAATTGATCTATCTTTAAATTGGTCTTGAAGATTGTCGCGAATTTCAGTAGAGCGGGCTAGAATGAAACAACCCGAAGTTTCTCTGTCAAGCCTATGAACAAGGTGTGCACGGGTTTTCCCATTCTCCCATGCCCAAGCAAATACTCGATCAAACACGGTATCGGCTTCCCCTCTATCTGTAGCTACAGATAGAAGCCCTGCTGGTTTATTTACAACAATAATCGATTTATCAGAATACAATACTTCGGGAGCAGGTATTGTGGATTTATACTTTCCAACCGTCTCATCGCCGTCAGATTTTGAAAGTACTGTAATAGTGACGCCTGGAGAAATCTTAGAATTTGCCCTAGTTACCTTTTCGCCATCGGCCCTTACACGTCCATGATCAATCATTCGACGAAGAGAGTTCTTTTTTGCATCCGGATGTAAAAGCGATAAGATTTCTATCAGTGTGGCCTCTTTCTTTACCTTGATATTGGGGTCAGCCATGATGATGCGATAGGGTCTCTGCATTCAACTTTGCTTGATACCTTACAGTTTCTTTCCAAGCATTACTAAAGTCCCGACAAATCCTTCTTTAACTCCTGCACGATGCATTTCTACATCGATAAAACCTGCGTTTAACATCCCTCTCTTCCATTCACTCTCACTAAATGTAGCCATTTTTACATTTAATGTATCGGGCCAATCTAGGCTATCTTTGTTCTCTCGATAATGATCTATCCCCGCAACCAAAATTCCACCGGGCATTAGCCATTCTTCAAAGAAGATTTTTAACATTTCTAAAGGATCCTGCAAGTAATAAAGGAATTCCATAGAATGGATTAAATCGAATTTATCTAAAGGCTTCCAAGAAGGAAGATTTGCTAAATGAAAATCGCCACTTCCCTTTGCTTTCGCTTTCACAATCATCTCTTTTGAACCATCGACTCCAACTACTTTGTGACACTTTTCAAGAGTTTCTAATTTACGGCACACCCAACCGTTCCCACAACCAACATCTATAGCTGAAAATGAGGTTTTTAATTTAGGAATGGCGAGATTTAGCATATCATTAACTGAGCTTGCATGCCCGCTCTCCATACCTTCATCCCTATTTTTGAGAGCCCATTCTGAGAATACATCAGTTGCATCACGGATTGCCATGATGATGGCGAAGTCATCTATTGCAAGAAGATTTTCATTTTAATTATCAAAATTTCCTATTACATAATTTACTGCATTTCTGAAAATTATCATGCCCTCACCTTCTCCGTGTTCTATGTTTTCTCTAGTCCATGTTGCCCCTAACCAAGTTGAATGATTGGCTTCAGGATGTGGCATTAGTCCGAACACTAAACCCGAAGGGTCACACACACCTGCGATGTTCCTCCAACTCTGGTTTGGAGATATTGGATATGGTAATACATCATCACTAGATGAAGGGTATTCAGTCGAAGGATCTACGTACTTTACTACCAATTGACCAGCCTTACTCCAATCGTCAAGCAGATTTTTGTCAGCGGTGACGAACTTGCCCTCGCCGTGCCGTACTGGAACTCTTATTCTTGTCATTCCTTTTGTCCAGATACAATGGCTTTCCGAATTAAATTCTAAAGTCGTCCATCTGTTTTCATAATGCCCTGAATCGTTCAATGCTAAAGAGGCGGTTTGAGTTAAACTGACATCGTCATCCCCGGGTAATAATCCCATCTTAACAAGTACCTGGAATCCATTGCAAATTCCAATTACGGGTTTTCCTGATTTGACAAAACCCCTTACTTGTTCGCGAAGGCCGAACCTAAGCCTATTACCCATTAATCGGCCACTGCCTAAATGGTCTCCAAATGAAAAACCGCCTGGAACCGCCATTATATGGTAATCTTCCAAATTAATTTCCCCGGTTACTAATCTATTGACATGGACTCTATCGGCTTTAGCTCCAGCCATCTCGAATACTGCCATCGTTTCAGTTTCACAATTGATTCCAAAACCAGAAAGAACCGCCACTCTTGGTTGCATTAATTGCCACCTCCATTTAGTGTGCCTTTCCATGAATCTCGTAATTCAGACATAGATGCTGAGAGAATTTTTTGATCACCTTTACTGAATGTTATATTATCATCAGAATTTACAGTTCCAAGTAAATTGCATTCATGTCCTTTCATTGATTCTTCGAATTGCTGTGCATTTTCAGGTGACACGCTAACTAATATTCTACCGAGACTTTCCCCGAATAAAGCGCCCCAAGCATCGAGATTTACACTAGAAGAAAATAATTTTGAAAGGTCCAAACTTGCACCAGAATCACACCCGAAACAACATTCTGCAACCGCAGCGGCAAGACCTGCATCACTACAATCATGGGCGCTAGAAACTAATTCTTTAGACATTGAATTGGTTAGACTTCGGTATAATGATAAATTTCTTGATGTATCTATTTGAGGTACCTGCCCTCCAATACCGCTTGTACCATTTGTTTCATCTCGGAACATAAATGCTAGTTCACTTGCACCTAATTCTTGATGAGTTTCTCCAACTAAATATATCAGGTCTCCAACTTCTTTAAAGTCACTAGATACTGCTTTTCTAACATCTTTATGGTTCCCTATCAAACTGAATAAAAGAGTAGGGGGGACACTTATTTTTTCTCCGTCTAAAGTAGCGTCATTCTTCATTGAGTCTTTACCACTTATACAAGGTAGATTATACGCTCTGCAAACTTCATCTAAGGCCCTGTTTGCTCGCACTAATTGTGCTAATTTGTATTTGCCATCTGGGGTCTTTGCGGACTCAATTGGATCGGGCCAGCAGAAATTATCTAAGCCTGCAATTAAATCTAAATCTACACCTACGCAAACAGCATTACGTAATGCTTCATCTATACTAGCTGCAGCCATTGCATAAGCATCGATGTCAGAATACCTAGGAACTATCCCATTCGAAATTACTGCTCCCTGAGTTTCTCCTTGTATTGGAGCAATTACTGCTGCGTCACCGGGCGCGTCATGATTCACCCCACAGAATGGTTTGATCACTGACTGTGCTATGACTTCATGGTCGTAAGATCGGACCCACCATTCTTTACTAGCCACATTCGGTCTGGCCATTAATTTGGAAAGAATAACTCCCATCTCGAAATGATTAGAATTTGGGAACAATATCGGATTGTTTTGAGGAGGTATCCATTCAGACTCTAACTGCAGTTGTGGGCACCCATCATGCAAGAATGAAATCGGGAGGTGGGCTACTGTTTCCTCACCAAAACGAACTACAAAGGCCCCTGTGTCAGTAAATGTGCCGATTGCTGTGGCCTCAACTTCATGCAAGTTTGCTAATTTTTCAAATGCATCACAATCATCAGGATTTACACCAATAGTCATTCTTTCTTGAGATTCAGATACTAATATTTCCCATTTACTTAACCCGGGTTGTTTCAATGGTACAGCGGCTAGATCTAAATCCGCCCCGCCAGTCAATTCTGCTAACTCGCCTACACTACTAGATAGCCCTCCTGCACCATTATCTGTAATTACTTGGATTAATCCCAAATCTCTGGCTTCGAGGACCATATCAATCATTTTCTTTTGAGTAATTGGGTCGCCTATCTGGACTGCAGAAGAGGGGCTTTCTTCAGTTAATTCAAGGCTTGAAAATGTAGCACCATGTATTCCGTCGCTACCGACTCTCCCGCCAACCATATAGATTATATTTCCAGGCTGGGGAGTTTTGACATGACTTTCTCGGCCGTCAGGTAGTAGCCTAGGCATCATACCTACAGTTCCACAGTAAACCAATGGTTTCCCAAGATATCTTTCGTCAAATACGATTGCTCCATTGACTGTTGGAATACCTGATTCATTACCTCCTGCACGAACTCCTGCATGAACGCCTCTGAATACTCGAGAGGGGTGAAACAACCCCTCAGGTATATGGCCCGAATAATCAGGAGGACCAAAACAAAATACATCCGTATTAGCAATTGGTTTAGCTCCTAAGCCGGTCCCTAAAATGTCACGATTGACTCCCACTATACCTGTCATCGCTCCCCCGAATGGGTCAAGTGCACTAGGTGAATTATGCGTTTCTGCTTTGATACAAAGGCTCCAATTGTCGTTCCAAGCTATTACTCCGGAATTATCATGAAATATACTCAATAGCCAATTGACTTCTGATTGGATATCTAATGTTGGCTTCACGATATGTGTTTTGAATAAAGAGTCGATAATTACGTCCTCTCCAGTTTCTCCATCAACATGATGAATTTTAGCAGCGAATATTTTGTGACAACAGTGTTCGGACCAGGTTTGCGCAAGACATTCAAGCTCCGCATCAGTAGGTGCTTTTTCCGGTAATCCTAATTCTAATCTTGCAATGCGGATTTCAGGGTCCCGATAGTTTGCTTGTATTGCTTTCATTTCTTCAAGATTTAATGCCAATAATCCTGTTTCACTAATTTGAATAAGTTGGTCATCGCTGACTTCAAGATTTACTGTTGCAGCCGGTTTTTGAGTTAATTGTGGTCTTTCTGGAAATTCTAAACTAGGCCAAAGAGATTTATTACATTCTTCGTTAGACGATATGCTAGATCTTTCAATCATTTGATTATGCAATTTGGATGAGAGCCAAATCGGAGAGATTTCATCAGAAACTCCCCAAAATAAGTAAGTCATCGTTGTAGCTACTTGCGAAGAAGTCGAGATTTTTGGAAATATAGTTCGGAGGCCGTCTAGCCCTGCTTGTCCGGCATTATCCGTGACGCCGGGTTTGAATCCCACCGTTATTGCGATGTGCGGGGATTCGGGGAATAAATTCTTATTATCAAATATCGAGTTTCCTAACTCGCCGTACTCGATTACAGGATCAGCGAATAAATCATAAATTGCTTGTTTAGCATCATTTTCTGAAATATTTGATTTCACCTGGTAACCTAAAATAACTCTGACCTTCTCTATAGATACAGCATAATCAGATTCTAGCATTGACTTAACTGAATCACCTCGAGCATCGGTTAATCCTTCGATATCACGAGTCGTGACTTGAAAATTGTATATCTGCATTTGGCTCATCATATTCCCGGCCCCTATAGACGGCCCCCGTAGTAACTCGTCAATGAACAAAGCGGTGCAGGCCGTAGGCCTTGTGAGAACATTTTAGGGTAAAACTTGACAAACCTATAGTCGTTGATTCACATGATGACGCCTGAGGCAGTTTGGGGAAGACGCTGGAAAAACTGTGCAAATCCTCTTGCACATCGTATAATGGAAGTGGCTGTGAAAAAGAAAACTTTAGTTTGTTTAGCTGCTGATATGACTTCTGTGTCTGAACTAATTAGTTTGGTGAAAGACGTTGGGCCGTATATTGCAGCATTGAAAACTCATGTTGATTTGGTAGATGATTTCTCTGTCGAAAAATGGAATATATTAACCGATTTAGCAAAGGAATATGAATTATTGCTATTCGAAGACCGGAAATTTGCAGATATTGGAAAGATCTCTCAACAACAAATGGCGGGAGTACACGACATTAGAAACTGGGCTGATATTGTGACGGCGCATAGAATTTCAGGGCCAGATATAGTAGACGGAATTGCAGCAGGATGGGCTGATGTTGAACGCATTGGAGGGATCTTACTTTTAGCCCAAATGTCGAGTCAAGGAAACTTATTAGATTCAAATTATACTAACGAAGTAATCTCTACCGGTAAAGGGTCTCCGCACGTTATAGGATATATTGGAAATGGAAGCTCGTCAAAAGAAGTTGGCGAACTAAGAAGCCTAGTAGGGGATTCTCAGATGATATGGACACCAGGTATTAATTTGGATAACAATGCTGGAAAAATGGGTCAAAGATATGGCAATCCCCACGATAGCATAACTTCTGGCTCAGATATTATAATAGTCGGTTCGGGTATTCATGGGGCTGAAGATAGAATTCATGCCGCTAAGTTGTATGCTGAAGCCTCATGGAGTGCTATTCTTGAACGAGGACAGTAAATGTTTTTAGATTTCATTTATTGGTTTGTTGCAATAGGAATTTCTATCTTTACTGCTTATATAATCGCTAGAGAAATCTTAAAAAGATGGAGATTAAACTATAGATTGGAAAATAATGATAAAACATTATTGGATGATTCTTCAGTTAAAATTGAGATATTAACAAGTGCCCCGGAAGGGAGTACTTTTCTCAATTCAGTACCTGCTGTGTTAATTGATGAGACTTAATAAATCATCTAAATAAGCATTAATATCAAGATATTCTAGGTAATGCAGAACCCCTAATGAGGATCCGATGATGAGTACTGAAAGTACGAATAATTTTAATTTCCTACTTTTGGGTTTACTTTTTGCGATTACTGGCTGAAAAACCATAGGGGGTGGGAGTGATGGGATTGGAGGCAATATTGGGAGTTCTGGTTCCGGATCTTCAATATCGGGATAAAGCGCATCTAAGTCCGATAAACCTGGTGCTTCGGGTATCTCCCCGATAATATTCTGCCACTCTTTATCGACACTACCGAATGTGATGGGAGTTACAAGTGTCGTAACCGCTCCTGAGGAATATGCTGCATCTTGAGTTTTAGATAGCCGGGTTTTACTAGAGACAAATGCTATTCTCGCTTCTGAATCGGTTTCTCTCATCTCTAATGCGGCGATGTGTCCGTCCATAGTTGGTAAATCTAAACTTAAGAATACAAGATCCGGTTCTAAACGAACATATTCGTCAACTGCTTTGTCTCCATCATCACAGATTTCAGCATCCCATCCTCTACGGGACATGATGTCTCGAATTCTTCCTGCGAGAATAGAATTGGCCACCACAACTAGGGCTACTCGTGACATTTCAAACGCTACACAAGGGACATTATACATGAACAACGCGGTGCGAGATTCAATTCAATATAGAGTCTAAGAACCATTCTGGGTCGAAATCTTGCAAATCGCCATATTCTTGACCTACCCCTGCGAGAACTATTGGTCGGCCTGTAGCGTGAGCTATTGAAAGAGCCGCTCCCCCTTTGGCATCTGTGTCAAGTTTGCATAGAGCTACTCCATCAAAGTTAAGAATTCTTTGGAATTCTTTTGCTTGTGTTACTGCATCATTACCCGCTAAAGCATCAGCAACAAATATTACCAAATGCGGCTTGGTTATTCTGTGAATTTTTTTGAGTTCTTCCATTAAATTGGCTTTATTTTGCATTCTTCCGGCTGTATCGATTATCACGATGTCATCCCCTTTGGCTTTCGCGCTTTCTATAGCATCTCTGGAAACTGCAGCAGAATCACCTCCACGCTGACTTTTGATACATCTCACCCCTATTCGATCTGCATGTGCCGATAATTGATCTATGGCACCCGCCCGGAATGTATCAGCAGCAGCTAAAACTACCGAATACCCTTTCTCAGTCATTCTATGGGCTATTTTTGCAGATGTTGTTGTTTTACCTGTTCCATTAACTCCAACTATCATGATCGATACAGGAGTGCTGTCTGCAACAAAAGATTGGATAGTTCTGTCAAAATCCCAGTAACCTGCTTCAAGAAGATTTTGGAGAGACCTTCTAACTACAGTTTCCACGATTTTATCTAGTCCTTTACGTGTATCTACCCGTGCGCCTATCAAATTAGCCTTCAGATTAGTAATTACTTCCATAACTGCCGAATGACCCATGTCGGATTCTAGAAGTTCTATCTCGAGCTGGTTGATTATTTCATCTAAAACTTGACCGCCGCGAATTATTTGGCCACCTTTGCTTACTTCTGAATCAGATAAATCCATTTCAAAATTCTTGACTGTTGCAATTAGTGTTCGGCCGGTTGTTGTTTTCATTCGATCTATGGGTTTTTTTGCTAAAATAGTAGTTGATTTGGTGCTCGCCGCTTCAATTTTTTGAGTTTTTTTCCTAGATTTTTTGTCTTTTACTTTAGAAAATGGATTTTTTTCAATAACTTCTGAAAAGTCTTCCCATTCATCTTCTGGTGGTTCAATTACTTGTTCATGAATACCGAGGTTGATTTTTTCACTCTTAGAAAGTTCTATCGCATCTAGTAATTCTTTTCTTTCTTGAAGGATTTTATTTGCTTCCAATGTATCTTCTTCAACAGTTATTTTATTGGCATCAACTGCTTCTTTGGTCTGCCTTTTAAAACGATCAAATAATCCCATAATATCACCTAATCATCAAGAGTTAATTCGGTACCGCGCTTCCTTTTCTTTCGGGATGGTTGAGGAGTGGATGGTTGTTCAGGAAGTTTCGCTTGAGGAGTGGGGTCGGTCTTTGGTTCATCTTGTAATGTTGCAATTTGCCCATTGAAAATATTCGCTAAAGAGATGGTTGTTTCTTCGATTGAGTCAAACTCGGCTTTCATCTTATCCATTATCACAAGAATCTCATCAGTTCTTTTCTGTAAAATCTTAATGGCTTCTGTGCGAGGCTTTTCTGCTTGGACTCGGCTCCCTATATCTATTACTGCACCGGTTTCTGCAGGGATATCTGCAACTATTTGAACGCCTGCTCCGAGAGGAATCATGGCACCTTTAGCACCACCAGGGGGTATTGCAGATAGTGTCTCTATTGTTTGCATTTGTTCTAATCTTATTTGCTCCAAACGCCTTATCTGTTGCTCAATAGATTCCATTCTTTGACGATTCTGCTCAACTTGTTGTGCAATACGTTGTAACTCAGCCTGATTTACTGCACTCATCGGACATAGCGAAGTTGCCGTATCTCAAGAAGGCGTCGCAAACATCAATTAAGTTGTTTTATATCTTTTTTTGTTAATATGCCATTACTTGGAGAGAAATTCAACTATTTGGTTGGCTGCTTCTTCCGCGGAAATATTGGTAGTATCTATTCTAATTTCAGGGTTTTTTGGTGCTTCAAAAGGACTTGATATTCCTGTGAAATTGGGTATTTCGCCAGCGCGCGCTTTTGCGTATAATCCTTTGACGTCCCTCTGCTCACAAACTGAAAGAGGCGTGTCGACGAACACTTCTATAAATTCATTTTCGGATACTAATGTTCTTGCCATGGACCTTTCAGATTCAAAAGGCGATATGAAAGATGTGATGCAAATTAATCCACTATCTAACATCAACTTGGCAAGCTCGCCTACTCTTCTAATGTTTTCAACTCGATCGGCTTCGGTGAATCCTAAGTCCCGATTTAATCCATGACGAATGTTGTCACCATCAAGAGTGATTGTGTGCTTCCCTAGTGATTGTAATTTTTTCTCTAAGATATTGGCAATTGAGGATTTACCTGAACCGGACAGCCCAGTGAACCATATTACCTTAGGGGTTTGTAATTTTTGTTTGGCTCTAGATTCTTTTGATACGTCCATTTTCTGCCAATGTATATTTTCAGAGCGTCGAAGAGCGAAATCTATCAACCCCATCCCTACAGTATTATTCGACATTCTGTCAATTATAATGAAACCCCCCATTGTTTGATTTTCCTCGTAGGGGTCGAATGCAATTCGTTTATCCAGAGATAGGTTACATACTCCAATTTCGTTGAGTTGTAAAATTTTAGCAGGCAAATGTTCGAGTGTATTTACATCAATTTTATGTTTCAATTTGCCTAATGTTAATGTTGCTGATTGAGTATTTGATTTTAGTAAATACTGCCTCCCTGGCATCATCGCGTCATCATTCATCCATAACACATGGGCTTGGAATTGATCGGATTCCCCGCAAGATGATTTTGCGGATATCATGACATCACCCCTTGATATGTCGATTTCATCATCTAAAGTGACTGTAACCGATTGGCCTGCCGATGCTGATTCTAAGTTTCCACTCCATGTCACTATATCTTTTATCGATGATTTTTTTCCACCGGGAAGGATTTTTACTTCTTCACCTGATTTTATTTTACCACTGGCGATTAATCCAGAAAATCCTCGGAATTCTGAGTTTGGCCTATTCACCCATTGAATTGGCATCCTAAATGATTGGCTTATTTTTTGGTCATGGACCTCTACTGTTTCTAGATACTGCATTATAGTTTGGCCATTATACCAAGGTGTGTTTTGACTTTTATGTACTACATTATCTCCCATTAGTGCTGAAATTGGAATAGGGGTTATGCTATCGATATTCAATGCATTATTTGCAAATTCTTGATATTCAGAGACTATGTTATTGTATACTTCTTCAGAATAATCTACTAAATCTAATTTGTTGATTGCTAACAAGACCTTTTTGACTCCTACCATTGATACAATGAATGAATGTCTTCTTGTTTGAGTTAATACTCCTTGTTCTGCGTCTACTAAGATTATTGCAATATCGGCAGTTGAGGCACCTGTTGCCATATTTCTCGTATATTCTTCATGACCGGGGGTATCTGCTACGATATATTTTCTTTTGTCAGTAGAAAAGAATCTATACGCTACATCTATCGTTATTCCTTGTTCTCTTTCAGCTGCTAAGCCATCTACTAACAAAGCAAAATCGATATTGTCCCCCTGCGTCCCTATTTTTTTCGAATCGGCCTCTAAAGACGATAATTGATCATCAAAAAGCATATGAGATTCGTATAACATTCTACCAATTAATGTTGACTTTCCATCGTCTACTGAACCACAGGTTATGAAACGAAGAAGACTCTTTTCTTCGTGTGACTTCAGATATGACTCTATATCTGTGGCGATTAATTTGCTGACATGAGACATTAGAAATACCCCTCTTGTTTCTTTTTCTCCATTGAGGCATTGCCATCATGATCGATAGTTCTGCCTTGCCGTTCTGAAGTTGTAGTCAGAAGCATTTCTTGGATTATTTCTGGCAATGTAGTTGCCTCTGATTCAACTGCCCCAGAAAGAGGGTAACACCCTAATGTTCGGAATCGCACACTTTTCATCATCGGCGTTTCTCCTGGTTGCAAAGGCAACCTTTCATCATCAACGAGTATTAGTGCTTCATCTCTCTCAACTACTGGCCGCTTTTTGGAAAAGTATAGGGGGACTATTGGTATTTTTTCTAAATGTATATATTGCCATATATCTAATTCTGTCCAATTTGATAGAGGGAATACCCTGATTGATTCGCCTTTATCCTTACGGGAATTGTAAATATTCCATAATTCTGGACGCTGATTTTTTGGATCCCATCGGTGCTTCGATGTTCTAAATGAAAATATTCTTTCTTTGGCTCGAGATTTCTCTTCATCACGTCTAGCGCCGCCAAATGCTGCGTCAAATCCATATTTGTCCAATGCTTGTTTAAGACCCTCTGTTTTCATCATATCAGTATGAGTTGAAGAACCGTGTACAAATGGATTCATCCCTATATCTTTACCTTCCTGGTTAATATGAACAATTAAATCTAATTCTAATTCTTTAGCGGTTCTATCTCTAAATTCAATCATCTCTGAAAATTTCCACATAGTATCAATGTGCATAATTGGAAAAGGAATTTTGCCCGGGAAAAACGCTTTTCGTGCCAAATGGAGCATGACTGAAGAATCCTTTCCAATTGAGTATAACATCACTGGATTTTCTGCCTCTGCTACCACCTCTCTCATGATATGAATGGCTTCGGCCTCTAAAGCGTCGAGGTGAGACATGCCTTTGGCGTAAGATACGGGCTATTTCACATCGACGGGTTTTGGCCTCTTCGTGATTATATAATATTCAAATTACTGTTGAGCAACCCAATCTTCAGTCCACCGGTTATCTGCGGCAACAAGAAAATACGGGTTAAGAACGTTTTCGACTAAGTCATAGTCTAACGTTTTTCCTGATGGGTCTACTATGATGCCTCCCGCGCCAGATACTACTGCGTGTGCCGCCGCGATATCCCAACAAGACGTAGGTCCGAAACGAGGGTAGAGATCCGCAGATCCCTCTGCAACAATGCAAGCTTTCAGGGAAGACCCCATCCTTACTAAGTCATAATTACCAAGAGTTTTTGCAAATTCTTCATCTTTTTTTCCTCTATGCGTGCCACTGGCTACAAGACGTACGGGCAATGGTGGACTAGATGGATTTACCATCATTAAACCGGAGCCTTCAGGGCCTCTTCTTTCAGAGGGCGTTATAGTCCCTCCAAACCAAGTTGTTTTTGTCACAGGGGCGTGGACTACTCCAAAAATAGGGCGCCATCTATTTTTCTCACGGCGCATTAGAGCTATATTGACAGTGAACATTCCGTTTCTTTTGATGAATTCTTTTGTTCCGTCTAAAGGGTCTACTAACCAACAAGTATCGTTTGACAATGGGTTCCCTTCATTTCCTTCTTCGGATACAATTGGCGTATTATCAATTTTTTGCAATTCTTCAACAATTATATTGTGTGCCGCTAAATCCGCTTCAGTTAGGGGGGATGAATCTTCTTTATGTTGAACTTGTATCTCACCAGATCTATCATATATTTCAAGAATTGCTAAACCTGCCAATTCGGCAATATGAACTATTTTTTCCACATCCAAAGCCTCAACTCCTTGATTAGAAATCTTGCATTTTTTCAGCAGCAGACTCTAGTTTCGCCCTAGATTCTTCACTTAAATGGAACAAATATGGGTCTTCTTCACCAACAATTTCTTTCCAAGATGACATAGTTCTCGCCCATATTTCCTGTTCTGAGTTCCATTCTAGCCACCTATCTACGAAATCACAATGACGCAGTATATCTTCATCTTCTTCTGAAAGTTTGCGCAAAATTGTATTTGTCTGTGCTAATAACATGCCAAACGGTGCGTTGACTTTGTACGTAGTAAATGGATTTCTCTCTTGGACTATTGTGAGGTGCTCTCTCCATAATCCCAGGAATACGTCATAGGTCCAGCCAATAACGAGTACTACGAGTAATACGGAAAACGCAATTGCGATGAGTCCCCAATAAGTCAGAGGTATGCTTAACAATTCTTTGTTTGAATCAAAACGCCAACTAACATATGGCCACATAAGTAAAGTTAGAGTAGTTATCCAAAAACCCATGGAAATAAGGGTTTGACTTTGCTGAATACGCCAATACTGACGCATGAAGGCTTTCTTTAACACGTCCCTTCCTAAGGCTATTCTCATTTCACCGTTGCGTGTAAAGGTTTGTTAAAAATTCGTAAAACTAACGATTTCTTAAAATCTAAATCCTTAATTCCCTCTAAAATGAGAGACTACGACTGGAGTTGATGATTCAGATGGATCTATGGTTTGAATAGTAATGATGTCGATAAAGCGCCTTTTAGCTCCGTTTCGGCTACCAAAATGTGACATTATTTTCTCCCTTGCTTCATCTTCATCGGTCGCAACCAAGTCCATTGAGAACTCTTGGTTTGTCTTCCCTTGGCGGAATGAACCTTCTGCGCGATATACCTTCATATTGCCGGCGAGTTTCGACTTCGATATAAACGCGACGAAAAACGGGAAACGAGTTTTCCCCTAAATATCAATGCCTAATACTCTGACTTTTACTCAAGGTTCAAGAACGTATGAGCCTTGATGTTTCTTGATTAATCATGGGTTCTTCTTCTAAGCCGGATTCCTCTTCAAAGAATAAGAGCGGGGATTTAGAAGAAAGGTTGGCTAAATTTCCGAATGAAAAATTGGTTCAAGAAGTTATTTCAGTTTGGGATGAGGTAGTTAGAATGGAGCAAGATTTGGTTAATTCCAGACAACGTACACGTGCATTAGAATTAGAATTGGCGGCCGTGGATTTAGAACACGGAGATGGCCCCACTATTACAGATCTTGAAGAACAGTTGCGTGTAATGAAAATGCGTTGTGGGCAATTAGAAGGAAAATTAGAAAATGAAAAAATAAGAAGGCTCGATGGAGGGGGGGATTCTGAAACTCGCCTAGCAGAATTACAAGAAGAAAATGCTAGGCTGTTGAAAGTGGAAGAAGAGCAAATGATTCTTATTCTAGACATGGAGTCACAAATTGATAGGTTGCTTGCTTCGATTAAAAATTCATAATTAAAAATTAAAATTATTTTTAATTATTCATTTCATCTATGAAAATGGCTAATGCCCTTTGTAATTCGTCGGCATTATCAAATGATTCTGTTAAGTTTCCAGTTATTATCCAATCTGCTCCGGCGTCGACAGCTATTTTTGCAGTTTTACCATCTCTAATCCCTCCTCCAACAACAATTGTAAGATTGCAGGATTCTCTGGCGGATTTTATTAAATCAGGAGAAACTGGCGTTTTGGCACCACTTCCCGCTTCTAAATATATTATTTTAAAGCCATAATATTCAGCAGTTGTAGCATATGCAGCTATTCTCTCTATTTCAGAAGGTTGTATTAAATCGGCCATACCTACTTCTCCCGCTTTTCCTCCGGGTGCGCAGATAATATATCCCATTGGAAGAGGGGAAATCCCTGCTTTTTTGATAAATAATGAGCCAGCTACTTGTTCTTCAATTAAAAATTTTGGAGACTTACTGTTCATGAGCATCATGAAAGTAATTGCATCTGCTGCTGGTGAGAGCGCGGTGGATCCTTGGGGGAAAAGAACGACTGGGACTTTCCAATTTTTTTCATCTAAGCCTGAATCTTGTGAAGAGGCCCATGCAACTAACTCTAATGCCTCTTGTATTGCAACAACTGTTCGGTTGACATTCTCCATATCTGTTCCACTCGAACCCCCCACGAGTATCATTTCACTTCCGGCTGCTACTGCAGCAACCGCTCTTTTACCAGCGACATCTGGGGTCTGGTCTGCAGGATCAATCAATATAGCGTGCCGGGGGCCTTTATTTTGGTCCGAAACATGTTCTAATACCCGGCTGTCTACTGCGCTCATATTGCCTCCTGTTCGCATTAAGCATCTAATATTTTACAAGAATTTTGTTAAATTATTGTTAGTTCCGCAGCCTCTATGCCTGAAAGCACCCTATTTGATATTGCTTTTTCGGGATCTTCCCCATACCAATTCATTTTTTGGATAAAATTACCCTTTACTTCTTCACTGGACCAGTTTTCAACGGTTTCATCTGGTCTGATTCCACAAATTTTACCTTCAATTGTAGTTTTTGATATTGCGCCGTGCCACTTTTTTCCTGATTTGTTTTCTCTTAAATCGATTATTTGCTGAACTTTCATTACCCCGGAACCCAAATGTCCCGCTCCAATATATTTTACTTCATTATTTCTGATATCCGTCACTCTTGTTTTGAGATGATGCGTCGCTCCTCTTTTAGCTAAAGCTATTGAAAGAGATTTTACAAACCAAGAATATCTCACTGCCGTAGATTCTTTATTTGGTGCCTGACTGAACATTTTACCATACCATGAGATTGGAGTTATTGGCCATTTTTGAAAAATGCCCGGTTCTTCGCCATACATACCTGCCTCTGCTTTCTCATCGAAAATATGAATCTCTAATTTTGGTTCTAAATCTAATAAACGGTGGGCGCAACAAAAAACCTCTATCCCAGAACCCATTATAGCGATTTTCATATTAATCCCCTCTCAATTTTTTAAAGATTGTAGAGCCTTCAATGCATTATTGACGTGTATGGCTGTGCCCAGCGATAAAGCATCTTCATCGACTTTGAACATAGGGTGGTGGACATCATAAATTGCATCCAGATTAGAGTTCCCCACTCCGAGGAAAGAAAAACAACCAGGGATTTCTTCAGTATAATATGCAAAATCTTCGCCACCCATAATAGGAGACATTTCAGTTACTTTCTCTGTTCCAAGAATTTCTGCGGCAGAAGATTTCCCTAAATCCCAACATTCTGCATCATTTATTGTGGGTGGATAGTCGTTTCCAGGGAACGTTACTTCCGCTTCACACCGATTAGCAATTGCAGTGGCCTCGGCTAATTCTTTGACTCTTTTTTGTAACTTTAAAATCCCCTCCATTGTTAATGATCTGATTGTTCCTTGTAACTCCATTGTGGAAGGAATTACGTTCGTAGCGTTTCCCCCTTTTGTCATTGTAATACTAATAACGCCCGATTCAAGAGGATTTAATTCCCGAGAAATTATTGTTTGGAGTTCAACTATTATTTTTGCACCTGTGATGACTGGATCTATGGTTTGGTGGGGAGCGGCGGCATGCCCTCCATTCCCATTAACTATAATTTTCACAGTACTTGTTGCTGCCAGAAGAGTTCCCTCTCTGGAAGCTAACGTACCTGTTGGCATTGTTCCAGCAACATGTAATGCGTATATCTGTTCGACTTTGGGATTTTGAAGAACTCCTTGGTCCCTCATCATTTTTCCTCCCGCGCCACCTTCTTCTGCGGGTTGAAAAATTAGTTTTATCGTGCCCTCTATTTCATTTTCATTTTCTTTTAATAAACGAGCTGCTCCCAGTAGCATGGCGGTATGACAATCATGCCCACAAGCGTGCATTTTACCATCTATTTCACTTCTAAATTCAATGTCAGTTTCCTCATGTATAGGCAATGCGTCCATATCTGCCCTTAGAGCGATGCAGGGCCCGTTTCCGTTTCCAATTGTACCCACTACTCCCGTTATTGCTATGTCTTTTTCATATTTGATATTCAAATCAGAAAGTGTTTTTTGAACTAATTTACTGGTCTCGAATTCTTCATACATTAATTCTGGATGTCGGTGAATGGTTCTTCTTTTTTCAATTATCCAAGATTCAATATTTTTAGCCTTTGAAATAATATCTGAAGGATTCATATATTATCTGAAGGTGTTTTATTATTAGAATGATGGTATGATTTATGTTTTGATAATTGAAAGAGCATGAACGGGGCAGTGGGGAATACAAAAATTACAATGTGTGCAAGACGGTTCATCAACTATAGCTAATATATCCTCTAAAACAAGAGCGTCTACAGGACATAATGCAACACATGCAGCACAACCAAAACAACGATCATTGTCTACAACAAATATTGAGTTGTCTTGTCTGGCCACCCTCCTAAGAGGGGGTGTTAGTTCTCAACTGTGTCCCCCGACCCCTTTGTTTCCATTGCAACTTCTTTTTTGTAATAGATTTTTATAAAATCATTTTTTGTAATAGATTTTGATATACAATCAAGGTATAAAATCGGAAGGAAATAAACATTAGCCTCGAGACTAGATTAAAGAAATAGTTTCTATTACTTTCCATAGGAAATCGTGGGGTGGGGTTCCAAAGACCTCATCAAAAAGGACATACCCCCGGAGTCGTATGGTACTGTACAAACCCGGACAATCCACACGATATCCCTCTGATCCGGTTAAGGATGGTATCAGGTTTCATTTCCTTGGGGGTGGAGATGAAGTGGGCAATGTTGGTTGTATTATAGAAGATAATACAGGTACAAGATTATTAATAGATTATGGATTAGCTCCCACAAGACCTCCAAAATATCCCGATCAAAGCCCACCCATTACAGATGCTATAATTACACATAGCCACATCGACCATATTGGAATGGTGCCCTGGCTTACACAATTTAATAATGTAAAATTCCATGGGACTTCATTAACTGCAGCAGTATCAGAAATAATGTGGAGAGATACGTACAAAGTCTCAAGAATAGAAGGATATCCTCTTGCATGGGACAAAAGAGACTTAGAATATGCCCTTGAATCTTGGATAACTCATGAATACGGGGAATGGTTTGAAGTAGGGTTTTGGAAATGTAGACTTCATCAGGCTGGACATATGCCCGGAGCAGCAATGATTGAAATTAAAACGCCTACACGTACAATCTTGTGGTCCGGAGATCTTGACACGCGAGATAGTCCCAATACGTATGGGGCAAAACCAATTGATTGTGACATACTTTGTTTAGAGGCAACTTATGGTGGAAAAGAACATCCAAATCGTCCTGAAGAAGAAAGTAGATTCGTAGCTTCAGTCAAAGAAATAGTTCAAAGAGGTGGGGTTGCATTAGTCCCGGCATTTGCCTCAGGAAGAGGTCAAGATATTCTTAGAATACTTTACAGAGAGGCCCCTCATTTGAATGTCCATTATGATGGAATGGGCACCCGTTTGACCAAAAAATGGTTTGAGAACCCTCAACATATACGGGATCCAGAAACATTGAATAAAGTTTGGAAATGGACTAAAAAAGTCTCCAGCAAATCAGACAGGAAAAAGGCGTTACAAGCAGATGTAATAGTAACGACCAGTGGCATGCTCGATGGAGGACCTGCTTTATGGTACTTGAATCGTCTAAGAAATGACTCCGCAAATGGCATTCTTCTCACCGGATACCAGGCCGAGAATTCAGGCGGAAGAAAACTTCTTAACGAAGGTAAAATAAGCATTTTCGGAAATATTACACAAATAGATTTGAAAGTGTCACAATTTCAATTATCCAATCATGCCGGGCATAGTGATTTGTGTAATTTTGCCAAAGAATGTAACCCAAAGGACATGATATTATTCCATGCTTCTGAAGAAAGTAGAAATGTTATTTTTTCCGAAATGAGGGAAGAAATAACAATTCATTTACCTGTTAATGGCACTTCAATCCGAGTCAATTCGTGAATCAGGTCCTCCGAACAATTCATAGGCCTCGTGCATTAATGGGAACTTATCTGGACATCACGTCTAGGGTGATTGAAAAATAGGAGATAAAAAAATATGGACGCATTAGACAAACAATTTGGAATAACAGAAGCGGGAAGTACAGTGAATGGAGAGCTGAGAGCAGGATTAACAACATTCTTGACAATGGCATATATTCTCATAGTCAACCCGGCAATGTTGCATAACTTCGGACAAACGGGAATTCCTTTTGACGACGCATTATTCGCAACGGCAGTAGCAGCCTTCGTTGGTTGTATGGTAATGGGGCTTTGGGCCAACTTACCATTTGCATTGGCACCAGGAATGGGGCTCAACGCATACTTCACATTCGCTGTAGTTGGTGCAATGGGAGTTGCCTGGGATGTAGCATTAGCTGCAGTATTGGTAGAAGGTATTCTCTTCATGATAATATCTCTTCCACAAATAGGCTGGAGAACTGCAATGATTAATGCAATTCCTACAGATCTAAAAATTGCTACCGGAGCAGGTATTGGAATGTTCCTTGCAATCATTGGTTTAAGGGAAATGGGTTGGATCCAAGATGATGGAGCAACATTAGTTAACCTAGCAACCACAGAAGCATTTACTTATAATCACGGGGCATTCATATCAATGATTGCATTGATTGCAATTGCTGTAATGATGGCAAGAAAAATACCTGGTGCAATTATCATTGGTATTATCGGAGCATCTCTTTGGGGATGGCTAACTTCAGCATACGACCCATACAACGATTTCGCAGCAGGAGGAGCTGGTTGGGCAAGCAGCAGCCAAAGTCCATGGCCATCAACTGACTTTGGCTTTGTAGGATTACCAGAAGAGACAATGGGTGCGGCATTAACTGCACTAGGAGATGTTGGAGCAGATGGCGGAACTACAATGGGCGCATTCTTATTAGTTATGATAACTTTCTTCTTCGTTGATATCTTTGATACTGCAGGAACTCTTTATTCAGTAGGACGTCAAGCAGGATATGTTGATGAAAATGATGAATTAATGAACTCTGATGAGGCATTCATGTCAGATGCAGCAGCAACAATTGTTGGAGCACTAACAGGTACTAGCACAACAACAACTTACATTGAGTCAGTAGCTGGTGTAGAAGAAGGCGGCAAAACTGGATTAGTAGCAGTTACAGTCGGTGTCTTAATGCTATCAGGATTATTCTTCTCGAATATATTCCAAGCAATCCCAACATACGCAGCAGCATGTGCTTTGGTAATTATCGGCGCTATGATGATGAGGCAAGCAGCAGATATTGACTGGAATAACGCAGAAGTAGCTCTGCCGGCCTTCCTAACAATGGTCCTGATGCCATTCACATATTCTATCGCAGATGGTATCGCATGGGGTGTAATCTCATACGTTGCAATTAAAGCAGGAATGGGCAAGTTCGATGAAATCAACAAGATCCTCGGCGCTCTAGCTATACTCATGATAATGTTCTACCTCGGTCCTGGTGACCAATCTACCTTTGATTGGTTATTCGAGACAATCGGGTTAAACAGTTAAGAAAATGACGTAAAAGGAGCTCTCGGGCCTTTTGGCCCGGGAGACCCCTCTCACCAAGGTGCATTATATGTCAATATTTGATAAAAAATCAACAGAGTACCTCAAACAACAAGTTCGTACAATCCCAGACTTTCCAATAGATGGAATAATGTTTAGAGACATCACTCCTCTACTTAATTCAGGAGAACATCTCAATAAGGTCACTGAAATGTTCATCTTAATTTGCGAACATAACGATTGGAAGCCTGACGCAATAGTTGGTCCAGAAGCTCGTGGATTTATTTTTGGGCCATTGTTGGCTGCAAAACTAGGTGTTGGATTTATTCCAGTTCGAAAACCTGGAAAATTACCTTCTTCAACAATTAAAATCGAATATTCATTAGAGTATGGCTCCAATACATTAGAGATGCATGATGATGCAATTAAAAAAGGGTCAAAAATCATCATAATTGACGATCTACTTGCAACGGGGGGGACGGTCGAAGCATGTACGAAACTATGTCAGCAACAGGGAGCAGAAGTTATCGGAAGTCTATTTTTAATTGAGCTTGAAGGATTGGGCGCAAGAGAAAAATTGTTCCCATTGTCTTGTGAATCGTTACTTACATACCCAGCATAGTTTCTCCAAAAGGATACTACAGCCCCGATTCTTTGAAAGAGTCACCCGCTTTGCCAAGAGAAGATAGCCATGGCAGATAAGGTTCCTCCACCACCACCAAAGCCTCCACAAAGGCCTCCAAAAAATACTCCAGGGAAGCCACCAATGCCTCCACCGAAACCTCCACAGCCACCTAGCAAACCTCCGCAGCCACCTAGCAAAGCCCCCTCTCCTCCTAAACCCCCTCAGCCATCTAGGAAAACTCCTCCTAAGAAAAAAGCTCCTCCGAAAAGTAAACCCAAGGGAAAGCCCAAGGGAAAGCCCGCAGCTAAAAAGAAAAGGCGTGGACGCAAGATCAACATAAAACTCGGATTAAGACAAAAGAAAATAATTGATGAAAAGGACACCTATACTGATCAAATTGGCTGGACATCTACTACAGCGGAATCGTTTGAAGAATTAGAAGACCCCACCCCAAAAGAGCCTGAGATAGTGACGCACCAATGCTCTATGTGCGGTTCCACAATGCGTATACCAAGGCCAAAAAGAGAGCGCTACAAGGTTATTTGTGCGTATCCAGAGTGCGGGCATTCAGATACAATCGGGATATAATTTAGAACAAATGGAGTGCCAATATTCTTTTTATTGATGCAATCAACAACACGGCGATTAATAAATATCTTATTCCAGATTGAGGCGCAATTTGCGACCCATACTTGGAACCGAGGAAACCACCCAATAACACAGCCAAAACAAAAGGCAAAATCACAGGAAAATCAATTTCTAATTGTCCCGACAAACCAGACCCAACTAGCCCCGCCATCGAATTTACCCATATGAAAAGTGAAGCAGTTGCCGCCGCGCTTTTCGGTGTCGCCCAACCCTTTAATAGAAGAATAGGTGAAAGAAAAATTCCTCCCCCCACACCAATAACTCCACTCATTAAACCAATTCCGCCTCCTATGGGCAAAGCCCTGGAAACTTCGGGTGCAGTAACTGCCTCCTCACCAAGATCTTGTTTAGTTTGAAATAATCTATAAGCCGCCCATATCAAAGTTATTGAAAGAAGAATGTCATAAAACTCACCATCTATTTTCATATATCCACCAATTATAGCGAAAGGAACGCTTGCATAAATAAATGGCAAAGTAAGTTTAGGTACGTGAAACCCGGCTTTCCGATAATGATAAAAAGCAATAGCGGCGACTACTAAATTCAAGCACCAAGCATGTTGTTTTAACCAACTACTATCATATTCTCCATAAACAGTTAATGATAATACGGCCAAATATCCAGAAGCCCCACCATGGCCCACACTGGAGTAGAGTAACGCAACAAAAAACAAAGCTAGAAGAATTAAAAACTCACCTCCCGCCAACATAATAACTCCTAATTAATAATAATATTTGAATAAAACGCTCCTCTATTCAAACACACTGTTGATGTGCCTCAACATACTCCAGAAGAATATGGAGAGGGGCATAAGTCTGGAACGTGCCATTACTCTTGTTAAAATAGAAAAACTCAACCTCTCTCTTGAGTCAGTAAATTTAGAGAATGCATACGGGCGAATTTTAGGAAATGGGCTAAAATCGAAAGTAGATGACCCCCGTTTCGATAATTCTGCCATGGATGGTTGGGCTGTGCGCAAAGAGGATTTCTCTCCAAACGAAAACACGTCTTTAGAGATCGTCGGAACCAGTCAAGCAGGATCGTCAAAAACATTTACGATTAGTTCAGGACAAGCATGTAAAATAATGACGGGAGCCCAAATACCGAAAGGTGCAAATGCCATAGTAATGATAGAAGAGAGCGAAATAGATGGAAATAATGTAATTATTTCAGGGCCAGCACGAGACACATATATCAGGCACAAAGGAGAAAATTTGTTGAAAGGCAAAAAAGCCCTATCTATTGGGAATTTTATGGATCCCGCATCAATCTCTCTTGCGGCGACAATGGGGTATGAATCGATAGAAGTTTTCCGTAAACCAGTAATCGGAATAATTAGTACCGGGGATGAATTAGTTATGCCTGGCTCTAAAATAAAAGATTGGGAAATATATGAATCAAATTCATTTGGTATTGCAGCTTTAGTTCAAAAAATGGGCGGCGAAGCAATTCGTTATGATGTAGTGGCAGATTCTTTAGATGGATTAAGGGAATCTTTGAATCATGCTGCAAAAAATTGTGACGCAATAATAACCAGTGGAGGTGTTTCCATGGGAGATTGGGATATTGTTCGTAAATTAATGGAATTGGAAGGCGAAATAATATTTTGGCGAGTCGATATGAGGCCAGGCGGCCCTCCTATATTTGGCAAATGGGGAGGAATTCCGATTTTTGGATTACCAGGGAATCCGGTCAGTAGCCACGTAGTATTTTCTATGCTTATCTGTCCCTGGTTTTCAGCATCTTTCGGGACAAGTAAGAATCAAAGTCCAAATTTAGGCAAGCAGGTCCGGGTTAAGATGTTGGATAATGTGAAAGGGGCGAAGGGGAAACTTTGCCTAAGAAGAATCCGAATAACAAGTGATCTAAACGGCTTAGTTGCCACTACTCACACCCATCAAGGGAGTGGCAATATAAACAGTATTGTAGCCCATAATGGACTGACATTATTACCACCCGGCACCGATGCAAACGTTGGCGAAATAATTGATGCATTTTGGTTTAATTGATAGAAAAAAGAATACATGTCTTCAAGGGCGGTCAATATTTGGGTAGGTCCAGTAAGGGGGTGAAAAGATGCCGGTGAAGGAAAAAAAGCAAATCCTCGATCAAGGATGGATTGAAGTTAAAGGCGCTCGAACACATAATCTTCAAGATATTGACGTAAATATCCCTCGGGGTAAATTTGTAGTGATATCTGGAGTTTCTGGTTCTGGGAAATCTAGCCTTGCATTCGATACATTATACGCAGAAGGCCAAAGAAGGTATGTAGAGAGTTTGAGCTCATATGCCAGGCAATTTCTTGGCCAGATGAAGAAACCAGATTGTGATTCGATAGAAGGCCTCTCCCCTGCAATAAGCATCGATCAAAAGCAAGGGAGCCATAATCCAAGATCGACAGTTGCAACCGTTACTGAAATTATGGATTATATGCGATTGCTTTGGGCGAGAGTAGGTATACCACATTGTCCAGAATGCGACCGTGAAGTTGCTAGACGTACGGTGCAAGAAATCGTAGATGATGCAATGTGGCGATTCGAAGAGCACGGAATAGCAATATGGAGTCCAACAATTCGTAACCGTAAGGGGACGCATGCGGATCTATTCAAAGGCCTTGTAGAACAAGGATATCTAGAGGGTAAAATAAACGGCCGAGAGGCTAGTTTTGAGAATCCTCCCGAATTAGAGAAAAACCTAAGGCATGACATTGATGTTAGAGTCGATAGGCTAAAATTAAATCGTGCAAATAGGCAAAGATTGACTGAAGCAATAGAGTCTGGATTACGACTTGGTGGTGGTACGATTGCTATCGAAAGTCTAGACAAATCAAAAAGTAGTAAAGTGGTTAGAAATGAACAAGCAGAAAAAACAGAAAAAGGCCAAATAATCCCCTATTCCGAGGAATTTGCTTGCCCCGAACATGGTGCATTTTTACCAGAAATGTCGCCAAGAGTATTTTCTTTCAACAATCCGTTGGGGGCTTGTCCAAATTGTCAAGGACTAGGGGTTCAAAGAGAATTCTCTCCAGATTTAGTTATTGATAGAACATCTACGGTAGAAGAAGGATGCATTCGACCATTTAGATCATCGATGATGTCTAATTGGTATAAAAGTCAAATGACACAAGTATGTGAGCACTATGGTATACCTTCAAATGTCAACTTTAGTGACTTGAATGATGACGATAAAGATATACTTCTTTATGGCTCAGGAGGGACTATGATTTCTTTCGAATTCACTTCTGAAAAAGGGTCATCGTATAACATGCTAAGGCCTTGGGAGGGGGTATTCAATAGAATCCGTAGAACCTATAATGAAACATCATCCGATAGAACTAGGTCACGAATGACCTCTTTTATGAACGACGAACCTTGTCCAGATTGCGAAGGTCGAAAATTAAATAATGCAGTCAGTAAAGTAATAGTGGGGGGCGTTTCTTTACCCGCAATTTCTTCCTGCAGTGTTTTAGAAGCTCTAGCAGTAGTCCAATATTGGAGGGCAGGGGAGTTAGACAATACTTGGGAAAAATTAGGCAGAGACAAACCAGATAGTGACATAATATCAGCAACTGGTCAACTTTCCGAGAGGTCAATATTTATCGGAACCGAAATAATTAAAGAAATTGAAGCACGCCTGAGATTCCTTGCATTAGTGGGTCTAGATTACCTCACATTAGATCGTCGAGCAAGTACACTTTCTGGCGGAGAATCTCAAAGAATCAGATTGGCTACTCAAATTGGTACAAGGCTGACCGGGGTAATGTACGTTCTTGATGAGCCTAGCATAGGGCTACATCCACGCGACAATAACCGTCTTTTACAAACACTCAGGGAATTAACATCTTTGGGCAATACATTGCTAGTCGTTGAGCACGATGAAGCAACTCTTAGGCAAGCAGATTGGCTAGTTGATATTGGTCCAGGTGCTGGAAAAGAAGGAGGCAGAGTACTAGTTAGTGGTGAACTAAATGAATTATTATCCAACGAAGAAAGTATTACTGGCGCGTACTTATCCGGAAAAAGAAAGATACCAATCCCTGAAGATAGGAAAAAACCCGATACCGAAAAATGGTTGCATATACGAGGAGCAAGAGAAAACAATTTACAGAATATAGATATTTCAATACCTTTGGGGTGCTTCGTAGCAGTTACAGGGGTTTCGGGCTCTGGCAAATCATCATTGATAGCTTCAACATTAGCTCCCGCATTACTCCGGGAGATACACGGTAGCGATACATCCCCCGGGCGCCACGATAAAATCGAAGGATTTCAAGAGATAGACAAAACGATTGTAATAGACCAATCACCAATTGGAAGGACCCCTCGTTCAAATGCGGCAACCTATACCGGGGCTTTCGGGCATATTAGAACACTTTTCGCTGAAACAACGATGTCAAAAGAAAGAGGGTATCTACCTGGCCAATTTTCATTCAACGTCAAAGGCGGGCGTTGCGAATCATGTAAAGGAGCGGGATCAATAAAACTGGAAATGAATTTTTTACCAGATGTGTGGGTGACTTGCGATATATGCAAAGGTAAGCGGTACACTCGCGAATCTTTAGAGGTCGAATGGAAAGGAAAAAATATTCAAGATATTTTGGAAATGTCTGTAGAAGAGGCAGCATTATTTTTCAAGAATCAAAGGTCATTAAATCGAATTCTAACTACTCTGAAAGATGTGGGTCTAGGATATATTCGATTGGGTCAACCAGCAACCACTCTTTCTGGCGGTGAGGCGCAAAGGGTGAAGTTAGCATCAGAACTTCATAGACCAACTAAGAGCCATACTGTTTATATTTTAGATGAACCAACAACAGGTCTGTCACTATTCGATGTTCACCAATTAACTGAAGTTTTACTTCGTTTACGTAGAAATGGCCACACCGTTATTGTCATAGAACATCACCTTGATGTAATCAAATGTGCCGATTGGATTATTGATTTGGGTCCTGAAGGTGGAGAGTTAGGCGGATTTATAGTGGCAGAAGGTCCACCAGAAGATGTAGTAAAAGTAAAAGCCAGTTATACAGGATTGCATCTAAAAGAATTACTTTGAACTGATTAACGGGCCAAGATTTGAGTACAACCTCCCTTTGAGGTCGAATCATGTATCGTTCAGGGAACCCCGCACTAAATGACTCAACCTTTGAAAAAAGTGCTTACAAAGAAGTATCTTGGTGGGAAGATAGTGAATCAAATTTGATGTCAATGAACGGTGTGGTGGATAAAACAGCGTTGTTATTAACAATCGTCACACTTACTGCAATTGCAGTTTATCTTACAGCCCCTACTTTTCTATTCTTAACATTATTAGGTGGCATAGTTGGATTTGTAGTTGCACTGATAATAATATTTTCTGGTTCAATGAATCCAATATTAATTTGCACATATGCAGCGTGTCAGGGTTTATTTCTTGGAGGTATAACCTGGATAATTGAGAAACAAGTAGATTACCCTGGTTTAGGAATCGTAGCAGCAGTATTGACTCTCTTAATTTTAGGCGTTATGCTCTCCATATACCGCGCGGGTTTAATTTCTTGGAATAAGAATCTGCAGATCGCAGTAACGTCTTCTATGGTTGCAATTTTGCTAATATATCTTGTATCATTTATTGGCTCTTTTGTAGGTTTTGAAATCCCTTTAATACATGGTAATGGGATTGTTGGTATTGGATTTTCTGTATTTGTCGTAGGAATCGCCTCATTATGTTTAGTTGCAGATTTTGATTTTATCGAAAGAGGCGTCGAAAGAGGCGCACCAAAACAGTTGGAATGGCGAGCAGCCTTTGGATTAGTAGTTACATTAATTTGGCTATATTTGGAAATACTAAAACTTCTTGCAAAACTAGCATCGCGTAGGTAGATGAGGGTACATGGAAACTGACTTAATATTGGCATTAACGTTAGCCGGTATGACCTTGGGTGTTGTAGAAGGAATCAAGCCAGGCCCTCTCCTTACTATGGTGATCAAAGAGACCCTTTCTGGCGGTCTCCGGGCAGGCGCTTGGACGGCAGCAGCTCCAATATTCACAGATGGACCATTAGTAATCATCAGCTTATTTGCTGCAGGATGGTTCGCAACTGAACCGAGAGCTCTTTTCATAATTTCAATCATAGGCGGGTTGTTTCTGATAAAGATGGGAATTGATTGTTTCTCAATAGAACCTCCGGTCAGTAATGAATTACTTATAGATGCTAAAGGTGCCTTTCAGAGAGGCCTTCTTACAAATTTACTAAATCCAAACGTGTATGTATTTTGGTTTCTGATAGGGGGTCCTTTGATGGCAACAGCAGCAAAAGAAGAACCACTGGCCCCTATTGCCTACGCTCTATCATTTCTGATATCAATAATATTAGTCAAGACTTTTATAGCGTATATTTTCGACAAAACACGTGGAAATATTTCAATTAAAATGTATAAAAATGCTCTATCTTTATGCGGAATTGCAATGTTGATATTTGCAATAGGTTTCATCATTCAGGGCATAGAGATTTGGTCCACTGGATTTTAAATTCAAGATAATGTGGAAAATCCGCCCTCTGGTAAATTATTCAAAGGAACAGTAGAACCTCTAAGACTAGGGCCCAGCATCATAGTTCCATATATCCCCTCATCAGTAATGCCATTTCCTATATTGTGTGAAAGACCGAACCAGGGCCTCCCATAACTATCGACTAAAATATCTATGAAATCTCCGAAGCCACCACATCTATTGTATCCACAATCTGCCTCTAAACTCAAAGGATCTCCAAAATTATTCACTTGAACAGTGGTGATTAAAGGAGTATCACTAAACGAATCGGTCATGACAGAAATATAGCCATTCCACGTATCTCCTCCGGAGTCTCCAAGGTATGCAAAGGCAACACGACCACTATCTCCCGCTGCAACAGCAGGGAAACCGGTACCATTCAGTCCGGGAGGAGCAATCATCATTGGTTCACTCCAAGAATCTCCTTCGTCAAGAGAATACGAGTAGTAAGGCAGATCATCTACGCCCATCCACATTGCATGTAGATTATTTTCTTCATCAGGGTATACTTGAGCCTCTTCCGCATTCCAAGTAGCGGCGGTGCCAGTAATATCGGTTGGAAGCTTGTGTTCAGACCAAGTCAAACCCCCATTTGTACTTCTGTATATTGAATAACCCTCGCCATCGCAACTTGGATTTCCTCTGTAGAAATTACCATCATTAGCTCCTACCATATGACCAGTCAAACCTCCGCTGTTACAGTCGACTGGAGCACCCGAAACTTGCTGTGTCCAGGTTAATCCCCCATCGAAACTCGAAGAACACAGTGGATGGGGAGCGTTCCCATTGATACAGAACACCCAGGTTGTTGGATGCAATGGTGCAGGATAAGGAGAAGAAGCAATTGTTTGATGGTCTTGAATTGAAGTGCCTGAAGCACCTGTGGGAAATGGAGACCAAGTTTCTCCTTCATCATCTGAAGTCTCAACTGTCATCCCTAATAGGGCATGCATATCGAATTTCATTATCCGATCCGTCCAAGGGTCTACGTAGACATAGGGATCATTAGAGTTTCCAACTGGAATTAAGGTAGGGGCGTAAACATCCTGACAGGTGTAATCCGAAATATTAGCCATCTCGAAAAGATTGCTACATTGAATAATCGCAGTCGCACCAGCAACTCCATTCCCGTAACTACTCATGTAGATATTGTCTTGAGAAGTAATTCCAATAGTAGGCTCGAAAGTTGAAAAACCAATTCCATAATATGTCCCCTCTGCACATAAAGGGATATTTTCTCCTTGTAAAATTGAAGTCCCGTTAATTATATCTGGAGCAACTAGTGCGTCAATAGCTCCCGGGTAATGATACCAGGTATTGTTAGCAATTCCATTTGGGCAGAGGCTATCAAAGGGACTATTTTCTTTGATTTCTTCTACTGTATTTCCCGCAAAACAACCAGATATCATAGGGGCTAAAAGAAGCAGAACCATGCAACCGGCTATTGTGCGCATGAATAGTCGTAAATGCACAACATACATCAGAATAACGGTTAAACAATCATGACATTTTCAATGTCGAATTACCACCAATTGGCAACTCGGGCAAGCTTATCAATTCCCCATATAGTGCTGGCCCATTTGTGAATGTGCCAATTATTGCTTCTTCAAAGCCCGCAGCATTATGCGCCAAAGCAATCCATGGTCTACCTTCATCATCTATTTCAACATCGATAAAGTCTCCAAAACCGCCACAGCGGACATTTCCGCAGTCTCCAGTGACGTCTAATGGGTCATTAGGGAGATTCACAGCAACACTAGTAATCAAGGGCATTTCTGCGAACGCATCAGTCATGACTGCCATATATCCACCCCAGCCAACTCCGCCTGTAGTGGTATTGTTTTCAGTCACATCATTCATCTCTCCAATATAGCCAATAACTACTTTTCCAGAATCTCCCGCAAAAATAGTGGGGAACCCCGTTTCTTTAATTCCAGGTGCCGATACCATGAGGGGCTGACTCCAAGAATCGCCCTGATCCTGTGAGTTAGCATACCAAATCATTTGATCGGTTGATATCCAAGTAGCATGTACATTGCCTCCTTCGTCAACAGCCGTTGCAACTTCATGAGAATGCCATCCTTGTTGCATCCCTACTTCTGTAGTGATGGTATGTTCGCTCCAAGTAAATCCTCCATCGAGTGAACGATATACTGCCGGACCTTCACATGAAGGATTTCCACGATAGATAGACCCATCAGATCCTCCCGCTACGTGTCCATGAAGCCCAGAACATTGAGGAAAACTTTCTACAGGGAAACCGATTGCTTGCTGGTCCCAGCTTTGCCCACCAGTAACCGAACGTGAGCACATTGGTCCCGCAGCAGCAGATCCAGTATTGATACAGTAAACATACACTACATCTCCAACCAATGCATTTGAGTGTGGCATAGAAGCAATGCTTTGATGGTCTTGCGGGAGCTCATAACCTTCAACGGGATAGGGAATGCTCCAAGACTCACCATCATCGTCAGAATATTCCACAAACATAGATACCAAGGCATGCATATCAAATTTCACCAAACGATCATTGAACTTATCTACATATAAATAAGGGTCATTTGAATTCGGTGTCTGACCAGAGTCATCATCTACCGAATTAAAAGGCCCAACATCTTCCCAAGTTTGCCCCTGATCCTTGGACCGAATGATGTGTGTACCATCGCCTAATCCATTATAATTAGTGAAAAATATAGCGCCAGAGGAAGTAATCCCTAAAGTTGGTTCAAAAGTATCCCAACCAGTTCCATAATAAGTCCCACTAGCATAAAATGGAAGATTATCTCCCGAAAGATTAGTAGTAATATTCGCATTTGTAACTGCCAAGATATTAGTTGCATCGATTGCTGTGGGGTTAGATACAGTGCCTGGATAATGATACCAAGTAGTCATTGAAATTTCACCTTCTTCAAAGATAAAAGGCCCACTTTCAACAATTTCTTCTACCTTTTCTCCTGCAAAACACCCGGATAAAGTAGGAACAATCATCAATAAGCCGACTATGATTGTAAGGGTACGCACATGTTTCCGAATTTACAATAGCATAAAACATAAACAGTGCCATTGTGTCTAGCCAATCATTTCCAATCATTATCTATAATATTTGGAATAGTGTCAGTTATAGTTTCAGTAAGAGATCTCCATTTCATTTGAAGGTCATTTTCCGCAGGAGTAGCGTCCCAATATAATTTATTCTTCAAATGTCTTTTCGCCCAAGAAATGCTAACTTTTGGATGAAAAGCACAAACTATCAATGCGATATAGTAAGGTAATTGTCTAACCGGCCATTTTCTTTTCGGATATCTTTGTTTCAAAATTTTAGAGATATCTGCCCACATCATTTCTCCGGCAACCGTCAGATATCTTCCCTTATCGGCCCCCATTGTTAGAGCTCTTACGTGAGCCTCTGCAACATCTCTTACGTCTACTATGTTTATTTGCATAGGTAATATTACCGGTAATTCTCTGTTTACAAGCATCATTATCACAGACAAAGATCCTCTCAAATGCCGTGATGAAAGAGGTGGGCCGAAGACCATACATGGGTGTATTGTAACCATTTTCAACTTTTTTGTACCTTCTAGATTTTCATGCCATTCCCTCACAATCATTTCTGCACTATATTTTGCTAATCCATAAGGATTTTCTTCTAACGTTGCATCTGATGCAAAAGTTTCAGTTGTAAGAGTTATTCCATCTTCCCAATTTTCCGGTCTAATCGCAGCAGTCGAGGAAGTATGGACAAATCTTTCTACACTCCCACTTTTTTCAATAGCAGAAATAACGTTTTGTGTTCCTATTACACTTGGGTCGACAATTTTAGATTGGGGATCTTCAGATCTTACAATTACAGCAGCAGCAGTATGTATGACGTCAGTAGTTCCAAAGATAGCAGCATCCACACTTTCAGAATCAAAAAGGTCCATTTCTACAATCTCCAAAGAACCCCCCTCCAAGATATCTAGATCAGTGAGGTGCCCAACTCTCTCTGTATCATTGCAATCTCTGACCGTAGCTCTGACCGTTTTTCCTTTTGATAACAGGTTTGCCACAACATGGCTTCCAATATATCCACTAGCGCCGGTAACTACGACAACTCCCTCGCTCATGTCTTTTCGTCAAGGGCATAGCATTTTGACTTAGCGCATCTATTCTTTTTTACGGATTTCTTTATCGTTAGCCAACCAACTTGGTGCCCACCAATTAAGATCCCCCATTAATCTCATAGTTGCTGGTACAACCAAAGCTCTGACTATGCTGGCATCAACCGCTACACCCAAAGCAAGCATCAACCCGAATTGTTTCATAATAACTACTGAAGATATACCAAATGCAGCAAATACTGTAATCATAACTAAAGCAGCAGAAGTGATAATCCGGCCACTTTTCTGTAATCCTACAGCTACTGCTTTTGTATTGTCCCCCGTACGCTCCCATTCTTCATGAATCCTTGATAGCATCAAAACTTCATAATCCATACTCAACCCAAAGAGAATAGCAAAAATCATTACCGGAGTTGTCGGGTCGATAGGTTGAGGTGTAAAATTCAATAATTCTGCCCCATTTCCTTGTTGAAAAATCCACACTAAAACTCCAAACGATGCACTTATTGATAAAATATTCATGATCAGTGCCTTGATTGGTAAAATAACAGATCTAACTTGGAAGAATATTAAGATATAACTGGATATTAAGATAAATGCTAAGGCAATAGGCATTTTTTCTGCAACTGCATCTAAAACATCCTGGTTATATGCAGCAATTCCCGCAACATGAACATCTACCTCGCCTCCAAACTGCATATTTTTACTTTCAAGAGCTCTGATATTTTTTACAACAATCCTTGCATCTTTACTGGATTGATCACCTTCTATACCGACAACTAGCAGTATGACTCCTTCACCTACGGAAGCATCTTTGTGATAATTACGTTGAAGATCTAATATCTGTGTTTCTTCAGCCGTTAAATTCTGATCATCTGACTCATCCCAAAAGGCGATCATATCGCTCAGATTCATTGAAGAATCAAAATGAGCATAATTGTATACATAACTGGCCTGATCAATACTCAAAACTTCTTTCGAGAACAAATATAGACTTTGAAGATTTTCTTCAGAAAAGGGATCTATACTATTATCAATTTCAAATACAACGAGAGCGGTATTTGCAACATTTTCTGGCCATTTTTCATCCGTCAACTCCAATCCATTTCTTGACTCATCGTCCGGGCTTAGCGCTTTCCAAGTCACAATTCCCCATTCTGCTTGGAGGAATGGCGAACCAGCGATTAACAGAACCAATATTGCAGGAACGAGTACAGAAATAGGGCGCTTCATAACGCCTTCAGCAATTCGTGACCAAAATCCATCTTCTCCGTTTGCACTCTCCATAGCGAAAGGAACTCTGTATGAATTCACTCTATCGCCCAAGAGAGATAATACTGCAGGAAGTAAAACCATAGATGATGTTAATGCAACAAAGGTCGCACAAATGCCACCCCATCCTAAGGATGGCAATCCCGTATTTTCAAAAAATAACATGCCCATTAGCCCTACCATAACTGTCATCCCTGAGAAGAAAATAGCACGCCCGGCAGTCGCACTCGTCATTGCAATGGCCGTTCTATGATCTCGGCCTCTAGCCAACTCTTCTCTGAACCTATTAACAATGAATAGAGAATAGTCAACACTTAACCCGATACCTAATAATGAAACAATATTATTTGCATAAATCGTAATATCGTCAAATATATATGTTAACCCTGTGACAATTCCGACAGCAGCAACAACAGTATAAATACCAGTCAATACCGGTAATCCGGCTGCAACCAGGCTTCCAAATACTAGTAATAATATTATCAAAGTAAGCGGTGCAGATATTAATTCTGCTTTGATCAATTCTTCCTCTAATGTCAAATCAAAAACAACATCTATTGCTAAATCTCCCGTGACCCACTTTTCCATACTTTCAGGACTATTTTTTGGTAACTCCAAATCCTCAATAGTATCTTTCAAAAGAACCTTTGACTCTTCTCTCTCCAAATTTATTTGGATTCTAATTCTTGACCAAGAACTATCTACTTCACTAATCAACTTTGATTGATTTGCTTCGTTAGTAAACCAGGGGTAATCTATTGCAACATTTTTGTTCTCTTCATAAATTTCTACAGTGCCTTCCATTGCAAATCTAATTTCGGAATCATTTGATACTCCTGTAGGGTGATGAAATAATACATAAAATACTTGAAACCCACTTTCGTTTTCATCTGAAAAACCAGATGCCAGAGCTTCCCATCCGTGTACTGATTCTAAATCTCCTTCTCCAAAACCTTCGATATATTTTGGTTCCAAAGTCATTAATCCAGCCAGACTAACGCCTAAAAGTAAAGTAGCCACTAAAACAACTTTGGCATTATCATAAACGAAACCACCTATTTTGTAGTATAGCCTATCTTGTAAAACCGATGGGTCAGTAGTGCCTTCCATGACGCCCCCCAATGACTTTTATTATTAAAATAACAAGTGATTAATATCACACTTAATTATAGTGGAATACTATTTTCTAACAAAGTGAGGCTACTGAATCAACGATTAAACTCGGCTGTTGGGGAGCATTCATAGCATCATTTTTTGTTGCTTCACCGGAGAGCACTAGAATCCCATGAACTCCCGCCCTATCCGCCATTTCCATATCTGTATAAAGGCGATCACCAATCATTGCACAAACGTTATTTTCAAGTCCTAACTCATTGATTTTATGTAGAATCATACCGGGGTTTGGTTTTCCGCAAACATGAGTGGGAGTAACTCCCGTGGTAGCTTCGAATAGTGCCAAATAAGCTCCCGTATCCGGCAAACCCCCATTTGGTGAAGGACAAACCATATCTGGGTGACTTACTACTAAGGGTACGCCTCTATGTAAGTAAATAGATGATTTAGTCAATTTCTCATAAGTTATTTCTGTATCATAACCCAATACTACAAATTGCGGGTCATTTGAATCCGTATTGACCCCCGATTCTTCCAACATCTCTCTCATTCCTTCTGTGCCAACTAGATATGTTTGAGATATATTTTCAGCAGAGAGCCAAGACAATAAATCATGAGTAGATAGTAAAATTTCTTCTTTGGTCGCAGGGATTCCCATTTTCTCTAACTTTGCTAAATATTGGCTTACGGATTTACTTGAATTATTAGATAGGAAAAATCTCTTTATGCCTCTCTTTTCAATTCGATTTAAAAAATCAATAGCCCCCTCGATTAAATTATCTCCCATATAGATGGTTCCATCTAAGTCTAGAAAAACCGCTTCAATATTTTCCAAATCAGAAGTCAAATTTTTCATAAAGTAAAACTCCTCAAGGTAGTAGTAATGTTTTCATTAAGAACCAAGGACTCCATAATTTCTTTTGCGATTCCTTACTGGCAATCATTTCCGACATCATAACACCAATTTCTTCTTTCTTTGAAGCCTTCTTAACGAACCAATTAGTCAACATCTTCCATTTCATTACTTTCTGCAAAGTCTTAGAATTTTTTAATTCTGACCCCAAGTCTTCCCATAATTGTTGCATATATTTATCTGCAAAATCTTCGGAAAAACCATCTTTATGTAGATCCTTATCAAAGATAGTAGAGGTTAATTTAGCAGATAATAATGCATTCCCGATTCCTTCTCCACTAAACGGATCGACTAAACTAGCAGCATCTCCTACACACATTGCTCCCGCCATTGCTGTTCTTCTTGGTTGAAATGGAGACGGGTTTTTTTTTCTTGGTGAACCAAACGGCAATTGCCATCCCTTCTCAGAACCCGGCACTAAAGTAGCTTCAGCAAATCTTTCTTTGAATCTAGGGTGTTCATTAATCACCCATTTTTGAATCCTTTTAATCGATTTCTTTTTGTCCGCTTTTAATTTCTTATGTTCTGAAATCAACATCCCAATTCCAACATTAACTCTATTTCCTTGTACTGGGAATAACCAAAAATATCCTGGTAGAACTTCATCAATAAAATGTATTTCAATGGGTCCTTTTTCGCCACCCAAGCCACCTACATTGTCCCAATATTCGCGATAACCACCGCAAAAATGGTCATCATCTTTATGTGGCTCATTATGAATTTCAGTTATCACTCGAGAGACAGGGCAGTTATATCCGCCAGCACCTATAGTGAGTGCTGAAGTAAAAGTCATATCTTCATTCCCAGACCTCTTTCCTCCAATATTGCCTGTAATTCCACTAATTTTATGGCCATTATCCGTTTTCTCAATCGTTATTTCATTAACTGAAAAGCCTTGTATCACCGCACCGCCATTTTCTCTAACAATTTCTTGCCCTCTTTTGAACATCATATAATCAAATTGTATTCTTGGTAATGAGTAACCGGATTGTAACCCCATTTTTTCATAGGATTCTTTCGGAAGCATAACTCGAACTTCGGACCCGTTAGCACTTCCGAAAACAATAGAATCTACAACATAGTGCGGGGTAGATTCAATCATATCTAGCACCCCTAACTCCTTTACATGAGAAAGAGATTTACCCCCTACGGCATCTCCACAAACCTTGTCTCTTGGCCATATTTCTTTCTCTATTAAGAGAACTTTACAACCATTCAAAGCATTATACGCAGCAGCCGCAGAACCTCCAGGGCCACCTCCGACAACAATCACGTCAAAATGGTCACCCGATTCAGGTATTTCTCCAGAATCGATAGGTTTTTTCCACTCGCCCATCTTCTCGCCGTAACATCGGAAGTATACACAGGCATTGAATATATGCTATAGGCTATATTGGAAAGCGGCTTAGCCAACCCCATGGGAGAAACAGTATACGTTATCCAAACAACTCTTTCAGGAGAATTAAATGAAGCAGAAGTAGGGTTCTGGGCACAATCTATTATTGATTCTAAATTAGCGGCATGTGTTAATGTCAAAAAAGTACAATCCATATTTCGTTGGGAGGGGAATATTGAAAGTATTGCTGAATGGCAAATTCAAATTAAAACCTCTCAGGTTTCGAAAGAAACATTAATTTCGAAAATCAAAGAAGAAAATTTTTATGAAAACCCTGAGATTTTATGTTGGCCAGCAGAATCTACAAAAGAATATTCTGATTGGGTAAAGGGTGAGTAAATTTTGTTTAAATTAGCCAAAAAAGTTCCTACGACCTCATGGAGCTCAGATGATCCAATGGCAGTGAAACCGAAACCTAAAACACTCGTTATTTTAATCATAGGATTATGGATATTTGGGACCGGTGATGCAGTAATTATTGCTGCGGGTTTAGGAGTTGCTCCTTGGACCGTATTGGCGCAGGGCATTGGTAATCAAGTGAATTGGACAGTCGGCGAAGCAACATTCTTCATTAGCGTAATAGTTCTATTTTTTTGGATTCCGCTCAAGGAAAAACCAGGCATCGGAACTATACTTAATGCCATTCTAATTGCCGCTGCAATAGATATTATGGAACCTCAACTACCTCATCCACAAAATCCATTATTCCAAGTAATCCAAGTATTGATTGGCACAATTCTAGTCGGTATAGGTAGTGGATTCTATCTTACAGCAAACTTAGGCCCCGGCCCTCGAGATGGCATGATGACAGGCCTCCAAAGAATTACAAAAATACCAATAGGTAGAGTCAGGACAACTATAGAAATCATTGTCCTGGCAATCGGCTGGCAATTAGGGGGGATATTTGGCATTGGGACAATAATATTTGCCGTCTTAATCGGTCCAATAGTTGCACTATTTTTACAATTAACCGGACATCTTTGGGGAATCGTGGCAAATCAGCCCAAAGATTTCGCAATTCCGTCAAAACTGTAGAAAGAAACCAATGTCTGCGTATGCCCCACTCCACTGATATCTGACAACTGATCTAGTATAGAATCGCCTAAATTCGCCATATCTTTTGCTACAACTTCGACAATAAAGTCCCATTGACCAGTAACAATATGGCATCCAACAACAAATGGCATTTTACAAATCTCCTCGGCAACAAATCTTCTATCAATTTCACCTCGTTGTCCGACCCAATTAGCAAGTATGAATCCATGAAGTGGCCACCCCAACTCTTTGCGATTTATTTCAACAGAGAACTTATCGATTATACCGCGATCTTGCAGTCTTCTAATCCTATCATGTACTGTGACTCTTGGCATACCCAAGGTGTCAGCAATCGCTTGAGTAGTGGCTCTGGAATCGTCATTCAACATTTCTAGAATTCCGGAATCTTTAGCATCTAATTTTGAAAAGGGCATAAAACGACGCCAAGATGTCTCTTTCTTAGTATTTCCGACAAAAAGTCGGATAATACTAGTCAAGCCGTCGTTTTCTCGACAGGACAGTCACTATACTGCCGTTTAGTTGATTTGTTAGCACCTCTTCCGATATCTATGACAACCGACGACACCGACAAGAAGTTTGCAACTAAAGCAGTACATTCAGGCACAAACGCGATAGGTGGTGGCGTGAACACCCCCGTCTTTCTCTCATCTACTTATCATTTGACTGAAGAAAGATATGCGGGTTGGGCTGCGGGCGCTCAACACGCAATGCTCTATGCCAGACTATCCAGTGTTAATTCAGAAGCAGTTGCAGCAAAATTAGTTGCTATGGAAGGTGCTGAAGACGGAGAAACATTTGCTAGTGGGATGGCAGCGGTATCTACAACTCTCTTAGGATTATTATCTAGCGGCGATCATGTAATTGCTAGTCCTGATGTATACGGGGGGACATATGGCCTTATGACTGACGATTTACCACGTTTTGGAATAGAAGTTACAATGGCTGATATGCGCGACCCTGCATCATATGAAGCAGCAATCCAAGAAAATACTAAGATGATATACGTAGAAACTCTATCAAATCCAGTCATGAAAGTTTGCGATTTAGATGCGATGTCAGAAATAGCAAAGAGACATGGCCTTATTTCTGTAGTAGATAACACATTTGCATCGCCTTGGGGATGCAATCCAGTCAAACATGGATTTGATTTAGTTATTCATTCAGGTACAAAATATCTAGGCGGCCATTCAGATTTAATTGCAGGTTTTGTAGCAGGTAAGAAGGACTTAGTTGCTAAAATATTCCCAAAGAAGGTACACTTTGGTGGTGCTGCCGACCCTCATATGTGCTACTTGCTAGAAAGAGGTATGAGGACCCTACATGCTCGTATGCCCATTCATACATCAAATGCTGCTGAATTAGCAAAAAGACTTTCGAATCATCCAATGATTGAGAGCGTCAATCATATTTCTTTACCTGACTATGATGATTTTGAATTAGCACAAAGAATAATGCCCAAAGGAAGTGGAATGCTTGCGTTCGTAGTTTCTGGAGGCGATGCAGCAGCTCTCAAATTTATGAAATCCCTGGAAATGACTCTAGAAGCAACAAGTTTAGGTGGAGTCGAAAGTCTTGTAGAATGCCCATTTAACTCAAGCCACATGTTTGTACCCGAAGAAGTAAGGATGGAAGCAGGAGTAATTCCTGGTTTTGTTCGAATGAGTGTAGGAATTGAAGACATAGAAGATATCTGGAAAGATATTGAACAAGGATTATCCGCATCATCTAGATTACTAGAGTCTCGTGCTTAGTGATCTAAATGGATATTGATTTATTTATTGCCGCATTGGTTTTTATTATACCAATGTGTTTTACCCCAGGACCGAACAATGTCCTTTGTGCAGCACATGGTTCTCAGTATGGTTTTCGCAATACCCTTCCTCTCATAGCAGGTATGGCAATTGGATGGTCAACATTAGGATTATTTGTAGGTGGAGCAACAGTATTCATAGAAACAAACGAATCTTTTTTTGATGCACTTACTTATGTTGGAGCTATTTATATTGCTTATCTAGGATACAAGGTTTGGCAATCCTCTCCGATGTCTAATGATGAAAAAGAAAGTAATAAATTAGGTATTAAAACAGGAACAGTAATTCAAGTGGTCAATGGGAAAGCATGGATACATTTCTTAGTTCTTATGACTCAGTTTGGCACACTATTCGGTACAACCTTTGCTGCTAAAGCACTGCTAGTTTTACTAAATCTTGTATGCGGCCTACCAGCAGTAATGTCTTGGGCAGCTTTTGGTACGCAGTTAAGAAGATTATTTTCTACACCTGATTCGGCTAGGATACTAAACAGAATTATGGGAACGTCTTTAGTTGTAGTTTCAATGTGGATAATTTTCAAGGCTTAGGTAACTTTCCGGTGCCTGATATTTCTGCTAATTTTTTCATTGCAGTAATGTAATTTTCCCTATTAATTTTTTCATTTTGAGTCAGAATTTTCTCAGCAGAATCCCACAACATCCTCAAAGCAGGAACCCAATCGCTTCCTTTATCTCGCGATGAAGAATCAAACCTCCAAGCATCAGATTCAGTTCTTTCGTGCACAAAAAGCCAGGCCCAACCCATTGCGGACTCCAATCCATTAGCCTTTCTAGCCATAGAAACGGTTGAGGCGACACCATCATCTCCTGCTTTTCGAATTAATTTATCGGCAAAACTAAGCGGACTTGGAAGTTGATTTTTTGTCCATGGTAATAAATCAAGCTTTTTAGCAGTAGAAAGATTAGAGCCTAATTCTCTTAGGAAAGCACCAAAACCTTGTTTTCTTTGTAATTGTTTTTTATAAATTTCTTCTGCTTTTTCATCTTCTAAATTAAACATTTCTTTGAGTACAACCATCCCGTATTCATCCCATAAAGAAACCAGGATGGGGTGGCAAGAACCATCTTCAAATCTTACAACCGACTCTTCCAGATCGAATGTCAAACCATCTTGTCTAACATGTATTCCGGAATTTAGATTTTCTAAAATAACCGAAATTGCCTTTTTTTCGTCTTCACTACCTGATAGAAAATTCAAAAAATCATCTTTTGAATCACTGTCGTACCAATTCATTCCACTAACAAATCCATCATCTATGGAATTTAGAATACTTGTTCTACATTCTCTCGCCAGAGATGAATCTTCTAAAGTCATAGACATCCAAGCAAGAATAATTTCGTCTAATTTTTCTAATCCCTGGGCGGGGAGAGGTCTGTCTTCAGGCCATCCAATAGGCCTCCACATCCATTCAGCATCAATAATTTCAGAAATTTTAGGCGGCATCACTGTCAATGCAATAGATGGGACAAACGGTTCTTCTGGTTTTGTTAATACACTTTGAGACAACCCGGCAACAACTCCATTTTGAAATGTAATTTTTAACCAACCTGCTTCACTAAATAGGTTATTTGTAACCGTTTCCTCATCTAATCCCCTTGTCCACCTTACCTCACTTCCTTCGAACTTAATTGAGGCAGAATCTAGTGTTGCTTCAATCCATCCATCGGGTGCAACAGGCGATAAACCAGTGTATTCAAACCCATTCTTCCAAGAAAAGAACCAATGTCCCGCTTTAGCATGATCATCCCAAACCAACAATCTCAATTTATGATGATTAAAGTTCTGTATTCCGACTTGATGAGATTGTTTACCATTCCCTCTTCTAATAAAACTTGATGATCCATATACTGGATTATTGAATACCGAAACGGTTGAATGATCTCCCTCCAATGCCGCTAACAAACTACCCGCTAATGCACGAGAAATTGTACAACCCCTCCTCTTAACCATTCTTTTTGCTAACCATTTTCTTTCGTGACGTTTTGCCTCAACGTACCCGATTTCTTTCAAGCTCGCCGCCATCATGTCTCTCCTAGGCTTCCCAAGAGTTGCATTTATTTTCGGCAAAAATACTTTCGGATTATCTAGCAGAGCGGCTAGGTCTTTTTCTAATCTTTCTTGAATCTGTTTAGATGCTTGCTTAATTCCCCTTACGCGAACTTTTTTCCTTCGGTTTTTATCACCGGGAAAACTAACTTCTGCAGGTCGGCCAGCCATATTGTACAAACTAGCGAAACAACACCTACGCTTGAGACCGTCGATTACAGGGTCAAACAACCATTCGTCTTTGAAAAGCCTCTAATTCGTTTTGATTCATAGATGCAGGTATAATCATACAATGAATCCATCCCCCTTTAAATTTAGAAAGTTGAGATAAACTACCCGCTGAAACCTTTTGTTCTTCCATCGAAATATCAGTTAACAAAATTCCACTCCATTCATTTACAGGGTCATCTAATCTCTTTAACTGAGAGGGTTCTTGCAAGATTTTATCAGCCATTTTTTGGAGAAGGGAAACTGCTTCATTAGGCATCATAGGGGTCGGTTTGTCTAATCCCATACCCGTTGGGTCAAGATCTAATAATACAAGAGTATGTAAATTATTTTCATAGTTATTGCAAATCATTTCCAAGGGGGAGCATGGTAAATAATCACCATAAGAAAAAGGAATAGTAACCTGTCGTCCAAATCTATATGATTGTAGTCCGGACAAGGAAACTGCCAGTGCAGTTGCAGTGATGCCGGGGACAATATTGAAGTTAATTCCCAATTCATCACACCTTGATTCTAAATCTACGTGAGTTGTAGCTTGCATGGGGTCTCCAACTATCAAAAGAGCGACTGGAACATCTTTAGCCAATTTCAATAAATTATCTGGATTTTCAACATCAGGCCTCATTATCCGTTCCCAATCTCCGACCAAGTCCTCCAACATTTCTTCTTGTTCTGGCGGTAAAATAGCGGTATAGCCTTCTAAAAATCTCTTTGAACAGGCGTTTGCAATATCATTGGCATATTTGCTCATATATTCCAAATTCCCTGGCCCGAGGCCGATAAGCCACAAGCCAGCTGGCAAACCTGTCTCCGTCATGGTGAAGCGTCCTAACCGTCTGCACATGATGAACATGATGCGGCACTTATTGGTACCGAATAGAAAAGTTGAGGCAATTCTCGTCCAGATTACAGAGCATAATTGGTTAGCTGAAGGGCAAAGAATATTCTCATCAGATGATGGCTCACATAGGCTAATTCCTTTGGCAGTATCTGCCGATAGTAACCTTCCAAAACCATTTTCTAATTTTGACATAATAGTCTGTGAGGGGAAAATCGACGAAAGAATAGATACGGATTGGTGGAATCACTTAACAAAATTAGTTGGTAAAGAAACAGTTTCCAAATATCAAGAATCATGGCCATCTTCACATGAGTTTTTTGGCGATATGATGATAGTTAGGATAGATGATGAAATTAAATCATATACTTCGGAAATTGCAGAAGCCAAACTATTATCCCATCCATCGATAAGACTAGTTTTATCTGATGGCGGAGTGATGGGAGAATATCGAATTAGAGATTTAGAGCCCATCGGTGCTAGAAAAGAATCAATTATTTATACTGAAAAAATTCCAGTAGATACCCTCAATACAAAAGTTTTGATCAAGGAATCTGGAAGATTTATTTCTTGTGATCCGACAGTAGCGTATTATTCTACTAAACTTCAAACAGAGCGTCTCGAAACACTCAGTTTAGCTAAAGAATTACGTGAAGAATTAAACCGTCCTCTGGCGATATGTGACCCTTTTTGCGGAGTCGGTCCAGCACTGTCTACTTTAATTGGTGAAAAAGGACTAGTTGACGAGGTGCTCGCATCAGATCTTAACTCCAAAGCAGTCGAATTATTATTTGAAAATCTTCAAAGATGGGATAAGAGAAAATATCCTAAAAAATCAGAGCACTTAAAAAATTATTATACGGACCGAATTATTGGTTTGGCTGACGCAACAAACCTCTCAAAAAATTCCGAATTAACAGGGAGATGGGATCTGATATTAGTCAACTTACCTCATCGAACAATAGAATTTCTCCCCTCGTTAATCCCCCTGCTTAACCGCAAAAATCCTTCTTTGATAAGGGGGAGAATTATAGTGGCAGAATCTGAAATTTCCTCAACAAATGAAAAGATAAATTCAATCTTACCTTCAATTCTTCCGGGCAAACCGAAACCTAAATTAAAAATCAAAAGAGATTATAGTAGTGCTTTACGACTGTGTTCTTTTGAGGCTTGGATCTCTCCAGAAGATTAAATCAAACCATAGAGAATTTAGGTGCCCTATGGGGTGATTCAGATGAATACAGCTCGAAATTAATAAACTTCTTTTCTGAAGCTTTGATTTAGTTGTTTAAGTGGCGCCCCGACCGGGATTTGAACCCGGGTCGCAGCCTCGACAGGGCTGCATGATAGGCCACTACACCATCGGGGCAGTAGCGTTACGACAAAGGTCGTGTATTTCAATCGCACTCTAACCGGGGTTTCGAATTAGAAGTCATTTCAGGGGATAATTCATGACCCTCTTACGAGTCGATTACATTATGTCAGAGGAGAAATTGGTAATCGATGTTATCGATAATGGCGGCCAATGGACACATAGAGAATGGAGAATGCTGAGATATCTTGGAGTTGATACTCAGATTTTATCGAATAAGACCCCCCTCTCTGAATTAAGAAAGGTCGATGGATTAATCCTTTCTGGTGGAGCAGCAAGAGTAGGATTGACTGGGGAATTAGGTAATTGTGCAGAATACTTGACATTAGATCTACCAATATTAGGGATATGTGCCGGACATCAATTTATGGCTGGATTTTATGGCGGCCAATCACAAGAAGCCCCTCATCCTGAATTTGGCGCTGCAACGATTGAATTAATTGATGGAGGCGGAGAGTTATTTATCGGCACTCCTGATGAGCAAGGAGTTTGGGAGAGTCACAACGATGAAGTCATCATTGTCCCAAACGGCTTCAAAATTACCGCAGTAAGTGAAAATTGCGCAGTTCAAGCTATGGAGAATGTATCGAAGGACCGATTTGGTCTCCAATTTCACCCAGAAGTGAATGACTCCGAGTATGGTGGTAAAATTTTTGAGAACTTTGTGAGCGTCTGTTTCAGAGCTCGTAGTGCTCAATAAATCAACCACAGATTGAAGAAGGGGCCGCTGGTCGGCGGGTTTAATGGCAAAGAGCGCTGAGAAACTAATTCTTCACAAATGCCGTCAGTGTAACCGTACTGACAGAAGGCCCTGGAGTGAAACAGACTTACCAAAATGCACTCATTGTGAATCCACTATGGATCCTTTAGAAATTCGATACAAATGTCTACGTTGTGGGAATTTAGCTTGGTCAGAAGCAGGATCAACAGGAAAATCTTGCCGTTCGTGCGGATATCGAATATTTGTCAAGCCACGTAAGGGTGGCCGTCATAAGATTTTGAAGGCAGAATAAGAAGCGCTCAGTTCAAGACCTTCGTCTCCGACGCTAACTCGTGGCGAGTTGGCTGAGTGAACATTCACCTCAAACTTTTGAGTCTTTAGCAATACCTCAAAATTTGCAGCAAGCATTGACTTCTGCTAGTATATCGCCGAACCCACCTAATTTTTTGATTACAGGCCCTGCTGGGGTAGGGAAAACAGCATCTTGGAAGTTGGTTGCTAGGCAAATGCTGGGTCCTGGGTGGAGGTCGACAACCCATATACTTCAGTGCCGAGATTTAGCTAGGACTAGTGGTGCTATGGCCAAATTTGAAAATTTTTTACGTCCGGGTGGCAGCGATTCTTCAGATACATTAGCGGGCAGAATGTCTTTAGATGCATTTGACAGAAACATCTATTCTTCAAATCCCTCTGATATTCCCCCTGCTGGCAGAGAAATCGAATTGAAAGAAGGAGAACTTCCAGTAAGTCGATTGATTGTTTTGGAAGATGCCGACCATCTAGGGCATATACGGCAGGCATATTTACGGAGAATGATGGAAACTGTTGGGAATGCATCAAGATTTATTTTAGTTGCAAGAGCTCCAAGTCGGATAATAGATGCACTGAGATCAAGGACCCAAATGATAAGGATCCCTTCTACATCTAAGGTCCAATTAATCTCCATTCTTGAATCAATTTGCATTAAGCAAAACATAACTCGGGACGAGGGAGTTATTGGCGACATAGCATATGTTTGTGATGGCAATCTTCGGAAATCAATTTTTACATTGGAAATGCTTGACTCTCGCGGGTTATCAGGGGACCGTTCAGCAGTGCACAAATTAGTTCAAGCAACGACCTTACAAGCAGGACGTCACCTATTGGAATTGGCTCTACGGGGTAAGGTCGTAGAATGGAAGTGGGAAAAGCAAAACGGAAAAAACAGAAAAGTACTCACGGGAGCGATTGCAGAAGTGGATCGATTAATGAATGAACATGGGTTAGATTCGGACGATGTAATCTCACAGATACACGAAGTAGTAGTGGGACGAAGAATTTCAATTACTGAAGACTTACGTTGTGAAATATTAGATGCGTTAGCCGATTGTGATAAAAATCTAAGAAATTCAATGCATGCTCGAATTCCATTAGAGAACTTTCTCCATAGAGTCGCTAGAGCCGGAAGAAATCACGGATTAGCATTTTCTTAATGGCGGGCGATCCAGGATTTGAACCCGGGTTCTCGGCTTAGGAGGCCAAGGTGATATCCAGACTACACTAATCGCCCGTCCGTGCGAGAGCGTATGCTTCAAGAAATGTGAGGTTGGTGGAAAATGATGTTTTTTGCTAAGATCTTCCGATGCCATCAAGGATATTGGACGCCTCGTCGTACTGTGAACGGCACCCAAGCACCTCTACCGACACCTTATGCGGAAGAGTCAGAAGTACATCCTTCCAATTCTAGAGCATTTTCAAAAAGGGTAGAAAGAGTCGATTCCCAGCGTCGATTCTGGACGTGGGTTTCAACAATTAAATATATGCCTTCGATAAGATTTTGGTTTTCTATAGCGGCTCCTACTTCGGCCGGTGTAATACTGACTAATTGGGAATATTCATCCATTGAATCAGCGATTATAATTTCCAGTATTCTTTCAGTATTACTTTTACCACCAAATCTTTCCTCATTGTTTGCAAAAATGTCTGCCAGACATCGCCTCCAATTAAGAATTGAAGGTTTCAAATCTAAAGAAGCATATCCTGGTGTTGAACGAATTCTCAATACTCTTCATGAAAGAGTTTTACGGGAGAGGGTGAGATTGTTTTGTTCAATCTTATCGGCATTAGCATTATTTGCAGTATGGGAGCTAGACACTGGTTATGTATTAGGTAAAATTCTAGTCAGTTCAGCAGTAATATTTGGATGTATTTCATGGTTAAATACGTTCCAATTAGAAGGGTCAATTCCGATGCGTTCCAATAAATTTCCATTACTTTCTTTACATGCACCAACTTTGCATGATAGTATCTTAAATAGAGTTTTAACCGATGTATTAGTTGCTCATTTAGACCCTGAAACGGCAGCAAGTTGGGACGAGTGGGCAAAGTCTCTTTCGGCAAAGGCGAGAGACGAAACTACGCCCGATGCTGCTTTAGAACATATGCTAGCAGCATTACATTTGAATGCAAGAGGTTTGTTATCAACTGATGAAATGATGACCTCAATTAGGGCAGTGTATAAAGTGTCAGCGATTGATCAATTAACCGATACAACTTCAAAAATTAATATAACTACTATTCACAGGCTTTTAGCACATACTCGTGCTTGGCAACCAGGATTATTCCGTCTTATCGATAGGTTACATGACTCCTCAAAAAATGGAGAATTAAGTCTTAGTGAGAATAATTGGCGAATGGATTTGGATCTTCCTCCCCGTTCTTCGGACGGGCAATCTGATCTGTTTGTTATGGTGCATAATGGTGGGCAAACTGATATGACGATTGAAGTTGAGATAGTGACGGCTCATGGAGAACCAGAAGTACAAACATTGAGAGTACCCTGCCCGAGAACTAGAACTAAAGAAATAGTTACTTTGAATGGATTACTAAACTCGGCATTAGTACTTTGGATTGGTTTAGCATGGCCAAGTACTGTTTCTGGCCCACACCCAGTTCAGGTCACTATAAATGGTGAAGATGGAAACACATTATCATCTACTATCGTACAAACTACTTTGACCTCAAGCTTGCATCCTGAGAGTGCAGGAGTTAGGATGACAGATGCAGCCGAAGCAGTCAGAAAACTCGCACTATCGGTGTCTGAATAATTAATTTCACGATATAGTCCACAGCGTCATCTTCTTGAGAAGGAATCTTTTCGACGAGTCCGAAAGAACATGGAATCTTGGGATGTTGTAATTATCGGCAGTGGTCCAGCGGCTCTTAGGGCGGCTATATCATCATCCGATGCTGGAACCAAACCAATTATCGTAGATGCAGGAGGTGTGGGCTCAGGCACAGGAGCATCACCAGTTAGTGGCATTGCTATTTCTTTTGATGAAGTAGATTCAACCACTCATCGAGATGATACGATTTTAGCTGGGGGAGATACATGCAATAAGTCAGTAGTGGCAAGAGTATGTGGCGAGGGAATTCGTGTTTTAGGCCAATTAGAAAATTGGGGGCTAGTGCTCCAGAGGCGTGAAGATGGCTTGCCGTTTGCATCTTCGGGGCATGGTCATAGTAGACCTAGGTTAGTGGGTTGTGGAGACTCAACATCTAGGGAAATAACGAGGATTCTTGAAGAGCAAGTAATGAAGAGAGGAATTGTAAGGAGGACCGATCTACAGCCACTTTCTTTGGTAATGGATAATAAACAGGTCCGAGGAATTACTATGCTAAATTTACAATCCGGAGAAACCTTTGGGATTCAAGCTAAGGCAATAATTCTAGCAACAGACGGACACCAAGGTCTTTGGAATAATTTTTCTGAGGGCGCGGGAACAGGAACAGCTCTTGCAGCATCTGCTGGAGTGAAACTTCAAGGCATGTTGAATATCCAAAAGCATTTGTTAACAGTTAGAGGGACAAATTTGCATTTACCTCTCGATATTCTGAGTTCTGGTGGCCGATATAGGAAAGAATCGGGTGAAGATGTAAGTACGGGTGATCATGATTTTGGTGAGAAATATGTTCTGGACTTACGTGGATTAGACAAAGTTGCTAAAATATGGTATGCTCAATCTATTAGGCGAATCGAAGAAAGAACCGGACTAGACTCTAAATTAGAAGTAATACCTCTTGCTGAATCTGTGGCTTTTACACTAGGTGGTGCCCCTGTTGATGATAATGGAAGAGTTACGTTCAAGTCAGAAAGTATGTGGTTTACGGGACTTTATGCAGCCGGCAGATCTGCAAATACTGGCATGCACGGCGACGGCTATCTTTCCGGTAATCTTCAACTAGAAGATTTAGTCACAGGCGAAGCAGCCGGCAACCATGCAGGTAACTGGACACGGAAAACTGAATTCGGAGGCAGCGACAATATCAATAAAGAATTAATTAAAATTTCAAAGAAATTAGAAAAATATAATTCACAACAAGGCAAATCAGTCGGCCAAATTACCAACCAATTGTCAGATTTAGCAAAGAATATTGATGGCAGCATCGAATCTCTGTTGCCGAAAATTAAGATTTTACAAGAAGATCAAATTAGTTTAACAGACACCTCTAAAGTCATGAATACCGAACTCCTTCATGCGATAAGGGCAGATGCGATGTTTAGCATATTAGAGTCAATGGCAAAAACAGGTTGAATATTATAATGAGCGATGCACAAGATAGCATTTTTTCTTTGATATTAAACGGGGAAATCCCCTCCCATAAAGTGTATGAAGATGATTTTGTTTACGCTTTTCTTGACATCAATCCTTTGACCAAGGGTCATACTTTGGTTATACCAAAAGAGAAATCGCCAACTATGGATTCTCTATCTGAAGACTCTGCAGCATCTTTGGGGCGCGTACTTCCTAAAATTTGCCGTGCGATAATGCAAGCAACGGGGGCGTCGAATTACAATCTTATTCAAAATAATGGGGAGTCCGCAGGGCAGACAGTCCCTCATCTTCACATCCATATAATTCCTCGATATCCAGATTCAGATCATTCATTTGTGTGGAATCCCAAATCAATAAATCATTTAGATGCCAAAGATATTGCAGAATCTATATTTGCATTAATAAAATAGTTATTTCAACAAGTTAAAGAAAATTTTAATCCGCTTTTCTTAACCGGTGTATTCTCAAACTTAGACCAATTCGAAGAGGTGTGGATGAGTCAAGCGGAGCACCTGAGATACTCCCTGAGTTATCTTCCGCCGCACATAAATTTAACCGAGAGAAATTAGAAAAAGCACCGTATAGTCATGATGGAAGGCATCCTGGGAATTTATTTTTCGGATACATACTCAGATTGATGATTTTCGTAGGGAACACGATTATATTCCGTAAATTTGAAGCAGATAAAATCCCTCAAAATACAGGGGGTAGAATTTCAATAGCGACTCATATCAATGGATTAGTAGACCCAAGCGTTATGATTAAAACTCAAAAAAAGAGAATTATATCACTGGGGCGTCATGATTTGATTACAGGTCCCGTTATTGGCTGGTGGTCTCGAAGAAATGGGGCACAAGCTGTATTGAGAAAAGCAGAAGTAGAGGCAGGCCTGACGGACTCAGAATTTGCTAAAAAAATAAATCATAGGAGTATGTTAACAATTGCGAATTGTTTAGCAGGTGGCCACGGCGCAGTAATAATGCCAGAGGGCAAATCACATCAGGATTCTAGATTACATGCACTTAGATCAGGGTCTGCTAGAGCAGCTTTAGTTGCAGCAGCAATAGCCAGTGAAAGAAACAATCCCCCGCCTGTAATCCAACCAACAGGACTTCACTGGAAAACACATTATTGGTTTAGAACTAACTGTTTTGTAGAATACTCCAAACCAATCGCGATTAGTTTAGTATTTAATGAGGCAGAATCTGCTAGATTAGCGGCAGGAGAATGGATTGAGCCACCTTCTGACGCAGTAAATAATTTGAGGGAAGAAATGTACAATGCATTATCTCCTCTAACTCCAGAATCTCCTGATTGGGAAACTTTTAGAGCATTGAAGCTAATTGCTAATTTAGAAGCAAATAATAATCAATCACCTTTGACGAAACTCAGCGAAGAAGTGTTTTCCACAAGGGTGATACGCGATAAAATCAAAACCAACATAGGTCTACAAAAAATCATTCCAGATGCTATAGAAGCAGCAAAAATACTTCATTCTCATGACCTTGATTCTAGTTCAATAGGACAGAATCAGACATTGGAAATGTTGAATACAAAAACTCGAATTAAAGCTATATTAGGCCTAATTCTGATGGCAATTACGTTTTTCCCTACATTACTGGGTTCAGGAATCCAATCCGCAATTGCTCGTTATATGGCAAATAATAGCGATGAAGGACAAGATGCTCGGACAACGTATTTCTTCTTGGCCGGCATGTTTTCTCCAGTTTTCTTTTGGCCATTCGTATCTATTCTTGTATTACTTTTATCAGGATTAAGCATATTTTCTTTTAATTCAATCTTTTTCATAGTCGGAGCGACCTTAATATTCTATTTATCTTCATTGATATTTTTACAGGGATATGATTTTTGGTCAGACTACAGGGTAGCATTAATTAGGGTAAATTTATCTAAATCTAAGAGCGGTCAAAGGCTCAATGTACTACTTAAAAATCTGGATTCACAATTAGGACTTCTCATATAGGTCGAGGTAAAACAATGGATATGGACGAGAACGCAGCCGCAGCCTCTGCTATTAGGAAATGGCTCGAGAGTGAGAAACTAGAAACAAGAGAAGTTCAAGACCCTCAAAACTTTCTACATTTACATGTTCGTT
>Ga0302122_10000030_pt1 | contig 66250 bp, 73 predicted proteins | sample CB21_SCM_MG_FD_203115 | JGI IMG/M metagenome (GOLD analysis project Ga0302122, IMG submission 203115) | Marine microbial communities from Western Arctic Ocean, Canada - CB21_SCM | ecosystem: Environmental > Aquatic > Marine > Oceanic | place: Canada: Western Arctic Ocean | collected 2017-09-28 | reverse complement strand
GGCATTCGTAGTGAAGCCGATTTTATAGAGCAGATCTGCGAGGCCCTGGGTTAACAGTGCCGATCGTTGCTAATTCAGATTTGCCCAGCTTCGAGCGTTTTCGGCGTGAAGGTGGCGAAGTGCTTAGTGCGGGCCGTGCCGGGTCACAGGATATCCGGGAACTGCATATTGGGTTGATGAATAACATGCCCGACGCAGCACTTGAATCGACAGAGCGGCAGTTCTTGCGCCTCATCGGCGGTTGTAACCGCATTGCTCAGTTCTATGTCTATCCGTTCTCCCCACCAGAGGTTCTACGCACAGATAAGGCTCAGGCACATATTGAAAAGTACTACTATGATTTCGCGCAGCTTAAAGAAGAAGGGCTTGATGCCTTGATTGTCACTGGAGCCAATCCGGTTTGCGCACATCTGCCGGATGAGAACTTCTGGGGGCCGATGTGCGAAACCCTAGATTGGGCTGTACAGAACGTGACCTCTACCTTGTGCGCTTGTCTTGCAACTCATGCGGCGTTTTCGCATTTTCATAATATAGAACGCCAGCCGTTGGCGGCCAAGCGCTGGGGTGTATTCAGTCATCGGGTTGTACTGGAACATCCGTTTGTGCGTAACGTCAACACACGATTTAATGTGCCCCACTCGCGCTGGAATGAGATTACCACAGAGCAAATGATGCAAGCATCACAACTGGTGTTGGTTGAGAGCGAAGAGGCTGGGATACACCTGGCAACCAGTGCTGATGGGCTACGTCTGGTTTTTTTTCAGGGGCATCCTGAATATGATGACTTCAGCCTGCTTAAGGAGTACAAGCGAGAGGTCAACCGCTTTTTGGCCGGCGAGATTGATGATTACCCCCACTATCCGGATCATTATTTCAACAAGGAGGCTCTTTCTTTGCTGGAGGCTTATCGTGAATCAGCGATTCGATCGCGCCAACAAGGTGTTTCTTTCGATGATTTCCCGGAACAGAAAATCCCGGTGGAAAATACCTGGGGCGATACCGGCAAGATGATTTTTAACAACTGGCTTGGCACCGTATACCAGTTGACAGGCAAGGATCGACGAGCGCCCTTCATGCCGGGCATAGACCCTGACGAACCTCTCGCCCAACTTTTTTAGGGCTTTTCCAATCCTTCCTGTCGTGGGCATAGTCCCACTCGATGCTCATTTTCTGTTAAAATTCTGTTCAGCGCCGATTTGATGATCAGCTTGCAGGCGCTTAATTAAGTTTGCTAAAGCGCGTGTTTGTTGACCAGCCCGCTCTAGCAATAGCCAGCGCGGGTTTTTGTTTTCTAAGGAAAATCGCCACTTTCCGGGTTGCCCACCCCCGAAAGACGAGAGGAGAAAACGATCATGTCAGGTACTTTGGAAAATCTACTGTCGAAGCGGGATTGGTTGCTGGCTGATGGTGCGACCGGTACCAATTATTTCGCCATGGGACTGCAATCTGGAGATGCCCCCGAAATGTGGAACATTACCCACCCCGACAAGGTTGCGCATTTGCACCACGAATTTATTGAGGCAGGCGCTGATATCATTTTGACCAACAGTTTTGGTGGCTCGTCTTATCGACTGAAACTGCACCAAGCCCAGCATCGAGTCACAGAGCTCAATTGTGCTGCAGCGCAAATAGCGCGGCAGACAGCCGATAATGCCCCTCGGACGGTGTTGGTCGCTGGCTCCATCGGCCCCACTGGCGAGATCTTCCAGCCGGTAGGGGACCTGGACCCCCAGGATGCGCAGGTTGCTTTTACCGAACAGGCCTGTGCTCTTGCCGACGGTGGCGCCGATATGATCTGGCTGGAAACCATGTCCTCAAAAGAAGAACTGCAAGCAGCGGGAGCGGGCGCTGCGCAGTCGGGATTGCCGGTGGTCGCAACTATGACTTTTGATACTAATGGCAGCACTATGATGGGGGTCGGACCTTCAGAACTGGTTGATGTTTATCGCGAGAGCGTGCCGCGCCTGGTAGCCTTTGGTGCCAACTGCGGCGTAGGCGCGCCGGACCTGGTCGGCACCATTCTCGCTATGAGTCAACACCTGACAAAAGATGATGTGCTGGTGGCTAAAGCCAATTGCGGTATCCCACAGTTTATCGATGGCGAGATCCGCTACAGCGGGACACAAGAATTGATGGCCCAGTACGCCCAGCTGGCTCGCGATACCGGGGCAAGAATTATCGGTGGATGTTGCGGCACGACTCCAGAACACCTGGCGGCAATGCGTCAGGCGCTGGAGAATTATCAGCCTCAGCCCGCCCCGGATATTCACAGGGTTGCAGAGCTGCTGGGACCGGTCACAGCTGGTGCCCGCGCAGCCTGCTGCCCAGAGCTCTCCAGCGCTGACGCGACTCCACGTCGTGTCAGAGGAAATCGCCGACGTCGCAGTGCCAGCTAAAACGTTGACGAAAGTGCTATGCTTACATGGTGAGACATGCGTTTATCATGGACCCCCTTGAGGGGGTTAAGCCCCACAAGGACACCACTTATTTCCTGATGTTGGCTGCGCAGCAGCGGGGCCATGAAGTTTTTTATGTTGATCCCAAGACTTTGACTCTGGATCACGATCGGGTGGTGGCCAAAGGGTGCTCGGTAACCGTATCGGAACGCCACGACAAACCTTTTTGCTCTGGCACTGAAACTGCGCTTGCCCTACACGGCATGGATGTGATCTGGATCCGACCGGATCCGCCTTTTGATCGGGGCTATCTCTACGTTACGCTGATATTGGATTACCTGCCGGGTAATGTGCAGGTGATTAACCGGCCTGCCACTATTCGGGACTGGAATGAAAAACTGGCGGCGCTTCGCTACCCTACGCTGACTCCGCGCACTCTGGTATCACGTGACCCTGTCCAGATCGGCGAGTTTGTGCAGCGTCTGGGTCGGATCACTGTAAAGCCGGTTGATGGTTTCGGCGGAAAGGGTATTGTGTTTTTGGATGCAGATTCAGACGATCTTGAAACACAACTGCACTTGGCAACCCATGAGGGTCGTCACTGGGTCGTAGCACAGGAGTATCTACCGGCCGCTCGCGATGGTGATAAACGTATCCTACTGCTGGATGGTGAGCCGTTGGGTGCCATCCTCCGGGTTCACGCCGAGGGTGTCGAGCTCAATAATCTGGATCAAGGCGGTACGGCTCAGTCATGTGTGCTGGATGCGCGCGACCGCGAGATCTGCGATGCTCTGCGCGAAGATCTTACCGGGCATGGGGTACGTTTTGCAGGCATTGATGTTATCGGCGGTTTACTCATTGAGGTCAATATTACGAGCCCGACAGGACTGCAGGAAATGAGCTGCTTTGACGGCGAGACGTACCATCACCAGGTGATTGAGCGCCTTGAGTAGCACTGCTTGCCTAATCGCCTGCTGCCAGACCCTCCCGACGCGGATCTACGCCGCTTACCAACTGCCCGCCCGGCAAGATTTGAATAAGATGCAGACCGCTGTTTAGATCACGAACCCGGGTTTGGTGGCCTATTGCCTGCAGTGCAAGGTCGACAGGGGCAGTGGTCTCAGCAGGTTCAAGGTCGGTTTTACCGTTGCGGTTGCAAAAATGCGGCATAGAGACGGCCTGTTGGGGACTCATCCCCCAGTCAAGAACACTGACCAGGGACTGAGCTACGTAACAGATAATTCGACTGCCGCCCGGTGAACCAGTGACAAGAACCGGCTCACCGTGAGAATCGAAAACAATCGTCGGGGCCATCGAACTACGGGGTCGTTTACCGCCTTCGACCCGGTTGGCGACTAACAAGCCCTCGCGCTCTTTGATAAATGAAAAATCGGTGAGCTCATTATTCAACAGGAAACCGTCGGTCATCAGTCGGCTGCCAAACCCGGACTCGATCGTCGTGGTCATCGATACGATATTACCCAGGGCGTCAACAATGCTGAGGTGACTGGTTCCGGCCGGCTCGCTTTGATAGACCGTTGCATTCGCGCTCAGTACCCCGGGTGGTATCCCGGCAGAGGCTTTGCCGATAGAAGAGTCGGCATGGATCATCCGGCTGCGCTCGCTAAGATAGCCTGGATCGAGCAGCCCAACGACCGGAACTGGCACGAAATCGATGTCGGCCATATAGCGGGCTCGATCAGCGAAGGCGAGACGCGAAGCTTCTAATATCAAGTGAATACTTTGTGGGCTGGATCCTAGTCGCGGCAAGTCAAAGCGCTCAACTAGCCCCAGGATCTGGCCAACGGTCAGCGCGCCAGAGCTAGGCGGGCCCATGCCACAAACGGTGTATTTGCGATAGGGCGCGCAAACTGGAGGCCGCAAAATGGTACGGTACTGCGCAAGATCCTCGGTCGTCATCAGCGCCGGCAGCGCTGAGGTATTTTCAAGTGCTTTTAATAGCCGTTGGGCAATCGGGCCCTGATAAAACGGGGTAATGCCTTCTTGCGATATCTGTCGCAAGGTGTTGGCAAACAGCTGGTTTTTCAGGGTGGAGCCGACGGGTAGGGGCTCGCCGCTTGCAGTAAAGAAGTATTCACGAGCTGGAGCAAACTTGAGTAGCCCCCGGTCGGCTGCACTTGCAATGGACTGTGCGAGTCGTGGCGATACGATAAAGCCCTCAGTGGCCAGCGTGATACCCGGCTTAAAGAGTTCGGCCCATGGCTTCTTTCCAAAAAGGCTGTGTGCTGTATGCAGTAGGTGCAGTGTTCCTGGAACACCAACGGCGCGGCCGCCCACCATAGCCTTACGCCACTTAAGAGGGGCGCCATTGGCATCGAGAAAGTAGTTGGCATCCGCCGCAGCCGGGGCAGTTTCACGACCGTCGAGTGTGTGCAGTTGCCGTGCGGCCGCATTCCAGTAAAGCATGAATGCGCCGCCACCAATGCCTGAGGACTGGGGCTCTACCAGGTTAAGTACCATTTGTGCGGCAACGGCGGCATCGACTGCGGTACCACCGTTGGACAGAACATTGACTGCTGCCTGGGTGGCCAGCGGGTGGGCTGTTACCGCCATGAAGCGTTGGGCCTGCACTGCGGGTTTTGCCTGCCAGCCGCTTGCAGGTTCAGGCGCCGCAATTGACGTCGCATGCGCGGGTACGATTACACCCAAAGCACCCCAACAGATCGCGAGAAGTGAATTCCTCATCTATTTACCACCAACAAAACAAACAACCCAGCCGATACCAGAATCATAATCCAATGGCGTTTAGCCTGTGATTTATACATCTTAACTTGACGTTTCAGTTCGTTGTTTTCCTGTTGTAGCTCATTTATCACGAGTGTTGCTTGGTCTTCGCTCATATCTTCAGTCCTGGTCATTTTTGCTCAGTGAATGCTGTGCTCTGACAGGTTTTCCATATCTGACAAATAAACCTTAAGCAGATTCAACTTTGGAAATATAGGTGTGAGACAGGTAATCGTGCCAGGTACGCCGATGAGGATCGACGAATACCCAGAAAAAACCCAGCCCTAGTGCTGCCAACGACAGGCAGGATACTGTAAAGCGCCAAAAGGCATCTTTCCAACGCAGTCGATGGCCATCGACTCGCAATACGCGCAGTCGCCAGACTTTCATGCCAACCGTTTGGCCGCCGTAGACCCAAAAGCTCCCCAGATAGGCAAAACAGGCACCAAGCAGATACACCCGTTTGATGGCCAGCGCCCAAGCCTCACCCGACGCAAGTTGATCGAGTACTGGCAGCGGCAGGGCAGCGATAAAAAGAACGGCAGCGACTACGAAGCCATCGTAGACCATAGCCCCAAAACGACGCAGGATTCCGGCGGGTCTTGATGATAACGTGCCACTAACTGTCATAGGCAAACCAGGGACTCATGGAGGTAAGCTCGGCACCCGATGAAAGAATAAGACACAGCTTGCACCCAGTTAATCCCCCACTTACTCACACTTTATTCACAGCGGGTTTAACAACGACCTGCTGCGCAAATTGGCGTCCCCGGCAAGATTCGAACTTGCGACCTATCGCTTCATACCCCTACAGTTTTCACTGCCGGATTTGAAAGTCCGTTTGGAGTCTGGACTTTATCTTCGCCAGTAGGCCGTCTGGCCCTTAGGCGCTGCCCGTCAAGTCTCTACACCTTCCCACCACAGGCGGGCTTGGCTCGGTATTGCCACCACCTATTGTGCTGAGGTTTCACCGAGTTTGAGCAGATTCACACAGATTGTTTCCAAAGCCTGGTGCCCAGAATAACCCAGGAGGCGATTGCTCTATCCAGCTGAGCTACGGGGACTCGCTGGCGGCAGTATACCAAGCAGGGGCTGATAGAGATTACAAAAAATCCCGGATCACCGGTTGGGGGGTTGAATGTGCAATGGGGAGTAACCGGTGATCCAGGATTTGTTCTGAAAAAGAGGGGTATGATCGTTTTGGGTATGTGGGACGCAGCCTATGACCTGGTAACAAGACGTAAATTGGCCTGCACCTAAAAACGATCATGTTTTTGTAAATTATTCTCCTATTTTGTTATGTGTAGACCTTAGGTAATCTGATGACTGAAGGCGTTGACTTAGATCAAGGTTTTTACCGAAGTGCCACCCTGGTCGGATTCATGACGATTCTGATGTGGCCGCTGTTAGCGGCACTGACCGTGGCGACCGGCGCTGTTCCACCTTTTCAGCTTGCGGCCGTTTGTTTTGCAATCGGTGGCGCGCTTGGTCTTATCTGGACAGGTATTCGGGGAGAACTTCGGCTGTTAACGGGCCAACCATTGTCCGTTTGGCTGCACGGTGTAGGGGGGTATTTTTGGCTATCACTTTTTTTATTTCACCGCGTTACGTCACGGCTCACCGGCCGAAGGCAGCCTTATCGCCTATCTTTGGCCGCTGCTGATCGTATTATTTTCTGCCGCGTTGCCGGGTCACCGATTGAAGGTGCACCACGCTGTCAGTGCTGTGTTGGGATTCGTCGGTGTGGCAGTAATCGTGCTTGGCCGGGGCAGGGGGCTAATCATCACCGAGCCAGTAGGCTATCTGGCTGCTGGTGCTTGTGCGCTCATTTGGTCTGCTTACTCGGTCAGCAATCGAATTTTTTCAAAAGTGCCTACCGCTCTTGTCACTGGGTTCTGTTTGGTCAGCAGCTTTTTGGCCGGAACCTGCCATCTGCTGTTCGAGGAGACTTTGTGGCCCCAGACAGCGCTCGCCTGGTGGGCCGTGCTGGGGTTAGGGGTAGGGCCGGTCGGTCTGGCATTTTTTGTCTGGGATTATGGCTGCAAGCAAGGCGACCTTCGGGTTCTTGGCGCTGGCGCGTATCTGGCGCCGCTTTTATCCACCGCAGCCTTGCTTGCCTTGGGGCTCAAGTCACTTCGGTTATCGATCATTCTCGCTGCCTTTTTGATCACAGGCGGCGCGATGATCGCAGCACGTGACCTCATACGGCGGCGCTCATCGGCTTCGAGGTAGTTGGTTTGTACGTTAATTGAGAATCGACGGCAGGTCGGTTTACCCGTGGGTTTTGATTCAACGATGTTGATTGTCGTCAGTGCGCGGGCAGGTAAGTGTCAGACCAGCGCAGCACTACGTTAAAGGATACTGATATACGGCGATCCTGCGAGAGGTTTGGATGTACCAGATGATGGACAAAGGCAGGCCACAGGAGAATGTCGCCTGAGCGTGGTTGGATTCGGTGTTCTGGGTCAACCTGACCATCAGCCTTGATAGCCGTCATGTTCGCCTGGGGCCGGGGGTCAAAAAAGGAAATTGCACCCGGGGTCCGATCGGAGCGTCCGGGCAGGTCAATCCGGGTATCAGGTACAGACACATAGTACGTACCGGACAGCCAGGCGCGCGGATGGTTATGCAGGTTGTGGTAGTCGCCAAAGCGGTTGACGTTGGCCCAGCCCTGCAGATGCCAGTCAACGGCGTAATCGATAGCACTGTGATCGATGTAGCGAATGACAGCGTGATTGATGCATTCGCGCAGCCATACCAGTGCCGGGTGTTCTGAGGTCAATAGGTTGTCTTCAAGATAGCCCGTTGTTAGATCAGCGCGTTCGCTGTCGAGGCGCGTGATCTCATCGACCAACGCTTGAGTTATGGCCTGATCCGCTGGCAGGCGGTCACGCATAAATATAGTTGGCCACAATGACAAAAATTGCGTGTTATCAGACATGGGAGGTGATAGGCAGTAGTGGAGTGCAGTTAGGGCCTGTTAACGGCACATCGTGGTTGGCCCATTCAATTAAAACCGTATGCTGCATTAGACGTTGATAAAATCTCAATTTAATCAGCCGTTACCTGATCGATTAGCTAGTAAGCTAAGGTCGATATCAGAAATCTTCCCGACCCCGCAAAGCCCCATGACTGTATCAATTCCTTTGGCATAAATCTCCAGCAAATGCCACACTCCTGCCTCACCTGTTACAGAAACACCCCAAAGCTGAGGCCGACCAAGAAGACACGCTGTGGCTCCCAACGCTAAAGCGATAACCACATCGGTGCCTCGGCGCACTCCGCCATCTAAAAGTACAGGAATGCGGCCGTCGACCTGCCGGACGATGCCTGGCAAAGCATCCAACGACGAGACAGCGTCATCCAATTGGCGCCCACCATGGTTGGAAAAAACGATGGCATCGGCCCCATGATTAATCGCTGCTTCGGCCTCGTCATCACTAAGTATGCCTTTAATAATTAATGGCTTGGAAGTCATGCCCCGAATCCAATCTACGCCTTTCCAGCTAAGCGCGGGATCAAAAAGTTCCGCCATTTTTGAAGCTAGCTTTTTAATGTCTTCCTTTTTCTCGGGATGGACATAGTTGCCGAAAGTAGTACGTCTCAATTCACCGCGCATACGCCACCACCATTTAATCTTACCAAGCATAACTCCGGATTGGGAGAGGCTAAATTCCCGCCGGGTGGTAAAGCCGTTTGCAAGATCGCACTCGCGTTTTCCTAACAGCTGATTATCAATTGTTAAGACAATTCCATCGTAATTTTCAGCTTCGGCCCGACGACCCAGTTCCTTGGTGAACGGTTGGTCCCGATACAAAAATACTTGCATCCATCTTGGACGAGCTTTGGTGTCTGCAAGTGCTTCAAGAGTACAAACTGATCCATGACTTAAGAAAAATTGGGTACCCGCTGCACTTGCCGCTCGCGCCGTCGCGCATTCTCTATCTGGCCAAAACAAACCGAAAAGTCCAGTCGGCCCGATAACTAGTGGAATGCTATATCGATGTCCTAAAAATTCTACCGATAGGTCGCGGTCTGCTGCACCATTCATAGCTCTTGGCACCAACCAGTAATCATCAAAAGCGTTTTCATTCCGGCGTAGAGTTCACTCGTCCTCAGCCCCGCCATCCGCGAAATAAAAAATTGGCCATGGAAGTTCAGCCTTTGCCAGCTGCCGAAGCATTTCTACGCTATAGGCTTTTTTGCGCCACGCCATTTGCAAACCATCTTCTTCTCGATTGCTATCATGCTAGCATGGCAAACGACGCAGAACAGATAATTTAGCTATAAAAACAAACTAATAATCAAAGACCGAGTATAGGTAGTATTAATATCCCTACCTGCCACAACCTGCTATAGACGCTTGGCTGCTATGAGTGCGATTTGTTGTGGTCTTGTTGTTGCCTAACCTGCAGGCCAAGACGATCTGGGTAGCCATAAACGCGGAAAATTAAGGGAAATGGTGGGCCCGGAAGGGCTCGAACCTTCGACTAATGAAGTATGGGTCCAAAATGAAGTCTGGAAGACTCCACTAAAACTCTTATTTATAGTAGTCCTCGCACTCCGACTTTCACGCAATCGAACTTAAAAGGACTCAAGAGGATTTGAGAATTCACATCTGTCGCGAGTTTAAATGTCTCGCCGTGTGTTTTAATACTGTCTTCAATTTCTGTCCTCACGAATTGTTTAATTTGTCTCTAGACGGTAACGCAATTTCCCTGCGTTAATTTGGATAAATAACAAATCATTCTACACATACATGCTTGACGTTGAGCCATTCAAGATAGATATTCCAGCGGAAACGTTGGATGCTATTCGCAAAAAAGTAATAGCATTCCCATGGCACGAAATGCCAGACGATGGCGGTTGGGAATATGGTACCAACCTGAATTACATGAAGAAGTTCTGCGACTATTGGGTAAACGGATTTGATTGGCGTAAACAGGAAACGAGACTCAACCAATTCACCCATTTCAAATCACCAATTGATGGAATCGATATTCATTTTATTTATGAAAAAGGTAGTGGCGCTAATCCCAAGCCGCTTATCCTCAGCCATGGCTGGCCGGGCTCGATTGTAGAGTTTGTGGATTTTATCGATCTGCTTGCGCATCCAGAAAATCATGGCGGAACTGTAGATGATGCGTTTGACGTGGTTGCGCCCTCTTTGCCTGGCTTCGGTTTTTCCGGCCGTCCGCCGCGTCCTTATGGCCCAAGAAAGATGGCGGGCATCTTTAATAGCCTGATGACCAATGTCTTGGGTTATGAAACCTATATCGCGCAGGGTGGAGACTGGGGTGGAGCCATATCAAGTTGGTTGGGCTATGAGCACGCACCTGCATGTTCTGCGATTCATATCAACATCCTCACCATGCGGCATAAGGACGGACCACAGGGCGCTGAAGAGGTTGCCTGGGCAGAACAGTTTGAAAAAGACCAGATAATACAAAATGGCTACCGGACTCAGCAGGCTACCAAGCCTCAGACCCTGAGTTACGCAATGATGGATAGTCCCGTGGGTGTGGCCGCATGGATATTAGAAAAGATGCACGGCTGGTCTGATTTGAAGGGCGAAGATATCGAGAGCGTCTACTCTAAAGATCAGCTGCTGACCAATATTATGGTGTACGTAATTACTGGGACCTTCAATACTGCCTCGTGGATTTACTACGGTCGTCGAGAGGAGGGTGGAAGGGTCTTATCATCAGAGGGGAGGCGGGTCGAAGTACCAACCGGGTGTGCCCTGTTTCCCGCAGAACTTCTAACGTGGCCTCCGCGAAGTTATGCCGACCGGATTTATAACGTTACGCAGTGGACCCAAATGCCGCATGGCGGCCATTTTGCGGCAATGGAGGAGCCCGATCTGCTGATTGAAGATATTCGAAGATTTAGACGCAGCCTAGATAGCGTATAAGAGGCTCAAATCATCATCGAACAATGGTGGAGACACTACAACACCATCAGACCACACAGTGCTCTGGGCTCTCGCGTGAGCGTGACCGAAGATTATCCAAAGGATTGGTTGTGGCTGGTTCAGGTTGCCCTGTGACGTCGGTTTAGCGACAAGGGATGTAAATATGATTCGAAAAATTATTCTAAGACTCGGGCAGTAACATCCCTTCCTGCCAGTAGGCTGTCCTGAAATCAACCGATCAATCGACCGGTGGCGCTCCCGATTGATTATCTCGGTGTTCTCCAGATTCATATTAAAATTTCTCATCATTTTAGGCAGACATTTTGCAATATACTGTGGACCAGTAAATCACCTTTGGTTTTTCTTAAGCCTTGATGACTGCTCAAAATAAAAATACGTCCGACGAACTGCAGATTACGCCGCTGTCGGTACACACCGGTGCCGAGATCAGCGGAGTTGATCTGTGCCACCCGCTCACAACGGATCACGTGGATCAGATTCGTAACGCACTGTTGAAGTGGCGTGTTGTTTTCTTTCGGGGTCAAGAGCTAACGCACCCACAGCATATTTCTTTTGCGAAACGATTCGGTGATCCGACACCGGGTCACGTCATATTCGGCAGTCACAGCGACTATCCTGAAATTTATCCCGTTGTGAAACACCGGGCAGCACAGGCTGGAAACGTCAGCATAAAGCGCGCCTGGACTGGCTGGCATACAGACATCACGGCAGCGATTAATCCACCGTCTGCATCAATTCTTCGGTCTGTGGTCCTTCCGCCTTATGGCGGTGATACCCAATGGCTCAATATGGCCAAAGCGTTTGAGGCGCTGTCTTTACCGATGCAGGAGTTTCTGAGTTCCTTAAGGGCCATTCACCAGTACAAGCGTGCACTCGATCCGAAAGACAAAAGCGGATACAACGAACTGATCGAGGACAAAGCCATGGTCTCCGAGCACCCGCTGGTCACCATCCACCCTGAGACGGGTGAGAAGATGCTCTTCACCAACTCGGCCTATGTCGACCATATCGTCGGCCTTACGCCGAGAGAAAGCCAGTGCCTGCTGGAATACCTCTGGGAGCATTGCTTGCAGCCGGAGTTCACGATCCGGTTTCGATGGAGTGCGGGGAGTATCGCGTTTTGGGATAACCGTGCTACCCAGCATCAGGCCATCGGCGATATTTTCGATACTGACTTCTGCCGAGAGCTCTACCGGATTACGCTGAATGGCGAGATTCCTGTGGGGACCAACGGCCACAGGTCTACCGCACTCAGCGGCGACCCCATCAAACCCGTGTAGCGCTTGTTAATGATAGTCCGACAACTTTTATGTTGAAAAGTTAATGGTCACTCAATTATCGACTCCGCCACGGCCAGAAGTGGACTAGAGCGCCGAATAAACCAAGGACAGCAGCAATACCATAGACGTATCTAAATGCGGCAACATAGCCAGCCACTGTATTGGTTAATTGTGTCGAACTGATCTCTACTGGGCCTTGTCCTGTAGCTTTTAACGTTACAAATATCGATCCCAGAATTGTGATGCTACAGACCGTTCCAAGGTTGTGCGACAGTCACGATAGTCCGCCCGCTATACCTAATTCGCGCACACTGACACTTCCCATAATTAGACTTAGATTACTACTTTGAAAAATTCCCATGCCTATACCCAATTTGGCCATTCTTGCGGCGATTCCAAAGCCTGTGGCGAGGTTGTCTACCGCTTGGAAAGAGATTAAAAGACAACCATGATTAGCATCCCTAGGGTACTTATAAGGGCTGGGTGAGTGCGGTCTGCGAAAGCTCCCCCGAGAGGCGAGGAAACCAGCAAGAGCATTGCGGGGATTGTGAGCAAAACGCCAATACTAGAAGGCCCAATTTCGACTATTTCGGCGACAAAGAATAGCAGGACAAACCAATTAACAAAAACCGCAAGATACATTAGAAAATTGCAAACCAAGCCAATCGATACTTCACGTCGACACAACAACCCCTTCGGTATAAATGGTGTTGATATAGTGAGTTGTCGTTTACACAAGAAATAGGCGGCAACTAGTGATGCTGCAATGTAAATCAGAGCACTAAACGAAAGCCAGCTGGTTATCTGTGTTTGATGCAGAAAAAGTATGAAAAATAGAACGCTCAAAACTATCGGTGCTGCTGAATTTAGATCCAAATTTGTTTTAGAAGAATTTCTGACTGAAGGAAGAAACCACACGGACATTTCTAAAGCAAGAATTGCCAGTGGGATGCGGGCAAGGAAGATCCAACGTCATCTATAAAGGTCAATCACAAAGTCAGCTCCGAATGAACCAAGAATCATTCCGGTCATGCCGATAGCCGTCATCCACCCCAAGGCCTGACCGCAATAGTTATCGGGGACGCTTGCTGTAACTATAGCGGGGGACAACGCTAAAAAGTCGCGTTGCCGAATGCTTGAAGAATCCTGGTTACAATTACACTTTCTAAAGTGGTTGCAATGCAATCAGGAATACTGCAAGTCACGTAGGTGATTAGACCAAGAATTTAGATACGTTTCAGCCCATAAGCATCAGCAATTCGGCCTAGGATCAACTGAACCGTAGCGGTTGCTCCCAGATAAACAGTAATGATTTTATAAATTTTAATAAGGTCAGCATCGAAGCTTGTTGCGATATCTGGAAGCCCAACATTAACGCTAAAGTCCAAGCTGGCTAATAGCATTCCTGATGACGCAGTCGCGAGGACCAACCAATGCCGTTTAGCAATTACAGGCATAATCCAATCAGCTGGAATCAGCAGAGGTAGTTTCTTTTATCATGTGGATATTTGGCTATGGTTCATTAATTTGGAATCCTAATTTTTCCTATCATGCTCATCGTTTAGCACGAATCGATAATTGGGTGCGGCGTTTTTGGCAAGGGTCGATTGACCATAGAGGTGTGCCGGGTCATCCTGGCCGTGTTGTTACATTGGTATCCGAGCCATCGGGCAATTGTTGGGGTGTTGCATTCGATTGTGGAAATTCTGATAACCAACAAGTGATCGAGGATCTGGACCTTCGGGAGAAGGGAGGATATCACCGCGAATCGGTAACACTGAATTTCACCGATGGCAGTACCACTCAGGGCCTGGTGTATGTAGCAGACCCGGAAAATCTAGATTACCTTGGGCCAGCAGATGAAATCGATATTGCCAGACAAATTCTCTCGGCTGAAGGGCCGAGTGGATCAAATCGAGAGTATCTCAGCAATCTAGCCAGCGCCTTGAGGAATCTGGATGTGTCAGATTCACACGTATTTTTGATTGAGTCCAAGGTTCAAACATTGATCACTACGAGCCCATCTGCAAGCGATTTTCTGTAATTAGGCAGAACCTCCGTTTATGGTCTTGATGTTAGGCAGATGTCAGAACCTTCAAGGACACGCTTTCAACAATATCTTTTACCTTCTGGCGGTACTCCAGCATATGGGGTGCTACTGCATGGACATTCAAATTGGCCATGGTTTCCCATTTTTCCACCATAGTTACGATATTTTCATCCAGCTCTTGCGCACCGAGTGAAGACTCAGTATCTACCATGGGTTGGTATTCCACACATCCGACTTCGGCGTGGACATTCGATAGGTTGTCTCGGATACATGCTAGTAATGCGTTTCGCTGGCCCGCCTTGGCTTTGATCGCTGCAATCACACAAATCATATTCGTCATTCCTTATATTCAATTGTCTGGGGTTCTGAAACTGTAGGACGTAGTACAGCTAACTAGGGGGCTCGGGATACCAGCCGGGCCCTCCCAAATGGAAGCGATTCCATGTAGGGCTGATTAATACTTCATTGAGACATACATGCGCTGGCATCTCTGCGATGAAACGAATAGTCTCTCCAAGATCATCAGGTTGCAGCATTCGCGCTCGTTCTTCATCCGAAACTGGAATAGGGCGCCGGTCAAGAATTTCCGTAGCAACCTCGGCAGGCTCCAAAGAGCAACAACGGATCCCATATCGTCCTTCTTCCAGGTTTATGGTCGCGGACATAGACGAGACCGCATGTTTTGAGGCACCGTAAGCTGGACCTGCAACATAGGAATCATGTCGCCCCGCCCAAGAGGAAACATTAATAATTAGGCCAGCGCCTCTATCTCTCATCTCCGGTAGCACAGCGTATATACAGTTATATGCCCCATTCAGATTGGTGTCGATTACCCTTTGCCAATCACCTATTTTCATTTCGCCATAGCGTCGTTTGGGAAGGTTAATGCCCGCACTATTTATGAGAATATCAATTTGATTCAGTTCGGCACGAATCTCATTCGCGGCAGCTAAAACTGCTTCACTATCGGCAACGTCGACCGGAACTATTATTCCGTTGCCATTAATTGATTGCACCATTTCTAGAGTTTCTTCAAGTGGATTGACTCTACGTCCCGATAATGCAACCCGTGCACCTGCTTGCACTAAAGAATTGACAGCGGCTCGACCGATACCGCTACCGGCGCCTGTTATCCATACGGTTTTTCCTTCGATTGAAGTTTTCATAAACTGAATTCCCAATTGTGGTTGTGGTCAGAACAGTTACTGACTTAAGTACATTTCTATTTTTATCACCTATACCTGAATCGCTTGTTGTGAGTAGACGAAGCATTAACGCGCCTTCCTATCACAGTCTGCTGTCGTCAGCAGTCGAGTTATCAAAGCCGGCGATTCACATCAGGTTACGCTCTATCTGGTGACGATAGATGTGGCTTCATTCGCTGTCATTTCGCGGCTCAAAGGTGAGTTCCTGTTGCCACAATCAACGATCGACTGGTGGAGTTGTCTGGGCAGAAATCTGCTTTTCGCCGGCGCCATGATCGACTTCTTTGGCATCGCACTGATCGGGCCGTGAAAACAACCCTGTTTTCCTATATTGAACTCCTGGCAACGATCGCGGTCGCGTTCCTGATCCTCGGACAATCACTTTCCCCGTTTCAGGCACTCGGCGTTCTGATCGTTGTCGCGGCGCTGTAATGGTCGAGATGGTCAGCTTGTGCGACACTGAGCCCGCGCCATACCGAGACCTAGCCGAGATAGGCCGTGGCTGAGATTTCGACCAGAAACTCCGGTTTCACCAAATCTGCGCGAATACAATATCGCGCCGGAGAGTTCGTCCCGAAATATTCTTTGTAGATGTCGTTCATCGCTGCATAGTCGCCGAGATCAGCCAGAAAAATCTGATTGAATGCGACATCGGATAGTGCACCACCGGCGGCTTCAACCACACTCTTGATGGCCTCAATGACACAGCGCGTCTGCGCACGGACATCACCTTCACCAACGATTCCCCCAGCGGTATCCATCGGTAGAATGCCGGAGATGTAGACGGTGTCACCGGCTCTGACCCCCGGCGAATAGGGCGCCAGTGGCGGCGCGGATCCTGTCGGAATAATCGGTTCATGGGCCATGTTGTTCTCCTATTTTGAGTATGTGGTTCAGCGCTCCAAAAATGCACTGATAATGGTGTTGAACTGTTCGGGCACGGTTCGCGAACATGCATGCCCGCCATGATCGAGAGAGCATAATTCTGCGGTCCGAATTCCGGCGGCCAGGGCATCGGAAAAATAGTGTGGGGTCTGGTTATCGTCGCGTGCGCATACAACCAGGGTCGACGTGTCGATCTGTGCGAGCTGATCACGGCGATCATATGCCTGGACGGCTTCAATCCGGCTGGCCATCACCTCTGCTGACGCCAGCATTGCGACCTGGGCTGCCTGCTGTTGCTCGAGCAATTCGGCATTGGCAGAAATCCAGTCCGGCGGGTAGAGCATCAGGCTTGTCATATCGCCATAGAGTTCTGCCCCCTGATTTTCCAGAATGGACCGACGAACCTTCCAAACCTTGGCGCGATAGGCGTCACCATGGGTCGTGCTGGCGTAAATGATGAGCTTGCGCAAACGCTCGGGGGTTTCGATCGCCATGATCTGGCCGATATTTCCGCCGGTCGAATGACCGAGATAGTCGACGGTTTGAAAGCCCAGGTTATCGAGTAACGCGCAAAGGTCTTCGTGCAACTGGTCGATGCTTTCAACCCGCACGTGGCTGGACCGCCCGGTACCCCGTTGGTCATAGCTGATCACCGTGTGGGTGGTGGAGAAGAACGCGATCTGTTCTGCCCAATAATTGGCGGTGCCCCCCATGCCGGCAACCAGCAACAAAGGCGGTCCCTCACCTTGAATATCGTAATATTGGGTAATCCCATTGGCTTCGATCAGGGCCATTCAACAATCCTGCACAGACAATATTCCGGAAGACGCATCCTCAGTTTCGAGGTGGGCCAAAAGGCATAATTTCGCGAAGCAAATTTCCAGCGCACCCAGAGGGACCCACGCCAAATCGCCGATCATCGATATCGGCTCGAGTTCGTCGAATCTCGCAATGCGCAAATCCATTTCCTCGGCACTTGGTGTGTAAATTTTCGTGGCAATAGTTCTTCCCATCCTTACCTTGTTGCTCAAACCCTAACGTACATTGGGTTTTCGTGCTACGTGGGGAGATTCGCTTCCAAATTATAAGCAGCATTAACGCCCCTTCCTGCCACAATCTGCTATAAGCACCTGTCTGCTATCAATAGTCGAGTGCGGTTAAGTTCCGTCATTAATCACTATCAATACGCTGGAACCTTCAACGGAATAAGCACAAGGTATTAAATTCATATTGCCTTCTAGACGGACTTCTATGGGTTGGAATTAAAGTAAATTCATCGAATGGTTAAAACACCTAATTAAAGTCCTTTATTGCCGAATAGCATCCACCATGGATAACTAGACTGCATTCAACTATACCGGTCAAAATTACATAATGCGAAACAATCCCCAACTTGCTGGAATACTTTGTGTAATTACCGCGATGCTGATATTTATAGGAAATGATTCCTCAATAAAATACTTAAGTGACGATTATTCGATTCACCAGATAGTTCTTGCTCGAACGCTTGTTGCGCTGTGCATTACGTTAATAATCACACAATTTGAAGGCGGGTTTAGTGTCTTAAAGACCCGCAGACCCTGGCTGCATGCAATTCGCGGCCTGCTAATAGTTATAGCCAATCTTACCTATTTTCTAGCTTTGGCCGTAATGCCTCTTGCTGAAACCATGGCTTTATTTTTTGTCGCGCCCCTTTTAATCACTATAGCGTCTGCCCTCATCCTGCGTGAGGATGTTGGCATCAGACGCTGGATTGGGGTTGGTATCGGAATGACAGGCATGCTAGTCATCATCAACCCTGGGTCTGACACTTTACAACTTGCTGCACTATTACCGCTTATAGCGGCAGTTTGTTATACCGGTATGCAGGTGCTAACCCGCATAATGGCGGCCACTGATCGCGCCAGCACCATGGCATTCTATATTCAGATTTCATTTCTGGTAGTTTCAACAACCCTGGGCTTAACCATGGGCGATGGCCGCTTTTCGGGCCATGACAATGCCAGTCTGGAATTTCTATTCCGGGCCTGGAAGTGGCCTAATCAACATGATGCTTTGTTGATGGGTATATGCGGAGTTTGTGTTGGCCTCGGCGGCTATCTTATATCCCAGGGATATCGATTAGCCCAGGCCAGTGCTGTGGCACCATTTGAATATGTGGCTTTGCCATGGGGTATCGCGGCTGGCTTTATAATTTTCGGTGAAATCCCAACAATTCAAAGCTTTGTGGGAATAGCTCTAATTATTGGCGCAGGTCTATACGTTCTGAAAAGAGAATCAATACGGGGCCAAAAACGACCCCGTGGCTACGGTATTAGAACAGTTAGATGACGATTAAGAGGCTCTGATTAGGCGGGCCGACCAGCAGACAGAAATGCCAGATCAGTTAACTCGCCACGTACTGTGACTGCCAAACAGCGTGAGAAACTGACCAGTTATAGCGGGCGATCATCGCGTACAAAGTGACCACCCAAATATAACGATACTCAGATTTAATCAATCTGATGTGACTGTGAGGTGATTTGTATGAAAACGTCAGTCAAGATACGTCGTTTGTGTTCAGATTAAGGTCGAACCATTAGTTCTGTGGCCCGACAATTCGATTTTTCGCGGAGTACGGTACGTAAATATTTAAACCAAGCCGATCCGCTAAAATACCAACGGGTAGTGCCGAGGCTGTGCCTGAAGTTGGATGGCTATCAAGAGCAGCCAGTTGAATCGGCTACAGACGCCGCCCAGTATAATTAGAAATCCAGTCCGGTCCGTATCACTCAAAAAGATGTCTTCGTGTCGGTCCCCATGTGAGGTCATATGGTAAAGCGCATTACGAAATTACAGTCTTAACGGCCTCGCCATTCGGGGATGCTAACAGATGATTCGTATACATCCCCGGCAAGGGTACTTTTAATTTATCGAATATATAGGCAGATCAATGGATGGGGAGGGTTTAGAAAAAATCAAAATTGGCATCAGTAGCTGCCTGATGGGAGAAAAGGTCCGCTTTGACTCCGGCCACAAAAGAAATGCCTATATCAACGGGATCCTCGCCAATTTTTTCGAATTTACCAATTTTTGTCCCGAGGTAGAAATTGGCCTCAGCATTCCCAGGGAACCAATTCGACTCGTCACTCTTAATGACAAAGTGCATTGTGTTGGAACTAGAAACCCTGAACTCGATGTAACTGAAGATTTATACAAGTCGGCTGATGAGCAACAGGCCTGGCATCGACAGCTATGCGGTTATATTCTAAAGAAAGGGTCTCCCAGTTGTGGTATGGAACGCGTGCGGTTGTATAAAGGAGATATCCCCGACCGTATAGGGGTCGGATTATATGCCGAACGTTTGATGCAAAATTTCCCTAATTTACCCGTGGAGGAAGAAGGGCGACTTGAAGATCCAGTGTTACGTGAGAATTTCATCCAGCGAGTTTACATATACTCTCGCTGGCAAAATTTAATGGAACAGGCTATCAGTATGAAAAGTTTAACCCTGTTTCATGCCCAGCATAAATATATATACATGAGTCACGACCAGTCAATGGCAAGACAACTGGGGTCGTGGTTGGCTGAAAGCCATAAAACTGACCTGGATACACTAACCACGCAGTATCCCTTAAAAATGATGACCCTGTTGAAGCGCCGTGCCACCCGAAAGAATCATGTCAACACTCTGCAGCACATCCAGGGATATCTGAAAAATCATCTGGACGCCGGCGACAAGCAGGAGTTGACTGCAAATATTAAGCAGTACCGGGAAGGACTGCTGCCTTTGATCGTGCCGATAACATTACTACGCCATCATTTCAGGCGCTATCCGAACAATTACATTAGCAACTCATATTACATGCAACCCCATCCTGCCGAACTCATGTTGTTAAACAGTCTATGAAAGTTGTCAACGTCAATGACAAGATGCAGCAACATTACAGCTACAAACTGGTTGAAGACGAGGGTAAGAATTTTCATCCCGATTTCAAGCCTGAACTCAGTCCCGCCGAAATGTTGGAGCTCGGGGTGTTTGGTGGGAAATATTTAACTGATTGCCAATCCGAGTTTCCGAGTTACTGGTTTACCAACGCTAAACTCAACTCCGAAAAAAAAGATATCAGCCTAAATTACTATGCGGTAGACGCATCCCAATCTCTGCGTGAATGGCAAGTGAAAGGCTGGATCCATTCGCAAGATCCACGCGGCTGGTTTCAATGGTATTGCCGCTATTTTCTGGGCAGGCGCACCCCAGCAGAAGATGCACGACAAGTAAAACGCTGGAAAGCCTTTTCCCGTCATGTTGGAGCGGTTAAAAAATATTGCGAGCGCGGTGACTGGAGTTGCCGAAAAAAACAACGGCAGGCACTTTTGCACTGGGCCTATGACTCCACGCAGCTGTAAGCAAGCTGGCCTCATTATCAGGGTGCAATCTGGCAGATGGCCGGAGGCTCGTTAAACCCCTTTAACTTGGCCTCGCGTTCACGCAATTTGTAGCGCGGTAGTATTGAGCAGCTATCACTATAAATTCGAGAATTGCTCTTAAGTATGAAACAGTTTTTCGAGCATAGGCAGCATTAACACCCCTTCCTGCCATAGTTCTGCGATTATCTCCTCATCACGCAGGCCATCCAGCACAATACAGATTTTCTCCTTAGCTGGATATTGTTTGCGCGTCGCGCCGCGGATGGCCTTGATGGTCTTCTCAGACGCGGTGCGCCGTGTTCCGGGTTTTATCTCATCTTCGCTCCTTGGCAGCTACGGTGAGCCAAAAATTTTCCCTTATCAAATCCTACAATTCTGTCCCATAAACGCTGGCGTCAGACAACTTTGGCATTGTCCGACTGCATACGATTGTAGGATTGCACTTCCATTGCTTCTGTCGTTTCATCCATAGAAGCTACAGTGAGACCCAAACCTTTACCATCAGGTTTTCAGTATGGCAACTCGGTGTGCGTTGTGCCCAGAAGAGTTCGTTAACAGGCGTGAGCGTCATGCTGATTTTTCGATTTAACCCGAACAGTCGAAAGAGCCTCAAGCCCGAATGTAGCAGGGGTGAGATATGAACACGACAAACCAACAGCACATCAATCGCAGTGATAGTAACCTGGGGATCGAAGTCCAGCTGATAGCGGATCATGGGGTCGCGTCAAAAGCCTAAAAAGGTTTATCATGCTCGGCAGCCATTCAATCGGATCGTGGCCGGTTGACATTTTGATGTGTTAAATCACAATGATGATGTTCACAATGCCATCGGAATCAGGCTTGAAATCACCGGAAAATCACCAAACACCGCTCGCCGTAGTGGCTGGCGGAACCCGTGGCATCGGACTTGCTGTAGGCGAATTACTGTTCGCCGAGGGTTGGCGGGTGGTGCTTGCAGATCGTGATGTTCCTGGTGAAGCCGATCCGGATCGGTTCGATTGCAGGTCTATAGATATCGTTGACACTGCGGCAGTCGATAAACTGGCAGCAGAAATTCAAGCGGCACATGGTCCCGTCTCGGGGTTGGTAAACGCAGCTGGTTATAACCGTCATGCGCTGGTCAGCGAGATTGACGATGATATTTGGCTGGACTTGCTGGACCTACATCTGGGCGGCGTATTACGCCTGTGCCGGGCATTTTACCCGATGTTGCAGGACACGACAGGCGCCGTGGTCAATTTCTCTTCAATTGGTGGACGTGTGGGTCGCCCGGGACGCGCACCCTATGCCGCGGCCAAGGCTGGCGTTGAGGCATTGACCAGGACGCTGGCCATTGAATGGGCACCGGATGACATTCGCATCAATGCTGTGGTACCCGGCATCATCAACACGCGTATGGTGCAGGAAAACATTCAACAGGGCCTGGTCGATCCCATCAGCCTGAAAGGCGGGATACCATTGCGGCGTTTTGGTGAGCCCACCGAGGTCGCCGAAGCAGTTGCTTTTCTGTTATCTCGAAGGTCTTCTTACATCACCGGGCAGACGTTGGTTGTTGATGGTGGCGTGCTGGCTAATGGCAATTTTTAGTATTAGCTGTGGGGCTTATCGGCGGAGTGTTCATGACTAAACTGAAGGTAAGCATCGACCGTGGAAAATGTGTCGGCTCGGGAAACTGTGTGTATGTTGCGCCAGATATTTTCAGCCAGGACGACGACGATGGAATGGTCATTTTGTTGACCGAGCAGCCGTGCGCAAGCCTGAGTGAAGCGGTGGCGGAAGCGGCGCGGCAATGCCCGTCGATGGCCATCCAGTTGAAAGAGCACTAGCAGATGACGAAAACAAAGTCGGAATTATCCCGCTCGATCAAGCGTACGCTCGAGGTGCTGGAATACTTCGACCCGGAACATCCGGCGGTATCGGTATCGGAAATTTCGCGTGCTCTCGGATATCCCCAGTCCAGCACGTCGATTCTGCTCAAGAGTCTGTGCGAGCTTGGTTATTTGCACTACGACAAGACCGGCCGTAGTTACCGCCCGACGGCTCGGGTCGCGATGCTGGGGCGTGGGGTTCAGGCGCATTTGTTCGGTGACGGCAGTGTCATCGCTGCACTGGAGGAAATCGGCCAGCAGACTGGCGAAACGGTGATCCTGGCGGTACCTGAGGGAGTTGTGGTGCGCTATATCTACGTAATACTGGCAACCAACCCGATGCGCATGCATCTGCGGACCGGGGCTGTGCGCCCGATCATCGGTTCGGCGGTTGGGCATTTGTTTCTGTCGGCACTGCTGGATGATGAACTGGCCGATGAAATTAAACGGCTGCACCGAGTGCAGGCAGAAACTCTGATCGACGACGATGAATTGATGCGGCATATCCGCCGTATACGCCGCCGTGGCCATTCGCTATCTACCCATACGGTGACGCCGGGTGGCGGGATCGTCGCCATCCTCCTGTCCGGTGAATACAACGGCACCCGTCTGGCCATTGGCATCGGTGGCGTCGCGCAGACGATCACTGGCAACGAAAAGCGTTTCGTTGAAATCATGCAGGCGGCAGTTGATCGCCATGTTTGTCCTATCGCCTTGAACTAGCGCATGCGGTTGCGCAGTTCGCCCAGCTTTTCGATACGGGCAACGACGAGTTGACCCGGACGCAGGAAAAAGGCTTGCGGATTTTCGCGTGCCAGCGCCACGCCCGATGGTGTGCCGGTGATCAGGATATCACCGGTCTCGAGCCCAACGCGCGACCAGTAGGAGACGAGCCGCGCCACGCTAAATATCATGTCGCTGGTATTTGCATCCTGGCGCACTTCGCCGTCAACCTCGAGAGTTAGTTGTAGCGTTTGTGGATCGCCGATACTATCGGCGCTGGTGAACCATGGCCCCATCGGCGCGAAGGTCGGAAAATTCTTCGACAAGGTGATACCTATCTGGGCTTCCATTTCACGTCGCTGGATATCACGCGCTGCGAAGTCGTTACAAATCGAGTAACCCGCGACATGGCCGAGTGCCTGGTCTTCGGCCACATCGAGTGCCGGTGTGCCAATAATAACCGCCAGTTCAATCTCGTAATCGATATTGCTTATGCCGGCAGGAATAATAATATCGTCACGGGGTCCACACAGGCTGGTCGTAAACTTGGCAAAGGCGGATGGGAATTCTGGAATACTGATCTTACGCCCACGCTTCGCCCAGATTTTCTGTCCCTCGCGCACATGATCCATGTAATTACGGCCCACCGCGATGATTTTTCCAGGCTTCGGTACGGGTTCGGTCAATCGCCAGTGATTTAAATCCAGCGGTTCGAGCGCGCTTGTGTCCAGACGGAGGTTTAACTCAGCCAGATGCTCGAGAGCCTGTGATGTCAGCCAGGTAAGCCCCATCGGGTCTATGATTGCTGGATCCAGCACCAAGCCTGTCGCTTTGGCTGCTGCGGGTACCGAATGGAAGGTGGACTCATCCGTGGCAAAGGTGAGTACACGCTCTCCACTGTCCTTATGATGTAGGCTAGCCAGTTGCATGTTATCGCAGCCTGCTTAGAACAGGTCGAATGGCAGGCGCTCGTCGAGTGGGGACCAGCCGATAATCAGTAAGGTGGCATCGGCTGCCGCTTCCAGGGGCGCATGCTGTTCTCCGCTCGGCAGGAGGAAATACGACAGCGCATCGTAATCTTTGCCGTCAAACTCCAGATTACCCTCGAGCAGAAACACTGCGCGGTGACCGACCGGAGTTGCGACGGGTAATGCGGCCCCCTTACTCAATTTCGCCATCTTGATGTTGGGACCGGATTCGAAAAAATAAGCGAGATCACGGGACTCGACATTGATGAGGCTGGGATGCGTCTGCCAGGGCAGGGCACTGGAGCGCAGCACAACATAGTTGCTCAACAGGGATTTCGGGTAGCTGATCTCGTCACCGGTGATTTCCTCAAGAATAGCTTCATAGGCATCTCGCTTGCGACCACTGGCAAAGGTATAAACACCTTCCTCGAAGGTTCCGGTTTCGGCCAGCCGGCGTTGTGCATCCACAACGTCTTCTGGCTCAGGATACGGAATGCCCGAAGGCCCCTCGAACTGGATGTCTGCGAAGTGAAGCTTTTCGCCATTTTCTACCGGTTTGACTGGGCCATAATAGGTACCTTCCGGAATATAAAGGCAATCACCCTTCTCATAAACCTCGTGACCGTATTTCATTTTTCCCGACAGCACGTATCGAATTTGCTGGAAGGTATGCCGGTGTCGTGGCGAATGGAAGAAGGGTTCGGCGTAGAGGCTGCCGATCCGGGCCGCGACTTTTCGCTGCTTATTAAAAAAACCATGATATCGCTGGTTATAACCGGGCCGAACACCGATATCGACCCACGGAAGATCGGCTTCACGAACACCGGTAGCGCTTTGAATACTCATATTTTAATGATTCCTTGCTTGAGATAGAGACTAGAAACTGATGGCAAAAGCATCAGTATAATGATACTTACAATCACATTGTCAAATTACCAAAAGGGGCTACCTCCCCGTTGGCATTGCATTCTGGGAGTCATCCCCTGTCTCGTTCAGCGATAATCTTTGTGCTTGCTCTTGCACTCGCCGGAATTGGTGGATTTGCCACCAACAGCGCCGGCATTACGGGTGGCTGGCTGCTTGGTGCATTGGTTACGGTATTTGCCGCCGGCGCCTTTGGTATGCCGCTAGCGCTGCCTGGGTGGTTGCGCAGCATCACCATGGGATTCGCTGGAATCACGGTGGGTGCGGCCATAACCGCGGAAACGGCAGAACTCGTTTCGCTATTGCCATTGACCCTGGCACTTATGTTCGTGTTTCTGGTGGCACTGATATTGTCGACCTATCTGTTCCATCGTTACTACTGGGGTGCGAGCCGTGCAACGGCCCTTGCCTGTGCCTGGCCGGGGAACGTCCTGCTGGTGTTAATCGGCGCCGAGTCGAGCAGGGCAGACATGTCACGGGTCGCGGTAGTACAGTCGGTAAGAGTGCTGGCACTAATGGGTATTTTGCCGCTGACGATCGGGTTCTATCACACGCCGGCTGCCGGAATAGCGATCTTACCTTCCATTGATCTCGGTTTTGCGGCCATCGTCGCGCTTGGTTGCACCTTAATCGCGGTCCGTCTCGGTCTGGTCGGTGGAGAAATGTTTTTAAGCGCATTTGCGGTCGGTGCGTTATCCAGTTTCGACATCTTACGAATCGAAATTCCACACGAGATGATCTCTTTGTTTCAGGTTGTGGTCGGTGCGTACATTGGCATTGAGCTGGCTAAAAGTGGTGCGCGTGCCTTTATGTCGGCGCTGGTCCCGTCACTGGCGAGCGCGATCTATACTGCTATCGCAACCATCGCCATGGCTTTTTTCCTGGCCTCACTTGTCGACTATCCGGTCGCTGCACTCGCGCTCGCACTCGCGCCCGGTGGTGCCGAGGCGATGATCTTGTTGACAGTGGCTTTTGGCGTGGATCCCGCGTTTGTCGGCATTCATCACACCATAAGGCTGATCGTGCTGACCTTTGGTTTTCCGTTTATGTTGCGCTGGGCGTCAAAGACGGATCACCAGGCGACGGGTAGCCGGTAAAGCCCGTAAATTTGTGAGTCGTATTTAAATGGCAAGCCTGCTACCGGCTCAGTGACATGCAGATCCGGGAAACGCTCAAACAGTTTGCGGAACACGACCTGCAACTCGATGCGCGCCAGGCCCTGACCGAGGCAACTATGAATACCGAAGCCGAAGGACATGTGTTGCGATGCGTTGCGCGCCAGATCGAGCCGATCCGGATCGGGGAATTGCTCGGGATCACGATTGACGGAGGGTGAGACCGCAAACACCCCTTCGCCCTGACGGATCTTCACGCCGCCAATATCGACATCTTCCAGCGCCACCCGGCGTGGCGCGAATTGTACCGGCGAAAGGAAGCGCAACAGTTCATCAACGGCGGTGCGGTCGAGCGAAAGATCCTGTTTGAACATTGCTAGTTGATCCGGATGCTCCAGTAACAGCAGTGTTCCTAGCGAAATCATGTTGGTGGTAGTGTCATGGCCTGCGCGCAGAATCATTGAGCAAATATTAGCCAGTTCATCATGGGTCAGTAACCCGGTGACCAGGTATTCTTGAATCACGCGCCCGAGCATATCGTCGGTGGGGACTTGTTGTTTAATCGTAATCAGCTTGCGACAGTATTCCACCAGGTCGCTGGCACTGCCTGCGGCTACCTCGGCCGATTGGCCCATGCCATGCCGGCCGGCGGCGCATTTCAGGATATAGTCATGGTCTTCGTAGGGTGATCCGATCATCTCGCACATCACCAACGCGGGCAATTCGATTGCAAGCTCCTCGACCAGGTCACAAGGCGGTCCCTTGTCGGCCATCGTCGCCAGCAATTGGTCAGTCAACGACTCGATTTTCGGGCGCAGCGCCTGCATGCGCTTCATCGTGAATTCCTTCATGAACATGCGCCGGTAGTGACCATGCCGTGGATTATCCATACCGACGAAAGCGCGCTCAAGCTTGTCGATTGCCTTGCGTGCCTCGGTAACGGTCGGGAAATCGTCACGCGCAAACTCGCCGCTAAAACGGTCGTCGAGGAGTACCTTGCGGTAGTCTTGGTAGCGGCTTAGTAACCACGCACGTTGGCCGTTCCACAGCGTGACCGGTGCAACCGGACAGGCTTCGCGTGCGACGGCATACTCATTCGGCAGCTCGAACTGGCGGTCGCGTTTAAACGGGAAGTCGGGTGCTGCACCACCTTGGAAGGGACAACTGTTTTTTTCCTGCATTGAGTCTTTCTTGCCTCGGTCAAGTGATTATCGGGCGGGTCGCAAGGACAACTTTTGTTATTGCTAAGCCGCTATCAGGCGATTCATAAGTATCACAATTTTGGTGTAAAATATTTAATGTCAATGTTCTCGAATCAAGACAGTATGCCGAAACCTGCCTTTCGGTTAGCAAAAACCGAGCCGAATCATGCTTCAATCCTGGCCCCCAACCCGGACGCAGGCGATCTTCTCCATCGGCAGAATAACCGACGCGATATCGCCGCTAACGTGCCCTTGCTCGACCGCAGCATCGAACCAGTGCATCGCGGCCTCGGGCAGCCTCAACTCGACCCCTTCCTCGACAGACAAATCGATCGCCGCCTGCAAATCTTTGATGATGGTGTCAATGGTTGCCTTGGCCTTGAAGTTGCGGGGTAGAAAATGATTTGGCACCACCCGTTCCAGTGTCCTGCTGTAGGCCGAGCTGTTGCGCAGCACTTCGTAAAGCGCAGCCGCGTCAACACCACATTTGGCCCCCAGTACCATCGCCTCGGCGACCAGGGCATGGGTGCTGATAGAAATCAGGTTGTTGCACAGTTTGGTAGTGACGCCGGCGCCGACATCACCCATGTGGAAGGTTTGTTTGCCGAGCGCGTCGAATATCGTGCTAACACTTGTTACCGCATCGGTCGTGCCACCCACGATAATGCTCAGGGTTCCCGCACGCACGCCATCGGGGCCACCGCTGATTGGCGCGTCGAGGAAGTCGACCCCGCCCTCGATCAGCGTCCGTCCAATTTCACGCGAGACCATTGGCTCGATGGTGGCGAAATCAATACATGTCGGCGGGCGACTCGTGGCCGCGAGCACGCCATCAGGGCCGGTGAAAACGGCCTGCGATTGTTGCGCAGTGACGCGGCAGGAACAAAACACATCCACCTTGCCAGCGACATCGGCAACAGAGGAGCCGGGGAGAGCTCCCTGGCATTGCATCCTACTCATTGCATCCACATTTTCGCTGAAGACGTGCAGCGTAAAACCAGCCTGCAGCAGACGTTCGACCATGGGTTGGCCCATCAGTCCAAGGCCAACGAATCCAATTTTCATGATGTACTCCGATTATCTGATGGTAACTCACTGCGGGGACCATGGTGAGTAGCGTTTCCACAGACGTTCTTTTCCAGCCGCTTGCCTTCGGCAAGGCGCAAGCACGTAACCGGCTTGCGATGGCACCAATGACGCGCAAACGTGCTCCGGGTGGTATCCCAACCGAAGCCGTCGCCGCGTATTATCGCCGACGAGCGGACGGTGGTATCGGCTTGATATTCTCCGAGGGTAGCTTTATTGATCATCCTTCGGCCCAGGCCCATTCGGGTCGAAGCTATACGGATATCCCCCGGTTCTTTGGGCGCGAGGCATTGCTTGGCTGGGAGCGTGTCCTTAATGGGGTGCACGAAGCGAGCACGCTTTTCGTACCTCAACTCTGGCATGTCGGCGAAGTGAGGCGCCTTGGCATGCCTGAAGAGCCGACGGTTCCGGGATATGGCCCACACGAAATCATCGAGGATGGCAAGGTGGTTGTTAAAGCGATGGATCTGCGCGATTGCGAAACTATTGCCGAATCTTATGCACGCTGCGCCATTAGCGCACAGGAAATGGGTTGTGACGGGATTGCTTTGCATGGCGCCCACGGGTATTTGCTGGATCAGTTCCTGTGGCCTGAAAGCAATGCCCGGGACGATGCTCTCGGCGGTGCGATGGAAAATCGTTGTCGCTTCGCCTGCCTTGTGATCGAGCGAATTCGCGACTCGGTGGCGCCGGATTTTCCGATCGTGTTCCGCTTTTCGCAATGGAAGATGTCGGACTACAATGCGCGCATCGCTGAAACACCGGGCGAGCTGAAAATTATGCTGCAGCGGCTGGTGGCAGCAGGTGTGGACTGGTTCGATGTCAGCACCCGGCGCTTCTGGGAACCTGCTTTCGACACTGATCCGCGCAGCCTGGCCGCGTGGACCAGGGTGTTGTCTGGAAAACCGGTTATCGCGGTTGGCAGTATCGGTCTCGATCAACCGCATCATTCCAAGCTGTTTCGTGACAAGGTCAACATCGATGCCCAGGTCGTCGAGCTGGATAATCTGGTTACCGCGATGGCGCAAGGTGACTTTGATATGGCGGCCGTGGCACGGGCCATACTCGCCGATCCCGAATGGGCAGAAAAGGTTCGTTCGGGCAGGATGGCGGAGATTCGCCCATTTGAGCGCACTGATCTTGAGGCTTATCGGTAAGCAGGCCTTCACCGGGCATCGTGCAGGACGGTTTCAGTTGTCCAGATCGCTTTGCAGGCACGGACGTGATCGCGGTACCCGTGGAGGTCGTTAAGCGCCTGGCTGAGCACCGACTCGCAGACCACAACATCCTCGCAGGCAATTTCATCGACACAGTCGCATACTGGCGATGGGGTATTCTCACTATGCGTAAGCCGGGCATGGTTCTGAATGTAGCCTTGCACCGTTTTTACCTTTACTAGCCGCTGCCATAACTCGGGACCTGCCTCGGTGAGCCACCAGGATCTGAACTCTGTGAGCGCAAGCATTGGTGCGCGCCAAATTTGCAGGAATAATTTACGCGGCGCGTCGGCGTGGAGTTGCAGGGTAAATTCATCAGCGAGCAGCGCCACCTCGCGGACAGGTCGGGCAAAAGCCTCTGCCTCATCCTGTTTCATCATGGGAGCCGCGCTGCGATCAGTCACGTGGTTCAGGCGCCGGGCCTCGTCTCGATACCAGATGATGCCGACGCCATCGCAGCTACTGGATGGAAACAGGGAATCCGGGATAGTGACGGCATCGCAGTGGGCGTAGCGTTGGATATTACGCCAGCGCGGCATCGACATGCCTAGCCGGGCGTGTTGGCGCCAACGGGCACGGAACGCGATGGTGTCCATATCGGCGCACCGCTCGGCGAAATACATCAGCTTCGGGTGATCGCTCGCAAGCACTTGTCCGCGCATGCCGGTGTTCTCAACGACGATGCAGACGATTGTCGAGCGAGAGCAGAAAACCGTTGATGGTAATCGCAAAGATTCCGATTAGCGCGGTGATCGAGATCATCATCGATACATCATTCGTTTCGATGCCGCCCATGATCAGGTGTCCCAGGCCGCGCACCGAGGCAAACATCTCACCGATCATTACGCCGAGGAAAGTGATCGAAAAGCTGAGGCGGATTGCGGTTACCAGTTCCGGGATCGTGGCCGGCACAAAGATCAGCAGAAATGTCTGCAGGGTGTTCATCCGTAATGCCTTCGACGTGCGAATCAGGGACGGATTGATATTGCGAACCGCATTGTAGGTGATCAGGGTCATTGGGATGATGCCGTGAATGGCGCCGAAGGCAACTTTCGCGGCGAAGCCGAGACCGAAGAACAACAGCATGACCGGATAAAGCGTCACCTTGGGAGTCGATTGCAGCGCAACGAACATCGGTGCAAACACTTCGCCCGCTCGCCGGTTGAAGCCGAGGATCATGCCGAACAACGCGCCACCGAAAATGGCGATGATTAGCGCAATGCCGAGTGCGCGCAGGGTTTCCTCGGCATGGGTCCAGAAGCGTTCGGTCGCGAACAGGACCTCGGCCCGTGCCCAGGTTTCAAGTGGAGAGGTCAGTGCTTCGCTGCCGACCATCCAGTGCAGCGCCTGCCAGGTTGCCAGAAAGACAACAATTACCGCTATTGCATCGAGGAACGTGGTCATCGGTCCACTCGCGAGAGAAATTCGTTTGGCTGTCGATACCGTCCAGGCGGAGCCGGCGGTAAACTGCGAACGCTTCTCTAAGGTATTCACCGCAGTTAGCATGATCGTGACCAGAATGACGACGAACAGCAATAGGGCATACATTTTCTCGCTCTCGAAGCCTTCGTAGGCGAAAGCGATCGAGTAACCGATACCGGAATTGGACAAAATAAACTCTGAGCCAATTATTCCCGCCATGCCGTATCCAAGTACCAACTTGAGGCCGATGAATATGTAGGGTGCCGCGGCAGGTAGCTGCAGTCGAACCGCGGTTTCCAGTCGGCCCATTCGGAACGTCTGCCCGGTCCTGGCGAGCACCGGTGGAATGCGATCAAGGCCGCTGAGCGTATTGGTAATCATCGCCACCAGTGCGTAGGCGTAACCCATTATTATTATGGAGACATCGTTCATCCCCACGATCACTATGGCGAGTGGATACAGGACAAAGAAGGGCAGTGCATAGTAACTGGAGATTACCGGCTCCATCGCGCGACGCAGCCGCGGCATGCGGAATAAGATCGAACCAAAGAGGAAGCCCAGTACCGCAGCAAGAATGATTGCAATAAAGATATTGCGCACGGTCTTGGTCGCATGGTGCCAGAATTCTCCAGTGCCCATCAAATCGACCAGCGTCGTCGCCATCCGCGATGGCGCAGTGAGCTGCAGCGGGCTGATGACGCCTTTCTGGCAGAGCAATTCAAGCAACAGGACTGCGGAGACCAGCAGCGTGATGCGGATTACCGTCGAACTGCGCCTCACATCAATTCGTCGCCCATGGCCTTTTTCGATTCCTCGCGCAGCTTTTCCCAGAGCTGTGTTGTCACCTGGCCAAACTCTTCATGCGATGCCATCCGACTGTCGCGGTCATCGGGCCAGTTGGTTTCGACGATATCGATAAATTTACCAGGCCTGGACGACATGATCCCGATCCGGTCAGACAACAATGCGGCCTCGTCCAGCGAATGGGTAATCAGCAGCACGGTGGCCCCGGTCTCGCGCCACAGGCGCAACAGCTCGTCGCCCATCAGGAATCGGGTTTGTTGATCAAGCGATCCGAACGGCTCGTCCAGCAGGATTAATCTCGGCTCCATGACGAAGGTACGGGCTATGCAGACCCGTTGGCGCATGCCGCCAGATAGCTCCGACGGTCGGGATTCGCTAAATCCTTGCAGCCCCATGAAGTCGATCGCGTAATCAACTCGTTCTTTGACTTCCGTTGCCGAGCGACCAGCACGGCGCAGGCCGAAGGCGATGTTGTTCCAAACCGTGAGCCAGGGGAACGAGGCATCGTCCTGAAATACGATACCGACTCCTTCGGGAACCTCGCCACGAACCGGTTCATCCTCAAAGATCACCTCACCCTCGGTGGGAGGCGTCAGACCAGCGACGATATCCATCATCGTCGTCTTGCCACAGCCCGATGGGCCGATGGTCGTGAAAAATTCGCCCAGTCGGAGATCAAGGTCAATCGGGCCGAGTGCGTGGACGACGTCTTCATAGACGTGTTTAACACCTGTTAAGGAAACCGTGGCCCGGTTAGCGTTTGTCTGTTCGATGGTTGCAGTGTCGGACATGGCAACTCAAATAAATTTTCTATATCGATTGGGCGCCCAGAGTCGGGTAGTCACCCGCCGTTCAGGATTATCAATCTGGGACACCAACGCCGCCGAAATCGGCGGCGTCTTTAGTGTCCTCGATGATGCTTGAACTAGAGCTTCTGATCTTCGGGCAGGAATGACTCGTCAATTACGTCGTCCCAGTCGATTGGGCCTTCCCAGGACCCCTGTAAACGCAGTCCTTCAAGCATGGCCTCAAGCGCAGGCATGTCGAACTTGCCGCGACCCCAGTAGTTGATCGCGACCATGTTCTTGACGGCGGTGATCGCGATTTCCTCGGACACCTTGTCGCCATAGGCTTTGGCAACGAGCTTGGCTGCCGCGATGGGTTCCGCATAGAGGTAATCGACTGCTGCACGTCGAGCGGCGATGATGGCGCGAAGTTTGTCGGGATTTTCTTTGGCGAATTCAGCCGTGGTAACACCGACGGTCTGGGTCATATTGGGCAGGTTTGTAAGGTCGAAGGCCACTACGTATTTGCCCTTGCGGCTGCTCATGATTGGCTCCAGGATAAGCGCGGCATCGACATCCCCGCGTTCGAGCGCAGCGAGTCCGGCACCGACCTTACCGAGCGACACCAGTTCAACGTCATCCTCCGTCATGCCAGCAGCCGCCACGGCCATCTTCGCCAGGGTTTGACTGGTCGAGCGCGGCTTCGTATACGAGATCTTCTTTCCTCTCAGATCTTCCATTGAACTGATTCCCTTGCCTGGCATCGCTACCCAGAACAGATCGGCAATGGACATTACGTTGGCGCTGACAATCTTGATGTCGTGACCTTCGCGATAGGCTGCCAACACTGCGGCTGTACCGACCACGCCATACCCTGAACCGGATGCAATCTGGTTACGCATGGTCGTGCCGCCACCTGCGGACGAGATGACATCGGTGATATCGACACCGCGTTTTTTAAACTCACCTCTTTCAATCGCTACAGCGATCGGTGCGGTATTGAAAAGAAACCCGTAGTGTGAGGCGACGATGGTTTCAGCTCTGACCGAAAACGACAGCATTACAGCAAAAAATACTGCCAACCCTAGGACTACGCGATTTTTTGATAAACTGGACATTATTAGATCCTCCTCCTGACCCACTAATCTGGTAGCGGGCATTCATTATTAAATCGTTTCAGAGTAGCCCATGACAGTGCAATCTTCTTGAGATACCTGCCGAGGGTTACGTGGAACGTCTTTTCTCAGACCAGGTGGGATCAGAGATTTTCTGCAAGTACTTTTATCTTTTACTCACCCCGAACTTCGATCACCACCCGATTTGAACGCTATCGTTGTGTACTTAATGGCCAACAGCATTGGATGTTTGCTGCTGTTGCATCATTATAACGATAAAAAGTATCATAATGTCAATTGGCGTTGGTTCGGAATAACCTGGTCTAGAAGTCATGGCAAGATGTTTTCCTTCAGGTGAGAGGCTCTATTCACAGGGGCCTGCCACTGTAAGGACCGATTGATTTTAACCGCATAGTGGGAGACTCATGTTCCGAAGCCTGAAAGCACCCTTTGGCGCAGAATCGAACAGCATTGACCTGTCGCGGCCGTTAGATCGCTCGACAATCACCGCCATCAGGGAAGCGTTTTTGCTATATGGTGCGCTGGTGTTTCGCGAACAGACCGTCGACGACGAGAACCTGATCGCACTTGCATCGATCTTCGGCCGACTGGAACAGCACCTGGTCGAGAACAGCGACGGTGAGATCATGTCGCCCGTGCACAACATCACCAATTTCGATAGCGCTGGCAAGCCATCCGTTCGTCCCTATATCAACACCAATTACTTCTGGCATACCGACAAGTCCTACCTCGCGACCCCGTCGCTTGCGACGATGTTGCACCCGGTCGAACTGCCGGCGTCAGGGGGTGATACGCAACTCGCCCACATGGGCCTGGCCTTCGCGGCGCTGCCGGATGTCACCCGGGAAAAAATCGCGGAGCTGAATGCGGTTCACAGTATCGAGTTCATGCGACACAGCCTCGACAATCCAGCGCCAACCGCGGCGCAGATTCAGGCAGCACCGCCAGTAGTGCACCCGCTGGTGCGGCCGCATGTGGAGACCGGGCAGAACTGCCTCTATATTGGCATGTATGCGTCCCACATCGAGGATACGGACATGGCGGAAGGTCGCCTGATCCTCGCCCGTTTACTGGAGCAGTCAACTCAGCCGCCGTTCGTCTATACCCACGAATGGCGTACGGGCGACATCCTGATCTGGGATAACCGGTGCCTGTTGCATCGCGGAGTCGCGAACTACGAGATGTCCCAAGAGCGACGTGTTATGAAACGGCTTTGTGTGTCGGGCGATGATTGATGACGCAGTTTATTTCGCCGCTGCGGCCCGCAAAATCCGGCGCGTTGCCGCGACTGCCTGCTTTACCCGGATGTGAGCGGGTTGGCTGTGCGACAGTGAGACCTGGGGAATTTCGAGGGCTAGCGGTATACCTGACGGCAGCGCACGCAGCAAGCTGACGAGATCGATGACGCCCTCGCCGGGGGGTAAGCGTTCCTCTGTCGCTTCGGTGATAAAAGCGTCGCGCGAGGGTGGTAGCACCGCGGATGCCACGTCGCACAGTTGCGCGTAGCGGAACCATTCCCGCGGCATTTGAATGATCTGTTCGGGGGATCCCTGTGATCTGAAAAAGTGCAACGCGTCCACGGAGATGCCGAGGGCTGGATGTTTGCATTGCCTGATCAGTTGGGCGGCTGCCTCGATATTGGACAAGTGTAACCAGGGAACGAATTCGAAATCAATTGTTAGCCTATGTTCCGCAGCCATTTCGCACAGGCGCATCAGGTTATCTATCAGGCGGTCGGGCTCCAGGTCATCTACCGTGGTTAACACATGGCGCGCACCGAGTTCGCTGGCGGCATCAAAAAACGGCGAATAGGCCGCGATGTCGGTTGCGGGAACCAGGCGCACTGTGTTGGCGTCAAGGGCCGACACAGAGTGAGCCGACATCGCCGCGCGTACTTCGCGCCGCAGCGCGGAATCGCTGAGCAATGCGGTTTCTCCGCCGCCCGGCTGCCCCCCCAGCAGGCGCAGGCCGACATGGCGGCAACCAGCAACAGCGGCCACCGCAACGGTCTCCAGCGCATCGAGCTCTGGAACCGTGTAAAAAGAGAGCGATAGTGGTCGCTCCGTATCTGCAAGCGGATTGATTGTGGCGTCATAGGTATCTGAAGATGTGATCAAATTTGCTCCCGGATCGTCGCTGAGCTTAGAATCTTTTAAGCGGCCGCGGTAGATAAACCATGCGATAGTGCTGGCCAGCGTCAACTGATAGCACGATAGCATTTCACACTAATTTGTTGTTTCCAATGATAAAGGCCAGACGATGAACGACACAAGCGATGACCTCGCGGTAATAATTGGCGGTGCTGACGGCATTGGTGCTGTAACCGCAGGCCTTATGATTGAGCGCGGCTGGCAGGTTGTGGTGGCCGATATCGATGCCATATCGGCAAGCCGTGTTGCGGCCGAAATAGGCGCTATCGGGGTGCATATGGACATTGCCGATGAACGCTCAGTCGAGGACACGGCGGCCAGTATCGAAACCGATATCGGCCCGGTTACGGCACTGGTGGTAGCAGCCGCCATTTTCCAAGATATCGTGCCGTCGGAAAATCAGCAGAAATCAGTCTGGGACGAGGTGCTGTCGGTCAACCTCGGTGGCACTTTCCTCGCCAATCGCACCTTTGGCCGATACATGGTCGAGCGCGGACGGGGCAGTATCGTTAATCTCACCTCGATCGCGGCTCTCGGCTCCATGCCCGCCGAAGCCTATGCCACCAGTAAAGCGGGTGTCGTCCAGCTCACTAAAAACCTGGCTGGTGAATGGGGACGATCGGGCATACGCGTCAATGCAATAGCACCGGGCTCTACTTTGGTTCCCAGGGTCGAAGAGCGTCTGAAATCAGGGCGTTACGCCGGCGATCCCGGCGAATTTACCGCGTTGGGGCGCATGGTTCGCCCGCGTGAAGTAGCCGAAGCAATCGAGTTTCTCGCCTCCGCCCGGGCCAGCGCGATTACCGGAGTGAACCTAGTGGTGGATGCTGGCTGGCAGGTAGCTTCGACCTGGGCCCAGTTCGGTGGGGTGCGGCCGCCGGCAACGCCGACATAGCCGACACGTCAGTTTTTGCGCAACAGGCGCCGCGCGTTGTCCGCCCAGACTGGATCTATGTCGCCGTGTTGACCTTCGTCGGGCTGGTCCCAGCCGGCAAAGTTGGTGCCGTAAACGATGCGATCGTTACCCACCCAGTTGCGCAGTAGCGACAGAGCTGAAGGATCGGTGACATGGGCGTCGTACCACAGACGCGTTAATGCCTGTTCGAAAGCACCATCCTTTTTAATTTCCTCGGTGGCCCAGGGCCGCTTGCGCGCAGCCTGGGCCAGGCGACCGGCCAGCATTGGAATACCCCCGCCGCCGTGACTGATCCAGATATCAAGCGCGGGATGACGCTCCAGCACGCCGCCGAAGATCAGGGTTGCGACCGCTATCGATTCCTGCCCGGCGAATCCAATGACTACATCGAGGTCAAAGCGCTTCAGGTTAGGATCACCCGGCGGACCGTCGATCCCCGATGGCGCCGGGTGCAGAAACAGCGGTACATCCAGATCGACAAATTTCTGATACAGCGAATCCAGTTTCTCGCTATGCAGTGGCTCGCCAAACTCGGTGCCGATGGCCGCACCCCATAATCCAAGCTCGGTCACCGCACGCTCCAACTCCTCGCAGGCAGCCGCGGGATCCTGCATTGGCAACGCAGCAAGGCCGCCCAGCCGTTGCGGGTAATTCTTCACCAGCTCGGCGCAGGCATCGTTATGGCGGCGGCAAAAAGCGATGGCCTCATTTATCCCGATGTGATGGAAGTAAGTCAGCGGGCTCGGCGAAAGTACCTGGAAATCGATTCCATCCCGATCCATGCGCTCGATGCGAAGCTCCGGGTCGGTAAACGGGCTGGCAGTGTGCCTGACACCGATCAGCTTATAATTTCCGACCCGGTACCATGGCGTGCCATCCTCATCCTCGCCGAATTCAGGCCCGTGGCGACCGGCAGCCCCGGTGGTCGAATTAAGTCGAACATGCGCATGAACGTCAATAACTTTAGCTATTTCAATATCTGACATCGCTGTTTCCTGGATTACCTATAGAATGTTGCCTGATTATCGGCCCCAGGTGTCATGTCCGGCGATACCGATAAATTGCACTGCCCATGGAATTGTGAAACCATATCCTAACGATTGGAATTATGCTGTCAAACATCAATATGCCGATATCAGAAGAACTGCCAAGCACTCGCGACTGCGCGCAAATGATCATCGACGCGATCGCGCAGTCGGGGGATGATTACGCAGCAATGGCCAGCGCCTTTAAGGCTCCGCTCGCCAAGCTAACCAAACGCGATGATTTGAGTGCACTGGGTGCTCCGCGCCAGGGAAATAATGTCGCGAGCTCCCTCTACCTGTACTTTGACGGACAGCTATCCATTTTGCTGTTCGAAGTACCGAGCGACAGGATCATACCGCCACATGATCATGGTATATGGGAAGCTTTTTGCACCTATCGCGGCAAGGTCAGGCACGAGACAATGCGGCGAATCGACGACGAATCGGTTGCTGGCTATGCCGAGCTCGAAACCCTCGGCGAAGATATTCTCGGTCCCGGGGATCTGACTATAATCGCGCCTCCGGCCGACATCCACAGCTTTACTGCTCTGGAAGAGGGGACCCTCGGCCTGGCGATCGCCAACGGATCCTATAAACACAACCGGCATTATTATCAGCCTGAGAAAAGTACCTATGTCGTCAAACCCCAGGTAAATTTCCGCTAGGCCGGGTTTGTCGAGGGCGAGTTAGATGAATGCTGGCAATAACAAATTAGTACTGATTACCGGAGCGGCCGGTGGCCTGGGTTATGCCATTGCTGACTATCTCGGCCAACGGGGCTATCGAGTCGCGTTAATTGATGTCGACGAAACGGGCGTCATGGACGCAGCTAATCGGTTAGGCGATGCCCGTGGTTACGCCTGTGATATAGCCGATGCGGAGCAGGTCGACCAGGCGCTGGCCTGCATCGAAAAGGATTTTGGAGCTATCCCGGACGCCGTGATCAACAATGCCGGGGTCGTTCGTTTCGGCGACCTGCTGGAGCACAGTGTCGAGGACTTTCGCAAGGTCGTCGATGTAAACCTCGTCGGAACCTTTATCATGTGCCGCGCGGTTGGCCGTCTGATGGCACAGCGCGGTAGCGGTGCGATCGTCAACGTGACCTCGTTGAATGCATTCGCTCCGAGTCCGGATGCAGGCGCCTACCCGGCTACCAAGGCAGCTGTGGCCAAGCTAACCGAACAACTCGCGCTGACGCTCGGCCCCAAAGGTGTGCGCGTCAATGCGGTGGCGCCGGGTTTTATCGATGCCGGTATGTCGGCCCCGATCTACCAGGACCCCGAGACCCGGGCGCTTCGCGCCGCGAGCGTTCCTGCGGGTCGAATCGGCAGGGGCGAGGATATCGCCAGCGCTGTCGCGTTCTTGATTTCAGAACAGGCCGACTATATCCACGGTCAACATATTCTGGTCGATGGCGGCGTGGCTTTCAGTCTGAAAAAGCATTTGCCGCGAAAGGCGCCCACAGACTCGGAAAAGTAATCGATGCGAAACCTGATCCTGACCGGTGGAATACGCCATGACTTTGATGGCAATACCAAGACTGTTATCAAGTTGCTTAACGATATTGGGATAACGTCTGAGTATACAAACGACATTAATAGTGGAATCGAGCGCTTGTCATCGGAGACGTTTGACCTGGTCACCGTAATGGCGCTTCGTTGGAGTATGGAGGGAGATGAAAAGTATGCATCGCTACGCGATGAATACGGATACAGCATGCCCCCCGAATGCCGCGCGATCCTGGGCAACTACATCCGCCAGGGTGGCGGTCTGTTCGGCTTGCATACCGCCTGCCTTTGCTTTGATGACTGGGTGGAATGGCGGGATGTGCTCGGCGGTGCCTGGGTCTGGGGTCAGTCTTTTCATCCACCACTCGGGCCGGTATCGGTTTCACGTACTGGTCAATCACATACGTTGACTGTAGGCCTTCCTGCTTTCGATTCGGTGGACGAGGTTTACGCTGATCTCGATCTTGCTCCTGACACGATACCGTTGCTTTCAGCATGTGCCGATGATGAGACCGAAGCGCCTGTACTCTGGGCCCATCAGCTCGACAAGGGGCGTGTGGTATTCGATGCACTCGGGCACGATCGAAACTCGCTGCAACACGACATCCATGGCCGCCTTATCCAGCGCTGCGCAGCCTGGGTAGGTGGGCTTTCCGACGAGAGGGTGTCAGTTCTGTAATCTGGATCTGGAAACCTAAGCATTAATTTGGTTCGATGTATACGGTCTTTGCCCCGACAGCTGCTATCCAGTTGCGAACGGAATCAGTTATAAACTCGGACCCATTGTCTGAGCGAATGAATGACGGAACGTCGCGCAAGATGAACAAATCCGTCAGGACGTCGACAACATCTCTTGAATTCAGCTTGCGCTTCACTCGGATCGCCAAGCATTCACGGCTAAACTCATCAAGGATGTTCAGTGTCCTTAAAAGCTCTTCTGTCATCGGTGCGGTGATGGACGAAGTCATATGACCAAACGCGGTCTTTACGTTTGGGCTTGAGCCGAATACAGGAATCATCATTAAGCCAAAGCCGGCCTCTCTTTGCCTGTTTCATTGGCACTTTGAGCCCTTCGTGCCTCCACAACCGCTCAATCCGCTTGTCATTCACATGCCATCCCGCGTCAGGTAGCAATGCTGCTACCCGGCGATAGCCATAACGACCAAACCGACGTGTGAGCGCAATCATATCCGCAACTAGACATTGTTCATCCTCTTTGCATCCTTGGTGCGCGCCGTTGCGTTGATCGATGTTGCCTGAGTGCACGACAGGCTCGGCGTTCAGAAACGCCAAGCTTGTCGCAAACTAGATCAATACATTGCCGATGACGTGTGGGGCTGGTTAGTTTCCCCTGGACGCCTGGGTCAGGATTAACTTGTCTAGCGTCAGATCGAAGACAGCTCGCCTGCGCCGCTTGGTTTCCTTCTGGAGCCGTCTCAACTCTTTAAGCTGATCCGTTCCCATGCCACCGTGTTGCTTACGCCAGGAATAGTACGTTTGTTCTGTGATGCTGATTTTACAAATAGCATCAACACGCGTCACTCCTTGTCCAGCCAAAACCTCAACCTGTCTTAGCTTCGTTACAATCTCTTCGGGTTTGTGTCTCTTGATTCCCATATCTGATCCTCCGTTTCCTACCTATAGGGGTGGACCAATTCAAAGGGGTGGATCAATATTTATTCAAATCGTCAATTTTCGGTTGATAGACGTGCATAAGGGAATTCCAGCCGTTGGCCGCTATCAATAGTGGAGTGCGGTTAAGTTCCACAAATAGACCCGTCTGAATGAGATTGCAACTCGACAAAAGTGTTTCGATGCCGCTACTAATGAAGGCCAACTTCCTAAACCCCACCATGCCGGGATCCTCATACATCCCGTAAACTCCTGAGCCCAGGCAGTGTGGAAATCAGGTTAAGGATAGTCAAATTCGAGATTAGACGCTCACCTCTACCCGCCGCCATCAATTGCACGCATCAACAACTGCACCGGGTGAACACATTCCACAGAGGTCCGGGCCTCGATGTTCCAGCGGCAAGTTTCACTGTCACAAACAATGACGTCCGGCTTGAATTTTCTGACCTGCTCAACCAGCGATGCTCCAACTGCCAGGGCGATATCGTGTTTGTTTTTTTCGTAGCCATAGGTGCCGCCGATACCACAGCAGTCGGCTTGGGAAAGCTGGAGATTAATTTCCGGAATCAGTTGCACGAGTTCAATTGCCGGTGTGCCCATTTTGTGACCACGCAGTTGACAGGGACCGTGGTACAGAACTCTTAGCGGCATGGCGTTCATGCATTTCCGCAGTCGGCTGGCATGCCCGTCAAGGAGGAATTCGCAGGCGTCCACGACTGCGCTCGCAACTTCACCTGATTTATCATCAGTCATATCCAGATAGGCTGCGTACTTTGCTCGCAGCGTTAAACTACAACTTGTCGATGTCGAAATGATTTTTTGACCTGTCAGAACCGAGGGGTGAAGCGCATCGACTAACGCTTGTGCTCTTGCTCGCGCAGGACCAGTTTCGCCGCTGGATAACATGGGTAACGAACAGCACCGGTCTGTAGGCACCTGCACCTTGTAGCCGAGGTGATTCAGCAATCGCACCAAGGCTATTCCGACCTCAGGATCGTAGTTTTCGATCGCACAACCCGAAAAATAGGAAACAATTGGTCCGTTCTCCTGGTCGTGGCTTGCCAACCATTTTCTGAATTTACGGCCGTGGACTTCAGGTAGTGGGGCGCTCCGATGTATTCCAAAGAGGCCTTCAACAATACTCCGAACGATCGAACTTCCCAGAAGCTTGTTCGTCAGTGCTGGAAACGTCCCACCCAACCGGCCAATAAGATCAGGGCGATTTAGGAGGCGTTGACCCAAAGAAATTCTATCGCCTCCTTCCACGATATCAGCCTTAGCCAAGGTAATGATGTCCGAGATCGCTACATTGTTTGGGCAGACACTGGTACACACGCCACACCCACTGCACAGCATGGGAGACCATTCCGGAACCGATCCCGCAAGACGAAACCGCTGTGCCTGGGGACCGCAATATTTGGGTCCAGGAAACTCCGTAGTAACTGCCGCAACAGGGCAATGTGCGTTACAAATACCACACTTCGTACACTGATCCATGCTACCCAGGACATTCGCTTTGCCGCGCGCACCTTTCATTGTTTGGATTAACTCCACGCCTGAATGTAACTGTTGTAACATGCTTATCGATTCGCCCGGGCACAGACTTCTTTTACGCTGTCACGCCACGCTGTCTACAGGGACTCCCGCTCGTCAGCACCTATGGACGGCTCGTAGTGCGTGACCTCTCTTACCATACTGCGGACATCATTCAGACCAAGCTGACCCGCGCCTATGGCAGATAGATACGCCGCGCCAAGTGCCGTCATGTCGGGCTCAAGTGATACGGATACTGGCATGCCCAGCAGGTCCGCCTGTCGTTGCATTAGGTAACGGTTCTTTGTAGGGCCACCATCAGCGCGGATTTCCTTGACTGTGCCTCCCATTTTTTCATCCAGTGCCTGGACAATGTCCGCGCACTGAAACGCGATGCCATCCAATAATGCACGCGCAATATGACCGCGTTCAGTGTCTAGTCCGAGGCCGGTCAGGCTAGCTCTCGCTCCCGGTACCCAATAGGGGGCCGATAATCCCGTAAAGCTTGGCACCATCATCACACCCGCAGAATCGGGGATACTCTCAGCGAGTTCAGAAGAAGCCTCGGCCGAAGATAAAAGCCCTGAGCGTACGGCCCAGTCAACTGCAGAGCCAACAGAAAACACCCCTCCCTCAACGGTGTAGTCCACCTGCCCGTCGAGTTCCCATGCAATGAATACAAGAAGCTTCCCATCCGGATTGACATGTGTGCGACCGGTATTGATTTCAATAAAAGCCCCGGTGCCATAAGTTGCCTTGACGGAAGTAGCATCTATACAACTCTGTGCAAACAAAGCAGCATGCGCATCAACAGCATCGGCGGTTATGGGAACAGATGCGCCATCAAAACTGTTATGGTGAGCGATACCAAAATCTCCACAAGAGGGTCGAACAGCGGGCAATTGGTCAGTGGTCAAGCCGAATGCCTGCAACAGATCTTCGTCCCACACCGCCTTGCGCAGATTGAATAGAGCAGTTCGAGAAGCAGTGCCGGGATCAGTCGCGTGGACTTCCCCGCCTGTCAACTTGTGGATAACATAGGTTTCCGTACCACCGACTCGCAGACATCCTTTGTCGCGGGCGCGTGCCACACCGGGAATATTGTCGATAAGCCATCGAAATCTGGATGCGGAAAAATAGGGGTCGAGCAGTATACCGGTACGCTCGCGTACCAATCCGTCGATACCACGAGCACCAAGTTGAACGCAGATATCGTTGCTGCGTTTGTCTTCCCAGGATAGGGCCGGCCTATGCTTTTGCCAGTTCCCTGAGACCAGGCCATACTGGTTTCGCCCTGGTTGGCAAAGCCAATACCCTGAACATCAGCCCACGACAACCTTGCTTTCTCCAGCGCACGGTTGGCAGAGATCATACTCGTTTCAAAGAAATCATCCGGGTCATGCTCGACCCAACCGATCTGCGGCATGCGCTTCGGCATTGGGACAGAATGACTGGAAATTTCCCCAACCTCAGGATCGAAGACCAGCGATGTGGTCGTGCTGCCGCCGTGATCAATACCAATGAAAACACCGCTATGCAACATTCAGAGACTCCAGATATTCATGAGCGTTCTCGGCCGCAGCCCAACCAGTAGCGACACAAACACCTTCTGTCGAGCATTCCATCGCAGGGTTCCAGTGAGGCAGAGTACGTCCGGTCACAAATGCGTTGCGGCAGAAACCTGACCCGTTGCGCTGTGGTCGCAATGCATCGTCGGTTTCAACACCTGTGATGTGCAAAGCATTCAAGGACCGGTCCACGGTAGTAGCCTTCAGAGGTTCACTCTGATAGGTCTTAAACCCGAAAGAAGTCTCATGGACAACCCCGTACGAATCTACATCAAGACCTCCCATCAACACACCGCCATTGGAAACTATAACGAGAGAAGCCTCATATTGGCGCCCCATATCGTCCCATACGATTATTTGGTCGGCTTCGAACGAGGATCCGCTAATTCCGCTACAGCTATGAAGCGATGCCGTACCATTTCGCAGATGATTCGTGAGGGCCCGTTCCAGTCGCATTCCAGGTATGCTCGGTGGCAGAGTCGGCACTTCAAGACATGGCATTCCAAGTACTCTTTCCGCCGAAGCCAGGGTTCTATGGAAGTTGGACAAACCCATAACCGCAGGAAACAACATGACGTCTGCATATGACGGAATGGAATTTTTTAGTGCCGTAAAGTAGGAATCTATCTCTTCCAGTTCATCAAACGACTTCGCCAACGCGGCATTTTCAACAGCATCGCCTGGTGCAGCGACATCGACAATCTCAGTTTTGGTACCTGACTTGCCAAGCTCAATAGCGACCAGTTCAACAGGAAAATCCCGATAGGCCCGAAACCGTACAAGTGCTGCAGTTTTGCCACCAATGTTTCCAACTGTAGCCTGGTGTTCCGAAGTGCCATAGACGGGAATGGACAAACCCGTCGCTGAAACGGCCAACTCATTGTGACCACTGATCGTAATTTTCTGGTGGATTTCTCCTAAAATATTGACGAACCAGTCGAGGGCGTTTCTTATCTGATCGATGCCAACCTTACAGTATGGATGGGACTGGTCCAGTTGAGAAATGATGTCTAGCGGCTTGCATACAATCTCTTCGTCATTGCGTGGAGAAAAGCCAAGAACGTGAATCCCCTCGGGCGTATAGTGTAAAGACCCACCACCTGTGCCAATCATTCGGACCGAATAACCGTGTTCCCGAAGTCGTATTGCCGCAATCAGTCCATCCAGTTCCGTACCGATGATGATAGCGTCAGTTTTCAACGGTAGTCTCCCGATGTAGCCAACTCCGGTTTGAGACGCACCCCCAGGGTTTCCCGGTAAACCGTATCACTCAGCAATGCCTGTCTGGCCTGCTGCCCCCAGGCCGTGTGAACGATGCCTTTAAGTCGCTCAACCCAAAACCTTCCCAGATCATCGTTGCTGGCGAAGTCCGGGTGATACCTGGCGATGAGTGCGGCGACGCGGCTACCACAAAAAGTTCCCTGACACGGTCCAAATCCAACTCTGAGACGCCGCCGCAGATCATGTAGGTGCTTGATGCCATAATTTTCGATCAAATCAATGACTTCCGATTGAGCAACCGCTTCACACTCACAAACCAGTGACTGATAACACCGGTCCTCTTCGATGCCGCGATAGTTATCTGCCGGTCGCCAACCGTGTCCATTTTTACTCGTGGTCAGGGGTGTAATTGCGCTGATGCATTTTGCATCGAGCCCGAGTGACAGACATACCTGGTTACCAAGATCCTCCGCCATAGACCGGTGCGTCGTCAGCGAGCCACCGCAGACGGTAAAAAATCCTACAAGTCCATCATCACCGTGATTGATAACAGAATGCCTGCGCGGCAAGGGTTTTTCCGAAGGCCAGTCCCTGGGCTTAAACAACGGGCGTACACCCGCCCAGGCACGATACACCCGATAGTTTCTCACCTCGGGAAGCAGGACCTCTGCATTGTTCAGCAGTTCTTGAATTTCCTCCGCACGCACTTTTGTGGTATCCGGATCGTCCACGACCTCAGATGTTGTACCAAACAGGCCTACGGTACCCGTCGGTACAATGATGTCATGGCTGGTGGGAGGTCTACAGCGGTTGACTGCTTGCGATACCATGCGGTGAGAGAGCACGATAATCGAACCTTTACCCAGTTCCAGATCCACAGTTCGCCCGACCATTGCTGCCACTCGAGCCGACCACGGCCCCGCCGCGTTGAGAACAACATCGGCTTCCAGCGTTACCTCACCTGCCGCGCTGGTAACCCGGACACCACACATACGTCCGTTGCGCACCTCCATTCCGATCACCCGATGGCGGGTGAGAATTTTGCCTCCTCTGCGCCGAACATCATCAGCCAAAAGATTGACCAGCCTCCAGGACTGGACCGTGGCATCCGGAACTGAAAACGCTCTAAGTACGTGCCGACTGATTGCCGGCTCTCGTGCCATAACCAAATCCGGATCGAGCTCCTCGACAGGAATGTTTGCGCTAAGGCATCCGTCATAGAACCTATCGGCAAATTCCGGTGGATCATCAGGGAGAGAGACAAAAAGCCCTCCCGTCTGCTCTACGACCCCGGCTGCCAGGTCGGCGACAATAAGGCGCTCGCGCATACATTCAGCGGCATAATCTGTATCACTTACGGCGTAGCGCGCGCCACTTTGCAGCATTCCGTGAAACCGGCTGCTGGTACCAGAACCCAGGTCGCCAAATTCAACCAGGGTCACACCAAACCCGCGCAATGCCAAGTCGCGAGCCACCGCGCACCCGGTGGCTCCACCGCCTATTACAATCGCCCGGGGGTTATGGTCCACTTGTGGCATCCAGGCCAAGCTTCGACTTGCGCTGCTGTACCCATGCATTGATCAGCCTGTCGGCTGTAATTGCAATAAACGCGACACAAATCCCCGCGGTTACACCACGGCCTGGATCGACTTTCGAAAGTGCAATAAGCGTCTCCTGACCAAGGTCCCGCGTGCCCACTAAAGCTGTGATCACCAACATACTGAGTCCCATCATCAGAGTCTGATTTACGCCCAGCATGATTTCCGGCAATGCCAGAGGAATTTGCACGCGCTTCAATATTTTTGCGGGCGTGCAGCCCATTGCTCGCGATGCCTCGATCAAATTTTCGGAAACCTGCCGGATGCCGTGGTCTGTATAGCGGATTGCAGGCCGGACTGCGCGAGCCCGGCCTGCAGGGTCGAAATTATCGAATAACTGGCGCTAACCGGCGGCGGCGAGCGCCTGATCTATGTCGGCGATGATGTCCTTGACGTTTTCGATACCGATCGACAAGCGCACCAGATCAGGGGTGACTCCGGATGCCGCCAGTTCGTCGTCGGCCAATTGTCGATGGGTGGTCGAAGCCGGGTGGCAGGCGAGGGACTTGGCGTCGCCGATGTTAACCAGCCGGGTAATCAACTCCAGCGCATCGATGAACTTGGTGCCGGCCTCGATTCCGCCCTTGAGGCCAAAGGTGAGAATCCCCGATGCCTTACCTTTCATGTATTTGTCGGCACGCGCTTTTTGCGGGCTGCTGTCGAGTCCGGCATAGCGCACCCATTCGACCTGATCTTGCGCTTCCAGGTATTGTGCCACGGTGAGTGTGTTGTCGCAGATACGTTCCATACGTAACGGCAGGGTCTCTAATCCCTGCAGCGCGAGGAATGTGTTCATCGGAGCGAGCGCTGCACCCATGTTGCGTAAGGGTACGACCCTCGCGCGCAGGATATAAGGTGGTAGCCCGGTCTCGGTGTAGACGACCCCGTGATAGGACACGTCGGGCTCGTTGAGGCGTTTGAAACGCTCCTTATTGGCAACCCAGTCGAAGTTGTTGGAATCGACGATGATGCCGCCAATGATAGTGCCGTGCCCGCCGATGTACTTGGTGAGTGAGTGCACAATGATGTCGGCACCCCATTCAAATGGATTACACAGTACCGGTGAGGCAACCGTGTTGTCGACGATCAGGGGGATGCCGTGCGCATGTGCGATCTCGGCGACTTTCTCCAGATCGATTATGTTGCCGCCTGGGTTGCCGATCGATTCGCAGAACACGCATTTGGTGCGGTCGTCGATTAGTGCTGCCATCGAGTCCAGGTTTTCCGGATCTACAAAGCGCGTTTCGATGCCCATCTGCGGGAAGGTGTGCGCAAACAAGTTGTAAGTGCCACCGTACAGAGTAGACATGCTGATGATGTTGTCACCTGCCTCGGTAATGGTCTGGATCGCATAGGTGGTTGCAGCTTGCCCGGAGGCGAGCCCGAGCGCCGCGACTCCGCCTTCCATGTCGGCAATGCGTTGCTCCAGCACGTCGTTGGTCGGGTTCATGATGCGCGAATAGATATTTCCAAGCACCGCGAGATTGAATAAATCAGCACCGTGTTGGGTGTCATCGAAGGCGAAGGCCGTCGTCTGGTAGATTGGCACGGCGACAGCGTTGGTGGTCGGATCAGGCTTATAGCCTGAATGCACCGCTTTAGTTTCGATTTCCATTGTTCCCCCTGGGTTTTTCTAGTTGTGTATCGGTTTTGCGATGTTTATTAGAACTCATGAACAGGGTGTCCGCAAGGTGACGTAGCAGTGGCCACCCTGGCAGGGGTATCCAGTTAGATACTTACTCGACGGTATCCATTTCAGTTTCGACCAGCGTTGAGGTTAAGCCCCCACTGAGGGCCACGCGACCCCATTCGAAGTCCACCTCCCAACGAAGTAATAACGTCGGGAAAAGGTACAGCAAGCCCGCCCAGGCTAATTCCTCAGCCACAGCGAGACACCAGATCCGGGGAGTTTTCCAAACAGATCGATCAATCAGAATTCCTTCTTGTACACGTGACCGTTGACTGGAATCACTCATCGTTTCACGCTACCTTGTCCTCCATTACTGAACGCAACTCTACACCGCCTATGAACACGACCCCACTCGAGCCTGTAACCACCTTGACCTTTGATATTTTTGGCACGGTCCTCGATCTGGCAGGCGGTCTGATTCCCCCATTAGATGACTTGTTGCGAAATTGCCATGCTGATATGGATGGCACCACCCCAAGCACAATAAACTCGCCGTGAACAACAACCTACGAATTGCAGGCCCTTTTATGCGGGTGCCTGCATAGCACCAGTGGAGGCTGGTGGGCACAGATACGGACAGCATCCACAAAGGGACAAGTAGATTTATACATAAAGTAGGCGACCGAAGATCACGACTGCACCTGCGGCTAATAAAAGAAGGCGCTTGAAAAAGCCAAATGGAGAAATTAATCCGTAAGAGATCAAGCCCAGGCCCGCACCTACCTGGCAGAAAGACAACAGCGCCTGCCATGGCCTGTGTGCTAACTCGATAAGTTGGGGATTTGCGATCATCCCGATAGGAATAATATACAGGCCTACCCCTAGAGCCATCGAAGTAAATGCCACCTTAAGCCAGTTTTCGTTAACCATTCCCGAGGCAATGAATACCGCACCACACACTGGCGGGGTGATCGTTGAGATTAGCGCAAACCAGAATACGAAAAGATGGGCCTGTAGCGGTTGCAAACCCAGATCTATCAGTGCGGGCCCTGCTACCGAGACGCAAATCACATAGGCGGCCGTAGTTGGCACCTCCATGCCCAGTACCAGGCAGGCGAGCGCAGTCAAGAGCACGGCCGGCCAGATATTTTCCCCTGATAAAGATAAAATCAAAGAGGTAACCTTAACCCCTAATCCTGTTATCCCCAGAACCCCGATAATTATCGAGGCACAAAGGATAATTGCCCCGATCAAAGCTATCTGTCGTGCACTGGTAATTAAAGCGCGTTCAATCCGGCGCAATATTTCAGTTGTGTTAAAAGAAAATTCTTTATCGGTCAGTAGCAATAGCGCGCCTGAAAATATTGCGAGGCAGGCCGAATACTGAGGTGTAAGGTTGGCAACAAACATTCCCCAAAGAAGCACCGAAAACGGTATGAGAAAAAAGGCTGATGTAATGGCCACATCACGCATTGAGGGTTTCTCATTCTGGGGGATCCCCTTAAGATCGTATTTGCGTGTATAGGCGTTTATGCCAACCCAGACGGCAAAAAAATACAGAATAGCCGGGAGCAACGCCGCTGCCATGATCCCGGTATAGGGTACCTGCGTAAGTTCAACCATTACGAAGGCTCCGGCGCCCATCAGCGGCGGCATGATCTGCCCGCCCGATGAAGCCACGGCTTCGACCGCGCCCGCTAGACGTTTGGGGTAACCCAGGCGAATCATGGCCGGTAGGGTGATAGCGCCGGTCGATGCAACGTTGGCAGAGGCTGATCCCGAAATAGATCCAAAAAGGGCAGATGAGATGACAGATACTTTTGCGCCACCACCTCTCAGACGCCCGGCAGCACTGGCTGCGATGTTCATAAACCCGCGTCCCGCTTCTCCACTATTAAGTACTGCACCGAAGATCACAAATATCGCCACGACATTAACCGAAATGCCGGTGAGAATTCCCCAGATGCCACCTTCAGTAATGGTCAGGCTGCCCAGCAGGCTTTCAAGGGGCATGCCGGAGTGACCGAATTCCCCCGGGATATGTTCACCCCACAGGGCATACGCGAGCGCAGTTGCAGCCACTAACGGCAGCGGCCAGCCGACAGCGCGGCGAGCTGTCTCAATCACTACCAAAAGAAGAATCGTGGCGCCCCCCACCTGGGCATTTGATTCTAAAAAGCCATATTGATCACCCAATGAATCATGGGCTAAAGCGATCCAAAGAGCGCACGATATACCGGCGATAGCGAGGACATACCCTGTAATTCTTGCAAAGCTTGAGTGAGCCCCAAGACAAAGAACCCAAGGCAGGACAAATGCCATATGAACAGGCCTGCTGACCAGGTTGGGGGTTAGGCCTGAGAAAATCAGAAAAAGGTGAAAAAAGACACAACTGCTGGCGAGAATCAGGGCAGGGGCCCGATATCTCGCCAGCAGTGATTCTGATCCTGAGTCGATCAATACCCGAACTTCAGTTCGCCAAGTAAGACGATGGCAATAAAGAAGTACCTAAAGATTTTGTCAGATGGTTTTGCTTTATGTAATGAGGGGCTTGTTATTGTTGTGCGACCGAAAGGGTAAACCCTGCTTCTTGATAGTAACGCACAGCCCCCGGGTGGATTTTGCCAGTGATATTAGACATTAGCCCTTCGTTGACGCCATTCCACCACGCCGCACTTGATCCCATTGAGCTCTTTTGTGCCCAGTAGGTTTTGGTTAATGCGTAAGCGGTGTCGTCATCCATGGCAGTCGTTGTATAGGCCACCACTGGCAATGAAGTAGTAATGATGTCCTGGTCTTGTCCGGCATAGGTGCCAGCTGGGATAACCAGGCGGGTGCGTTTGGTTTTCTTGATCTGATCACCCGACAACGAAAGTACGGTCACACCGGTAGATGCTGCAGCTTCAATGACATTGGGAGCCGGGAAAGATCCTGCGGTGACGAAGCCATCAATCTGACCATTTTTTAATGCAGAAACTGCATTTGATAATTCTGCATCAGCCAGGTTGACCTTGCCCTCAAGCCCGAACAGTTTGATGTATTTGGCACCCTCTTTAGCGCCAAAGGACCCTTTACCCAGGAGGATGGTTTTGCCCGTTAATCCGGCAAAATCCTTAACTCCGCTTTTACTGGACATCACAAAATGCATTGTCAGCGAAGGGATAGGAAAAAGTGCGCGAATCTCACCGAACTTAGGATCAGTCTTATCCTTAAACATGGCTTTGCCGGCTTGAGCTAGCCGCACCAGGACCGGTGGCGTGGTAAAGACATAATCACCGCCGCGAACTTTGGCCTCCATCACATTCTGAACTGAGCCCTGGCTTTCTTCTACTGTGACAATAATGTTGCCACTCGATCCTTGTTTCATAGCCTCTGATATTTGAACGGCCATTTGGTAGTAGGAGGAAGTCGATTTCGCGGATTTATAAGTCACGCGGGTTTCGGCCTGGGCGAGTGGGTTTATGAGTGCCATCGACACTATGAACGCACAGCTGATAGCGCTAAGTTGAAATTTCATCAGTTAATCCTTTGGTTTATTGTTTATTCTATTTAGCCACAGCCATGGCCGCTTTTCAAATTCAGCGAAGAGTTAGGCGGTACAGCGGTTTTGGGAATATCGATTGTATTCATGGAATAAGGGTGCTTCGCAACCGGTTAGCCTAAATATAGTATCAATCTATATAATCATCTGTGATGCCTGATCCAAGTAAAACAACAATGCGCTCGCGAATACATTTTCTTTTTTTGAATATTGGCCATTTTGTCGACCATCTGTTGCCACTGGTTTTCGCCAGCGTCGCTGCCTTGACCCTAACTCGTGAATGGGAAATGAGTTATGCCGAGTTGATTCCCTATGCCACTCCCGGGGTGATCGCATTTGGGCTTGGTGCTTTGCCAGCAGGTTGGTTGGCCGATCGCTGGAGTCGCGAGAAGATGATGGCAATATTTTTTGTGGGAATAGGCATCAGCGCTATCGCCACGGCCATGGCAACAACGCCTGTTATGATGGCCTTGGGACTTTTTTCCATTGGGCTTTTCGGGTCGATCTATCATCCGGTTGGGCTCGCCATGGTAATCCAGGGGCGCCAGCGCACCGGTATGCCGCTGGCGGTCAACGGGGTGTTCGGCAACCTTGGTGTTGCCTGTGCGGCGTTGTTCACGGGCCTGTTGATTCAATCGAGTGGCTGGAAAGCTGCCTTTATCTGGCCCGGTGTTGTGACCTTACTCCTGGGTGGCGCATACATCGGTTTTCTTTTTGCTTGCCGTAATGTCAGGCCAGACAGCCAGTCTGAAGGCAAACGAGGCGGTGCGACTGGCTCGACCGGTTTTGCACGGGCGCAGTTGATTCGTATTGTTCTAATTGTTTTTGCCTCGACGGCCCTCGGCGGGTTGATATTTCAGAGCACGACTTTTGCTCTACCCAAGATCGTGGGTGAGCGGATGGCCGATATTGCAGTTTCAGTTTCCGACATAGGCTGGTATGCATTTGGCATTTTTGCCCTCGCCTCTATTGGCCAACTTATCGTCGGATTTGTGGTGGATCGGTGGTCGTTGAAGTATGTATTTGTGACTGTAGCGGTCTGCCAATGCATCTTTTTCCTGGCAATGGTTGGGTTGAGTGGGTCGTGGGCTTTGGTGACAGCCACAGCATTCATGCTGGTGGTTTTTGGCCAGATCCCGATTAATGATGTGCTGATTGGTCGGGTGGCCAAGACTCAATGGCGTAGCCGGGCCTTGGCTGCGCGATACATCATTTCCTTTTCGGTCAGCGCCACTGCGATACCGATGATTGCCTGGGTGCATGCGAGTTGGGGCTTTGACATTTTCTTTTTGATACTGGCCACCGCCGCTGCCGTGATATCAGCTATTGTCCTGTTTCTGCCGCGGTTACAGGCTTCAGGGAACGCGGTGTAAATACGAAGGGCAAATAGCTTAATTAACCTACTGGCAGGACTTGAAAGGTCTGGCCAGATACCCCATTTCTTCCGGGTCAAAGCATCCAATCGGGCCAATCTAACCAATACAGGAGCGCTCGCCCGGTCATGACAAACGCCAAGCATTTCCGGTCCGCCCGCGCGCTGTAAGTGAGTCAGACCAAAATAATACGCCTCACGCTGACCTTGTTGTCGGGTCCATCATAAATTCTGCGCCTTCATAGATTCTTAAAGAGTAATCAAATGATAGACCCCAGAGTTTTATCAAGAACTACGGAAAAGGCATCAAGACCATTACTGCGATGGGTCGGGTCAGTAGTGTAGCCTGGCACGTGGGAAGTCCGGGCCGGGCGACATTATTCTTTATCGCTTAACAAGAAGCTGATTGTCTTAGTTGCATAAGAACAGGATCGACAATGGAAATTCTTCACAACCTTTTAGTCGCATTGAAGTACTTAGTGTATGTGGCAGTAGTGTTAAGCCTGTTAGTTTGGCTCTTTTTAAAATACGCTCCAGCGTTTGGCGGCAAGCCAGACAAAGATAGCACTCAGCGTATGACGCACTCGAAAAACTTCAGGGCTGGGAAATTTTCTAACCTGGTATCTACGCAAGTGAGCACGTCGTCAGGCAAGAGCAAAATCTCAATATTCGATTGGGTTTTCCCTCCCGATGGGAAGAATCCTTCTAAGCCGCTGCCATCTGAGTCTTTTGATCGTGATAGTTTTACAGAGGGTAAATTCGCTTGGCTGGGGCATTCGACTCTTCTGATGAAAACAAGTGGTGTTGTCATAATGACGGACCCTGTTTTTAATCGTGCGTCCCCGGTTGTGCTGATAGGTAATCCGTTCTCATTGCAAAACCCAATCGCTATTGATGATCTACCCGCCGTCGATGCGGTGATCATCTCTCACGATCACTATGATCACCTCGACTACCAGGCGATTAAAGATCTATCGGAACGGATTGATCGTTTTTTTGTGCCATTAGGCGTTAAAGCGCATTTGCAACGATGGGGCGTCAACGGTGAAAGAATCAGTGAGTTGGATTGGTACGAGAGCGAACTTTACCGGGGTCTTAAATTGACATTGGCCCCGGCGCGCCACTTCAGCGGGCGACGATTCAGTAACCGAAACGAGACGCTTTGGGGTTCGTGGGTTATTGATTCGAAAACATTGAAGGCGTACTTCAGTGGTGACGGAGGATACTCAGATACCTTTAAGATCATTGGAGACAAATATGGCCCGTTTGATATCGCATTTATGGAAAACGGAGCCTACAACCTCAATTGGGCGAACAGTCATATGATGCCTGAGCAGACCGTGCAGGCGAGTATCGATCTCAATGCCCGGGTACTATTTCCTATTCACTGGTCTAAGTTTGATTTGTCGATACACCCATGGGATGAGCCGGCTATTCGGATTACCGCAGAGGCAAAAAGACGGGATGTGACTGTCGCCACGCCACTGATCGGAGAAGTCTTCGATCTGGAAAAATTACCCCAAGTCCACTGGTGGGAGGCGCTAAGAGCCCAAGTTGATGGACCAGTCATGACTGGCAATAACCAATAGGTGTTGCAGGAATAGAACTGCCGAAATCAGTACTGCGGCTTTAGCGGCTTTCATGGATCAAGTTTTCGGTCTGAGTATAGGCAGCATTAATATCCCTTCCTGCCACAATCTGCTATCAACACTTGGCCGCTATCAGGTAACAATAGTAGAGCGCGGTTAAGGTCCACCAACACGATAAATCGACCGCGCCGGCAGCCTCGCACAAAGGCCCGCCTCTACTCGTTAGGCGCTGTTTTCTGATACATATTTATGAATGGCGTCCCTGATCTTCCCGCCGTCTTCGAGGAAAGTTGACGTCTCCGACAAGGTTGCGTCTACGAAATCCCTGTCCTTGATAGAGGGTAAATTGATGTTCACATTCATAATCGCTCCCGCCAACCCGGCATAGGCCTGCTGCGATGCGACACCAAGGTCGCTCAGCGTGTTGGGGTTAGATTTTCCGCCGAGGTTCTTGGCCAGTCTTAAGACCGCAAGGCATTCTCGCGCGATCCCCAGAGGCGACTGAACCGCCTCCTTATAGGCGGCCTGGATAGCGTCTCGTCTTGCCGCCTTTTCGTCGTCAGTCTCTTTGGGCATTTTGAATCCGGCCATTACGCCGTTGAACGCTTCGGTATCGAGGTCGATCCGTTTCAGCAGGCTTTTTGAGAGGGCCTGGGCGTTGTCGAAGATCTCTTCGAGTTCGCTCTCGAAGGATTCGAACCCTTTCTTGCTGATACTCAGTCGGCAGACCATTGAAACCAGGTCCGCTCCGAGGGTCCCCGAAAGCGCCGCCACGCTGCCGCCACCGGGCGCGGGCGAATCAGATCCAAGCACCTGACTGAATTCTTCAACCGATAAGTCTACGAGCATTTTTATTATCCTCTCTAATTTTGCACTAACCCGTATGGACTGGTCTGGTGCCCACTCCCTGAGCCGCTCAGGCAATCACCCAGGAAGTGGGATCTAATTCTCGAGTTCAAAGAGATGGTTCTCGATAATCTGGGTCTTGTAATCCCAAGGCCCGTTGATCCCCTCGAGCTGCAGGTACCACTCCGCGGTCTGGACAAGCACCTCGGCCGAAATCGTGCCGCAAACCTGCCCGGCAAGAACAGTGACCCCGTAGCGCGCAGCCTCAGCCTTCAACAGATTGAAGACGCGGTGGATAGGGGTCTGCAGAGGGTTGCTGATTTCGCAGGACACCACCGTACAGGCCTGGCCGGTGCGTCGGTGAGTCTGAGGCAGGCCGATCACGCCTTGGATATTGAAGAAGCCGCCATGTTTGCCACGCACGGCACGGGCCAGTTTCTTCGCGATGTCCAGATCGGTCGTATCCAGCACTACGTTGAAATAAGCATCATGTTCCTCCAGCGCACCGACGATGGTGGCACCCGCCGTCGGATGGAGCTTCGCGGGCCCGATGTCGGGAGCGCGCTCTGGATCGACCAGGATGGACTTTTTGAGTCCCTCGTAATTACCCTTGCGAATGGCGGTCAGGCCTTCGCGGTCTGGGCGGCGTGCGTTCTTGCCGGTGTAATAGATCGGCACATCGTAGCGATTGTAGAGCTCCTGGCCCAATTCCTCAGCGAACTCGACGCACTCTTCGATCGTGATACCCTTGGCCGGGTAGATCTCTATCGTATCCACGGCCCCAATACGCGGATGGCGGCCGTGCTGCTGATCCATATCGATCAACTCGTAGGCCTTGCCGGCAGCGTCCAGCAGCGCGTCTCTCACTGCCTCGGGTCGTCCGAGCACTTCGGCCGGCAGACGATCAAAATCAGCATCAGGCTCGTATCCGATTAGCTTTACGCCGTCGCGTCCACGGAGCTGGTCCATAATCTTCTCGATAACGTCTTCGCGCGTACCGTCGCTGAAATTAGGGTCGGTAAGTATGTAGCCTGCCATTGGAAACGTCTCCCTACGAGGTTCAAGGTTTTGTTTTGCTAATTGCAAAGTGTCGACCTCATCGTTCCGATGAGGTTTGGCGGCTATTCAACAACCTTTTGCTGGCGTAATGCAAGCCTCTGTTGTTACATTCCCTGTAATTGTTAGTGGTTAAAAAGACTTACTTGAGAGAGCGCTCGCGGTTCTGGCATTTAATTAGCTGAGCCTAGCGCTCTTGACTTTGCATCCAAGGAATCCAGGACCCTCTTGATTGCCAGCAGATTCCCAACACACACGATAACCTTGATTGGCCCTATTCAGTTAAGTAGGAAAAGTAAATGACACTAGATGCAACTCTACCATCAGCAATCACAGGCCCCGCAGCCTGGGTCGGTGCAGACATGGCGAATAACCAAGACACCTGGTTATTGAACCTCAGCAGTGAGAGCATAGGTGAACTTGAAGCTGCTGCACACCATTACCTGTTGTTGGGGCGTGATGTAGGTCAAATTTCTGCTGCCGACTTTCCGCTTGGTCGATTCGCAGATCATTTAAGAGATTTACCCCAAAAACTATTACATGGAAATGGAATTGAAGTAATTCGAGGGCTTCCAATTGGTGGTTACACCCAACAGTTCGCAGCAACAGTTTTCTGTGGCATAGGCGCTTATCTGGGCAGAGCTAGATCACAGAATGCAGCTGGGCATATTTTAGGGCATGTGCGTGATACCGGAGCAAACTCAAATGACACCAATACCCGAATTTATCAAACCACTGAACGCCAGAGCTTCCACACCGATAGTGCTGATGTCGTGGGTTTACTATGTATCCGAGAAGCCAAAGAAGGCGGCATGTCGCTGTTGGTAAGCGCAGCCACTATTTTTAATAAGATGCGCGCACAACGTCCTGATCTGCTCGAGAAATTATTTGATCCTATTGCAACTGACCGACGCGGTGAAATTCCAAAAGGTGCTGAACCTTACATGGAAATCCCCGTGTTTAATTGGCACGAAGGTCACCTTACTGTGTTTTATCAGCGCCAATACATTAACAGTGCCCAACGATTTGAAGGCGCGATGCGCTTGACAGATGCCCACATTGAAGCCCTTGATATGTTTGATGCGCTAGCCAATGATCCTAAACTTCATTTTGCGATGCAGTTGCAGCCTGGTGATATGCAGTTTGTCTACAATCATTCTCAATTGCATGACCGCACAGCTTTTCTAGATTGGCCCGATTTGGATAAACGCCGCCATTTGATGCGGCTGTGGTTATCGATTCTTGATGACCGCCCGCTGCCGGAATGCTTCAAACAACGTTATGGATCTCTCGAAATAGGCAATCGTGGCGGCATTGTTACTAGTAAAACTACGCTGCACGCGCCACTGGATTGATTTTATAAGTTAAATCCACGACCCAATCATATAACCCCCTCAAGCCATACACGTACAAACTCTGAAAGAGTAGAGGCAGCATTAACGCCTCTTCCTGTCACAATCTGCCATCAAAACTTGGCCGCTATCAGTTATCAATAGTGGAGCGCGGTTAAGGTTCGCCAACAGAAATTTTGCACTGATCTTAAATCAGCTGGGCAGTGATGGTTGTTGATTTGTTGATGATCGTATCGTAAACATCTGGCTCGAGGGTAGAATCGACGCTTTGCACTTTGGGGTAAACCATGTTGCGACTCGGAATAATAGGAACAGGGAGTATCAGTCGTGATGCACTGACGCCAGCCATCGGTGAAGTTGATGGTGCCATATTGTGGAGTGTACTTAGCCGAGATAAGGCAAACGCTGTTCGCTTTGCACAAGAGCACAACGCGGCTTCCCCGGCGCCGGCTTTCGATGATCTGAAGCATTTCCTATCTGACCCAGACCTCGATGCTGTGGTGATCGCTACGCCAGATAAACTGCATGCCGAGCAAACCATAGCAGCAGCAACTGCGGGTAAGCACGTTCTAGTAGAAAAACCCATGGCGACTACTGTCGAAGATGCTGATGCCATGATCCAGGCATGTCGAAACGCTGATGTTCGACTGGGTGTTGCCTACCATTTGCGATGGCACTTAGGTCACCGCGAACTCGCTGCGAGAACACATCGAGGTGATCTGGGTGACATACGGTATGCGCGCGCACAATGGACATTTCATGCTCCCAACGCGGCCAACTGGCGGGCCCATGATGAAGTTGGGCGCTGGTGGAGTTTAGCTGGCGTCGGAACACACAGCCTCGATTGGCTACGTTGGATGCTGGTGCCAGTGTGCGGTGAGGTGACAGAGGTCGCAAGCACCATCACCCGAAATGTGCTGGGCAGTGCTCGCGATGAATCTGCTGCAGTCAGTCTTCGATTTGAATCTGGTGCTGTGGCCCAGTTTGTGTCATCCGCATTATTTGTGGCTCCCAATCGTGGTGAAATCTGTGGTACTGCGGGTTATGCCTACTGTTCCGAAACTATTGGCCGCGGAGCTGGTGGTCGGATAGATACTGACAGCGGCCAGATTACATTTTCCGAGGTCAATCCCTATGCAGGGGAGATTGCAGATTTTGTTTCTGCAATCAAAGAGGGTCGGGACCCAGAGGTATCCGGCGAAGAGGGCCGGCGTAATATCGAGCTATTGTGTGAAATTTGTCCGCAATAGTGTAGATAGAAAGTCAAGTTTTCAGATCACCAACGCAGGCACTTCAGTCATGGAATTATTCAGCGAGCAGGCAGTTTATGACGCTTGCCCGGTTGTCGTAGAACTGCCGGTAGTGTGGGGCGAGATGGACTCGATGCAACACGTCAATAACACCGTTTATATCCGTTGGATGGAGACAGCTCGGTTTGAATACTTCGAGAAGATAGAATTGCGTTCGGTGGCTGCGCAGTCGGGTAAAACCGGCATACTCAAGTCTGTCGACTGTAACTTTCGCCTACCTCTGACCTGGCCAGATAAAGTACTCGCGGGCGGGAAAGTGATTGAATTAGGAAAAGATTATTTTGTGATTCAACATGTTGTGTTCAGTTGTAAGCATCAGAAAGTTGCGGCCCACGGCAGGGCGGTCGTCGTTGGTTTCGATTACGCCAAGCAGAAGAAAAGTGATTTCCCGCCAGGCCTTGTCGAGAAGATTCAAAAGCTTGAAGGTATGGCGTGATCCAGACTGTTGACTCACTGTTAACGTAGATGTGCGTAGAGACTGTCAATATAGATGTGACCGGATATCCTCTTGAACTAGGTCATCGGCATCTGAGATATCGGTCGGATCAGCCTTTGTGCCAGCCGGTGTGGTCTGCTCAATAATCATTCGACCTAGGCTGGGCATTTCTTGTCGGTTCTGAATGCTCCCGGGGTCCCATAAGTGAGATCGCTTGAGTGCTTTTGCGCAATGCAAAAATGCGGTCTCGACTTGCACCTTGATGCCGATTTTGGGTGACCGGCCTTTAACTGTGCTGGTTGCGTTGAGAGTTTGATTATGAATTATGGTGCCCTTGCCATTCACTCGGAGCGTTTCATCAAAGCCAGGTATCAGAAACAGCAAGGCGATAGCCGGATCTTTGAGCAGGTTCGACATTGAATCGATTCTGTTGTTGCCTGGGCGGTCCGGAATAAAGAGCGTTTTGGCGTCGAGCACCTGTACAAACCCGGGCGGATCACCTTTGGGGCTCACATCTGCTTTGCCGTTGCCATCGGTTGTACCGATGCAGACAAACGGTGATCGACTAATAAATTCACGGCAGTGCTTGTCAAGCTGGGTGATGCTTTTTTTGACCGCAAGTTCGGAAGGGTTTCCCATGAACGTGCGCAGGGCGGTTAGTTCAGAATAGGTCTGTGTAGGTTTGGTATCCGTCATAGTGAATTCCTTGCGCAGTGGCATGGCCAGGGTTATTTCCGTTCAATTTCTATGAATACGAATTCGAAATCGTTGTTGTTGATGACGTTGTGTTCGACACCTGCCTTGCGCGCGCATTCTAACTCACTCGATATATTTTAATCGATTACAAAAAAGTCCCATACCAAATCAATAAGTGCTTGGTTTAGCTTCCCTATGTGAGGTTCACACGGCCGTCCACATTTGGAAAATTATGTACACAGTGAAGAAACCCATGAGAAGGTAGGCTGCTGTCGCCATCATCGCCACACTCCACCAATCTTTCATGACCTTGCGCTGACGCACAGCGGCGGCCCAACTCCCGGCAATAAAAAGGGCAGGCAAGAGGAGTCCCCACGACACAAGAGTCGCCATGCCCGGGATAAACGGCACAAACACGCACAGTTCATTAACTATGGCGTAGCACGTTGCCGTTGCGCCTATACCTATATCTATACGAGACCACGAAACCGACTGTTTTTCTTCCATTGTTCCGTCTGCCGAACATTGATGATGGATCTTAACGGCATTCCACTACAGGGAATAAGCGACGCGACCGGGTAGAACATCGTCAAACAAGTCCTGCTGGTAGTACTGCGTAAGTCACAACGGGCAGTCAAAACAGATCGTTTACGTACACGCTTGGAGTAACAGCGGTACTAATAACAGATGGGTGCATATGCCCGGCTCGCCACACGTGAGTAATGCGACACAGAGGTCTTCTGGCCGCTGTAGGGATTCCGATGTACAACGGCTATATAACGGCTATATAACGGCTACAAAGATCAGTGCAGCTAAAGAAAACCATATACGCGCTAGAGATATGATTGCCGCAGGCTTAACGCGTTGTTCGGCGGTGAGTCATATCACACTGATGAGCGAGCAAGACGGAAAACTAGCAAAGGTCTCTTGCTCTACGGATGCGAAATACTTAGCCGCCTATTTCTATTTTCACCTCAAATATACTAACTTTGTTAATCCCTACAGACAATTATTGAAAGGGCACTCTGATGACCCATTGGAAATGTTTTTTTATTCGGCGAATAAGCCATTTTTAATGGGGGGTTCCAGCATATGGTACTCCGGAACAAATACCATCACTATTATGTCTAATATTGGGGCGGATGACGGAACAGACTTTCACCTCATCGACTCGTTGATCCGTGAATAGAGTAGTTGCGTTGATCTTGGTTGGCACAGATACCTTAACTAGAACTAACCGCCATCGCAGAAAAAGCAGAAACCTTTACGGTGTTAGTGGGGTGTTGGGAGTAAGACAATGGACAAAGCCTTCCAAATCGTAGAAGACACATTCACACTGCTGGATGAAACCAACAGACTAAAAGAACAGTGGTATGCATCTAAAGAGTCCATTGAATCAGCCAAGCAGATGAGAATCACTGCGCAAGGCTACATAGACTCAATGGAGGCTACTCAGAAGGCGTTATCTAACTGTGTGATTGAGTTATTCAATATGACAAGACCACCAGAGGTTGAATTGGGCAAGATCAAAGGACTGGTTAAGACAATGGGATTGGATAAGTTACTGGATAAGGCTGAATCGAAATAAGGCGGCTTCTGCTATTTCCACCGCGCGATTCAGACAGGGGTTGTCTTCCGTCCGGCAGGTATCGCGCACAAGCCAGATCGTTACGGGGCGCTTGGTCATAGGTGAAGAGAAAGGAGGTGAGCAACCAGACGCTCGACGATGCTAAGGGATTCTTAGTCCAACAATTCACCTGACGTAGACATTGATAGGGCGTTCAATCGTTAAACTTTGCTAAGGCCAATTAAATGGAGAATTGCGATATGCCGAATGTGGCGCTGGTGCAGGGGGCAAGTCGGGGTTTAGGGTTAGCGTTCGTAAAGCAGTTAGTCGAGCAGGGCGAATACTCAACAGTGATTGCGACGTGTCGGAGTCCAAACTCTGCGTCGGAATTACAAGAACTCGTCGGATCACACGCGAGCAGGCTTTTGTTGCTCAAGCTTGACGTGACCGATACTGCGTCGGCTCAGGCAACCGCATCGAGGATTGCAGGCGATGGCATCACCCTTGATCTGCTAATCAATTGTGCGGGAGTGCTGCACAGCCCGGAGGGTCTCCAACCTGAAAAACGATTGCAGGATGTATCCATTGAGCATCTTGAACAGTATTTTCGGATCAATGCCATAGGACCTTTGATAGTTGCAAAGTATCTAGCCCCTCTTATGGCTCGGCGGAGCCGGGCGGTGATAGCGAATCTCTCCGCTCGCGTTGGAAGTATTGGCGATAACCGATTGGGAGGCTGGTATGGATATCGGGCCAGCAAGTCGGCTCAGAACATGATTACCAAGACTCTGGCAATTGAGTTGAAAAGAGCAAACTCCCAGATGATCTGTGTGGGTCTGCATCCCGGCACCGTTGCAACCCAACTCTCGGCCCCATTCTCTAGCCGAGTCAATCCTAAGAAACTGTTTTCCCCAGAAGAAGCCGCGTCTAAACTGCTTGCAGTCGTTGAGAAACTGACTCCTGAGGAGACGGGGAAAGTCTTCGCTTATGATGGCACGGAGATCCCCTGGTGAGCCCGGGTATCCGGCTGACACAGATCGTGGGTGACCATCTCACGATGAAAATATCCAAAAGGAACTGCTCCGCGAGGGTGGCGTGCGCGGTTCTCGTCTGCATTCTGACCGGTTTTGGAATGAGTGCGCAGGCTTTGGCCACCGATTTATCGGGAAAAGTGGTCTTCATGCGGCACGCTCTTGCTCCTGGAAACGGCGACCCCAATAATTTTGATCTCAACGACTGCGCAACCCAACGAAACCTTGACGATGATGGTAGACAGCAGGCAAAACTTATAGGAGAAAAACTGAGAGGCCAGCGCGTCGTTTTCTCAAAAATTTATTCGAGCGAATGGTGTCGATGCAATGAGACAGCCGAATTACTCGACATGGGGAAGGTCATACCGTTTCAAGCACTCAACTCGTTTTATGAGCACTACTTTTCTCAAGATGAATTACTTCCGTTGCTTGAAAATGTGCTATTTGAGATAGAGCCCGGGGACGCTCCAATCTTAATGGTTACACACTTTGTGACTATCGCGGCCGTAACTGGGAGATCAGTCAGTTCAGGAGATTTAGTCGTATTCGATCCTGTTGCTGGTGAGTCGTTTTTGTTTAATCCCTAAAGCAGTTAAGGGGTCGGATCTGATGGTCAACTTGCCACTCACCCGATAAAAAGAGTGGGCCACTATCAGCCAGAATCGGCTCCACCAAAAACAAACTAGCCAAGATAAGGATGCGAGTCATTGATCTGTCACTTACTCCTTAAGTACAAGGAATCAGTCTTTCGAAATCGACGAATCCTTCTTCTTGAATCTCAAGAGTTTTACGAACCAATTGCCGAAAACCACTTCCACAATAAACCACCATACACAGGTAATGATGATCATACGTCCTACGGCGTAGTCGGAATCAAAGTATCCACTGGGAATCAAGAGAATTTCGCCATCGAAAAAGATTGCATCTATTCCCATGATCAGCGGGACAGAGAGAAAACTCCAGTTTCTTACCTTTTCCCAGTTCCAGTGATTCATCGCTTTGTCTTGGCCATGACTTTTAAGTCAGGCGCTTCATCCGCGATGATCAGCCCCGCCTAGCATCTAGACGTACGCCATATGTTAATTTGTTCTTCGTATCAGTGAAGCACCGAACCGTAGTCGAACCTTCGGATAGCAGATAACCCAGAGATAGCAGGAATCGCTGTACTTTATCTCCATTGTCGGTTTTAGCACCTAAAGACATTGTGTTAGCCAGACCATAGAAAGAATACTCTTACGGCTCGTGGCCAGATGGTACGTCTTTACTATCATCTATCTGAATCTTTACCAAAAACTGAAGAATATAGTCCGTATATTCAATATCTGCGGTAAGTAACTCAGAATTGGGAATCATAACTTTAAGTTTCAGTAAAGCATCTGTTATTGCTACCGCCTTCTCACGGGTAAGCGGCGGCTCAATGATTTGACTCCCTTCAAAGATAAGGGGTGCATCAGTCATAACCTTGCGCTAGAGGTGATCAGGATCACAGATGCAAGTAACAGCGAGGTCTACGATGAGAGTGATGGCTCCTTTACCATCAAGGAGGATATATCGGGACCTTGGGGTGAAGCGCAATGGGTATCTCCTTCGGACGGAGATACTTGGGTACCCGGTCAAACTTATTCACTTTCGTTTACCGCTACTAATGTGTCAGATGGGTCAGAGATAGATAATTTCTCATGCCGCGTGACGCTCGCCTGCACTTGGCTGTAAAAGGGTGGGCGCAGCATCATATTGGGAAACGTCTTCTCGACAAATGACTCTTTCCAATACACAGTTCCATCCGGAATTGACGAGCTGGAATTTCCGGCACTTAGGTGCCATTTTGGCGCTGATTCCTGTACTTACCACTATGATGACGTAGACTGGAAATATCAGCCGAAACGTCGTGGTGTTTGTTTGCTTGGTATAGCCAACGAAGTTGGTTGTTAATGCCGTGCTGCCGGTCTGTCTGACGACCTTCAAAAGGGAATATGGGCTGGAAACTTTGTTGCTCCTTGGGATTGGCGCAGAGGTGAAAGACTGCCTGCAGATTACTAACTATGACCGGCAAAGCATTTCAAATCGTAGAAGACACAAACACACTGCTGGATGAAACCAACAGACTAAAAAAACAGTGGTATGCATCTAAAGAGTCCATTGAATCAGCCAAGCAGATAGGAATTACTGCATAAGGCTATATAGACTCAATGGAAGCCACTTAAAAGGCGTTATCCAACTGTGTCATTCAACTCTTCAATATGACCAGACCACCAGAGGTTGAATTGGGCAAGATCAAAGGACTGGTTAAGACAATAGGATTGGATAAGTTACTGGATAAGACTGAATCAAAATAAGACGCCCTCTATCTGTTTATGGATCACTGTCTTGCTTAGGCCACGGCCAAAATGGGCGGGCAGGTTCAAGCCCTCATCTTGCTAAGTAGTGTGACCCCCATCACATTCAAAAGTTGAGCCATCCCTCTAACAGGGGTATCCTTGAGCCATAACCCAAGGAGATTCTCATGTCTGACTTTCA